>OOBN01000126.1_pt1 | contig 80769 bp, 78 predicted proteins | sample 1671091 | NCBI WGS metagenome assembly OOBN01 (sample SAMN06348121, study PRJEB24527) | human gut metagenome | biome: human gut; feature: ankylosing spondylitis patient; material: feces | host: Homo sapiens | place: China | collected 2015-10 | reverse complement strand
TTTCGCCGCCTGCGGGCGGCGAGCTTCTTTCTGGATGCCCAGAAAGAAGCCAAAGAGGCACCAAGGGGTGAGCTCAGGATGAGCGCTTCGCGCTCATATTCGCTCACCCCCTGGACCCCCCATTTACGGGGGACCCTCCTGAAAGGCATTGCAGCATTTCCGGCGCGCAAAACCAGGAGTGCTTGCCTGCGTTTGAATCCGGACCCACTGGGGGCCTGGGTGCGCAAAATTTGATTTTGCTGCGGTTTTCGGACTGCGCCTTGGTTTCTCGAGCCAACGCTTCCGATGCAAAATAGCCTTCCCCCTCCAAGGGGGAAGGTGCCCCCGAAGGGGGCGGATGAGGGAGCTCTCTTGAACCGCAATCCGTATTTCCACGGGCGACCGCAAGGGTCGCCCCTACGGTGCTGCAAGAACGTGTGCAAAACCTAGAACCACGGGCGGCCCGGTGTGCCGCCCCTACGAACATAAGGAAACGTCTCAGGTTGTGCCGACCCCCTGAGCCGCACTTGAGCCCGAACACTTCAAAAGGCGCGCTTTCCACCAGAAGGAGCAGTACCCAAAGGTTACCGAACCCTCAGCGGCAGCGGTGATAGACCGGAAATCAATCCACTGTCCACCCGCGCCTTTGCGTCAACCGCCAGGTTTGCCTAATTGGGGCCCCCGTAAAATGGGGGTCCAGGGGGACGTGAATATGGGCACGGAGTGCCCAGCTGAACGGCCCCCTGGCGATTCTTTGGTGACTTTCTCATCGCTGAGAAAGTCACTTGCCGCCCGCGGGCGGCGAAATCCCCCGCCCAAAACGAAGGGCAGAGGCGGCGCGCCGAGCCGTCGCGTCCTACAGAGGTGCGGGAAACGAGAACAGGCGGCGAAATCCCTGCGAAAAAGTCTTCTTATCCCCGCAGCGCCCACCGAACCAGGGAAACCCCAAGGCGGAAACCGTGTGTAAAGCTGATTTGGTTTGCAGTATCCAGCAGAGAAAAAAGGACGGGGGAGAGCTCTGGGGTCCCCAGCTCTGCCAGGGCCAGGGCCATTTTCTTTTGATATTCCGGGTCTGAGTCAAAGTTTAAGTGCTCCTGTTCTGTCTCATAGTAATATAGTGCTTGAAGTTCTGGTAACATATTGACACCACCATTTAAAATGCTTATAGATATATATAATGCCAATAGATATATTTGTCAAGGAGGTGCTGCCATGCTCTGCAAGGAAATTTTTGCGATTCGTGTGAAAAAACTCCGAAAAGCGCGTGGAGAACAGCAAAAAGAGCTGGCGGAAGCCATCGGAGCCACGCAGGCCACCATCAGCGATATTGAAAACGGCCGAAAGGCTACCTCCTTTGACCGGTTTGCGGCAATTTGTCAGCATTATAACGTCTCAGCGGATTACCTCCTAGGTTTAATCGACGAGCCCAGGACTTTGATACCACCGAAGAAAGAAGGAACTTGACATGAAGATCATCGTGGACGCCATGGGCGGCGACAACGCGCCCCAGGCCCCGGTCATGGGGGCCATCCAGGCCAACAAGGCGTACGGGGTGGACATCACCCTGGTGGGCCGTGGAGAGGAGATCCTGAAGGTGCTCAAGGACAACGGCATCCAGGACCTGCCCGCGGGGGTGGAGATCGCCCACGCCTCCGAGGTGGTGGAGATCTGCGACAACCCGGCCACCGCCTTCCGGGAGAAGAAGGACTCCTCCCTTACCGTGGGGCTGAACCTGCTGAAAAACGGGGAGGGGGACGCCTTCGTGTCCGCCGGCTCCACTGGCGCCCTGCTGGGGGCGGCCACCCTGCTCATCAAGCGCATCAAGGGCATCCGCCGGGCGGCCCTGGCCCCTGTGGTGCCCACCGGGAACGGCGGGGCCATCCTCATCGACGCGGGAGCCAATGTGAAGTGTCCGCCGGAGTACCTGATCCAGTTTGCCTACATGGGCTCCTACTACGCCGAGCATGTGCTGGGCCGCCCCGAGCCCAAGGTGGGCCTGCTGAACATCGGCGTGGAGCCCTCCAAGGGCACCGATCTTCAGACCGAGGTATACCCCCTGCTGAAAAAGGCCGGGGAGGAGGGCCGCATCAACTTCGTGGGCAATATTGAGGCCCGGGAGGCCGTGGAGGGCGCGGTGGACGTGATCGTGGCTGACGGCTACTCCGGGAACATCTTCCTGAAAACCATGGAGGGCACCGGCCTCTATCTGGCCAAGGAACTGAAAAAGATGTTCCTGAAGGGAGTGCTGACCAAGCTGGCCGCCGTGCTGGTGGCCGACGGGCTGAAAAACCTAAAAAAGATGATGAGCTCCAGCGAAGTGGGCGGCACCGCCCTGCTGGGCATCTCCAAGCCGGTAATCAAGGCCCACGGCTCCTCCGACGCCCTGGCCATCCAGAACGCCGTCCGTCAGGCCAGCCAGGTGGCCTCCTCCGGGATCATCGAAAATATCGCGGCCAACATCGACGTCATGCGGCTGGACCCCGTGGAGCTGGAGGGCGGCAGACACGAGTGATGCGGAGAAATTCCCATTTGACTATTGACAGGGCGGGGGATTCTGCATATAGTAAGGAAAGAAAAACGTGCCGGTACGCACAAGCAAAAGGAGCAGTCAGCTATGATTTTTGAAAAAGTATGCGCACTGATCGCAGAGCAGTTCAATGTGGATGCCGATTCCATCACCATGGATACCTCCTTTGAGGACGATTTGAACGCGGATTCTGTGGATCTGGTGGATTTGACCATGGCTCTGGAGGAGGAGTTCGACATCGGCGAGCTCACCGAAGAGGACACCGCCTCGGTAAAGACGGTGGGAGACCTGGTCCATTTTCTGCAGAGTAAAGTCGACTGATCAGCCCCCAATGCTGGACATACCATCAAAACTCCGCCGCCGGCGGAGTTTTGCTTGTCCGGACGGCCCTGATCGGAGAGGAGAGAGAGCCGAATGACCACGTTAGAAGAAAAGCTGGGATATACCTTCCAAAATACAGCCCTGCTGGAAAATGCCCTGACCCACAGCTCCTGTGCCAACGAGAGCCGGGGCAAGCTTCAGAGCAACGAGCGGCTGGAGTTTCTGGGGGATTCCATTTTGGGCATGGTGGTGGCCGACCACCTGTACCGCAACCACCCCGACCTGCCCGAGGGGGAGCTGACCCGCACCCGGGCGGCCCTGGTGTGCGAGGAGAGCCTGGTGGAGGTGGCCGCGGAGCTGAATCTGGGGGAGTACCTGCGCCTGGGAAAAGGGGAGGAGTCCGGCGGCGGACGGCACCGGCCCTCCATTCAGGCCGACGCAGTGGAGGCGGTGCTGGCGGCGGTCTATCTGGACGGCGGCATCGGATCGGCCCGGAAGATCATCCAGCGGTATATCCTCTGCCGGGAGATCGAGGGACTGAACAGCTCCCGGGACTATAAGACCGCCCTTCAGGAGCTGGTCCAGCGGGAGAGCGGCCAGGTGCTGAAATACCGCCTCACCGGCGAGGAGGGTCCCGACCACGATAAGCGCTTTTTCGTGGAGGTGGACCTGAACGGTACCCCCGTGGGCTCCGGCAAGGGCCACAGCAAAAAAGAGGCCGAACAAATGGCGGCGAAAGCCGCCATTGCGAAGCTGGGCGGCTGAAAGCCGTCCAGTTCGGCCTCTTTTGCGAGCGAAAGCGAGCCGCGCCGAACAGCGCCCTCAAGCAAAAATTCCGTCTCAATAAAACTGAAAAACTGGTGCAGAATGGTTCTGCACCAGTTTTTTTGTGTCATAAGGTGTTCCAGGGTTAGGGCGGACAAGCCCTTTGGGGTTCCTGCCGGCATTGCGCGCCGGCCGTCACCTGTGCGGTCAGGCAGGCGGGGAGAAGAAATGTGTCAGCCGCAATGCTTAGAGAGGAGGGGCCGGCGGCCCAGAAGCAAGGTGGGGGAAATCCCGCAGATTTTCCCGCTGGAAATGCTTTGTATACTGAATAGCACGACCCTTCGACAATCCTTTGTGTATGGATCCGTTCCTTATAACAGTCCCCCTGCCGCAGACAGCTTTCCTGTATCAGGGAAAATTTGTCTCTGTTGGTTTGCCGGACCTGTTTGGGAAACGTCACCCAGAGGTATTTTTATCCACGCTCCAGGCACACTATAAAGAGCCGGTCCGGTCAGACAGTTTTCGGGCAGGTCACGGCTCCGCCGGCGGGCGGGCGGCCGTGCGCACCGCGTTGTCCTGGAAGCGGAAGATGCTGGGGTGGTGGCGGGACTGGGTGTACTCAAACATGACTCCGTCGCTGTTGTAGGTCTGGCTGCTCACCACCGCCAGACAGTTGAAGCCGTCCAAGGTCAGCCACGTCCGGTCCAGCTCATCTGCCATCTCCACGGTGATGGTGCGCTTGCTGGTGACAATGGACATATGGACCTCCTGCTCCAGATAGCGGTAGATGGAGCCCTGGGCGATCTCCTTCGTCAGGCCGGGCATGCAGTCCCGGCGGAAGTAGTTGTGGTTGAAGATGCGTGGCACGCCGTCCAGGTCGTGGACCCGCTGGAGATAGAAGAGTTCGGTGCCTGGGGGAAAGCCGGTGCGGCGGGACAGGGCCTCGTCGGCGGTGCAGGTGGTAAACAGCACTACCCGGGTGGCGCTGTTCTGGCCGGTGCGGCGGGCGGTCTCCGCGAAGGATTCGATGGTGCCCATGGTGTAGGCGGAGGTCTCAATAGGCTGGTAGATGTTGCACACCCCCCAGCCCTGCCGGGTCTGCACATAGCCGTCCCGCACCAGGTTGGCCAGGGCACGGCGCACCGTATTCCGGGAACACTGAAACTCCCCGATAAGCACATTTTCCGAGGGGAGCAGGCCGCCCACCGGGTAGTCTCCGGCCTCGATCTGGCCTTTCAGGATGGAATAAATCTGTTCGTATTTCTGCCGGGGCATAGGGGGCCTCCCTGTTTAAACAACTTGTTGTGATGCGGTACCAGATTACCACTCCCGGCCTGGAAAAGTCAAGGACAAGCGGCTGGGTGAATTTGAACAAAAAACAGATTCCAGTTTTATGAAAATGGCGCATTGACTTGTTTAAACAAGTATACTATGATTTGTGGTGCACAGAGACGGGATTTCTCCAAAAAACGAGGGAAATCTAGGATAAACATTAGAACCAACAGGAGGGAAGGCGCCCATGGCAAAGTATCAGGCAGATGTACAGACGCTTCTGCGGGCCATTGGAGGCAGGGAAAATATCCAGGCGGTGTCCCACTGCATGACCCGGATGCGGTTTGTGCTGGCGGACCCGGCCAAGGCGGACACGGCGGCCATCGAGGCCATCCCGGCGGTAAAGGGGACCTTTACCCAGGCCGGACAGTTTCAGGTCATCATCGGCAACGATGTGGCCATCTTCTACAATGAGTTCACCGCCTGCGCGGGCATTGAGGGGGTCAGCAAGGATGCGGTGAAGGCGGCTGCCCAGACGAACCAGTCTCTGCTCCAGCGGATCATGGGCACTCTGGGCGAGATCTTCGCCCCCATCATCCCCGCCCTCATCTGCGGCGGCCTGATCCTGGGCTTCCGCAACATCATCGGTGAGATCAACTTCCTGGGCGGCGGGACCCAGAGCCTGGCGGATGTGTCCCAGTTTTGGGCCGGCATGTACAGCTTCCTGTGGCTCATCGGCGAGGCGGTGTTCCACATGCTGCCCGTGGGCATCGTGTGGTCCATCACCAAGAAGATGGGCACCACCCAGATCCTGGGCATCATCCTGGGCCTGACCCTGGTGTCCCCCCAGCTGCTCAACGGCTTCTCGGTGGCCACCACCGCCGTGGAGGACATCCCCGTGTGGGATTTCGGCTTTGTCCAGATCCAGATGATCGGCTATCAGGGCCAGGTCATCGCCGCCATGCTGGCCGGCTTTGTGCTGGTGTACCTGGAGAAGTTCTTTAAAAAGATCTGCCCCGAAGTGGTGAGCATGATCGTGGTGCCCTTCTGCTCCCTGGTGCCGGCGGTCCTGGTGGCCCACACCATCGTGGGTCCCATCGGATGGCAGATCGGCGACGCCATCGCCTCGGTGGTGTATGCCGGCCTCACCTCCAATGTGCGCTGGCTGTTTGCGGCCCTCTTCGGCCTGCTGTACGCCCCCATTGTGATGACCGGACTGCATCACATGACCAACGCCATCGACTCCCAGCTGGTGAACCTGTACGGCGGCACCAACCTGTGGCCCATGATCGCCCTGTCCAACATCGCCCAGGGTTCCGCCGTGCTGGCTATGAGCGTGCTCCAAAAGAAGAATGAGCGGGCCCAGCAGGTGAACATCCCCGCCTGCATCTCCTGCTACCTGGGCGTCACCGAACCCGCCCTCTTTGGCGTCAACCTGAAATATGGGTTTCCCCTGGTGTGCGGCATGATCGGCTCCGCCTGCGGGGCGGTCATCTCCATCGGCACCGGCGTGGAGGCCTACTCCATCGGTGTGGGCGGCCTGCCCGGGATTCTGTCCATCAAGCCCCAGTTCTGGCTGAACTTCCTCATCGCCATGCTGGTGGCCGTCGCGGTGCCCTTTGTCCTGACCATCCTGGCGGGCAGCCGGAAGTTGTCCGCCGCCGACCGGGGGCTGAGTACGGCCGCCGCGGAGCCCGCGGCCCCCTCCGTCGCCCCCGACGCAGAGGAACAGCCCCAGGCGGAGCCCCCCGCCGCTGGGGCGGAGGGCGTCACCGCCCCTCTGTCCGGCCGGGTCATCCCCATGGAGGAGATCCCCGACCAGGTGTTCTCCCAGGGCATCCTGGGGGAGGGGGTGGGCATTGAGCCCACCGGCAATGTGGTAGTGGCCCCCGCCGACGCCACCGTGTGCTCTGTCATTGAGGACAGCCGCCACGCGGTGGGGCTCACCCTGGACAACGGGGCGGAGCTGCTCATCCACGTGGGCATCGACACGGTGTCCATGAACGGCGACGGCTTCCAGCTCCATGTGAAGGAGGGGGACCGGGTGCACTTGGGTGACAAACTCATCACCTTCGATCCGGAGAAGATCAAGGCCGCCGGACACCCCACCACCACCGCCTTCCTGGTCACCGATCCCGGCGACCTTGCCCCCACCTTTGAGACCAACGTGGACGCCCAGGCGGGCCGGACCGTGGTCATCCGCTTCTAAGAGGAGGCTGTTCCCATGCAGGATTTTAAGAAGAGCGTCGTCTATCAGATCTACCCCAAGTCCTTCCTGGACACCAACGGGGACGGACTGGGAGAATTGAAAGGGGTCACCGCCAAGCTGGACTATCTGAAGAAGCTGGGCGTGGACTATCTCTGGCTGACTCCCTTCTTTGTGTCCCCCCAGAACGACAACGGCTATGACGTGGCCGACTACCGGAACATCGACCCCCGGTACGGCACCATGGCCGACTTTGAGGAGCTCTCCCGCCAGGCGGAGCGGCGGGGCATCGGCCTGATGCTGGATATGGTATTCAACCACACCTCCACCCAGCACGAGTGGTTCCAAAAAGCCCTGGCCGGGGACCCGAAGTACAAGAACTACTATATCTGGAAGAAAGGCAGGCCGGATGGTGCCCCTCCCACCAACTGGGAGAGTAAATTCGGCGGCAGTGCCTGGGAATACGTCCCCCAGTTTGACGAATACTATCTCCATCTCTTTGACAAGACCCAGGCGGACCTGAACTGGGACAACCCGGAGGTCCGGCGAGAGGTCCAGGACGTGGTCCGCTTCTGGATGGGCAAGGGGGTCAGGGGCTTTCGCTTCGATGTGATCAACCTGATCAGCAAGGCCTCCTTTGAGGACGACCAACAGGGGGACGGCCGCCGGTTCTACACCGACGGGCCCAAGATCCACCAGTATCTCAAGGAGCTTAATGAGGCCACCTTCGGCCAGGACCCGGGGATCATCACCGTGGGGGAGATGTCCTCCACCTCCATGGAGAACTGCTTCCAGTATGCCGGGGCGGACAGCCACGAGCTGACCATGGTGTTCTCCTTCCACCACCTGAAGGTGGACTTCATGGGCAACGAGAAGTGGGTGCTGGTGCCCACGGATTTCCAGAAGCTCAAGGACATCCTCTTCTCCTGGCAGCAGGGGATGGCGGAGCACAACGCATGGAACGCGGTGTTCTGGTGCAACCACGATCAGCCCCGGGTGGTCTCCCGCTTCGGGGACGAGGGGGAGTACTGGAAGCAGTCGGCCAAGATGCTGGCCGGGGTGATCCACTGCCTGCGGGGCACCCCCTATCTCTACCAGGGGGAGGAGATCGGCATGACCAACGCCGGATTTACCGATCTGAGCCAATACCGGGATGTGGAGAGCCTGAACCACTTCCAGATTTTGCGGGACAAGGGTATGAGCCAGGAGAGCGCCTATAACATTCTGAAGGTCCACTCCCGGGACAACGCCCGCACCCCCATGCAGTGGGACAGCTCAGAAAACGGCGGCTTCACCGGCGGGACCCCGTGGATCAGCGTCAACCCCAACTGTGAGAAAATCAACGCCGCTTCCCAGGTGGACGACCCGGACTCCATCTTCTCCTACTACAAGACCCTGATTCAGCTGCGCAGGGAGCACGACGTGATCTCCCAGGGGGACTTCGCCCCCCTGGACCCGGAGAACCCCTCGGTGCTGGCCTACCGGCGCAGCTGGGAGGGGACGGAGCTGCTGTGCGTCAGCAACTTCTACCGAAAGCCCTGTACCTGGAAATGCCCGGTGGACCTGGAGGGATACCGGGTTCTGCTGGCCAACTACCCCGACTCCAAGCCTGAGCCGGAGATGGAGCTGCGGCCCTACGAATCCATGTTATTACTCCGCCATAACTAAAGGCGGGTCATCCCGGAAACGGATACAAAGAAAAGGAGTGCATACAATCATGAAACAGTTCCAGTACACCATTACCGATCCCGTGGGCATCCACGCCCGCCCCGCCGGCCTGCTGGTGAAGGCGGCCAAAGCCTTCCAGAGCTCCATCACCGTGGAGAAGGACGGCAAGACCGCCGCCGCCACCAAGCTCATGGCCCTGATGGGCATGGGAATCAAGCAGGGAAATACGGTGACCGTCACCGTGGAGGGGGCCGATGAGGAGGAGGCCGCCGCCGCCATGGAGAAGTTTTTCCAGGAGAATCTGTGAGAGAGGCCCACATAAAAGAAAGCGCCCTGCGGAGACTAAAGTCCGCAGGGCGCTTTTGCCGCCCAGGAAAGGATGTGGACGGATGTGAAGGCTGCCGCAGGGAAATCCATATGGGATGGAATTGCCATCGGCCGGCTCCGCTGGTTTCAGAAACGGGAGGTCCAGGCCCAGTCCATCTCCGGCCTCGCCCCGGAGGAGGAGCTGGAGCGGTTTGAGCAGGCCCGCGCCAGGGCCCAGGCCCAGCTGAGGTCTCTCTATGAGAGCGCCGTAGGGGAGGTGGGGGAGGACAACGCCGCCATCTTTGAGATCCACCAGATGATGCTGGAGGACGAGGACTTTCTGGACGCGGTGAGAAGCGTCATCCGCACCCAGGGGGGCACCGCCGAGCACGCGGTCCAGGTGACGGGGGAGAACTTTGCCGCCGCCTTTGCGGCCATGGAGGATACCTACATGCAGGCCCGGGCGGCGGATGTGCGGGATGTGGCCCACCGGCTCCAGGCCGTCCTGGCGGGAGCGGAGGAGAAGCCGGACTGGGATGAGCCCTTCATCCTGATGGCGGACGACCTGTCCCCCAGCGAGACGGTGCAGCTGGACAAGCGGAAGCTGCGGGGGTTTGTCACCCGGGGCGGCTCCACCAACAGCCACACCGCCATTCTGGCCCGGACCATGGGCATCCCCGCCCTGGTGGGGGTGGAGGCGGACCCGGCCTGGGACGGCCGAATGGCGGTGCTGGACGGCTATAACCAGTGCCTGTATGTGGACCCGGCGCCCAGTCTCCTGGCCGCCATGGAGGCTAAACGCCGCTCCGACGCAGAGCAGGCCTCCCTGCTCCAGGGTCTCAAGAAGAAGCCCAATGTGACCCTGGACGGCACCGAGATCCAGGTGTTCGCCAATATCGGCAGCGACGCCGACGTGGGCCTGGTCCTTCAGAACGACGCCCAGGGCATCGGGCTGTTCCGCAGCGAGTTCCTCTATCTGAACATCGGCCATCCCCCCACGGAGGAGGAGCAGCTTGCCGTCTACCGCCGGGTGGTGGAGACCATGGCGGGGAAAAAGGTGGTCATCCGCACCCTGGACATCGGGGCGGACAAGAAGGCGGATTACTTCGGTCTGGAGAGGGAGGAGAACCCCGCCCTGGGCTACCGGGCTATCCGCATCTGCCTGACCCGGAAAGACCTGTTTAAAACGCAGCTGAGGGCCATCCTCCGCGCCAGCGCCTACGGGACGGTGGCCGTCATGTTTCCCATGATCATCTCCGTGCGGGAGGTGAAGGACGCCAGGGAGCTGCTGGAGGACTGCCGCAGGGAGCTGAACGGCCAGGGCTGTCCTATGGGCCGTGTGGAGGTGGGGATCATGGTGGAGACCCCCGCCGCCGTGATGATCGCCGACGAACTGGCCCGGGAGGTGGACTTCTTCTCCCTGGGCACCAACGATCTGGCCCAGTACACCCTGGCCATCGACCGGCAGAACCCCAGGCTGGATCCCTTCTACGACCCCCACCATCCGGCGGTGCTGCGGATGGTGCGCATGGCGGTGGAGGCGGGCCACCGCCACGGCTGCTGGGTGGGGGTCTGCGGGGAGCTGGGGGCCGACCTGGCCCTCACCGAGCTCTTTCTCCGGATGGGGGTGGACGAGCTGTCCGTGTCCCCCTCCGCCATCCTGCCCCTGCGCCGGCGCATCCGGGGGCTGGACCTGCGGCTGCCGCCCAATTCATAGAGCGGCCGGAAGGGGCAGAGCGATCTGCGGTTGAAGATTTTGCCCGCTTCGGCTATACTGGACAGGAGAGCGACTGCACAGGAGAGAGGAGAATGCACCGTGTCGGGACGCAGCCGAGGAAAATACTGGACCGCCTCTCTGTTGAAGCGGCGGGGGTGGACCAACGCTCTGATCCGGGAGCTGCTGCCGGAGCCCCGCTATCTGCCCTTTGACGGGCGCTTCGTCCGGGCCTGGAGCAAGGAGGACGTGAGCCGGGCGGAGAGCACCCCCCAGTTTGCCCAGGGAAGAAACCGCCGGCGCTCCGGTGGGGAGCGCCAGCCCCGGGATGTGGAGGCGGTCTGCGGGGCGCTGCGGCGGGCCTGGGAGGCGGCGGAGCCGGGTGGTGGGACAGCCTGGCGGCTGGCAGAGCACTACCACCGGGGAATCCTGGACCGGCTTCCCGCCGGGACGAAGGGGCGGGGAGTGCGCACCTCCCAGGCGGCGGCCTGGCTGGGGGAGTTTCTGGCCCTGGAGCAGCGGTGCGACAGCAGGCGCCTGCCCGAGATTTTGAAGCACTTCCTCCAGGCGGGGAGCTGGCTGGGGGAGCACCCGGACCACCCGCTCGCCGGGCAGGTCTATGCCCGCTATCCCAATGTGCTGCGGGCCGCCTCCGGGCAGGCGCTGGCGGACTTCACGGATCAGCAGCCCGAGGCCGATGTGGAGCGTTTTCTCCAGGCGGAGGGCTTTCCGGCCGGGCAGCTGCTGCTGGAGGGGCTGGGGGCCGTCTGGTCGGTGTGGTACGTGCCAAAGGCCATCCGCACCAGCCTGTCCCTGCTCATCGCCCTGAACCCCAAGGACGAGTACCCGGAGGCCCGGGCCATGCGCCGCCGCTTTGTCCTCCACCTGGGGGGCACCAACACAGGCAAGACCTACGCCGGGTTTCAGCGGCTCATCCGGGCCGGGACCGGGATCTACCTGGCCCCCCTGCGGCTGCTGGCCCTGGAGGCCCAGGAGACCCTGCTGGACGCCGGGGTGGACTGCAGCCTGTCCACCGGGGAGGAGGAGGACCTCCGGGAGGGGGACACCCACATGGCCGCCACGGCAGAGAAACTGTCCCTGGAGCGGCGCTATGACGTGGCGGTCATCGACGAGTGCCAGATGATCGCCGACCCCCAGCGGGGGTACGCCTGGACCCGGGCCATCCTGGGAGTGCTGGCCCCGGAGATCCACCTGTGCGCCGCCCCGGAGGCCAAGCACCTGCTCATCCGCCTCATCGAGAGCTGCGGGGACACCTATGAGGTGCAGGAGCACCAGCGGACCACCCCTCTGATATGCATGACCCACCCCATCGACTACCAGCGGGTGCAGCCCGGGGACGCCCTCATCACCTTCTCCAAGGTGGGGGTGCTCAGCGTGGCGGAGGACCTGCGCCAGAGCGGCAAGGAGCCCGCCATTATCTACGGGGCCCTGCCCTACGCCACCCGCCGCAGGCAGATGGAGGGGTTCCTGGAGGGGAAGATGAAGTATATCGTGTCCACTGACGCCATCGGCATGGGGCTGAACCTGCCCATCCGGCGGGTCATCTTCATGGACACGGAGAAGTTTGACGGGGTGGAGCGCCGGCCCCTGAAGCCGGAGGAGATCCGCCAGATCGCCGGCCGGGCGGGCCGGTACGGCATGTACGCCAAGGGCTATGTGGGGGCCACCCAGAACCTGGAGCTGATCCGGGCCGGGCTGGAGGCGGTGGTCCCGCCCCTCCAGTACGCGGTGGTGGGCTTCTCCGACCTGGTGCTCCAGGTGGACTTCGACCTGCTGGAGGTCCTGACCCAGTGGAACCAGATGCCCACGGTGGAGCCCTACCGCAAGCTGGACATCACCCGGTACATCGCCATCATCTCCAAGATGCGGGAGATGGGATTCCTGCTCTCCAAGGAGAAGGAGCTGCGGGCGGCCAACATCCCCTTTGACGAGACGGATGAGGCCCTGCGGGAGCTGTTCTTCCAGTTCCTGAACCGCTGGCAGCGGGGGGAGCCCATTGAGCAGCCGGGACAGCCGGAGGGGGAGGTCACCCTGCCGGAGCTGGAGCTGTACTACCGGAAGCTGGACCTCTACTTCTCCTTTGCCAAGGCCTTCGACTGCCCTGTGGACGAGGACAAGCTCTACGACAGCCGGGAGCAGGTGGCAGACGAGATCAACGAGATCCTGCTCCACCGGCTGCGAAACAACATCCGCTTCTGCGCCCGCTGCGGGAAGGCCCTGCCCCTCCACCACCGGGGGCGGCTGTGCGACGGGTGTTTCCGCCATGAGCGCAAAAATCCAGCGCGGAGGTAAACTCCGCGCCGGATTTCAGTTTGGCGAAAACTTCTGTGAAACAGAATGGGTGTGAGTTTTGGCGGGGGAGCTCGAGGGGGCAGCTGCCCGCCTCGAATGAAATCGAATGCCCCGGAAGTCTTGCGGTGCAAGACTTCCGGAGAGCGAAGCGAGAACTTTTGTGCCGCTGTGCGGCGCAAAAGTAATGGCATTTTTATGGGCAGATTAACCCTCCCCGGAGGTCCGGGGCCGGAGCTGCCAGAAGGCCACCGCCGCGGCGGCGGCCACATTCAGGGAGTCCACCTGGTGGAACATGGGGATACGCACCGTGTAGTCGCACCCGGCGATGGTCTCCGGGGAGAGGCCGTCCCCCTCGGAGCCCAGCAGGAGGGCCAGCTTGTCCGCACGGGCCAGCGCGGGTTCCTCAATGGAGACGGAGCGGTGGTCCAGGGCCAGGGCCGCCGTCTGAAACCCCAGTTCCTTCAGCCGGGAGAGGCCGGGGGTGGGCCACGCCTCATCGATCCAGGTCCAGGGGATCTGGAACACCGTCCCCATGCTCACCCGGATGGAACGCCGGTAAAACGGGTCGCAGCAGGAGGGGGCTGCCAGCACGGCGTCCATCCCCAGGGCGGCGGCACAGCGGAAGATGGCCCCCACGTTACTGGAGTCGGTGACATGTTCCAGCACCGCAATCCGCCGGGCGTCCCGGCACAGGTCCTCCATGGCGGGGAGGGCCGGGCGGCGCATGGCGCACAGCATCCCCCGGGTGAGGGCATAGCCGGTGAGCTGGGCGAGGACCTCACGGTCGGCGGTGTAGACGGGCACGTCCCCGCACCGGTCCTGGAACTGCTCCGCAAAGGCGGGGAGCTGCCGCCGCTCCATGAGAAAGGAGACGGGCCGGCAGCCGGCGTTCAGGGCACAGGCGATGACCTTGGCGCTCTCGGCGATGAGAATGCCCTGCTCCGGGTCCCGGCGGCTGCGCAGCTGGGCGTGGGTGAGCTGGACGTAGGGCCGCAGCTCCGGTGCATGGATGTCTGTGATCTCAAAAATATGGGCCATACTGCGCCTCCTGACCCTCCTCTGGGGAAGGAAATGTTTTTCTCAGTATACCAGAGTTTTCCCCATCCGTCGACCCCTGGATGGGGAGGAGGGAGCCGGGCAGCGGCGTTTCTTCCTTTACAGCGCCCGCACTCTCGTGGTACACTGAACTGAAAGCTCTGAGATGAGGAGGGCGGACATGGAAGAGAAACTGTCCCTGGGGCACCTGGCGGCGCTGTTTACCGTGGTGAACTGGGGGACCACTTTTATCGCCACCAAGCTGCTGCTGGAGGCCTTTACCCCCATTGAGATCCTGCTGTTCCGGTTCGTACTGGGCTTTCTGGCCCTGTGGCTGGTGTGCCCCCGGCGGCTGAAGGTGGGGGACTGGCACAGGGAGGCGGTCTTTGCCGCCGCCGGGCTGACAGGGGTGTGCCTCTACTACCTGCTGGAAAACATCGCCCTCACCTTCAGCACGGCCTCCAATGTGGGGGTGATTGTGTCCGCCTCGCCCCTGTTCGCTGCCCTGTTCACCCTGCTTCTCAGCCGGGGGAAGGAGCGGCCCCGCTGGAGCTTCCTTCTGGGCTTTGTGGTGTCCATGGCGGGGATCTGCCTCATCAGCTTCAATGGCAGCCAGCTCTCCCTGGACCCCCGGGGGGACCTGCTGGCGGTGCTGGCCGCCGTGGTTTGGGCGGTCTACTCCCTGCTCACCAAGCAGATCGGCGGCTACGGCTGGAACGTGATCCAGACCACCCGGCGGATCTTCGGCTGGGGCATCCTCTTTATGATTCCCGCCGCCGCGGTCATGGACTTCCGGCTGGGACTGGAGCGGCTGAGCGAGCCCAGCTATGTGGGGATGTTCCTCTACCTGGGGCTGGGGGCCTGCGCCGCCTGCTTTGTCACCTGGAATTTTGCCATCAAGACCCTGGGCCCCATCAAAACCATGGTGTACATCTATCTGGTGCCGGTGATTACGGTGGTCTGCTCCGTCCTGATCCTCCACGAGGTGGTCACCCCCATGTCCGCCGGAGGCACCCTGCTGACCCTGGTGGGGCTGGCCCTGTCCCAGTGGGATTCGCTGAAACAGCTGCGCGGCCGCGGGGGACAGGAGGCATCGAGGGAAGAAGACCTGGAAACAAAACCATAATATGGGACGAAATCATAAGGAGGAACAGAACATGGAAAAACCCACCGAGTACAGTCTGACCTGGGAGGTCACCGACGAGATGACCGCCAAGCGCATCGGCAGCGCCGGGTCCAAGATCCTGTCCACCCCCAACATGGTGGCCCTCATGGAGGCGGCTGCCCTGGAGCTGGCCAAGGCCTATCTGGACGAGGGGATGACCACCGTGGGGGCGGAGATCCACTGCCGCCACCTGGCCCCCACCCCCGTGGGCATGAAGGTGACCGCCACCGCCCGCCTGCGGAGCATCGAGCGGAGAAAGATGTGGTTCGACATCGAGGTGCACGACGAGAAGGGCAAGTGCGGCGAGGGCTCCCACCTGCGCATTATGGTGGCCCCCAAGGGCATCCAGGAAAAGGCCCAGGGAAAACAGGCGTAACATAGACAGAAAAAGCATCCCCTGCCTGCACATTGCAGGCGGGGGATGTCTTTCTCTGCGGCTTTGGGGGCTGAATTTCCGTTACTCCTCCTCATACATGAGAAGGTCTTTCGCAAACACCGTGAGATAGAGCAGCTGGTCACCTTCTTGCCACAGCATGGCGTGGTACTCGTTGCCCCCTTGGGCGGGGTGGATCTCCTCATAGAGCCAGACGGCCCCCTCCAGCCCCTCGTCCTCCTCCAGAATTTTGGGGGAGAGAAAGTCCACCCGGCTCACCGGGGAGTAGCCGCCGTCCTCCAGAAAGAGGGTGAGCCGGTCCGGGGCGCGCTCCACTTTGGTCACCTTGCTGTCGTGGAAGGAGAACCGGTCCTGGAGCTGTGCCCCCACCTGGGACCGCACCTGCTTGCGCCAGTCCAGGCAGGTTTGGAAGGTCTGCTCCGCCTGCCGCCGGTTCTCCCGGCACCACCGGTCGGCGGCCTCCTTCACCTCCTGGGTGGAGACGTCCAGAGCCAGCACCCGCACGTCGGCCACCTGGTCCAGAATTTCCTGGGGCAGGAACTGGCGCAGCTCCTCCACCCTCCGCTGGTGGGTCTGGCGGAACTGTTCTTTCTCTTGCTCCACCTGAAAGGGCTTCCTGCTCAGTGCTGCCACCTTCCGCATCAGATCCAGGTGCTCCTGCTGCGCCTCTTGATAAAGCGTCTGATAAAACGACTCAGAAAATGCTGCTGCCTGGGGGTTTACCTGAGGGCTGCTCAGCAGGAAGCCCTTCTTGGTCAGCTGCTGGCTCCACTCCTTGGTGAGGAACTTCATGGGGAGACCTCCTTCCGGTGGATCAAAGATGGGGCATATTTGCCTTTTATTATACAGGGCATCCCCGCCGGCCGCAAGGAGGAGAAACTTCGGTTGACCGGGCGGGCCCTTTGCGATACAATAAAAGGCACGTTTGGATATGAGCCGTCCGTCCCGGCGGGGCGGGCGGGGAGATTTTAGAGAGAACAGGAACGAGAGACTATGCTCAACCATCAAGAAGAACTTCGCTTTTGCAAGGCCCGCCGGGGGGCCATCGCCCGGGAGTTTTCCCAATTAAACCCGGAGCAGCAGAAGGCGGTGCTGTCCACCGAGGGCCCCCTCCTCCTTCTGGCCGGGGCGGGGAGCGGCAAGACCACCGTGCTCATCAACCGCATCGCTAACCTGATGAAGTACGGCCGGGGGTCGGACAGCGAGGAGGTGCCCCAGGGGGTGACCTCCGACGACCTGGCCTTTCTGGAGGACTACGCCGCCGGGAAAATCGCCCCTGCCCCGGAGGACAAGGCGCGCCAGGAGCGCCTGTGCCGCCTGGAGCCCGCCGCCCCCTGGACCATTCTGGCCATCACCTTCACCAACAAGGCCGCCGGGGAGCTGAAGGACCGCCTGGCCAAAATGCTGGGGCCGGAGGCGGAGGACGTGTGGGCCTCCACCTTCCACTCCGCCTGCGTGCGCATCCTGCGCCGGGACATCGACCGGCTGGGCTTCGCCTCCTCCTTCACCATCTACGACACCGACGACTCCATCCGGGTCATCAAGGACTGCCTGAAGGACCTGAACCTGGACGACAAGCAGTTCCCGCCCCGGACCGTGCTGGGGTACATCTCCCGGGCCAAGGACGCCATGAAGCTGGCGGAGGAATATCTGGCCGAGTGCGAGAAGTCCGGGGACTACCGCCTGGCCAAGATCGCTAAAATTTACGTGGAGTACCAGCGCCGCCTGTGGGAGGCCAGCGCCCTGGACTTTGACGACATCATCCTCCACACCGTGCGGCTCCTCCAGCAGTTCGAGGAGGTGCGGAGCTTCTACCAGCGGAAGTTCCGGTATGTGCTCATCGACGAGTACCAGGACACCAACAACCTCCAGTACCTGCTGGCCTCCACCCTGGCCGGGGGCTATGAGAACTTCTGCGTGGTGGGCGACGACGACCAGTCCATCTACCGCTTCCGGGGGGCCACCATCGAGAACATCCTCTCCTTTGAGAAGCAGTACCCCGCCTGCCGCACCATCCGCCTGGAGGAGAACTATCGCTCCACCAAGCACATCCTGGAGGCCTCCAACGCGGTCATCCGCAACAACCAGGGCCGCAAGGGCAAGGAGCTGTGGACCCGAGCAGGGGAGGGGGAGAAGCTCCACCTGTACACCGCCATGAACGAGAGCGACGAGGCCCAGTATGTGGCCGCCCGTATTTTGGAGGACTACAGCCAGGGCATCCCCTGGAAGGACCACGCCGTCCTCTACCGGATGAACGCCCAGTCCAACCAGATGGAGCAGGCCTTCAAGCGCAACGGGGTCCCCTACCGGATCATCGGGGGCACCCGCTTCTTTGACCGGGCGGAGGTCAAGGACATGATCGCCTATCTGGCTGTCCTCAACAACCCGGAGGACGACCTGCGCCTCACCCGGATCATCAATAACCCGCCCCGGGGCATCGGCCTGAAGACGGTGGAGACTGCCCAGGAGGTGGCCCGGCGGGAAAATACCTCCCTGTACGCCGTCATCGACCACGCCCGGCAGTACCCGGAGCTGGAGCGGTCGGCGGGCAAGCTGGCGGTGTTCACCAGCCTGATGGGCGAGCTGCGGGAGCTGCTGGGGAAGCTGCCCCTGGACCAGTTCTATGAGGAGCTGATCGTCCGCACCGGCTACGGCACCATGCTGGAGACCAAGAACACCGTGGAGGACCGCACCCGCCTGGAGAACGTGCGGGAGCTGCTGACCTCCATCCGGGGCTACCTGGAGAACGCCGGGGACGAGCCCTCCCTGGCCGGCTTCCTGGATGAGATCGCTCTGTACACCGACCTGGACAGCCACGACCCGGACCAGGACTGTGTGGTGATGATGACCATGCACTCGGCCAAGGGCCTGGAGTTCCCGGTGGTCTTTGTGGTGGGGGCCGAGGAGGGCATCTTCCCCGGCATCCGGGCCATCGGGGAGCAGGACGAGATGGAGGAGGAGCGGCGGCTCTGCTACGTGGCCATGACCCGGGCCAAGGAGAAGCTCTACCTCACCTGCGCCAACCAGCGCATGCTCTTTGGCCGCACCAGCTCCAACCGGCCCTCCCGCTTTTTGGAGGAGATCCCCCCGGAGCACCTGGAGCGGTCCGGCCGGAATTTCCTGGACCAGACCTCCGACTGGGGAGGCGTCCCCAGCCGCACCTCCGGCTACGGGGGCTATGGGCAGCGGGGGACCTACGCCGGGGGAGGGGGGAACCCCTTCGATCAGCGGCCCCGGTACGAGAGCCGCCCGTCCGGCGGGGACTACGGCGGATTTACCAGGGCCATGTCCGGCGGCGGAGCGCCCCGGCCCAAGGCCTCCGGCATCTCCTCGGCGCCCAGCGCGGCCCCGGCGGACTTCCGCAAGGGGGATATGGTCCAGCACAAGGCCTTCGGCAAGGGGATGATCCTGTCCATCCAGAAGATGGGGGGCGACGCCCTGGTGGAGATCGCCTTTGACAACGTGGGCACCAAGCGGCTGATGATGAAGTCGGCGGCGGCGCATATGACGAAGATTTCCTAAAAGGGATAGTTCGCCTCCTGATCTTCTATAGCCTTCCCCCTGGGGGGAAGGTGGCTGGCCGTTAGGCCAGGCGGATGAGGGGGCGATGGTCGGGCCGGTTCGTTTTCTGCGGACGGTGAACTTGCGCCTCAATTTTGTAGGGCCCGATGCCCTCATCGGGCCGCTGGGCCCTGGGTTTACAAAAATGGCGGCAGGTGCAGTTCCACTTCCGCGCCTGGCTTTGCCGAGCAGGTGTGGCTGGTGCTGGGGCGTAGGGCGCGGCCTCCCGGACGCGCCGCTTTGGGAGACTGCGAAAAATGCCGTAGGGGCGGCCCCATGTGGCTGCTTGAATTCCGTTTTCTTTGAGAAAATACTGTAAAGGATAAGGCCTTGTCGAACTGCGGGAAGCCCCGACCGGCCCCGAAGAACCAGAAAAGAGGGATACCATGAAAGAAAACTCCTATGACAATCCGATCTTTTTCCAAAAATACAGCCAGATGCTCCGCTCCACCCAGGGCCTGGAGGGGGCGGGGGAGTGGCGGGAGCTGCAAAAGCTCCTGCCGGACTTTGCCGGGAAGCGGGTGCTGGACCTGGGCTGCGGCTACGGCTGGCACTGCGGCTACGCCGCCGGGCACGGGGCGGCCTATGTCCTGGGGACCGACCTGTCGGAGAGAATGCTGGAGACGGCCCGGATCAAAAACAGCGCCCCGGCCATCCAGTACCGCCGCTCCGCCATGGAGGACCTGACCTTCCCGGCGGGCAGCTTTGACGTGGTGCTCAGCTCCCTGGCCCTCCACTATGTCCGGGATTTCGGGCCTCTGGTGGAGAATATTTTCCGGTGGCTGACCCCCGGCGGAACATTTGTCTTTTCGGCGGAGCACCCGGTGTTCACCGCCTACGGCTCCCAGGACTGGTACTACGGCCCCGACGGGGAGATTCTCCACTTCCCGGTGGACAACTACTACTATGAGGGGGAGCGGGATGCGGTGTTCCTGGGGGAGCACGTGGTGAAGTACCACCGCACCCTCACCACCTATCTGAACACCCTGCTGAGCTGCGGCTTCCGCCTCAAGCGCGTGGTGGAGCCCCAGCCCCCGGAGGACATGCTGGACCTGCCCGGCATGCGGGACGAGATGCGCCGGCCCATGATGCTGCTGGTGTCGGCGGAGAAGCCCCGCTGACCAAACGAGAAAACCACCCGTTCCCAGGCCAAAGGCTGGAGACGGGTGGTTTTTTACAGTTTTGAAATGCGATCAGGAGTCGATGTAGCTGCGGACCCGCAGCTTGACGCCCAGGCCCTCGGCGATGCGGCGGCTCTCCTCGATCTCCTCGGGGGCGGTGCCCTTGTCCACCACGGTGAACACCACGTGGGGGACGTAGTCCTTGGCCTCCTTGGCGAAGTCCAGCATGGCCTGGTAGGCGGCCTCCCCCTGGATCGGGTGGCACAGGGCCACGTACTCGGCGGCGGTGTTGGCGTTGAGGGAGATGGACAGGGTGTCGATGTGCCCCTTCAGGTCGGGGATCACATCCCGGCCCTGGATCAGATTGGCGTGGCCGTTGGTGTTGATGCGCACCGGGGGCAGCTTGTCCCCAAAGCGCTCTTTCAGCTGGTCCACCAGCCACACGATGTCGTCGATGCGGTAGGTGGGCTCGCCGTAGCCGCAAAAGACGATCTCCCGGTAGGAGCACACGTCCCGGCTCAGGAAGCTGTCCAGGGCCTCCTGGCGGGTGGGCTCCCGCTCCAGCCACAGGGAGTCCTCCGTGTAGATGGAGCCCTCCTTCTTCCCGTGGCGCAGGCAGAACTCGCAGTTGCAGTTGCAGCGGTTGGTGAGGTTCACATACAGTGCGCCCTCATATTCATAGGTGATGGTCATAGCCGTCACGCCTCCTTCAAATGTTGATGGTTCTGTTGTATTTTAAGCGGCCTGCTGTTTTGCCGCCTGGGACAGCGTTCAGGGGATGCGGAAAAAGCGCTTCCCATTTTCCAGGGTGATACGGGCCGCCTCGTCGGGTTCCAGCCCCTTGATCTGGGCGATCTTCTCCGCCACCAGGTGGACGTGGCCGGAGTCGTTGCGCTTGCCCCGGAAGGGCTCCGGGGTCAGATAGGGGGAGTCGGTCTCGATCATGATCCGGTCCATGGGTAGCCACTCCACCACCTCCAGAGCCTTTCGGGCGTTTTTATAGGTGATGGTGCCAGTGAAAGAGATCATCCACCCCAGCTTGACCAGCACCTTGGCGTCCTCCAGACTGCCGGAGTAGCAGTGGTACACGCCCCGGGCCTTGGGGTGGGCCCGGACCACCTCCAGGCAGTCGTGGTGGGCCTCCCGGTCGTGGACGATGACGGGCAGGTCCAGCTCCTCCGCCAGCTCCAGCTGTTTGTGGAACACCTGCTGCTGGTGCTCCCGGGGCGGGTTGTCCTTCCAGTAGTAGTCCAGGCCGATCTCCCCGATGGCCTTTACCTTGGGGCGGGCGGCCAGGGACCGCAGCTCCTCCAGCCAGCTGTCCTCCCAGTCCCCGCAGTCGGAGGGGTGGACCCCCACGGCGGCGTAGACGAAGGGGAAGCGCTCAGACAGCTCCACGGCGGTGCGGGAGGACTCCAGGTCACAGCCCGGATTGAAAATCAGTTCCACGCCCCGGGACGGCATGGAGGCCAGCAGTTCCAGCCGGTCGCCGTTGAACGCGCCGGAGTCGTAGTGGGCGTGGGTATCAAATACGTTCATAAGCGTTGCTGCTCCTTACAGGTGAAACTCATTTTCTCTATCATACTCCCGACGCGCCGGAATTGCAAGGCCGGAACCCGGAGCAAAGAAAAGGACCCCGTACCTGAATCACAGGTACGGGGCCGCAGTATGGCTTGGACTAGGGAAGGACCGACTCGCACAGGGTCTGGAGGACTGCGGCGAATTCCGCCCGGGTGACCGGCTCGCCGGGGGAGAGGAGGAGCGCGCCGTCCTCTGCGGTGCGGCCGGCCAGCAGGCCCGCCGAGACGGCCCACTCCACGCCGGCCCGTGCCCAGGAGGCCACCTGATCGGCATCGTCGTAGCCGGACAGGTCCGCCCGGTCCCGGGTGTCCAGTCCGGCGTTCTGGGCGAAGCGGTACAGGGCCACCGCCAGCTCCTGGCGGGCGGGCGCCCGGTCAGGATTGAAGTTCCCGTTGCTGCCGTCCATGATGCCCGTCTCAGAGACCCAGGAGACGGCGGCGTAGCACCAGGAGTCGTCGGGCACATCGCTGTAGTAGCTGACGCCGTTGTCCGGCTGTCCGGCCACCTGATAGAGAATCTGAGCCAGCATGCCCCGGGTCAGTGTGCCCTCGGGGGAGAACTGGCTCCGGGTGGTGCCGGACAGATAGCCGTGGGAGACGGCATAATCCACCGCGCCGTAATACCAGGCGTCCGCCGGCACGTCCTGATAGTCGGCGGCAGAGGGAGCGGGCAGCTCCTCATAGAGGCGCAGGTAGTAGCACAGCTCATACTCCGCGTCATCGGCGGAGGAGTGGTAGGTCACCGTCACCATATAGATGACCGACTCGGGCTCTGTGCTGGAGGCGCTGAGCCCGGACAGGTAGCTGGTGCTGCCGCTGGTGGTGCGGTCCTGAATGGCGGCGGTTCCCCGGCGCAGCAGGTCATCGGCGGAGATGGTATAGGTCCTGCCGGTGGTCAGGGCGGTGGAGACGCCGCTGCTGGCGGCGGCGAGGGAGCCCGAGGCGGTGAGCACGTCCCACACCGGGGTGTCCTCGCCAGTGAGCAGCTCATAGGCCCCGTCTCCGTTCAGGTCGGTGAGGTAGTCCACCGTCAAAGTCACCCGCTGGGCGTTGGGGGTCACATGGAGCTCCACGTCCTTGGTGACCCGGTTCACCGGCGTTGTAAAATCCAGAGTCTCCGTATATTGGAATGCCCCTGTGCTGTCCCGCTGGTAGAGGGCCAGCTGGAGGGCTTCCTCCGGGATGTCCGTCTCCTGGGCGGAAATCAGCACCTCCGCAAAGCCGCCGGAGGCGAGGGGGTCGGCGGCGGAGGCGGGCAGGGCCAAAGTCAGGGCCAGCGCCAGGGCCGCGGCGGCGGAAAGGCCGCGTTTCCATTGGTTCAGCATCATATCGTTGCTCCTCCCGAGGGTAAAATCTCGCCTGGAGCCCAACGAAAAGGCAGCGGCGGGACGTGCGGGCGCTGCCGCACGAAAAAACAGTATCACAGGTTCTGGAATGTACCTTATTATACCGAAGAAAACGGCGAAATGCAAGAAATACGGCTCGAACTTTTGGACGGGAACTTCCTGGAAGATTGTAAACAATAGAAAAAAGCAGTTGACAATTGAGACGGCAAAATGTATACTGACGAGGAAGCAAGGTTTACGAACGGAGGGGCGGCCATGGAATCATTGGCGGAACAGATCATCAGCGGGGCGCGTCTGGGGCGGCGGGACGACCTGGGCGTGCTGTTGGAGACAGACCTGGAGGAACTGTGCCGGGCGGCGGATCAGATACGCCGGGCCCTGTGCGGAGACCGGGGGGAGCTGTGCACCATCGTCAACGGCCGCAGCGGCAAATGCAGCGAGGACTGCCGGTTCTGCGCCCAGTCCTGCCACTACCACACCGGGGCGGAGGAGTACCCCTTTCTCACCGTCCAGGAGATCGTGGAGGAGGGAAAGCGGAACGAGGCCGCGGGGGTCCACCGGTACTCCATCGTCACCGCGGGCCGGGGCCTCCACGGCCGGGAGCTGGACCACGCCCTGGAGGCCTACCGCCGTCTGGGGGCGGAGACCGGCCTTGCCCTGTGTGCCTCCCACGGGCTCCAGAGCGTCGAGGAGTTCCAGGCCATGCGGGAGGCCGGGGTAACCCGGTACCACGCCAATCTGGAGACGTCCCGCCGGAATTTTCCCAACATCTGCACCACCCACACCTATGAGGACAAGCTGGAGAACATCCGCCGGGCCCAGGCCGCCGGGCTGGAGGTGTGCTCCGGCGGCATCCTGGGCATGGGGGAGACCTGGGAGGACCGCATCGACATGGCCCTGGACCTGTCGGAGCTGGGGGTGGTCTCCATCCCTCTGAACCTGCTCACCCCCATTCCAGGGACCCCGCTGGAGGAGGCCGAGCCTCTGACGGAGGCGGAGGTATTCCGCTCGGTGGCCATCTTCCGCCTGCTGAATCCCACCGCCTGGATTCGCATGGCGGCGGGGCGGCGGCGCTTCGCCGACGGAGGAAGGAAGCTGTTCCGGTGCGGGGCCAACGCGGCCATCACCGGGGACATGCTCACCACCACCGGAACCGGCATTGCCGGTGACCGGGCCATGCTGGCCCAACTGGGCTATGAGATATGAAAACAGACGCCGCGACCCAAGAAAGGAGCACTCCCATGAATCAAGAAGTGACCCACGCCGCCCGCCGGGGCAAGACCTACCGCATGGCTATGACCGCCCTGATGGCGGCGGTGACCTGTGTGATTGCCCCCATGGCCATCCCCATCGGGCCGGTGCCCATCTCCTTTACCAATCTGGCCATCTACCTGTCCCTCTACCTGCTGGGGTGGAAGTGGGGGACGGTGAGCTATCTGGTCTATGTGCTCATCGGTGCGGTGGGCGTCCCGGTGTTTTCCGGCTTTACCGGAGGCCTGGGCAAGCTGGCCGGAGCCACCGGGGGCTACATCGTGGGCTTTATCCCCATGGCGGTGATCGCGGGGCTGGTGATTGACCGGTACCGGAACCGGGGGCTCCAGCTGGCGGGGATGATCGTGGGCACCGCCGTGTGCTACGCCTTCGGCACCGCCTGGTTCTGCTTCGTGATGGACAGCACCCCCCTGGCCGCCTTGAGCCTGTGCGTGATCCCCTTTATTCCGGGGGATCTGGTGAAGATGCTCCTTGCCATGTGGGTGGGTCCCATGATCCGCCGCCGTCTGGTGCAGGCCGGGCTGTACCCGGAGCGCATGTGACGAACGCCCCAAAAAACCTCCGCGCCGCCGGCGCGGAGGTTTTCACGTGTATACAGGTTTAACCCTCGATGTCGCAGCACCGGCGGTCGCACAGGTACTTCTGGATCAGGGGGAGCACCGCCTGGTGCTCGGGGTGGTTCTGATAGAGGGGCAGATCGGAGGTCTGGGGCACCTCGGAGTAGAGGACGAAATCACAGCTGCTGCTGTCCAGAGGCGGGCAGAAGGCCTTCACCTCCAGGGCGAAGGGGATGAGCTCCTTCAAGGCGTTGACACGGGCGACCAGAAGGGCTCCGGCCTCCCGGCGCTCCTCCGGGGTGAGCTCGGGCTTGAAGTTCCAAGAGACAATGTGACGGACCATAGGGGGTTCCTCCTTCAAAATAAAACTGGGTGTCCCTATTGTATCCGCTTTTCTGCCTCCCGTCAACGGAGGACCCGGTTGGAGGCGGTGCGGCGAAGTCCCAGCTCCTCCGCCGCGTCGGCAATCTCCGGCCAGGCGGCCAGGACGGTGCGGATGTCCAGGCTGCGGGCCACCTGGAGCTTTTTGGCCAGAGTGGAGGCGTCGTCGTAGAGGACGAAGTGGGCTCCGCTCTCCCGGCTCATATAGGTGAAATACCGGGCGCACAGCTCATGGGAGAAGAAGATGGAGGGCTGCCGCTGCTGAATGCGCTCCCGCAGCTCCTCCTGGGTGAGGGGGGTGCCGCTTCCGGTGGGGGAGGGGAGGAAGAAGTCCTCCGCCACCCGCTGGAGGGCCAGCACCACCCGGTCCCGGCCGAAGCGCTCCTGGGCCTCCCGCAGCCGCTGGACCAGAGTGCCCCCGGACAGGGCGGAGGAGATGCACACCTGGGCGTGGGGGGAGCAGTGCCCGTACTGCTCCGGGACCAGGAGGGTCCAGCTGCGGCGAAAGCACTGGTTTCCCAGCTCCTGCACTACCTGCTCCAGGGGCGGGATGCGGCCGGATTCAAAGTCGCACACCACCCCGGTGAAGCCCCGAGCCATGCACTCCCGCAAAACCTCCTGGCAGAAGGGCGGGGTGGGGCCCAGGCCGTCAAAGCTCCGGCAGTCCAGAAACATGAATCCGCCCCGGGGGGCGGCGCTTCCGCTGACCCGGAACAGGTGGGGGCCCTTGCCCATGCGGTAGGCCATGTGGACCGGCGTCACCGGGAGGTCCTGCACTTCCCGGAGGCGGTCGGGCGAGACGGTTACGAGGATGGATTCCATTGACATGACAGCTTCCCCCTTGTCCAAATTTTTCTCCCGTGCTATACTTGCAAGAGACAGGGAGCGGCAGCAGCCCGCTCCCGGGCTTGTCTCTCCCACTGTATGCGGGGAGGCGGCCCTTTAGAACAGACTAAGGAGGACACATCTGTGCCCATTTCACCCATTCCCCAGGGTGTGTACCCCTCGGTCACCGCCCTGGACCCCAAGGCCCTCCGGGCCAAGGGGATCACCCTGGTGCTGGCCGATCTGGACAACACCCTGGCCCCCTATAAGGTGCTGGAGCCCGACCCGGAGGTAGCGGCCTGGAAGGAGGCCCTGGAGCAGGAGGGCATCCAGCTCTTTATCCTGTCCAACAGCCGCAAGCCCGGCCGGGCCCAGAAGTACGCCGAGGCCCTGGGCGTCCCCTTCCAGGGGCACTCGGGCAAGCCGAAAAAGGCGGGCTACCTCCGGGCCATGGAGCGCATGGGCCGGGAACCCCGGGAGACTGTCATGGTGGGGGATCAGATCTTTACCGACATTTTAGGAGCCAACAACGCCGGGGTGGTCCCCCTGCTGGTGGAGCCCATCCGTCTGGCGGGCAACCCGGGCCGGTATCTCCGCTATGCTGTGGAAACCCCCTTCCGCCTCCTGGGGCGGAGAAGGAGGTTCTTATGAGTGCGAAGTTCGGCCCGGCGGGCAACTCGGAGAGCTTTTCCAAAATCCACAAATCTTCCCTGGCCGCCCCCAAGTGGATCGCGGAGTTTGGCCTGGACTGCTATGAGTACCAGTGCGGCAAGGGGGTCCACGTGGGGGAGGAGACCTGCCGGAAGCTGGGGGAGAACGCCCGGGCGGCGGGGATCTCCCTGTCCCTCCACGCCCCCTACTTCATTAACCTGGCCAACCCCGACCCGGAGGCCGTCCAAAAGACCATCGGGTACGTCACCGCCGCCTGTCAGGCGGCTTCCTGGATGGGGGCGGAGCGGGTGGTGATCCACTCCGGGGCCCTGATGAAGCGGTCCCGGCGGGAGGCCCAGGAGATCGCCCTCAAAACCCTGCCTGAGGTGATCCGGGCCTGTGACGGCCAGGGGTTTGCCCACATCGCCCTGTGCCCTGAGACCATGGGCAAGATCAATCAGCTGGGGGACCTGGACGAGGTGCTGGAGCTGTGCACCCTGGACGAGCGGCTGCTCCCCTGCATCGACTTCGGCCACCTGTATGCCCGCTCCCTGGGGGCGGACGACGGCCCGGAGGTTTTTGAGCGGATGCTGGATCGGGTGGAGGAGGTGCTGGGCCCGGACCGGGCCGGCCGCTTCCACAGCCACTTCTCCCACATCGAGTTCACCCCCAAGGGGGGCGAGAAGTGCCACCGCACCTTCGCCGACGACGGGGGCTTCGGGCCCGACTGGGCACCCCTGGCCCAAGAGATCGCCCGGCGGGGGTGGGGACCCACCTTCATCTGTGAAAGCGCGGGGACTCAGGCGGAGGACGCGCTGGAAATGAAGAAAATTTATCAAAGATTTTTACCGGAGCAGTAGCCGGGCGCTTTCGCAGGGGGCCCCATCGCAGATGGGGCGGCGCGTTTGCGCCGTACAAGCATTTTTGCGCAGCAAAAATCTTGGCGGACACCGAGCCGCAGCGAGGCGTTTCGGAGCGCAACCGCCGCGGAGCGGCGGCTCTTAGCGCGGAGATGGCGGAATTGATTTCCGCCGAGCATTTAAAAAAACAAGGGTCCCCATTCGATGGAACATCGAATGGGAGAAGCGCCGGGACCCAGGCGGAGGACGCGCTGGAGATGAAGAAAATTTATCAAAGATTTTTACCGGAGCAGTAGCCGGGCGCTGATGATACTTTTTCCCAGCGGGGCACAGTTGAGGTGACAAGCCTGCCCCGCGGATTCCATTTTGATGCTTTTGGAGGTTTTATGACCGAGACCAATACACAAAAACCCAAGAACCGGGCGGTGCTGGTGGGCCTGTGGGCCTACCGCCTGGAGAGAGAGGAGAACGCCACCGAGGAGTCCATGGAGGAGCTCTCCGACCTGCTGAAAACGGCGGGGGGCGAGTGCGTGGGCACGGTGCTCCAGCAGAAGGACGCCCCCGACCCCCGCACCTTCATCGGCGAGGGCAAGGTGGCGGAGGTTCGGGAGCTGGTCCGGGCCATGGACGCGGACATGGTGATTTTTGACAACAGCCTGTCCCCCTCCCAGCAGCGGGTGCTGGGGGAGGAGCTGAAGGTCCAGGTGCTGGACCGCTCCGCCCTGATTCTGGACATCTTCGCCCAGCGGGCGCGGACCCGGGAGGGCCGCCTCCAGGTGGAGCTGGCCCAGTACAAGTATCTGCTCCCCCGCCTGCTGGGCATGTGGACCCACCTGGAGCGCCAGGAGGGCGCCATCGGCACCCGCGGCCCCGGCGAGACTCAGCTGGAGAGCGACCGGCGGCACATCCACCGGAAAATTGCCAAGCTGGAGTCCGAGCTGAAGGAGGTCCGCCGGGTGCGGGCCACCCAGCGGGAGCGGCGCATCAAGAACGAGGTGCCGGTGGTGGCCATTGTGGGCTACACCAACGCGGGCAAGTCCACCCTGCTCAACAAGCTCACCGGGGCGGCCATCCCCGCCAACAACCGCCTGTTCGACACCCTGGACACCACCACCCGGACCCTGGAGATCTCCGACACCTGCACGGTGCTCCTGTCCGACACGGTGGGATTTATCCGCAAGCTGCCCCACCACCTGGTGGAGGCCTTCAAGGCCACCCTGGAGGAGCTGTCCTTTGCCGACCTGCTCCTCCACGTCATCGACGCCTCCAACCCGGAGTGGCGGGAGCAGGCGGCGGTGGTGGACCAGCTGATTCTGGAGCTGGGGGCGGAAAAGACCCCCCGCCTGGAGATATTTAACAAGTGCGACCTGTGGACCGGGGAGATCCGGCCCCACGGGGAGAACATCGTGTCCATCTCTGCCAAGACCGGGGAGGGGATCGACCGTCTGCTGGCCGCCATCGGGGAGCGGCTGGACACCGGGGCCAAGCGGGTGACCATCCACCTGCCCTACGACAAGGGCGGCCTGGTGGAGCGGCTCTATCAGGAGGCCAAGGTGGAGAAGGTGGACTACGGCGAGACCATCGACGTGGTGGCCGTGTGCACCCCCAAGACCATCGGGCAGCTGGGCCCCCTGGTGGAGGGGTGGCAGCCCCACAAAGAACCGTGGGAAGACTAGGGAATGCAGAATGCAGAAATGCAGAATGCAGAATGCAGAATGAGACGGGGGATGAAGCAAAAATGACGCAGTTAGAGACAGAGCGGCTGCTCCTCCGCCCTTTTACGGAGGGAGACGCGGCGGATTTGTATGAGTACGCCAAGGACCCAAAGGTGGGCTTGCCCGCCGGATGGCCGCCCCACAAGAGCCTGGAGGAGAGCCGGGAGATCATCCGAACCGTATTTGCCGCCCCCAACACCTTTGCGGTGGTGGACAGGGCCTCCGGGAAGGTGATCGGCTCGGCGGGGTACACCGGAAAGACCCGGGAGGAGTTCCCCCAAAAGAACGACGAGCTGGGCTATGCCCTGAGCCCGGCGTTCTGGGGGCGGGGTCTCATGCCCGAGGCGGTCTCGGAGCTGCTGCGGTACGCCTTTGAGGAACTGGGCCTGGCCGCTGTGTGGTGCAGCCATTACGCGGACAACCCCCAGTCCCAGCGGGTCATTGAAAAGAGCGGCTTCTCCTTCCAAATGGAGGAGACCGTGGTGGACGGGCCCACCGGGCAGGAAAAGCCCACAAAATTCTATGTCCTCACCCGGGAGATGTGGGAGAGCCGCCCCTGACGGGGGCGGACAGCTCCCGGCTCCACATCTGTAGTCCAAAGGCGTGCTGGGACAGGTGATCCCCACAGCGGGAAATCAGTTCGGGCAGGCACTCCCCGGGAAAGCGGGCGAGGGAGGAGGGGGCCTGTGCCGCGGCCAGTCGGCACAGCTCCAGAACCAGGGCGTCCAGAAGAAGGTCGTCCACCATGTCCTGAATCTCCTGATCCCATTCCATAGAGAAATCGTTCATAATACATCACCTCGGTGGTATAAGGTGCTGAAGTCCGGCACCTTATCTTTTTACCTATTTTACTATCGTTTAATAGTAAAATCAACACTATCAAACGATAGTAAATATAATACAGGCAGAGGTGATTTTGTGCATTTTCCACGATTACTTGATCTGCGGCAGGATGCAGATAAAACCCAGAAAGAAATTGCAGCCATTCTTGGAATTGATCAGCGGGTATACAGCAATTATGAAACTGGGAAACGGGAGATTCCTGTACGCTATTTAATGGTGCTGGCGGATTATTACGGGACGACGATTGATTATATTGTGGGGCGGACCGGTCGAAGTAGATCTGTGACAGCAGGAGGGAATAGAAAGGCGGGGGGTATTGCTTGAGTGACTATCGAGCTATTTTAAAAAAGCATCGAGAGAGAAAAGGACTGAGCCAGAATCAGCTGGCAAAACAACTGGGAATTACACAGACCTTTCTGAGCGAGATTGAGCGGGGACGAAAGAATCCATCGTTGGAACAGTTTTTTGCTATTTGCAGTGTCTTAGATGTTAAGCTTTTTCCGGAGGAAGAGGAGTATAGAGAAGAGAAAGAGAGTGAGTGAAGTCATTTGAAGGACTATCGCGAAGTGATCCAGAACAAACGGAAAAAGTTAGGCTGGAGCCAGTATAAATTGGCGAAAAAAGTGGGAATCGCCCAATCGTTTATGAATGAGATCGAAAAGGGGCGAAAAAGTCCATCCCTGGAGGTCTTTTTCCGAATCTGCGAGGTTTTGGACATTCAACTGTTTCCCGATGAGGAAGAGGAATGAACGCAGCCGGTCCTGAGCAGGGGAGCCCTCTCCGGCTATCCTGCTCAGGACCGATTTACAAAATCACATGAAAGCGGAGGAACCAAGGTCATGCAGACGTCTGCTGATTTGAAAAATTTACTGGCCCGGATCGACCGGCGGGGCTATCCGGCCTATAAAGACACCCGGGGGGCGTACCAGTTCCCGGGGTATGTACTGTCCATCGACCATGTCCAGGGGGACCCCTTTGCCGCCCCCTCCAAGCTCAGCATCCATGTGAGCGGAAAGACGGCGGGCTTTCCCCGGGCCCTGTATGAGACCCGGTGCCGCCGCCTGGCCCTCCAGGACGAGCTGACCCGCCAGTTTGGCCGCCGGGCGGCCCAGTTCTCTTTCCAGGCCAAGGGATCGGGCCAGAGCGGCCTGATCTCGGTCAGCCGCTGCGGGCCGGAGGTGCTGGAGCGCACCGCCTGCCGTCTGGACCCGGAGCGGGGGGACGTGCTGCTGCGCCTGGAGGTGGGCTTCCCGGCCAACGGGCGGACCATCAACGCCCGGGAACTGGAGAAGATTTTGTTTGACTTCCTGCCCCGGTGTGTGCAGGAGACCCTGTGCTGCTCCGGTCTGGACAGCCGGCGGCTGCAGGCGGTGGCCCAACTGGCCGACGACCGGCAGTATATCCGCCAAAAACTCCCGGAGCTGGGTCTGTGCGCCTTTGTGGCGGACGGCAGCATCCTGCCCCGGGAGTCCGGGGTGTCCTCCCGGCCCATGAAGGGGGCGGTGCCCTTCCGCGCCCCCCGGGAGCTGGCGGTGACGCTGGACCTGCCCAACCGGGGGAAGATCACCGGCATGGGGATTCCCAGGGGGATCACCCTGATCGTGGGGGGCGGCTACCACGGGAAGTCCACCCTGCTGAAGGCCCTGGAGCTGGGGGTCTATGACCACGTGGCGGGGGACGGACGGGAGTATGTCATCACCGACCGCACCGCCGTGAAAATCCGGGCGGAGGACGGCCGGAGCATCCGGCGCACCGATATCTCCATGTTTATCAACGACGGCCTGCCCAATGGGAAGGACACCGTATCCTTTGAGACGGAGGACGCCAGCGGCAGCACCTCCCAGGCGGCCAACGTGGTGGAGAGCCTGGAGGCGGGGACCTCCCTGCTGCTCATCGACGAGGACACCAGCGCCACCAACTTTATGGTCCGGGACGAGCTGATGCAGCGGGTGATCAGCCGGGACATGGAGCCCATCACCCCCTTCCTGGAGCGGGTCCGGGAGCTGTATGACCGCTGGGGGGTGTCCACCGTCCTGGTGGCGGGGAGCTCCGGCGCCTATTTTCACGCGGCCGACCGGGTGATCCAGATGGACCGGTACAAGCCCCGGGACGTCACCGCCCTGGCCAAGCGGGAGGCGGCGGCCTTCCCCCTCAGCACCCAGGGGCTGGAGCCGGCGGCTGCCCCCAGTTTTGACCGCCGCCCCAGGGCCTCCCGGAAATTCGGGGATGGGGGCCGGATCAAGCTCAAATCCCTGGGCCGAGACGGGGTCTCCATCGACCGGGAGACCATCGACCTGCGGCATGTGGAGCAGCTGGCGGACGGCGAGCAGACCGCCGCCCTGGGGGAGTGCATGGTGTACGCCCAGCGGCGCCTCCTGGACGGGAAACGGGACCTGCGCCAGGTGGTGGACGAGCTGGAGGCGGTGCTGGACCGGCAGGGGCTGGAGGGCCTGTGCCAGGGGCGCTCCGGCGTGCCCTTCCTGGCCCGGCCAAGGCGGCAGGAGATTTTCGCCTGCTTCAACCGTTATCGGGGGCTGGAGCTGTAAGGGAAAATTCCTTTTCAGGATAGAACAGCTCAGCGGTAAGCGCCAAAGCGTGGGACCGTATTGGAAAGACGAAAGACCTGGCTGCGGAGCGTGCCCGCGCCAGGTCTTTTTGCCGTCCATGAAAAAATTCAGAGCCGCCCAGGAAACCGGACAGGCTGCTGTCCGGTTCCTGTGGTATAATGGGCTCAATTCAAGAGGGGAGGGAGCGGTATGAAGCTGGACCGGCTCATCGGGATTCTATCTATCCTGCTCCAGCGGGAGCGGGTCACCGCCCCGGAGCTGGCGGAGCGGTTCGAGGTGTCCCGCCGGACCATCCAGCGGGACGTGGAGGCCCTGTGCCGGGCGGGGATTCCCCTGGTCACCGTCCAGGGAGCGGGAGGCGGGATCTCCATTCTGGAGGGCTACCGGGTGGACCGCACCGTTCTCACCGGGCCGGAGATGCAGGACATCCTGGCGGGCCTGCGGAGCCTGGACAGCGTCAGCGGCACCTGCCGATATGCCCAGCTCATGGAGAAGCTGTCCGCCGGGGCGGGGACGCTGGTCCCCGAGGGGGCGGACACCCTCATCGACCTGTCCTCCTGGTACCGGACGGCCCTGGCCCCCAAGATTGAGATCATCCGCACCGCCCTGAGAGACCACCGCACAATTCGGTTTACCTACCACGCCCCCAAGGGGGAGTCGGAGCGGGAGGCGGAGCCCTATTACCTGGTGTTCCGCTGGTCCGCCTGGTATGTGTGGGCCTGGTGCCGGGACCGGGGGGACTTCCGCCTGTTTAAGCTAAACCGCATGACCGACCTGACCCTGGGGGAGCCCTTTCAGCCCCGGACGGCCCCCCTGCCTGACCTGGAGCCGGAGCGGGTCTTTCCCGCCGCATTCCAGGTGACAGTCCTCTTTGACCCCGCCTGCAAGTGGCGGCTGGTGGAGGAGTACGGGGCGGACAGCTTCCGAACGGAGCCGGATGGACGGCTGCGGTTTGCCTGGGGCTTTCCCGACCGGGACAGCGTGCTGCCCTGGCTGCTCACCTTCGGGGACAGGGCGGAGCTTTTGGAGCCGGCGGAGCTGCGGGAGGACCTGCGGCAGGTGGGGGAGCGGCTGGCCGAGCGATACGGAGGAGGGGAAACCCATGGCGTCCCATAGAGAATTTGTGGAGTTTATCACGGAACAGCTGCGGGAGGCGGGAGACGTCCGTGCCAGACCCATGTTCGGGGAGTACGGCCTATACTGCGACGGGGTTTTCTTTGCCGTGATCTGTGACGACCAGCTGTTTGTGAAGCCCACCTTCCAGGGGGAGGCCACCTTCCCCCGGCTGCCCAAGGCACCGCCCTATGAGGGGGCGAAAGATTACCTGCTGGCGGAGGATGTGGACGACCGGGAGGGACTTACCAGGCTGGTCCAAGTGACCTGTGAGGCGCTGCGGGCCCAATCAGTCAGGAAAAGGAGGAAATGACTATGCCGTTTGACTATAAAAAGGAGTACAAGGAGTTTTACTTGCCCCCTAAGACGCCCCAGATTGTGGAGGTCCCCGCCATGGACTTTCTCGCCGTGCGGGGCCAGGGGGACCCCAACCAGGAGGGCGGAGCCTACAAGGCGGCCATCGGCCAGCTGTACGCCGTGGCCTACACCATTAAAATGAGCAAGCTGGGCAAGCATAAGCTGGAGGGCTACTTTGACTATGTGGTGCCGCCCTTGGAGGGCCTGTGGTGGATGGAAGGGGGCGGAGCCATCGACTTTGCCCACAAGGAGCGGTTCCATTGGATCTCCATGATCCGCCTGCCCCAGTTTGTCACCCGGGAGGCGTTCCGCTGGGCTGTGCGGGAGGCGGAGCGGAAGAAGGGGCTAGACTGCTCCGGTGTGGAGTTTTTCTCCTATGAGGACGGGCTGTGCGTCCAGTGCATGCACCTGGGCCCCTACGACGGAGAGGGGGAGACCATCCGGGCCATGGAGCGCTGTGCGGAGGAACAGGGGTATATCCTGGACCAGAGCGAACACCGCCGCCACCACGAGATCTACCTCAGTGATGTGCGGCGGTGCAGGCCGGAGCGGCTGAAAACGGTGATCCGGCAGCCGGTGAAACGGTGAAACGAGGGGCTGATCCCGGCGGTCAAATGGGAGAGCTCCCATGGCCTTCGGCCTTCGATGCAGCGTCAGGACCCGGCCGGTCCGGCTGAGGGCGGTGAGTGCCTGCTTCGGCGGTCAGGGCGGCCTCCAGCAGGCACTCCAGACTCCAGAGTGCGGCCTTTTCCCCAAAGTGGGAGAAACAGCGCTCCGGCAGATCCTCCCGGCTGTTCCGCTGATAGAGCCACTCCAGCAGAGTACAGGCCTCCGGCAGGGGCAGTGTAATGGTAATTTGTTCCATGTGCGTCCCCCGGCTATCGGTGCGCGGCGGATGGGACCACGGTCATGTAGAGGACCTGCTCCCGCAGGCTCTCCCGCAGTTCCGGGAGAGCCCCGGCGGGCAGATCCTTTTTTTGCAGGACAATGACACGGCCGTCACGGACCGGCAGGAGCAGATTCTGGCTCTCAATGACGCACTCGAAGCAGTCGTAGGAGAGCTTCTGGGTGGGCTCAGGCCCCTGGTCAAAGTGGAGTGACAGGCCAGAGGGAGAAAAGACGGCCTGAACCGGGGTGGAACCATGACCGAATTGCTGCTTCCGGAGCAGGTTTCGGGCCGCCGGATCATAGGGAGAGCGGCCGCCTCGCTTGCGGGTGGCCAGCGCGGCGATTCCCAGGGCGGCGCAGAAAAGCCCGAAGTGCATCAGGTCCCGCAGCTCCTCGGGGCTGCCCAGACTGAGAAAGCAGAGAAAGGACGCCTGGAGCAGGCTGAGCACACCCAGCAGAGTCCGCCAGTACCGCCACAGAAACGCGACCCCACCCCCCAGGCAGATGGAGGCCGCGGCGGTGACAGAAAAGGGCATCTCCGAGGGCATCAGTACAATCAGTGTGCCAAAGGCTCCCAGCGCCCAGTTCAGCAGGCCCAGAATGCGGTTGTGCCTCCGGCGCTTTTGGATTGTCGTATAGGGAGAATATCTGGGTGGACAGAGCTTGTCCGACAGGGCCCAGAGCTTGGGATGCTTTCTTCGGGAGTTCAGCTCTTTCAGCAGTTCCAGGGCGAAGCCCACCTGGGGAACCAGAGCATCCTGGTCCAGCGGGGTGATGGGAATGGAAATTATGTGCTCCAAGGGGAACCCTCCTCTTGATAGCTCTTCAGGGCCGTCTCCCGGGAGGGAGACCAGCCCAGACGGCAGGAGAGCGTTTTTCCCAATAGGGCGGGAGCCAGCCGCTCCACCCAGGAGATAAGGACCTCCGGCGTGAGGGGGCGGTCCTCCCGCAGAAAGACCACCGCGTAATAAGGCGCGGCCGGCAGAGATTTCCGGTCGAATAACGTCTCCTTCTCAGAGAGTGGACGATTGCATAGGTCCAGGCTGGGAACTGGCTTCTCATAGTAGAGGGCGCCGATGAAATAATCCCGCTTTCCGACGGAGAGCTGTTCCGCCAGGTCCAGAAACAGGGGGCGGTCCGGGTGGTCCGGCTCCACAAACGCCTCCGACTCGTCTGAGCAGAACTGCCGGAGAGCAGACAGGTTGTAGAAGTCAAAGGCAAAATAAAACTCCTCCCCGTCCTGGTCAAAGGTAAGGCTGAATTCCGCTCCCTGTGGGACGGAGGGCTCTGCTCCGCCGAACTGATAGACGTTCCACCAGTAGTTCCAGTCCCGGATCTGCAGATAGACGCTGGTGCTGCACCCCATGGGCATACCTCCTGTTATATAGCTGTCTGGGTTTTTCTGATATGGGGCACAGTATACCAGACCGCAGAGAAATTACCATAAAACTATATTTAAGTATTTTTTAAGATTTCATAGAGAAAACGAGGGCGCGTCTGGGCTATGCTCCAGGCGCGTCCTTTTTCCATCAATCGAGCTGCCCGTTGGAGAGGCCGGCGGACAGGGAGGAGGTCTGAGCTCATAGAACATACGGCCCGGACCGCATTGTGTTTGGTCCGAGCCGTATGTTTGCTGGGCGGTGAAGTGTAGCTCAGCCGTGGGCCATGTTCCTGGGCTGGGGCTGTACGGCGGCCTACTTGTCAAAAGCAGGGTTGGTGAGGTAGATGTTTTTCGCGTCCATCTTTTCCTTGCAAAGCCGCAGACACTCGCCGAACCGCTGGAAGTGCACGATCTCCCGCTCCCGAAGGAAGCGGATGACATTGTTTACGTCCGGGTCGTCGGAAAGACGCAGAATGTTGTCATAGGTGAGGCGGGCCTTCTGTTCTGCTGCGATGGTGTAAGGACAACTTTCTTAGAGGCAGTAATCTTTATTGTACAAACAGCGTTCAAATAATGTTATACTCAAAATCACAGAAATTAAAAATTTTCCTGAGTCTCATTTATTGGACAGATTTGAATGTAAAATGATTTCAATATAAGTGAGAGGAGGTATTCCTATGAGCATTGGTTTACAACAGATATGGGCGAAGACAGAACCTTTTCAATCCATTCTGACCCATTCCTTCATTTCTGGGATCGTCGCACAAGTCATCGTTCATAAAATGATTGTCCCAGGCGTACGAAATAAATTGTTGGCGTTATTATCGTGCACTCCAGAGAAATTTACAGACTGGATTGGATACCTTGTATCCCTTCATGATGTGGGTAAGATAGAAGGGCAATTTCAATATCGCTGGTTGCCTATGAAGGAAAGTATGGATAAAGAGGGTGTAAAACCAGACTTTCCTGCTTTAAACCAGATCCGTCATGAGAAAACTACCTGGCGTTGTCTGCGGGAACGCCTCTGGAAGGAAGCCTCGAATCAAAGCGCAGCTAAATTCTATGCGGATATTCTAGAAGTGCATCACCAAGGGAAAAGCGGAACGGAAGGGGACCGGCAAGATCTCTTTTGGAATCATCTTCAGGAAGAATTCGAGCACCGGATGCGGCTTCGATTTTTGCGCTCTGAGGAATTATTTTTACCCCCTCTTGGGAAAGAAAACAGAGGAAGTGTAGGTGCGCTGCTGCTTGGAATTGTGATCCTGTCGGACTGGATTGCATCCAGTAACTATTTTGCCCAAGCAGAACTCTGGATCAATCAGCCGGATGGGGAGGAGCACGCAAAATGTCTTGCGGAAAAATTTTTGATGCTGAGTGGACTGACATCGCAGGCCGCAGACTTTGGAAATGAATTTCATGATGTGTGGCCCAATATTCCAAGAGATGGAATGCGGGGCTTGCAATCAGAAACTGAGGCCCTTTTTCAACAGGCACAGGAGCGCATTTCTGTGGTACTGTTGGAGGCACCTATGGGGGAGGGAAAAACGGAGGCCGGAATCTATGCAGGGATTCGAATGGCCAAACAGTGGGGGAAAAGTGGTTTCTATGTTGGTTTGCCTACAGCAGCTACCTCCAATCAGATGGTTGGACGTATGCGGACTTTATTAAAGCTGCATCAGTTTCCGGACTCAGTCCGTCTCCTTCACAGTATGGCCTGGCTGGTTGACGGAGACAATACCCAATCCTGGCCTAAATTCGAGACAGAGGAGGAACGCTATGCCTCAAGCTGGCTTCTTCCAGTGCGTCGAGGGTTATTGAGTTCCTATGCGGTTGGCACGGTGGATCAGGCAATGATGTCTGTCTTGCTGGTGAAATACGGCGTTTTACGGCTGCTGGGATTGGCAGAGAAAACCTTGGTGATCGATGAGCTCCACTCCTACGATGTCTATATGAGTGAGATCCTCCATCGGCTGCTAGAATGGTGTAAAGCCCTGGAGATCCCTGTGGTCCTGTTGTCTGCCACTCTTCCGCCGGAGAAAAAGGCGCAAATGTTGTCTGCCTATACCGATCATCCAATCCAGCCATGCTATCCTTCGATTACTGCTGTAACAGAGTCAGGGAATGTAATCGTGCGGCCGGTCAGCCGGACGGAAAAACGACAGACAGTATCCGTCGAGCTTTGCCCGGTGCTGCATCATGCGGAACAGATTGCCGAGAAGGCGATGGGACTGGTGAAAGACGGTGGATGCCTCTGTATTTTGCTCAATACCGTCCAGCAAGCCCAGGAGACCTACCAAGCGCTCAAAACCAAAGAATTTGATGGAGAATTGCTTTTATTCCATGCGCGTTTTCCGATTGGACAGCGGGATCAAATCGAACAGCGCTGTATCCGTCTCTTTGGAAAAGAAAAGGCAGCTCGCCCGCAGAAGGCTATTCTAGTGGCCACTCAGGTGGTGGAGCAGTCTCTGGATGTGGATTTTGACGTTATGATGACTTCGATCGCGCCCATTGACCTTCTGCTCCAGCGCCTTGGACGGGAGTTTCGCCATGAAGATACGCCCCGGCCGCCTCATCTTGCTGCCCCACGGTTCTATGTGCTGATTCCTGATGAGACAGGAAAAATTGAGGCGGACGGCTATATTTACCCAGAGTGTCTTCTGAAGCAGAGTATTCATCTGTTGGAAGAACGCAGTGAAATACGAATTCCAGAGGATCTGCCCACATTGGTGGAGCAAGGCTACAGCCCAGAAGCGGCTCCACCGGAGGAATTGGATCTCTGGATAGATCACCTAATGGAAGATCAGGTTAAAGCGGCGGCCGGCGGAGGTTATCTGATCAATGCCCCTAAAAAGGGATACACCCCGATCAAAGAAGCTGAACGGATTCAGTTTGACGATCTGGAAAGCAGCAGCTACCTCTCGGCCAAGACGCGCTTGGGTGAACCGACCGTACGTATTGCACTTTTGCCGCCGGAGCGGTTTGGATCTTTACGCAGCAAAAGTCAGCATTGTGGAGACCGACTGTGTCTATCAGATGTGACCAGAGAAGAGGCGCGTGAGATCCTGAAGGCCAGTGTCTCTGTTCGGGCAAAACTTCTGCGGCACGGAACGGAAGGCGTGATCTTCGGCAGAAGACTGCTGGAGGGGATCGAAATTTATACTGCCACAGTAGATGAAAATGGAAATATGCGGTATACTCAAGCTGATGGAACCCAAATCGTTGCAGACAAAGAGTTGGGTATATTTTTTGAGAAGGGGTGAGGTGTGTGAAGGCGTCATTTCAAATTTTAACGCAGCCGTGGATCCCAGTAAAAGAGCTGGACGGAAGCATGAAAGAGCTTAGCCTGCTGGAAACGCTGGAGAGGGCCCACCTGCTCAGCGAAATTCAGGATCCATCTCCTATGGTAGAGTACAGTGTTTACCGCTTTCTGATCGTGTTTCTCATGGACATGCTTCGACCAGAGGATGAGGAAGTATTGGAGGAGTTATTGGATGAGGGGCAATTTGATCGGGATACTATCCAGCGCTATGTGCGCCAGTGTGAACAGGAGGGGGTGAGCTTTGACCTCTTCGATTCAGAGCGGCCATTTTTACAGACCCAATATCGTGCAGATTGGGATCGAGATCCAAAACCGGTCTCCACATTGGATTACTCTATCCCAAATGGAAACAACCACATCCATTTCGATCACAAGCGGGAGAAGATCACTTACACGCCCGGCAAAGCGCTGCGGATGATGTTGGCTGCACAGATTTTTTGTACCGCAGGGGCGCAGGGGTATCCCTCTAATGTGAACGGCGCTCCGCCATGGTTTACACTGATCCGGGGAAAGAACCTGTTTCAGACTTTAGTGTTTGGTATGATCGAGGTGGATCGAATTGATCTGCCCCTTGATCGGCCTCCGGTCTTGTGGCGTAATCCGGATGAAGTGGTATCCAAACAAAAAGTGGCGAGGACATCATGGCTGTTTGGTATGTTTTTCCCAGCAAGGCGGATCCATCTAATTACAGATGAGTCTGGTGAATACGTTGAAAACGTATATTTCAGCCAAGGAATGAACTTCGAAGTGACAGATTCTTGGACAGACCCGCATGTTACATACCGATACAATGCAAAGGGACGATTTAACTGGAAGCCATCTGCGGATGAAGCGATCTGGCGCAACCTAACGGATCTGATTGACACGAAAGGAAAGCGTGCTCCCCAGATCATAGCGCAGTATGAAAAATTGGATACCTCGGATCGTCCGATGACTCTTGTGATTTACGGAGTTCAGACCAATCAGGCAAACTATATGAGGGCACAGAGGCACGACCTTCAAATTCCCAAAAAGTTGCTGGGAAATGAGAACGCGTTGCACTTTATTACCGAGTTTGTCGCGCAAGCGGAGCGGTTGGGCCGGGCGCTTTATAAAGCACTGACTCTGGAGGAGATCCCGGAGGAGAGCCGTGTTCAGGCCAGACAGAGGTACTACGCGGTTTGCGAGCAGATACTGTGGAGCAAGTTTGATGCGTTGGCACAGCCTGGATTTGATTATGCTGCCAATCTGACAGCGGCCATCAGCTGGCAATGCAGGACAGCAGCGGAATGTGTAGATTGGACCTTGGAGCAGCTGACCCTGCGTGGAAGAGCTATGCTCCAGGTTATGGATCATCAGCAAAAAGTGCTTGGAAAAGAAATCGCGGCAATCAAGAAGGGGATGAAGATATGAAGGAAGTGGATTGGAGCAGTTTCTTCCAGCGGCTAGATACCTTGCCGAGAGGAGAGCGTGCGTCTCTGAAGCGGGAAGCTGGGACCATGCTGAGTCAGGCGGATGGACAGGCCATGCGTGTTTTCTTTCAGTGCCTGCCTTTCTCCATACCGCAGTGGCAGGAGGAGCGAGCATTTGCGGCAGCTTGTCTGTACTGTCTCTGGGATACAGATGAGAAACGCCGCCAGCCTTTGGAACAGATCTTCTATCAACTTGGTCGGGATAAAGAGATGTCCGAGAGCACCGGCCACCGATTGGAAATGCTTCTGGATCTCCAGTGGGACGAGGATGGATTTATGCTCAAAAAGCTGTCCAGACTGATCCGGTTTGTGAGATCGAAAGGATATGCAGTGGACTGTCAGCGGCTATTGGAAGATCTATTCTATTGGAACGGTGAAAAACAGAGCGTGCAGCGGAAGTGGGCTCGCGCCCTTTATATCAAGCCTGAAGAGCAGCAAGAAGAATTGAAAGGAGAATGATCCATGTTATACGAAATCCATATGCTCAAGAACTATCCCCCAGTCAATCTGAACCGGGATGAGTCTGGCGCTCCCAAGTCCTGTATGTTTGGCGGAACGACCCGGGGCCGTGTGTCCAGTCAGTGCTTGAAGCGGAGCTGGAGGCGTTCGCCGCTGTTCTCTCAGGCCATCGGAGCGGAACATCTGGGCATTCGAACCCGTAAGCTGCCCCAACTGGTGGCAGAGAAGCTGGCGGAGATGGGGGTCAGTCAAGAGTATATTGACACTGTATTCCCCAAAATCAGTGGATTTGGAAACAAAGACGGCGCAGAGAATAAGGATGGCAGCTACACCGCACAGATTGTGTTCTATGCGCCGGAAGATATCCAGGCGGTGGCGGAAGCTATTTATGAAGAGCTCAAGGATTGTCCATCCCTGAAAGAGGTCAAGGCATTGAAGGCAAAGGAGCTGCAGGAGGCGGTAAAGGGAGCGGAGAGCCGCCCTGTCACACTGGACATGGCACTCTTTGGGAGAATGGTGACTTCCAATGCGTTCCGGGATGTGGAAGCCGCCATGCAGGTGGCCCACGCGATCTCTACCAATAAGATGAACATGGAATCCGACTATTTCACCGCCATGGATGATCTGCTCTCCGGGGAGGTGATAGAGGAAAAAGGGTCCGCCATGATCGGGGATACCGATTACAACTCCGCATGCTACTACATCTATGCCTCTCTGGATACGGATATTTTGATGAAAAACCTGAAGGATACGCCGGATGCAGAGCAGTTGGTGAAAGCGGCCATCCCTGCGTTGATCCGTACTATGGCGTTGACCAACCCATCGGGGAAACAGAACAGCTTTGCTGGAAACGTGCTTCCCAGTGCGATCCTTGTGGAATGCAAGGAGGAGAAGGTGCCGGTCAGTATGGTCAACGCCTTTGTGCGGCCGATTAAACCGGAGCTGGCCAATGACTACGATTTGGTGAAGGGCAGTGTTCAGGCGCTGGCTAGTCAAGTCGACACGATACAGAACAGTTTTGGATTAAACGTGAAACAACGGCTGTGGTTCTGTCCCACAGCATGCTCTATCGTACCAGAATGTGAGACTACGGTGTGCAAGACACTGACAGAATTGATCGAACAGGCGGCCGCTGCTCTGGCGTGAGGCGAATGTGATGGAAGAAAAGAAAACTTTGCTGATCCTGCGGCTGGAAGGGGCGCTGCAGTCCTGGGGGGACCACTCTAAATGGGACATCCGGGACAGTGGGGATTTTCCAAGCAAATCCGGCGTAGTAGGTCTTCTGTCGTGCGCTATGGGATTGGAGCGGGGAGATCCGGAGATCGCAGCCCTGTCCGCAGCACTGCATATGGCGGTGCGGGCGGATCGCCCCGGGATCCGTGTGCTGGATTTCCACACGGTACAGGGGTATCCGCTCTATAACGCGGAGGGGAAGCCCCGGTCAAGCAACACGGTCATCTCACCTCGCTGGTATCTCCAGGACGCCAGTTTTTTGGTGGTGCTGGATCTGCCGGATGATTGGCGGGAGCGGGTGACAGCGGCTCTGAAGCAGCCGGTGTGGCCCATCTACCTGGGACGAAAGAGCTGCGTCCCATCCCGCCCTGTGTTTGAAGGAGTGACAGAGGCATACTCCGACTTATTGGATGCGATCCAGCGCTCCCCGGTCTGTATGCGGAAGGGGGACAAATCCACTCCGCAGGCGTTGTACTATGAATGTGAGATTCCCAGAGACGGGGCGGGAAGTTTTACCCGGCCTGACGAAAGACTCTCAGGGGGACGAGAGTTTGGCCTTCGGACAGCCTATCGGGGGGTTATCACCAGGGAGGGACAAGATGTATCTGACGAAAATTGACTTGATTCCTCAGCAGCGTGGAATCCGGCAGGCGTTGGGCGACTGCCAGCAGCTTCATCAAATGATTATGGGGCTTTTTGAGAGCGATCGGAAAAGTTCGGGTGTAATCTATCGGGTCCGTGAGGACAGGTACGCACTGGCAATCTATCTCTATTCCAATCGGCCGGTGAATCGGGAACGCCTGTTGCCGGGTATGCATTTTTCTGGAGAGCGAGACCTGACGCCCTGGCTGAATGCCATGCAGGAGGGGCAGATCTGGAGATTTGACCTACTGGCATCGCCTACCAAAAAGGTGGCGCAGAAGAACGGGAAAAACAGCCAGCGACGGATTCTCAGGACTTTGGAAGAACGATGTACATGGCTAACCAGAAAAGGAGAACAGAATGGGTTTCGGCTACTGAGTTGTCAGGAGTTGGAGGGCAGCCAGCTGACTGGCCGGCATGTTCCAGCGCGGGGCGGCCGGATGTATTTGGATCAATATCACTACCAGGGAACGCTCCAGATTACAGATGCAGTGCAATTTCAAAATGCAGTCCGGGAGGGGATTGGTCCCGGAAAATCGTATGGTCTAGGAATGCTGCTGCTGAGCCCTTGATTTTTACTAGAAATAAAATTTTGAATTTTTCGGCTGGTAAAAGTGCTGTTTTAATGCTTACACGTGAAATTTTTGATTTTATTTCAGTGTAAACCCCACGCACGTGGGGATGGACCGGGCACCAACCGGACGGCGGCCCCCAACAAGGTGTAAACCCCACGCACGTGGGGATGGACCGAAATAGCCCCCTGTCTGTATCACATTTTGTATGTAAACCCCACGCACGTGGGGATGGACCGAACTGTGACAAGTTATCTTTCCGGTCTGGTGGGTAAACCCCACGCACGTGGGGATGGACCGCGGATACATGGTACACCCTGAAAAACGGAGAAGTAAACCCCACGCACGTGGGGATGGACCGTCCATGTGTACTGGCCTTGCGAATGAATTGAAGTAAACCCCACGCACGTGGGGATGGACCGACCACCTCCATATTCGGAGTAACGCCCTGCCAGTAAACCCCACGCACGTGGGGATGGACCGTCATACAATTCATTTTTCAAGATTTTTGGCATGTAAACCCCACGCACGTGGGGATGGACCGGCTATATACCTATGAGCAACGCAGACCGCATCCGTAAACCCCACGCACGTGGGGATGGACCGTGATTGCGATTGCTTTGTTTCTGCTGCTACTTGTAAACCCCACGCACGTGGGGATGGACCGCCATATCGTTTCCCGTAGTCAATCACCGTCTGGTAAACCCCACGCACGTGGGGATGGACCGGGACGGAGTCCAGGTCCGCTCCCCCACCTGCGGTAAACCCCACGCACGTGGGGATGGACCGGACAGCCGCCGGACCTCTATGTTGTCCCCGTAAGTAAACCCCACGCACGTGGGGATGGACCGGACAGCTGCAAAAGATGGTCTGTTGTTTTAGCCGTAAACCCCACGCACGTGGGGATGGACCGATCATTGGCATACATGGGAATGATCGGAAATCGTAAACCCCACGCACGTGGGGATGGACCGGCCATGGTGGACAAGGTGGCCTTTGGATTCTGGTAAACCCCACGCACGTGGGGATGGACCGTATTGTGTGACAAAAATTAAGGCGATGTGCACGTAAACCCCACGCACGTGGGGATGGACCGTTCACGCCGCCGGAAGTCGCGCCCATAATGTCGTAAACCCCACGCACGTGGGGATGGACCAGTGCGGCAATCCAACCAGAAAGTGTGGTGGGAAGTAAACCCCACGCACGTGGGGATGGACCGCGTCAGCTACCAATCTATGGATATAGTAATTGTAAACCCCACGCACGTGGGGATGGACCGCAGTTCGATGACTACAAGGCGGAGCAGGAGGGCGTAAACCCCACGCACGTGGGGATGGACCGGCGGGAGTCCGATATTGGGCGCTGGACGGTACGTAAACCCCACGCACGTGGGGATGGACCGGACGTGACTCAGGTCGTGGGCTTTGCCAATATGTAAACCCCACGCACGTGGGGATGGACCGAAAGTGGTTACCGTTTCTACAAATTGCTGTCCGTAAACCCCACGCACGTGGGGATGGACCGGCTCCTGGAACTGCCTTTCCTTCTGGTGGTAAGTAAACCCCACGCACGTGGGGATGGACCGTGGGCAGAACACTTCAATAAGCCGCCGGATTCGTAAACCCCACGCACGTGGGGATGGACCGCCAGACAAAGAGTGCCGCATTGCGAGGGGAGTGCGTAAACCCCACGCACGTGGGGATGGACCGGCGGAGATAATTACCCTGGGTTCCCAATTATCCGTAAACCCCACGCACGTGGGGATGGACCGCAGCTCCCTATTATTGAGGAGAAGTTGCGCTCGTAAACCCCACGCACGTGGGGATGGACCGATCCTCCCCGGTGGAGTTGACCACCAGATGGTGTAAACCCCACGCACGTGGGGATGGACCGCTCTCAACATTGGTAGCTGCCATTCAATTCAGGTAAACCCCACGCACGTGGGGATGGACCGGAGTAGATTTGCCGTTTCTTGGTTGCCCATCGTAAACCCCACGCACGTGGGGATGGACCGTCCGTGAATACTGCAAAGCAAGAGGAAACGGAGTAAACCCCACGCACGTGGGGATGGACCGGCCGACCGTAATCATCATCCGTTACCGGCTTATGTAAACCCCACGCACGTGGGGATGGACCGTTCCAGGCAAAAGAAACCCGCCCCGGTTAGGGGTAAACCCCACGCACGTGGGGATGGACCGCATGAGCTATCACGAGGGCGCCTGGTGGTACCGTAAACCCCACGCACGTGGGGATGGACCGAAGTTCTGCGCCCGCATTGCTACCGGGGACTAGTAAACCTCACATGCGTGGGGAGTGGGTATTTTTATCCGTCGTCTGGAAACTGAAGATTTTCAGTGCAGGGAGGGAATATTGTTGAAGAACTTACAGGAATTGCCTAAGTTAAAAGACAGCATCAGTTATTTATATTTAGAACATGCCGTCATTGAGCAGAACGATACTGCGATTGTAGCAATTCAGAAGCAGGGGCGGACGCCCATCCCGATTGCAGGTATGACATGCTTGCTGCTAGGACCGGGAACCAGTGTGACCCATGCAGCGATTCGGGCGATTTGTGATAATGGATGTATGGCGATTTGGTGTGGAGAACATGCCGAGCGGTTTTATGCTGCGGGAGTAGGGGAGACTAGAAGTGCAAAGAATCTGTTGGTCCAGGCAAAAGCATGTATGGACGCAGAGCGGCATCTGGAAGTGGCAAAAAGGATGTATCAGATTCGGTTTTCGAACTTAAAAACGGAGGGATTGACGTTACAACAACTGCGGGGAATGGAAGGAATTCGGGTTCGGAAGGCCTATGAACTAGCAGCGAGGACAACTGGAGTTCGCTGGAAAAAACGTTCGTACAAAACAGAGGAGTGGGATCAGGCAGACCCAGTCAATCAAGCGCTGTCTGAGGCTAATGCTCTGCTCTATGGTCTGTGCCATGCTGCTATTGTTTCGTTGGGCTACTCACCAGGACTGGGATTTATTCATACAGGAAAGCAGCTCTCGTTTGTATATGACGTTGCAGATTTATATAAAGCGGAGACAACCATTCCGGCTGCATTTGAAGCAATCCAGAAAATGAAACAGGGTGAGCCGCAAAAAAAGCGGATTCGGCTAACTTGCCGGGCATATTTTGCAAATGCACGTATCTTGTCTCGAATTGCTCAAGATCTGGAATGGATTTTTCAGGAGACGGTAGAGGAAGAAATGGTCAACGGTCCAACTGTAGGCTCCCTGTGGGATGACCGCCAGGACACAATCAACGGAGGAAAAAACTATGCTGCGGAAAGGGACCTTCTATGACAGTGATTGCAATGGATTCTGCTCCGGAGAGCGTGCGTGGAGAACTGACTCGGTGGTTTCTAGAGTTGAAACCTGGGGTATTTGTCGGAAGGGTCAATGCCAGGATTCGGGATCTCTTGTGGAAGCGGATCTGCGAAACTGACTCTGCCGCAGGAGCAGTTATGGTTTTTTCTGCCCCTAACGAGCAGGGTTTTGAAATGAAAGTCTCTGGAGATCCCAAAAGAAGGGTAATCGATTTTGAAGGAATTCAGCTGATCACGGTATCAGAGGAGGCATATAGAAATACAGAAGTGGAAGAATGTTTCGAATTTCCCTTTGAACTTCAACTTCTGGAAGAAGAGGATAGATGAGTATTGTTATGTGGGTCTCCACGAAGCGAGAAAATCGTTTGATTAAAAGCCTAGGAAAAGAAACATGAGTTTCTTTTCCTAGGCGAATATTTATCTCTAATTTAGAAATTCCAATGTATTTCAACCGGCGGATCACTCTCACCAAGCCGACGTTTCCCAACTAAAATATAGTCAATGAGGGCCTCCACCATTTCACGGGTCAGGTGCTCCAGATTGGCGTAACGCTGGACCAGTTCTCGTCGGTTGTCCCCGGCGGCAATTCGGGCGTCCAGTTCTTCCAGCTGACGGTTGGTTTCCGCGATTTTTCCCTCGATAAGCTCCTTTTCCTTGGAGAAGTCCCGAGAGAGACTAAGAAAATCCGCCTCGGACAGAATTCCCCGTACCTTATCTAGATAGAGCTCTCGCAGGCCTGTTTGGAACTCCTCATGCTGTGCCTGATATTTGGAGCGCTGATCCAGCACCTTCTGTTTTTGAGCCAGGAGAGAGCTGGAAATCGCAAGGTTTCGTTCTAGCTCATCTTGATCCAAATACTGCGCGGAGAGCCGGTTCAGCTCCTGGACCACGATGCGTTCCAGCTTTTCCACGGAAATAAATGCGCCGGTACAGGCCTCTTTTGAAACGCGCCGGTTGGAGCACTGGAGATAGTGCCGCCCGCGGTTTTTCGTGGAGCGCATAGTGTATCCGCAATTGGCGCAGCGAACCTTTTGGCAAAGAGCCCAATCAACCCACCTGTAAAGGGTTTTGCCTTTTCGTTTGTTAAGGCCTGAACCCGCTCCCATAGGTCCTGGTCGATGATTGCCTCGTGAGTGTGTTCGACCCGGATCCACTGATCTTTGGGGCGGGGCTTGTTCTGTTTGCTTTTATAAGATACACTGCCATACCGTCCCTGGACCATGTTGCCGATGTAGATCTCATTGGTCAGCATATGGGAGATGGCAGGATATTTCCACAGCGTTCCTGTTTTTCCAGTGGGAGATTGGTACCGCAATCCTTTCCGGCGCTTATACTCGGTGGGATTGGGGATCCCATCCTCATTCAGAATTCGGACGATGGCCGTTTTTCCGTATCCTTGTGAAAACAAGGTAAAGACCCGGCGCACGACTGCGGCGGCCTCTGGGTCAATGATCAGATGGCCCTTCTGAGCCGGGTCCTTCTGGTATCCGTAGAGGGCGAAGGCGCCAATACGAAAGCCCTGTTCCCGGCGATTGGTGAGGACGCTGCGAATATTGTCGGACATGTCCTCCAGATACCATTCGTTTACCAGACCATTGATCTGGCGGGATTTTTTGTTCCCCTTGTTGTCGGTATCCGCATTGTCCACAATGCTGACGAAACGGATTCCCCACAGCGGGAAAAGCCCGTGTATGTACTTTTCCACCAGTTCCAGCTCACGGGTAAAGCGGGACTGAGTTTTGCAGAGGATGATATCAAATTTATGGGCCTGAGCATCCGCTAGAAGGCGGCGAAACTCCGGACGGTTTCGGTCAGAACCTGTGTAGTCATCGTCGCTGTAAATGTAAAATACTTCCCAGCCCTGCTGTATGGCGTACTGCAGAAGCATGGACTTCTGGTTTTGTATGCTGGCACTGTCGTCTTCGGCGGAGGCCTTATTCCGGTCTTCTTCCGATAGGCGGCAGTAGATTGCGGCTTTGGACATGGGTCATCGCTCCTATAAAAATGCGGCCCCCTGACTATGCTCGTCAGGAGACCGCTTTTGTGGCTGTTACTGGAGCCCTGCTGCGATGGAGCTGGAGCGCTCCATCTGGTTGATTAGCTGGATCCAGATCTTGGTGTACCGCTCCGCCGTCAGGGGAGTCTCGGATTTCCGGAATACGCTCCGGCAGGATGGGGTAGGAGGAAGTCGATTCATAAAGGGTGTGCTCCTTTCTAAGTCATTTTATGTTTGCTATTTCCCATTATGAGTTCATTTCACTCCTTGTTGCGTATGATTCCCGCAAGTGGGGAATGCACGCGGCATTGCTGTGCAGTGAGTATTCCCAGAGGAAGTTGTTATGGACTATGTTGAGATGCTATAATTTGTATTAAGAAGATTGTAAGATTTTTGGCTTTATGCGGTCTTATCAATGAAAGGAGGTGGTAGTGTAATGGAGTTTGACGCGATTTACCAGACTTATTTTAAATCGGTGTATCAGTATATCCGACAGCTTTCGGGCAATGAACATATTGCAGAAGAAATTACGAGCGACACTTTTTTCAAAGCCATGAAGTCCATAGATGACTTTCGGGGCGAATGTGATATACGTGTTTGGCTTTGCCAAATTGCAAAAAATACATATTACTCATATCAAAAAAAGAATGAAAGAACAACGAGTGTTGATGAAGCTGAGCTGCAAAATATGATTGCCCCAGACGCTTTCGTTGAAGAACTGATTGGAGCACAGGAAGAAGCCAAACAAATACGAAAGATTTTGCATGAATTACCTGACCCGTATAAAGAAGTTTTCATGTGGCGGGTATTTGGGGAGCTATCGTTCAAGGCAATCGGTGAGCTTTATAATAAAACCGATAATTGGGCTTGTGTTACCTACCACCGAGCAAGAAAAATGATGCAACATAGATTTGGAGGAAATCAGTCGTGAAGAATGAGTGTAGTATTGTTCGCGATGTGCTGCCACTGTACTTTGAAAATATGGTAAGGGAGGAAACGGCGGCATTTGTAAGGGAACACCTAAAAACTTGTGCTGAATGTGCCTCTGAACTTGAAGCGTTGAAAGCAGGAAAACAAATTGATGAGGCTGCTGCATCGCAGAATAAAAATGACGCAAATGCGTTGGTCACAATTAAAAAGAAAATCCGAAAGAAGAAATGGATTGCAATTTCTATAACAGCAGTTTGTTTGTTGGCAGCAGTGGTGTTTATACATTATTTCCCGATTTATCGGATTATTGAAGTTGGCGGCACTTCATATTTTAGCAGCAGTGAAATTGCAAAATTGGCGTATATCGGCAGCGGGGCTGATCGCGCAGAAGCACAATCCATACTCCGGCAAGCGGACGCGGCGTTTCACGATTGCGAACATAACAGTGCAGAAAATGAAGAACTGTATGGCGTGCTTTCAAGATATGCAACCGATACTGACTATTGGAATGATGTATCCTTTGTCAATCACTCTCTTGAACTTTGGTCTGCACACCTTGATGACACAGAGGGATACCTTTGGGTGTATTATTCCTATGAGGTGATCAACAGTGAGGGGCAAGTTGTCAGCGGCAGTAAAAACATTCCCTCGCTATGGACAGTTGAGAAAGATAATGCGGGTAAATGGATTGTTACCAGCATAAAGGAGCATCCATAAACATGAGAGGAAAAACTATGTACCAGATATTAGCATCTGGTAGAGTTGTAGGGTTTGAATGGCATAAATGGTGTAATTCCTTATGGCAGAGTATTATGGTGAGGAAAAGCGCATGAAAATTCCAGTGGTGGAGCCAGGAAAAGGACCCTGTGTAAGGGAAATTGAACACGGTTTAAAGGCAATGCAGCCGCCCGGAGCAGTTCCTGAAGATCAGCGGAAGTCTGCTGATCCTGCCTGGATAAACCAAAACCGTGTGCCAATAGGGCATACCCTAGTGGCACACGGATTATGTATTTCAAAAGGGTCGGTTTCCGAGATTTGGCATGTGCCAGTTTGGAAACCAACCTTTTTGAGAAATGTTCAAGTTTTTTCTGCAGGAGTATCTAAGAGGGAACCGCAATATTTCTTTAACTTTGGAATGTCATATTGAATGACCTCCCAAGTAGTTTCTGGATCTACGGTACCATAACTATGTGCGACAATATTCCGCATGGCTTTGATTTGACGCCAGGGAATCGAAGAATGCTGAGATCGAAATTCCTCACTCAATTTTCCTACCAGTTCCCCAATCTGTAGAATACAGAGAGCGGCTGCGTTTCGATAAATAGGATCTGAGGAAAAAATAGAGCCATCGTTGCCAAAACGGGCAACGGTCTCTTCAATCTGCTGACAATAGGAGACAATATGCTCCAGGATGTGGATATCACGATTAAGAGGCTTCATATAGCAGCACCTCATCGTTGTGAATGGATTCCAAAAAATGAGGATCCAAACTGGTGGTTGGAATCAAGTCGACAGACACTCCAAGAGAGTCTTCCAAATCAAGGAGAAGACCTGCCAGCTGCAGCCCTTGGATTGCGCCCTTATCAATGCGGAGATCGATATCGCTGTCCTCATTCATATCTCCGCGGGCGTAAGAGCCAAATAGATAGATCCGCTTCGCACCGTATTGTCTGGCTAAGCGGGAAACGATATCCTGGATCTCAGATAGCGTGCGGACTGCCATAATAGCCACCTCCCGAAACAAGATTCTGTACAAACTTTATCAATTTTAGTATACCAAGGAACTATGTGCTTGACAAGAGAAAGGAATTGAACAATGAGAATCGGCTACATCAGAGTGAGTACGCAAGAGCAGAATACGATTCGCCAGGAGATTCTGATGGAACGCCTGGGAGTAGATGAGCTCTGCATCGACCGGGCCAGTGGGAAAAATGCACAGAGACCGGAACTGCAGAAAATGATGGAGTATGTGCGAAGGGGGGATACCGTTATTGTCGAGTCGATCAGCCGGTTTGCTCGGAACACCCGCGACCTACTCGAATTGGTAGAGCGGCTTGCGGGCAAAGGAGTAGAATTCATATCCCAGAAAGAGGCGATCGACACTACGACGCCCACAGGAAAGTTTATGCTGACCGTCTTTGGTGCGGTGGCGGAACTGGAACGGGAATACATCCTCCAGCGGCAGCGGGAGGAAATTGCGGCTGCAAAAGGTCAGGGCCGATACAAGGGGCGAAAACCCATTGAGCCGCCAGGTCTGGACGCAGTGATACGGCGGTGGCGGGCAGGAGAGCTGACAGCAGCAGAAGCCATGAGAAAGCTGAACTTATCGCCCAGCACATTTTATCGGAAAGCAAAAAGATTCGCCGGCTAAGGCGAATCTTTTTTTGTATTCATGGCCAAAAGAAAGGTTTTCAGCAGACTTTCGGCATACTCCCGCTCTGTATTTGTACAACTATGGAGGAGAAGAGAGATCGGATCGTCGGCCTGGACCTCTGCTCTGCCAAATAGAATATAATCTGTGGTCAGGCGGAGCGTGGAAGATATTTTGCAGAGGGTCGGAACAGACATCCCTTTGACACCGAGTTCAATGTCCGAACAAAATTTCGGTGTGACCTCTAGCAGTTCGGCAAACTGTTCTCTGGTGTAGCCAAGATATTCCCGCTGCTTTCGTATTCTGCTTCCGATTGCCGTCCAGTCCATATTGTGCCCCCCAGTAGTTTCATTCAGTTTATCCCGGAGAGTTCCTGTTATAAATAAACTTTAAGTGTTGAAATAGAGGAACTTTTAGGGTAGAATAAGGGATAAGAAACAGGAGCTTTTTTCTTCTCATGGACAGTTTCCGTCTAACCCGGTCGGTATAATGGAGAAGGAGGGAGAGAAATGGCAGAGGAAAAAGGATTCCGCCTCCTATCTCTGTATGATCAGTTGGTCAACCGGGGGAGCATTCAGAAAAAAGAGGCCGCGCAAGTCTTTGGCGTGTCCGAGCGCAGCATTCAGCGGGATATTGAACAGCTTCGGAACTTTTTTGCGGAGCAGACCCCGCCTTTGGAGATTCACTATGATCTGGGGCAGAACTGCTACCGGCTGTCCGAGGGTGAGGGCGCGTTTCTCTCTTGTGGAGAAATGCTGGCAGTTTGCAAGATTCTCTTGGAAAGTCGGTCGCTGTCAAAGCGGGAAATGGATCAGATTCTGGATAAACTCCTGGTTCATGGTATGTGGCCGCCGGAGCGGGAAAAGCTCCAGGAGATTATTTCCAACGAGCGCCATTTTTATGTGGAGCCCCGCCACGGAAAACCGCTGGTAGACATTCTATGGACCCTGGGGCAGGCCATTCAAAGCCGCTCAGAGATCCAGGCGGATTATTGAACTCAGACAGGAGAGAAGAAGCACCGCCGGCTCCAGCCAGTGGGCCTGATGTGCTCTGAATTCTACTTTTATTTGGCGGCATTTTTGAAAAACGTGGACCGGAATCAGGAATTTGAATATCCAGAGGACCCCTGTCCCACTATCTATCGGGTGGACCGTCTGGAACAGATCCAGGTACAATCGGAACACTTCACCGTCCCATATGGTCAGCGCTTTTCAGAGGGGGAATTCCGAAAGCGGGTCCAATTCATGTACGGAGGGTGGCTGCAGACGGTCCATTTTCTGTATAAAGGGCCGTCGGTGGAGGCTGTCCTGGACCGTCTGCCCACAGCGGAGATCGTCGGCGAGCGGGACGGGACGTATGAGATTCGGGCAGAGGTGTTTGGAAAGGGGATCGATATGTGGATGAAAAGCCAGGGAGCATTCGTTGAAATCCTATAAAAATAGAAAGAGGAGTCGAGAATTATGGAAAATGAAGTACGCAGCACAGTTGAAATGTTTGGCCTCACCAAACAGCAGATCAAGATCTTGTATTCGTTGGAATATCTGTTGACAAAGAGGGACATCAACTCCAACCAGAAAGATATTATTTACAAAGAACATTGGCTGGAGCATTGGTCCGCCTGTCTTCAGGCTACAATGGACGATGAGATTACTTTCTACACTTATGAGGAACTACTGGACACCGTCGCGAATGAGGCAAGTAGCAGTATCAATCAGACATGGTTCTATCTCATTATGCTCGAAGGAACGCTTTTTCGTGCATATACGCCGCTGGGAGAGACAAAAGACGCGGATAAGCACTATCAGAAGCTGCATTACTCCGATCAGACGGCGTTTCTAAAAAGTCTGGCTAAGTCCTCTGGCCTGATGGATCCGGTCTTTGTAGACCGATTCAAAAAGACGTATCAAAAGACCATCGATAAGCTTTCAGGCAAAATGCAGAAAGTGGCGCTGGGGGCGGTATCGGTTGTGGCAATTTCGGCCGCCGCGGCTGCTACCGCAGGCATATTTGCGGGACCTGTTGCTGTTGCGCTGTTTGGGTCTAACTTTGCGGGGATGACTGGAGCGGCGTTGACATCGGCCTGCCTGGCAATGGCGGGAGGCGGTGCAATTGCGGTAGGCGGTGCCGGCATGGCAGGCGGCGTTGTGGCAATTGTTGGCGGAGGAGCGCTTCTTGGGGCTGCGGGCGGTGGAGCGGCAGTATCGACAGTGAGCATACTGGCAAAGTCCATGCCCTCTTTTGCGCTGAGTCAGGCCGCTAAGCTGGAAGTTGTCTTGAAAGAAATTATTCTCAATGCACAAAAGGATGTACAGAGTGCCCAGGCCGTGATGGAGAACCTGCGTCGAGAAATTCATAAGTTGCAGAGAGAAATAGAGAAGTTGAAGAAGGAAGACGAAGAAAAGAAAGATGCCATAAAAAATATGAAAAAAACATTGAACTATTTGCAAAAATCGTACCAAGACATGGCAGTTTTTAAGTCTTCTTATGAGATAGGGGCGGAATATGAAGGAGAAGAATGATTACAGCTACGAGGCCTCCAAGGAAAAATCGATCATTCAGTTTCAAAAAGATTTGTCCCTCATCCAATCCGATGTAGATCAGACAAAAAAAGCCTGCACTGACCTGGAGAAAGAGAGGCGGGAGGAACGGGAGACAATCAATGCACTGATTGCGGGAATCAATCAACTGGCGGAAGAAACAGGAGCAGAGATCCGCTTGCCAGAGCTTTCTGACGAACAGATGTCAGAAATAGATGTATATATAAACCAGGCAATCTGTGACTTTTCCCATACGGACAGAGTATTTCCAAAACTCCGGAGTGAAGAATATGTGATTGCCTCCTTGGCCGGAATTGCATCGGTTTTGATCGATGTGATTTTTGTGGGGACTCCGGAAGTGGTAAAGATATATCGGGGCGGAGAACGTTTTGATGGGAGTTTGCTGACCGCCGCACTCCGAAAAATCGGAAAAACGGCAGATGGAGAGTTGATTCCAATCCTTCAATGGTTTTCCGATGTCTGTAAGGTGCCGTATGATCTGTCTCTCCAAAAGGGGGTAATGAATCCTAATAATCACAGGCTGAGAAGTTTTGCCCATGACCCCTTTTTGGGACTCTTTTTTGCCGTGGCAGATATTCTGTGCGGGACCACAACGTGTATTGATGAGGAAGGTCGTCTTCGGGTGCTCCTCTCGCCGAAAGAAGTACCCGAACAGGAAAAGTATCTGGCTGTATTCTATTATGTAGGGCACATTATCTCGGATGTATGTACAGCAAGGGGAATTCCGGTTCCTGGTTTTTGCCCCACTCAATTCTTTACTGCCGGGGGAAGGGACGATTCACTGGCTAAAATTGCGGAGCGAATGTATCTGGATGGATATGATCTGCGGCATTTGGTTTCCACAGCGGTACCGGTTGCCATAAAGAACCTGTTGATCGATGTCTATCTTTCTCTGACCAGAACACCAGATAATCTTTTCTTGCCAGTGGCAGAGCAAGAGCGTCAGAAACTGAATGCAAAGTTGAAGCGAGAAAAAATGCTGTTTATTTCTGATATCGTTGGGAGCAGCGGAAATGCGGTGAAGTTTTTGCTGCCTCCTAACTGTGGCAACCCATGTGCCCTAAATCTGTCACAGTGGGTTGAGTTCATTCGACGGTCCTGCAGTATGGCCAAAGAGGCAATGCGGGATCGTACGGCCGAGACTGTAATGGAAAATCGTGATGTGCTCCAGAAAAATTGGGATCTTCTTTTGTCAGAGACGGGATTAACTGAGGTGTAAATGCCACATCTGCGGTCTAAACTGTTATGATATGGAATAAAAACTCCTTGATTCCGCACAGAAAAGTGGAATCAGGGAGTTTGATGCATTTTGAGGGATGTTGGCCTTACGTCATTGCACCATCTGCGGCCAAGTCCTCCGTCAGAGCGGCAATAGGATCTCCGGTGGACTGGATAGATCCGGCGGTCCAGGGGAAGCCGGAGGCCGCCGTCGGGTAGACCCCAGTGGTGTGATCCACGAAGTAGGGGGCGAAAGCAGGGCTGTTCCGCACGTCCTCGTCGCTGAGATTTCGGGTCAGCTGGTGGACAATAGCTGCCACCATCTCCATGTGGCCCAGTTCCTCAGTGCCGATATCGGGATCAAAATGGGGCCCGCTGTACCTTGTTGGAAATGGCGGACTGGGGGCGATTATCCCGGGACTGTGCTGAGTTCGAGGAGAGCAGTATCAAAACGTGCCCTTACACGCCGGAGGCGGTGGTAAGGACACGTTTTGATTAGAAGAAACTTATGGTGCAGGGACAGTTCGGATAAGCCGCCGAACCCTGCTGCGGGAATTCAAAATAGAAGAATCTCCTGCGGCGGTATAACTGTGCCAAAGCTGGGAAAAATGCCGAGGCGTGTCAGGCGGCAGGGATTACCAGAACCTGTCCAATTTGAATTCGGCTTGGGTCCGTGATTTGATCCCGGTTTGCCTCATAGATGGCTTCCCACAAGGTGCCGGAGCCCAATTCTCTCTGGGCAATATTCCAAAGACAGTCGCCGGACTGAACCGTATAGGTGCCGGAGGCGGCGGGAGTTTCCGGCTGAGGCTCAGAGGGAGTTTCAGGCTCAGAGGGAGTTTCAGGCTCCGATGGAGTTTCGGGAGCATTGCTGACCAGCGTAGTTCTGGGATTGTTTCCTTCATAGCGGTAAATTGGGAAATTCATTGTGGCAGTATCATAGCTCACCAGTCCATACTGGACCAGAGTACCGTCGTAGCCGTTGGAGTCGTTGACGTCGGGTTCCATGGTCATGGCGATCACATTGCCGGAGACCTGATCCATGGGGATGACGTATGCTCCCTGGTCAAAGGTAACGGCGGCCTCCTCCCGCAAGTCGGCGGTAAAGCCTTTGCTGCTGCCTTCGTAGGTGTACTCGCCCACATAGTAATACTGCTTCAGATTGGCGGTGGAGCCGGGAGCCAGTTCGTAGTATTCCGCCCCCTGGTTGTCCAAGATGTACAGGATCTTCTCCGCGTTGGGGATGTCCTTGGGGATGACATAGGCGGTGGGGCGGATACGGCTGCGTACCACGGTATCGTTGATGGCGAGCGTGGCGGAGGAAGTCTTTGTATCACTGCCGTCTACGCTGTATTGATACCGGGTCAGGGGGGTGGCAGACTGGGTGGCGCCAGAGGCCACCTGGTGCAGAACCACAATATCGTCGGAATTGAAGGCCTCGCCGTCCGCAATCACCTGAAGGCGGGCGTCGGCCACAGCCTCGTTGATCGCGTCGTCGTTGGCGACCGCGTAGTCGATAATAGAGTGGGCAGACAGCTGCTGAGAGTACACCCGGCGCTCGAAATTGGTGGCGCCGGCGCCGATGCCCCGCGTCTCCACAAGAACGGAGAGAGAGTTATAAAGACCATAATAGGCCCGGCCAATGGGGTTATTGACGGTAATCCCGTAGTGATAGACCCGCAGCCCGGAATCTTCCGCGTTCCGGTGCAGTGCATCCACTGCGTCCAGACCCAGCTGAGTCACGCGTTCGTCGTCGTTCAGACTGGTGGCGGGAGTGACCTGGAGGTCGTCCGCGTTGCGCATATAGCCGTCTTCTGTGACGCCGTAGAATCCAAATTCATGGAAATCAATGGCAACCTCGGGCATAAAGTAGCGGTAGGCGGTATGGAGATAGGCCAGCTCCGGGGCCTTCAGAGCCATGTGGTCCCGGTTCATGTCAAAGCCCTGGTATGTGGCCCGGGTGAACAGGTAGGACCCGTCCGGATTGATGCGGGGGACGACCACTACGTTGATGTCGTCCAGCACGGCGTCGCCATAGCTTCCGCACAGATCGGAGACCATGACCAGCGCGGCCTCGCCGGCGGCGGGCTCGTTGGGGTGGATCTGGGCCTGAATCCACACAGTGAGCTTGCCGTTGTCCGACACCAGCTCGCCGGCCTCCTCCAGAGAGGCTGCGGAGGAGAGGTCGGTGTCGGTAAAGACTGCTATGGGCATTTCATACTGGTAGGCGGGGGTTGTGCCCAGGTTATAGAGATACATGTCCGGCTCGGCGGCGTCCTTTGCCTCCAAATAGTCCAGCATCTCTTCCTGGGAGGTGAACTCGTGATCGGCGCGTTCTTCTGTAAAGAAGGGGGTATCATACTCCTGATAGTTGGCCAGAGTATCTGTGGTAAAGTGATCCAGGATTTCATCCGGCCAGAGGGTCAGGACAGTATCTGCGGCCCCCTGTGCGTAATTGTCGGGGACATTGGCCAGGTCCGGAGAGGTGGGTTCATAGCCGGTATACGCCATTTTCCCCGTCTCCACCGTCAACTCCATACTTCCGGCGGCCAGATCCTCCTGTGTCACGTTGAAAATCTTGCACACGTTGTAGTAGCCGTCGCCTCGGACCCAATAGCAGTAGGTGCCGGGCTCGCTGAGGACGAAGCTGCCGTCAGAATTTTGGGATACCTGGGGCAGGGCGGTCACAGCATCCTCGCCGCTGGCGGTGGGATAGCCCTCGTGCACCGTGATGGTGACTTCCGCCGGGTTCACATCCTCTGGATATTGAAATTCCAGAGAGGCAGAGGACTCTGCGGCCAGGGAGGAAGTGACCAACAGACTGCTCAGCACGGCTCCCGACAGCAGCAGGCCGGTCCATTTACGGGTGCGGTTCACGTTCATGTCAACACTCCTTTCAACACAGGTTGGTTGCGTCTTGTACAACGGAACGACAGCCAAGATTCCTTTTCTTGAATGGCTTGCTCTACCCTCCTTTCAAAAAGCTGCGTCCGAGATGGTACCTTAAATATAACATAAAGACACAAAACCGGCAATCTCCACAAATTATATAAAATATGAGGAATATTTTTATACAATTTACATGCAAGCGAAATGTGGAATTTTCCCTTGTTCAGAAAAGAAAGAGCCGCGATGAAATGCAGCTGCGCTCGGGACTGCAAAAACAAGAAACAGCGCAGATTGGCAGAGCGGCCGTCGACCATTTTGCCGGATACAGCCCGCGGTCTGCCGAGGAAGGCGGAGGGCGGTCGGCGGGGAACTGTTTCGCCTCTGGAAAGAAAGCCTTGACAAAAAGGAAAGGGTGGATGTATAGTATAAATTGCAGAAGAAAAACAACAGTGAAGTTGTTTGAATCGTCCAAAACAGCTGGCCGGACGTGAGCAGAAATTGAATCGAAGCTGCTTCATGTTACTACACACAGGCTTCCCCCTGTGACCGCGTGCATGAAAACCAGTAAGGAGACGTAATCTCAAATGTGGATTGCGTGATTCTTACTGGTTTTTTGTTTCCGGGGTCTGAGAAATCCAGGGAGACAGGCGGAGAACGCCGGCCGGCTGCATACAGGGAGGAATGGAATATGATGTCAGAGATGGACCGTTTCCCGGAGGATCAGGTACAGAGCTATTATATCATCGGCGAGTCCAGAACCAATGCGGACAACGCCATTACCAAAATGTACGGCTCCTTCTATATGGCGTTTGAGGTGGACGAGGAGACGGAGCAGGTGCTGGATTTTGGCTGCACCCACACCTTGCAGCTGACGGAGGAGTACTTAAAGCGGCTGTTTATCGGGCGGAATTTTCCCAAGATCGACAGCTGGCTGGAGAAAAAGCTGGAGCAGTGCTACGGGGGCTCCTCCCGAAAGGCGGTCCTCGTGGCATACCAGAACGCCCTGAAGCGGTATCAAATGATGCGGAGGGGCGGGAAAAAAGAGCCGGTTTGACGATTTGATCAAAGGAGGAAGATAGCCTTGGAAGAAAAGCCCTATGCGCTGATAGACCTACACTGCGACACCCTGACTGATTGCAAATACACCAGCGGCGGGGAGACCGATACCCTGGATGATCCCCAGCGGGTTCTGCGCCTGTCCAATATTCCACAGGGCGTTCACTGGGCTCAGTTCTATGCGGTGTTCATCCCGGACGAGTACCATGGAGCGGAGGCCGTTGCCTACTATGAGCGCAACCGGGACAGCTTTTTCAGGCAGACAGAGCGATTCTCCTCCCGGGTCCTGCGCTGCCGGACCTGCGACGACCTGGAGGAGGCCTTCCGCACCGGACGGACGGCGGCCTTTCTCAGCGTGGAGAACGGCTCTGCCCTGGCGGGAGATCTGGACCGGGTCCCCCTGCTGGCAGCGGACGGGGTGAAGGCGGTCACCCTCACCTGGAACGGGGAGAACGAGATCGGCTCCGGCCACCAGACCGGGCACGGCCTGTCTCCCTTTGGAAAGCAGGTGATCCCACAGCTGGAGAAGTACGGAATCCTGGTGGATGTGTCCCACCTGAACGACGCCGGATTTGCCGACCTGCTGGAGGTGGCGGAGCGCCCCTTCGTGGCCACCCACTCCAACGCCCGGGCCGTGGCTGCCCACAAGCGGAACCTGACCGACGGCATGATCCGGGAGATGGTCCGCCGGAAATGCCTCATCGGGCTGAACTACTTCGTGGCCTTCCTGCGGGAGGACCGGAAGGTGGAGAGCCTGGACGACCTGTACCGCCATGTGGACCACTTCCTGTCCCTGGGGGCGGAGAAGTGCCTGGCTCTGGGCTCCGACTTTGACGGGGCGGAACTGCCGGAGTGCCTGAATTCCCCGGAGAAGGCGGCTGGGATCTACGGCTATCTGCTGGGACGCGGCCTGCCGGAGCCGGTGGTGTCCGGCATCCTGTACCAGAACGCCCTGGACTTTCTGCGCCGCCATGAGAGCGGACTTGTGTGAAGTGTAGAGAGGAGGATGTGTCAATGTATGACCTCATCATTCAGAATGGACTGATTGTGGACGGGACCCGAAGAAAGCCATACCGGGCCAGCCTCTGCATTCAGGATGGCCGGATTGCCCGCATTGCCCAGGAGTCCATTCCGGCCGGCCAGGCCAGACGGGTGCTGGACGCCTCCGGCCTTGCGGTGGCCCCCGGCTTTATCGACATCCACAGCCACTCGGATGCCTGCCCCCTGGTGGACTACCAGCCGGAGAGCAAACTCTATCAGGGGGTAACCACTGAGATTGTGGGCAACTGCGGCACCTCCATCCTGCCCAATACCCCGGAGCGCCTGGCTGCCAATCAGGAGTACTTTTTCAGCGAGCTGGAGCTGCCGGTGGGAGATCTGCAGCTCAACGGCCTGTACCACCTGGAGGACTACCAAAAGGCGGTGGAGACCCACGGCTGCTCCGCCAACTACGGCCTGCTGGTGGGGCACGGCACTCTGCGGGCGGCGGTGATGGGGTTTGACGACCGGGATCCCGCCCCGGAGGAGCTGGAGGCCATGAAGGACCTCCTGGCCCGGGAACTGGAGGCGGGGGCCTTTGGAATGTCCCTGGGGCTCATCTATCCCCCCAGCGCCTACGGCAGGGAAGAGGAACTTACGGCCCTGGCCCGGGTGCTCCGGGAACATGACGCCCTGCTCACCGTACATATGAGAAATGAGGGTCCCCGCATCTTCCAGGCGGTGGACGAGATGCTGGGCATCGCCCTGCGCTCGGGGGTCCATCTGCAGATCTCCCATCTAAAGCTTATGGGCAAGCCCCAGTGGGGGCGGGCGGAGGAACTGCTGGAGCGCATCGAGGCGGCCCGGCGGGAGGGGGCGGTCGTCACCTGCGACCAATACCCCTACACGGCGACCTCCACTTCCCTGAGCGCTCTGCTCCCCCATTGGGCCCATGGCGGCGGAGTGCCCGCCATGCTCCAGCGGGTCAAGGCCCCCACCCAGGCCCTGAAGGACGAGACCGGTGAGGAGATGGAGAACCGAGGCGGTCCGGACCGGATTCTGGTCTCCAGCACCCACGGCCACCACCCGGAGTGGGAGGGAAAGACGGTGGCCCAACTGGCCCAGATCTTGGGACTCTCCCCAGTGGACGCAGTGCTGGAAGTCCTGGCCCGGTGCGAGGGGGGAGTGGCCTGTATCTACTTCTGCATTGACGAGGGCGATATGCTCCGTATCATGCGGGACATGCGCATCGCGGTGGGCAGCGACGGCTATGGCTTCTCCTTTGACCGGACCATTACTCGAACCAATCCCCACCCCCGCAGCTTCGGCACCTTCCCACGGTTCCTGCGTCTGGTGCGGGAGCATCAGCTGATGCCGCTGGAGGATGCGGTGTATAAGCTCACCGGACTGCCGGCCCAGATCCTGGGCCTGACTGACCGGGGCGTGCTGCAGGAGGGGGCGGCTGCCGATGTCACAGTATTCGACCCGGACCGCGTGGCGGACCGGTCCGAATATACCGATTCCGTAAAAAAGCCCGCCGGGATTCCCTATGTCCTGGTGGGCGGCCAGCCGGCCGTATGGGACGGAGCGGCCTCTGGCTCCAGAACGGGAGGTGTGCTCATCAAAACATGAGAGAGGGAGAGAACTACCCTGGATACAGAACTTGAAGCATGAAGGGAGAAATGCAACTATGGAACTTGGAAGCTGGTCTTTGATCACTGCCCCATCTCTGTTGGCTCTGATTCCCCTGATCGTGATGATCGTGCTGATCTTTATCGGCAAAAGCAATGTGTCCGGCATCATGGTGGGCGTCCTGGTGGGCGCGCTCCTGATGGGACAGGACCTGGGGGATATGGCGGCCGCGTTCAGCACCGCTCTGGGCTCATCCACCGCCTTGATCGGCCTGATCATTATGATGGGCGCCGGTCTGGGCGTTCTGATGAATGAGGCCGGTGTGACCCACACCCTGGTCTACTGGATCGTCAAGCGCATCGGCGTGAACACCCAGACCAAGGGCAAGATCGCCCTGGTGATCGTGTCCATCATTGTCTGCGGCCTGCTGGGTACGCTGGGCGGCGGCAACGCGGTCATCGCCCCGGTGATGCTGCCCATCATGGCTTCTCTGGGGGTGACCCCCACTGTGGTGGCCACCCTGTTTAAGGTGGCGGGGGAGATCGGCCTGATCCTGGGCCCCCTCACCGGTGTCACCCTGATTACTGAGGAGGTCACCGGCCTGTCCTATGGACAGCTGATGATTCAGGCGGCCATCCCCTTTGCCATCGTCTGGCTGGCCGGCGCCTGGGTGGGCGCCAACCGTGCCCAGAAGCGCACCCAGGGCAAGGAGAGCTACACCCTGGGGGATGACGTGAAGCATCTGGACCAGGTGGTCATCACCAAGCAGCAGAAGGTGACCACCATCGCCTTCCTGCTGTGCTTCGTGCTCTTGGTGGGCTACGGAATCGCCACCGGACAGGGCACCAGCTACGCCCTCATCGTGATGATCGTGCTGGCCGCCGTAGTGGCCATCTTCGGCCGCATCGAGATCGACCGGTCGGTGGACTGCATTACAAAAGGCGTGGCCTCTCAGGCCAATATGTTCCTGATCTTTGTGAGCATCGAGGTGCTGCTGAATCTGGTAACTCTGGGCGGCGGCTTTGACGCCCTGTCCAACCTGCTGGGCGGACTTGCCAGCAACAGCGCCACCGCCGTTATGCTGGTGGCCTCTGTGGTGGGCGGCTTCGGCATCGAGGCGGCCGCTGTGGCGGAGATCAAGATCATTTCCGATATGTTCGGCGGTCTGGCGGTCTCGGCCGGCCTGCCCATGGGCTGCTTCGCCGTCTCTATTCTGGCGGCGACCCGGCTCACCGGCTCCATCTATCCCACCTCCAACTTCGCCGGACAGCTGGGCATCGCCCAGTGCACCAACACCAAGGAGGCCCTCCAGGCCGCCTGGATCAGCGTGGCCTTTGCCTGGGTGTTTGTCATCGCGTATGCCATTGTGGGTCCCATGATCCTGGGCTGATGCGGAAAAATACAATCTCCGTCCCACAGGCTGTTTGGAGCAGAGGGAGCTGTTCTGAACCAGCGGGTACATCATAGAAAAACCGACTGCGGGGTCTGGCCCTATTTCAGGGCCAGACCCCGCGCGGCTTGTCAAAAAACCTCTGCTGAGATGAATCTGCTCAAGTTGAGGCGGGGGAGCTCGAGGGGGCGGCAGTTCGCCTCGAGTGGGATCAAATGCCCCGGAAGCCTTGCTGTGCAAGGATTCCGGCAAGCGAAGCGAGGACTTTTGCGCCGCTGTGAGGCGCGAAAGTAACGGCATTTTGCAGACTGTTGGAAAAGTCCTTGGACTTTTTCGACAGCCTGGGGCGGGGGCTTGCCCCCGCCGTTTTGTTCCAAAGAATAGCATAGAAAAATAAGGAGGAACCGAATATGTCCATCACAAGAGAGCAGGCCTGGGACCTGCTGACTAAGTACAATGAGGAGCCCTTTCACCTCCGCCACGCTATTACGGTGGAGCATGTGATGGGCTGGTTTGCGGACAAGCTGGGCTATGGGGACGAGAAGGAATTCTGGTCCATTGTGGGTCTGCTCCACGACCTGGACTTTGAGCGCTGGCCCGAGGAGCACTGTGAGAAGTCCCAGGAGCTCATGCGGGAGGCCGGGGTGGACGAGGCCATCATCCGGGCCACCGCCAGCCACGGCTGGGGCCACCGGGTGGACATCAAGCCGGAACACCAGATGGAGAAGGTGCTCTTCGCTGTGGATGAGCTCACTGGCCTCATCGGCGCGGCGGCCCTGATGCGCCCCTCCAAGAGCGTGGCGGATATGGAGCTCAAGTCTCTCAAAAAGAAGTTCAAGGACAAGAAATTTGCCGCCGGCTGCTCCCGGGAGATCATCGCCCAGGGTGCGGAGCTGCTGGGCTGGGATTTGGATGAGCTGCTGAACCAGACCCTGTCCGCCATGCGGGACGAGGAGAGCGCCATTGAGGCGGCTGTATCAGAGGCCGGAGCCCGTTAAGACGGAATAAATTTTTGAAGAAGAATTCTTGACATTGGATGAATAATTTGATACGATAATCGGGCTTAGGGGAGTAGTCGGCACAGTTCCTGCTGTGTGGCAGAGCCAACATTCCTGGGAGGTCCTTCCTCCCTGGTTTTGCCTGAAATGACCAGACCTGTGTTCTGATGGGGGAACGCAGGTCTTTTTTGTCATGCTCACAGGATGCATGCAGGCGCTCCCTAAAAAGGCTGCAAAAGAGAAAGACGTAAAGGGAGGAAATTACATGGATTTTTCGTTTCTGGTAAGCGGCATCCTCTCCATTACATGGCAGCAGGCTGTCATGTATGTGGTGGGCGCGGTGCTGATTTACCTGGCCATCGAGAAGGGGTTTGAGCCCTCTCTGCTGATGCCCATGGGCTTCGGCGCTATCCTGGTCAACCTGCCCCTGTCCGGTGTTATCAATCAGACCAGCGAGGCGCTGGGTGAGACCGCCGGTATCATTGAGTGGCTGTTTGAAATCGGCATCGAGGCCAGTGAGGCCATGCCCATCCTGCTGTTCATCGGCATCGGCGCCATGATCGACTTCGGGCCTCTGCTGTCCAACCCCAAGCTGTTCCTGTGCGGCGCTGCTGCTCAGGCCGGTATCTTCCTGACCATCATCATCGCGGTCGTGCTGGGCTTCGACCTGAAGGACGCCGCCTCCATCGGCATCATCGGCGCCGCTGACGGCCCCACCTCCATCCTGGTGTCCCAGACCCTGGGCTCCAACTACATCGGCGCCATCGCCGTGGCCGCTTACTCCTACATGGCTCTGGTTCCCATCATCCAGCCCTTTGCCATTAAGCTGGTCACCACTAAGAAAGAGCGCGCCATGCGGATGCCCTACAAGCCCCAGGGCGTGACTCGCCGGATGCGCATCCTGTTCCCCATCGTCGTTTCCGTGATTGCCGGCCTGGTGGCCCCCTCCTCTGTGGCTCTGGTGGGCTTCCTCATGTTCGGCAACCTGATCCGTGAGTGCGGTGTGCTGGAGAGCCTCTCCAAGACCGCTCAGAACGATCTGGCCAACCTGATCACCCTGCTGCTGGGCATCACCATCGCCGCCTCCATGAAGGCCGATCAGTTCGTCCAGCCCGCTACCATCATGATCATGTGCCTGGGCCTGGTGGCCTTCGTGCTGGACTCCATGGTGGGCGTCATCTTCGTGAAGATCCTGAACATCTTCACCCCCCACAACAAGATCAACCCCATGGTGGGTGCTGCCGGCATCTCCGCCTTCCCCATGTCCTCCCGTGTGATCGAGAAGCTGGGCCAGGAGGCTGATCCTCAGAACCACCTGCTGATGCACGCGGCTGCCGCCAACGTGTCCGGCCAGATCGCTTCCGTGGTCGCCGGCGGCGTGGTGCTGCAGTTCTTCGCCAACATGGGTTAAGAGGAGGAGTATACGATGAGTGAAAATATGTTTTTGGCTCTGGAGATGCTGGCTCAGGGCATGATCGGCATCTTCGTGGTGCTGGGCATCATCGCCCTCCTGGTGCTGCTCATGGGCAAGACAGGCGGCAAGAAGAAAGGCTGAGCCTGTTTTCCAATCGAAACGCTGCGCGGGGTCTGGAACCAAAGGTTCCAGACCCCGTCTTTTATTCCGTGGGGACCGGCGGTCCGGGAAGGGCAGACTTCCGGGGGAGAGAATTCCCATCCGAGCCCGCCGGACAGAACCGGTCGCGAAATTCGCTTCGCGGCGCTGGAGCGAGGTCTGTCTCCTTGCGGGGAGGCGGACAAAAGAGGGGAGGAGAACTGATAGACAGTTCTCCTCCCCTTTGACGCATAAAAGCAAACAGAAGCGGAGAAGGCGGGAGCGAGAGAAGGACGGCAGACCTGGAATGGGGGGCTGCCCACCCGCAGGGGAGCAAGTAAGGAGCAGCCTCACGGTTTCCTTCCAGCCGGAATTCAGGGGGGTGGATTCTTGAACATTGAAAAGGGCGGAGAACTGGCTGGCAGTTCTCCGCCCTTTTACTGCGGAAAGAGAAGATCGGTTACAGAAGTGTGAGATAGTCGGCGGACACCCAGCCGGTGACAGCGGCGCCGCCGCTGGAGAAGAGAATCTGATACCAGCCGGGGGTGGAGGTGTCCAACACCACCACCTGAGCGCCGGATTTCAGGCTGGAGATGGCGGTATAGTCGGTGCCGGGGCCGGAGCGGACGTTCAGGGTGGTGGCGGTGACCTGCCCCACTACGTCGGCGGGGGAGCACTGGATCACCGCGCTGGCGGTCAGTGAGCCGCAGGAGGCGGTAATGGTCACCGAGGGAGTGCCCACACCGGCGTACACGTTGGTGACGGTGCCGTCCGAGGAGACGGTAGCCACGGTGGCGTCACTGGTGCTCCAGGTGATGGTCCCGGTGCCGCCGGTGAGGGAGGCGTTGAGCTGCAGGGTCTGGGTGGAGGCCAGGGTGTACTCCGTCACATCCAGAGTCAGTGTGGCATCCGGGTCCAGATTAACTTCTGGCTCTGAGTCGGGCTCCTCCGGCGTGCTGTCCGGAGAGGTGGTGAGCAGCCGGTAGAGGAGGGTAGCCATCTCCGCCCGGGTCAGATTGCCCTTGGGGTTCAGACCGGAGCCCGTGCCGCTCATCAGCCCCTGGGACACCAGGGCGGCCATATGGGGCCGGGCGTAGTCGGCAATCTGTCCCTGGTCGGCGAACTGATCCAGAACGGACAGGTCGGCCTCCGCGCTGCTCAGGCCCAGCAGGGGCATGGCCTGGTGGAGGATGGTGGCGGCCTGCTCCCGGGTGACCAGGTCGTCGGGGGCGAAGCGGCCCTCAGACACGCCGGACACCAGGCCGTTGGAGCTGGCCCAGGTGACGGCGTCGGCGTAGTAGGCGTCGTCCGCCACGTCGGAGAAGCCGGAGGAGCCGGACACGGCGGGACGGTCCAGAGCCCCGTAGAGCATCAGGACGAAGTCCTTACGGGAGATGGAGTAGTTGGTGCCGAACTCGGTGGCGGAGATGCCGCTGACGATGCCGTTGTCATAGCAGTACTCCACCGCTGTATAGGCCCAGTGGTCGGCGGGTACGTCGGTGTGGACGTTGTTCAGACTCACCGAGATGGTCTTGGTGACGCCGCCGGCGGTGGCGGTGATGGTTCCGCTGGTGCCGCCGCTGGAGGCGGTGAACACGCCGTCCTGGGTGATGGTGCCCACGTTTCCGGTGACGGCCCAGGTCACGCCGGTGGAGCCGGTGCGCAGGGCGCTGCGGGACCAGTAGGTGCCTGTGGCGGCCAGGGAGACCGTCTCACCGGGCTCCAGGGACAGGGAGGACACGGCGGAGCTGCTCCCCGCCCGGGTGACCGTCAGGTCGGACAGGGCGGTGACCACGTGGATCTGGGCGGTGCCGGAGATGCCCAGGGAGGGAGAGTCGATGGAAATGGTGTCCGTGCCGGCCCGGGTCCCCGCGGTGTAGACGCCGCCGTTGAAGGAGCCCAGTCCGTCCTCCGAGGTAAAGACCGCGTCGGACACCCGGCTGGAGACCGTGGAGGCGCTTCCGTCCAGAGCGGCCACGTCGCCCAAAGTGACAGAGGAGCCGGCCAGCACCACCAGGCCGTCCTCTTTCAGGGCCAGCCGCTCCGCCACGCCGTCGGCGGTATCCGAGTCAGTGACCAGCAGAATGAAGGCGGCGCAGGAGCGCAGGCTCCCCTCCGAGGGGGAGTTGACCACAGTGAGGCCGCTGGAGCCGGGGACGCGGAGGGCAAAGGTGGTGGAGCCGCCTCCATCCAGATTGACCGCCCAGACGCAGCCCTGGCGCTGGAGCTCCTCAGCCAGGTCCATCTCGGTCAGACCGCCGGAGTAGCCGGACTGCCGGCCGTCTGCGGTGTAGAAGATCATGGTGCCGTCCTCCTGAACGCCCACCGCGGTGCGGGGTGCCCGGCCGGAGGCGTAGTTCCAGGTGGCGCTGTTGGTGATGGAGCCGTTAGAGAGAATGATGTCGCCGCATCCGCCGGCCCACTGGGCCTGAGACAGGTTGGCGTCGGAGCAGGTGGTGGTCAGAGTGACCTCGTCCCCGGCCTGATAGCTGTTGAACAGCTCCCAGTAGCCGGATTCATAGGCGGCGGTGAGTATGTAGTTGTCCTCACCGATGGGCTGGGCGTCCTCGGTCTCAAAGACGTCGGTCACCTCCAGGGTGAGGGTGCTGTTGACAGTAAGGGGGGTGTCCTGATCCTCCTCTGAGACCACCATGCGGATCATACGCCCTCCGGCGGATTCGGTGTGGGTGGAGACGGTGGAGAAGTCCTCGTTGAACAGGTAGAGTCCCCCGGAGGAGCTGCGCCACTTGTTGAAGTGGGTGAGAGAGACCGACTCGCCGGTGCGCCCGTTGGTGACTGTGATCTCTACCTGGGGGGAGGCGGACAGGCGCAGCTCGCCGTCCACCACGGAGATGGCGTGCTCCCCCTCAGGGCTGGACTTGTAGACGCCGTCCTCGATAGAGATTCCGTTGGGGACGCCGCTCCTCAGGGTGAAAAAGTCGCTGTTGATGCCGCCGACCACCGTATAGCCCAGCTCCTCCGCCGTGCGGATGGCCCGGTTGATGGTGGCCGCCCCATAGACGGTGCCGGCGGCCTGGATCATAATGGGATAGACCTCGCTGTCGGGCTCCAGCTCCAGGGCAAAGCTCTCCATCCGTCCGGCACTGGAGTGGTTGGAGACGGTGTTTCGGTAGACCAGCCCGTCGGCCAGGGTCTGGGCAGTGTTGATCTGAGCGGTCCCGGCGGAGGCGAGGGCGGAGGGAGTCAGCAGAGCCGCCGCCAGCACCAGAGCCAGAACGCGCTTGGGCAGGTTCGGAATGGTGGAACGATTCATGATACACTCCTTGTAACTTGAGATAGAATTCGGGCGTGCTCCAGCGGACCGCGCCGCCGGAGCGGGACATGATAGTCTCCATTATAGCAGGGAATTTACATAAAATCAATGTGAGGGGAGGTGGAAAAAACTCCGGTCCGGCGAAGGAGACGGGAAAAGTATGAACAAGCCGTGAATCTGGCGGAGAATGGTTGAAAAAGGGAGGGGGTTGGTGTACAATAAAGCGCGGCTCAATCCAGACCGGAGCGGGAGAGGAGCGAACAGTTTGGCAAAAGAAAACGATCATGCCACTCGGACCATCAGTATCGTGATGGTCATTACTTTGATAGGAAAGGTGCTGGGATTGTATCGGGACCATCTCATGGCGGTCCACTACGGCACCGCCGGGATGGAGGCCAAGGCCTTTTATGTGGCCAGCCGGATTCCGAGAGTCTTTTTTGATGTGGTGTTTGCCTCGGCCATTGCGGCCTGCTTCATCCCCGTGTTCAGCGAGTACCTGACTCAGAAGGGAAAGCAGGAGGCCTTCCGGTTTGGAGGCAACTTTTTGTCTGTCATGACCCTGCTCACCGCCCTTTTGACGGGGCTGGGCATTCTCTTTGCGGAGCCTCTGGTGACTCTGTTTGCCGACGGCTATGACGCCCAGACCGCCGCCCTGGCGGCCTCCCTCACCCGGGTGATGTTTCCCACGGTGCTCTTTACCGGGGTGGCCTTCTCCTTTGTGGGGATTCTGCAGGCTATGGACCGGTTCAATATCCCCGCCCTGATCAGCACCGTGTCCAATCTGGTCATCATCGGCTACTTCTACTTCCTGGACGAGAATTACGGGGTATACGGCCTGGCCGCCGCCTATCTGGCGGGCTGGCTGCTCCAGGCCCTGGTACAGGTGCCTTCCTTAAAACAGATCGGCTTCCGGTACCACCCCAACTTCTCCTTCCGCACTGACGGGATGCGCCGGGCCTTCGCCCTGATGGGGCCGGTGATGGTGTCCACCTGGGTGCAGCCCATCAACCTGACTATCAACTCCCGGTTCGGCTCCCACCTGTACGACGGGGCGGGGGTGTCCGCCATGGAGTACTCCACTAATTTGTATCTGGTGATCGCCGGGGTGTTTATCCTCTCCATCACCAACGTGATCTTTCCCAAGCTGTCCCGGCTCACCGCCCAGCACCAGGAGGCGGCCTTCCGGGACACCCTGCGTCAGACGGTCCATGGGAGCTTGTTTTTTGTCCTCCCCATGGCGGCGGGCCTGATGCTCCTGGCCCGGCCTCTGGTGTCCTTCCTGTACGGGGGCGGAGAGTTTGACGAATTTTCCGTGTCCATCACCTCCCAGGCCCTGGTTTGGGTCTCTCTGGGGATGGTGGGCTACGCCCTTCAGAATATTCTGAGCCGGTCCTACTTTGCCAGGCAGGATGGCCGCACCCCCCTGGTGGCCGGAGCTATTTCCATTTTAGCCAACCTGGGGCTGTGCATGGTGCTCACCGAGCCCCTGGGGGTGGCGGGACTGGCCATCTCCTCCACGGTGTCCTCCACCCTGTACGCCATTCTTCTGCTGGTTCCCCTGGAGCTGCGGGGGGAGGGGGTGCTGTCCCGGGCCTTTTTGGGGGATTTTGGGAAGATGCTCCTGGCCGCTGTGGGCATGTCCGCGGCGGTGTGGCTGGCCCGGACCTGGCTGGAGTCCCTGCTGCCCGAGGGCAAGCTGGGCGAGGTGGTCCTGCTGGGCCTCTGCGCCGTTCTGGGTGCGGCGGTCTACTTTCTGCTGGCCGGTCTGATGCGGCTGGAGGAGATGGAGCTGGCCAGAGGTATTTGGAACAAACTGAGAAAACGAGGTTGAGCGATGGAACGAATGCAGCGGATCGTGAAAGCGAGCGTCCTGTATCGGGCGCTTTTCGCCCTGTGCCTGTGGTTCGGACGGCAGTGGCAGGGAAGTGGGATCATTCAGTGGTTTATCCACCCATCCCTCCGCCTGGAGCGGGCGGAATCGGAGAGCAGTGTATTCACCCGTTTGTGGCGGTGGGTCCACCGGGGACTATGCCGGATCTATGAGGCCCTCCATCTGCGGAAGCTGTTTGCGGGGAGCGTCTTTCAGAAGTGCTGGATCTGGGCGGGAGCGGCGGCGGTGCTGGCCCCTATCCTGCCCACTATGGCGGTGCTGGGGCTGATGCTGGTGAGCTGCTTCTCCCTGCTGCTTTTGGTGATGGAGCGGCGGGAGCTGGAGCTGTTCTACACCCCCTATAACCGCTATATCTGGATGTACGCGGCCATCTATCTGGTGGGGACCTGGTTCTCTGTCACCCGTTCGGGCAGCCTGCTGGGCGGGTGCCTGACGGTGGCCTTCATCCTATTTGCCCTGGTGCTGGAGAACTCCATCACCACCCAGCGGCAGCTGGACAATCTGCTGATGCTCATGGTAATTGCCGGTACGGCGGTGGCCCTGTACGGGGTGTGCCAGTATCTGTTCGGCTGGGGCTACCAGTCGGAGGCCTGGGTGGACAGCGATATGTTCGGCGATGTTTTCCGGGTACCCTCTACCTTGGAGAACCCCAACATGCTGGGGCAATACCTGATCCTGGCCATTCCTCTGGGCGGGGCCGGACTGCTGTCTGCCAAGAGCTGGGGCAAGCGGGTCTTTTACTTTTGCTGCTGCGGCATTATGTGCGTCTGCATGCTGCTTACGATGTCCCGGGGGGCCTGGCTGGGACTGCTGTTTGCGGGATTTGTCTTTGTGCTGTTTTTACAGCCCCGGATTCTGCTGCTTGCCCCGCTGCTGCTGGTGGCTTTGTATTTTGTCATGCCTGATTCGGTCATCACCCGTTTTACCAGCATTGGAAACCTGGAGGACCAGTCCACCTCCTACCGGGTGTATATCTGGATGGGAACTCTGGCTATGCTGAAGGACTACTGGCTGTGCGGTATTGGCCCAGGGGACGCGGCCTTCAACCTGGTCTATCCCCGGTACAGCTACAGCGGCATCACCGCGCCCCACTCCCACAACCTGTTTTTGCAGATCATGTGTGACGCGGGGGTCATTGCCCTGGTGATTTTCGTGCTGCTGCTGTTCCACTTCTTCCGGGACGTGTGCTCCGCCTTCTGCCGGGAGAGGGACTCCTTCAGCCGCTTCCACCAGACGGCGGTCGCCGCCGGCATGGCGGGTTTTCTGGTCCAGGCCATGACGGACTACTCCTTTTATAATTACCGGGTCATGTTCCTGTTCTGGGTGTTCATCGCCCTGGGCGGCCTGCTGGCCCGGCGCGGCCAGCTGCCGGAGAGGGGGCGGAACATGTGATCCGGGTAATGAACATCATCAGCGATACAAACATCGGCGGAGCCGGACGGGTCATTCTCAATTATCTCCGCTATGCAGACCGCAGCCGGTTTGAGACTTGGGTGGCTGTGCCTCGGGGCAGTTTGCTGGTACCTCCCTTGGAAGAGGCGGGGGCCAGGGTGTTCCAGGTGGACGGAATTGCCGACCGCTCTTACAGTCGTGCCGACGTGCGGGTGTTGGAGGAGCTCATCCGCCGGGAGAAACCGGACCTGGTCCACACCCATGGGGCCCTCTCCGGACGCATCGCGGCCCGGAGGTGCCATGTGCCGGTGGTGTACAGCCGCCACTCCGCGTTCCCAGTGCCCGCCAAGCTGCGCTATCCCCCAGGCCGGTGGGTGAACAAGCTGGTCAACGAGCACTATGCCGACCGAATCATCGCCGTCAGCCCCGCTACGGCAGAGAATTTGACGGATGGGGGAATTTCACCCAAAAAGATTACCATTGTAATGAATGGAGTGGCTCCCCTGAAACCCACTTCCCCGGAGGAACAGGCCGCCCTGCGCGCCTCGCTGGGGCTGGGAGAGGACACCTTCACTTTGGGTATCCTAGCCCGGGTGGAGGAGTATAAAGGCCACGTCTACCTGGCCCAGGCCGCCCACATTTTAAAGAGTCAGGGTCGGAAGTTCCGAATCCTGGTGGCCGGCACCGGCGCTTTTGAGGCGCGGCTGCGGGAGATCGTGGTGGAGCAGGGGGTGGAGGACGAGATGACCCTGCTGGGGTTCCGGTCGGATGTGGCTGGACTGCTGTCAATTCTGGACGTGCAGCTTAACGCCTCCTATGGTACTGAGGCTACCAGCATGGCCCTTCTGGAGGGCATGAGTCTGGCGCTGCCCTCCATCGTCAGCGACTACGGAGGAAATCCGTGGCTGGTGAAAGATGGGGACAACGGCCTGATCTTTCCCAGCCGGGACAGCGAGGCTCTGGCCGGGTGCATAGCCCGCCTGATGGACCACCCGGAAGAGCGGAAACAGATGGGCTGCCGGGCTAGAGAGATTTTCCAGAGCCGGTTTACCGGAGAAATTTTTGCCAAAAATGTGGAGCAAGTATATCTTGACGTGCTGAAAGGAGTGCCCCATGGAACAAAATAACCATAAATTCCGCCTGCGCCTGAACCTGTTCGATGCCATCATACTGGTGGTGGTTCTGGCGGTGGGCGCAGCGGTGGCCTGGTTTGGCCTTCGGTCCGGGGGAGGGGAGACGGCCTCCACCTCCCAGACAGTGCAGTACACCATAATGTTTCAAAGTATGACTGAGGGGAGCAGCGAGCTGATCCAGCCCGGCGACCCCCTGGTAGACACGGTGAAAAACTATCAGATGGGCAGCGTGGTGTCCGTGCGGGCGGAGCCCGCCGTGGTTCAGGTGCTGGATCAGGAGTCCCGCACCTATGTGGACGCGGTGCTGGAGGGCTTTGAGGATGTATATGTCACCGTGGAGAGCACCTGTACCGACAGCGGAGAGGCCCTCCTGCTGGATGGGGGCTATGATTTCCGGGTGGGACAGACCACCTATGTCCGCGGGCCCGGCTATATGGGCAGCGGCCCGGTGACGGAGATTGTGAGGGAGGCGGAAGGATGAAAATTCTGGATCGTGACGGCCGCCTGTTCGGCAAGATCAGCATTATTGATGTGATCGTAATTCTGGTGGTGGCCGTACTGGCTCTGGCCATCTATGTAAAGACTCAGATGCCCCAGACGGGTACCAGCGTGACCACCACCAAGGTAGTTTATCAGATGAAGCTGAACAACCAGCCGGAGTACATGCTCTCCGCCATTCAGATCGGGGATGAGTTGTTCGACAAGGAGCGCAGCACCGGCGGCTCCCTGGGAACGATTGTAGACATTGAGGTCAGCTCCGGTACGGAGCAGGGGGAGCTGGACGACGGCACCGTGGCCTATGTGCCGGCGGAGGGATACTATGATATCCTGCTGACCATTGAGGGGGACGCTCTGATCGGTTCGGACGGCTCGGTGGCCCTGAACCGGATCTACGACCTGGGCGTCAACTCCCACCGGAACTTCAACACCAAGTACGCCTACTTCCTGGGGATGGTGACGGACATCCAGGTCCAGGGAGCGGATTCGGCCCAGTGAGGGGGAAGCGTCCGTGAAGATTTTAATGGCCACCATGGGCCTGGATATCGGCGGAGCGGAGACCCACATCGTGGAGCTGGCCAAGGAGCTGAAGGCGGAGGGCCATGACGTGGCCATCGCCTCCAACGGGGGAGTGTACGTGCCCGAGATCAAGGCGGCGGGCATCCGCCACTACTCGGTCCCCATGCACCGGCGGAACGTAGGGTATATGCGCCGCTCCCGGAAGCTCCTCAAGGAGATCATCCAAAAGGAGAAGCCGGATGTGGTCCACGCCCACGCCCGCATCCCCGCCTTTCTGTGCGGCACGCTTCACGCCACCATGCATTTCCCCTTTGTCACCACCGCCCACTGGGTCTTTGAGACCCGGGGGATGCTCCGCTACCTCACCAACTGGGGGCAGCGGACGGTGGCTGTGTCCGAGGATATCAAGGCCTATCTGATGCGGGAGTACGGGGTGCCGGAGGAGCACATCACCGTCACCGTCAACGGCATCGACACCAACAAGTTCTCCCCGGAGATATCCCGGGACAGGGTGATGGCCGAGCTGGGTCTGGATCCCCAAAAGCCGGTGATCTCCTATGTGAGCCGGATGGACGAGGACCGGGCCCTGGTGGCCCGCCAGCTGGTGCAGATTGCCAAGGATCTGGACCGGGCTGTGCCCGGCATCCAGCTCATCATCACCGGCGGGGGCAATGTCTTTGACGAGATCAAGGCCCAGGCCGACCAGGTGAACGCCGACCTGGGCCGCACCTGCGTGGTGATGACCGGCCCCCGCACCGACATCAACGAGATTGTGGCGGCGGGGGACCTGTTTGTGGGGGTGTCCCGGTCCGCCCTGGAGGCCATGTCGGCGGCCAAGCCGGTCATTGTGGCGGGCAATGAGGGCTATCAGGGGCTCTTCGGCCCGGACAAGCTGGAGGAGGCCCAGACAGGCAATTTCTGCTGCCGGGGTCTGCCCATGTCCACCCCCGAGCGGCTGCGGGAGGATGTGCTGGCCGCCCTGGCCCTCCCGCCGGAGAAGAAGGCGGAGCTGGGGGAGTACGGCCGCCAGGTGATCTTTGATTTCTACTCGGTGCGCCGGATGGCGGGGGACTGCCTGAAGGTGTACGACCAGGTGCGCCGGCGCCGCTATAATGTGGTGATGAGCGGCTACTACGGCTTCTCCAACGCGGGAGACGACGCCATCCTCCAGTCCATTCAGGAGGGAATTGTGGCCGCCAGCGAGGATATCTCCATCACCGTCCTGTCCAACGACCCGGCGCTGACCGAGCGGCTGTACGGCCTGGATGCGGTGCCACGGTTCCAGGTGTGGAAGGTCCTGCGGGCCCTGCGCCGGTGTGACGCGCTCCTGTCCGGAGGGGGGAGCCTCCTGCAGGACAGGACCTCCACCCGGTCCCTTCTGTACTATCTGTCCATCATCCGGCTGGCGGAGCGGTTCCACAAGCCGGTGATGCTCTACGCCAACGGCATCGGTCCGGTGAGCAAGCCGGCCAACCGCCGCCGGGTGAAAAAGGCGGTGGAGCGGGCGGCTCTGGTTACCCTCCGGGACCGCAGCTCTGCCAAGGAGCTCCAGGATATGGGGGTGGGCCGCTCCGACCTGTATGTGACGGCGGACCCGGTGTTCAATCTGCCTCCCGCCCCAGAGAAGCGGGGACAGGAGCTGCTGGAGACAGCCCGGCTGCCCCAGGGGGTCCCCTTCGCGGCGGTTTCCGTGCGGGACTGGCCGGGGACGGGGGAGTTTCCCCGGCAGCTGGCCGCCCTGTGCGACCACCTGCGCCGGGCCTACGGCATGGAGATTTTGTTTCTGATGATGCAGCCTGGCCACGACCGGGCTGCCACCCAGCAGGTGCGCCAGGCCATGGAGGAGCCCTCCTATCTGCTGGAGGAGTCCTGTACCCCTCAGGAACTGATGGCGGTGCTGGGGAAGGCCAGGCTGTGTGTGGCCATGCGCCTGCACACCCTGATTTTCGCCGCTCGGATGGCGGTGCCCTGCCTGGGGTTGGTGTACGACCCCAAGGTGGAGAGCTACCTCCAGGAGCTGGAGCTGCCCTCCGCCGGCCATGTGGAGCGCTTTGACGCCCGGGAGGCCATCGCCTGCGCCGACCGCCTGATGGCGGACTACGACGTGGTTCTCTCCCGCCTCCGGGACAAATCCCAGACCCTGGCCCAGGCGGCGCTGAGAAACGAGGAACTGCTGCTCCAGCTGCTGGAGAGTTCCGCCACAAAAAAAACCTGATGACGGATGCGGAAGGACCAGGCGTATTTTCAGACGCCTGGTCCCCGTCTTTTTGAGCGCAAGATGGGGAGTTTTGCAGGAACAAGAAAAATGTTTTGCAAAATTTCGAAAAAGCGCTTGACAAAATGACAGGTTTGGGTTTACAATAACGAATGTCCAAGCAGGAAATGGACGCGCCCCGGCGTGCGGGCGAAAAACGCTACCACGAGAGAATGGAGTGAAGACCAATGGTTCAGCAGATGGAGAAACAGGGGACCCAAAAGGACCAGAGCGGACGTGCTGGAGCATTGGTGTGTGCGTAAGAGTGAATTCCCACAGGCTCATACGAACTCAAAACTTTGTTCCATCGTTTGCGGTAGGCGGCGGTGGTATTTTTATACCCAAAAGACAGAAAGGAGGAGGTGAGAAGCATGACAATGGTGAAGCGTGAGCCCAACAATATCTGGAGCCGTGTTCGGGAGGACCGGGACATCGACGATCTGATCTTCGGCGAGGAGTCCTACTACGGCTACATGGAGGACCATACATGCAGCGAGCGGTGACGAACAGTCCCGGCACTGCAGTTCTGGACATATAGACACCGCGGCAGCTTTCTTCCCGGCTGACCGCGGTGTTTTTCTATTTTGCCCCGGGAAAATTGTAAGGTTTTCCACTTAAGGGGTTGCGTTGCGGCGGAAGATATACTAAAATAGATACCAGTGAGTTTTCCGGCGAGCTTGGGGCCGGCGCCACAGAGCGGAATGCTGAGTGAGAAGGCAGATCCGAATTGAGAATACCAAAGAGTATTTGGAGGTCGATTCAACATGAGAAAGGTACAGTTTACGGAGACGGTGCTGCGCGACGCGAACCAGTCGCTGATCGCAACCCGCCTCCCCTACAGCAAGTTTGAGCCCATCCTGGAGACCATGGATAAGGCCGGCTTCTACTCCGCCGAGGTGTGGGGCGGCGCCACCTTTGACGTATGCCTGCGCTATCTGCGGGAGGACCCCTGGGAGCGGCTGCGCAAGATCCGCGCCAAGATGCCCAACACCAAGCTGCAGATGCTGCTCCGCGGCCAGAACATCCTGGGCTATAAGCACTATCCCGACGACGTGGTGCGCAAGTTTGTGGAGTACTCCGTGAAAAACGGCATCGACATCATCCGGATTTTTGACGCCCTCAACGATGTGCGCAATCTGGAGGTGGCCATTGACGAGGCCAACAAGCAGGGCGCCCACGCCTCCGGCACCATCTGCTTCACCACCAGCCCGGTCCACACCCTGGAGAAGAACGTCCAGATGGTCAAGGACCTGAAGAGCATGGGCGTGCAGTCCATCTGCATCAAGGATATGGCCGGCATCATGGGGCCCAAGGACGCCTATGATCTGGTCTCCGCCATCAAGGACGCGGTGCCCGAGCTGCCTCTGGTCATCCACACCCACTGCACCACCGGTCTGGCCTTCATGACCGACCTGAAGGCGGTGGAGGCCGGCGCCGACGTGATCGACACCGCTATCTCCCCCTTCTCCGGCGGCACCTCCCAGCCCGCCACCGAGACCCTGGCCTACGCCCTGCGCCAGCTGGGCTACCAGGTGGATCTGGACGACAAGGTGCTGGTGGAGATGGCCGACTTCTTCAAGGGCGTCCGGGCCGACTTCCTGGCCGACGGCACCCTGGACCCCATCTCCATGTCCACCGACACCCAGTGCCTGAACTATCAGATCCCCGGCGGCATGCTGTCCAACCTGATCTCCCAGCTGAAGATGATGAACGCCATGGACAAGCTGGACGATGCCCTGGCCGAGACCCCCAAGGTCCGCGCCGACCTGGGCTATCCTCCTCTGGTCACCCCCACCAGCCAGATGGTGGGCTCTCAGGCCGTGCAGAACGTGCTGGCCGGCGAGCGCTACAAGGTGGTGGGCAAGGAGATCAAGGCCTATTGCCGCGGCGAGTACGGCCGTACTCCCGCCCCCATCGACCCCGACATTCAGAAGAAGATCCTGGGCGACACCCCTGTGGTGAAGGGCCGCTATGCCGACTCCCTGGAGCCCGAGTTTGAGAAGACCAAGAAGGAGCTGGGCGCCACCGCCAAGAGCGACGAGGACGTGCTGAGCTACATCGCCTTCCCCCAGGTGGCCATGGCCTTCTTCAAGGACCGCGAGGCCGGCTTCCCGCCCAAGGAGGAGGCCAAGAAGGCGGAGCCCAAGAAGGAAGCTGCTCCCGCCCCCAAGCTGGAGGATATGGCTCCCATCCCCGCCTGGCAGGGCCACGTGTACTACACCGAGGTGCCCGCCCCGGCGGTGCCCGGCTACACCAGCCGTCCCATTCCCCAGTTCGCCGCCTCTTATCAGCCTGCCTACCTGAAGATGGGCAAGCGTGAGGACCTGACCGGCTCCTTCACCGTGACCATTGACGGCAAGCCCTTCCAGGTCTCTGTGGCTAAGGCGGACGGCCCTGCCGCCCCCATGGCTGCCGCTCCCGTGGCCGCTCCTGTTGCGGCCCCCGCACCGGCTCCCGCCCCTGCGCCCGCGCCCGCTGCGGCCCCGGCTGCTCCCGCCCCCGCGCCGGCTCCCGCCGCTGCCCCCGCTCCCGCTCCTGCGGCTGCGGCTCCC
>OOBN01000113.1_pt1 | contig 83854 bp, 60 predicted proteins | sample 1671091 | NCBI WGS metagenome assembly OOBN01 (sample SAMN06348121, study PRJEB24527) | human gut metagenome | biome: human gut; feature: ankylosing spondylitis patient; material: feces | host: Homo sapiens | place: China | collected 2015-10 | reverse complement strand
TCTCCGGCTACGCGGTGAACTTCGTCAAGCTCACCAAGGAGCAGCAGCTCGACGTGATCTCCCGTACGTTCCACCAGGGCGCCGTCGTCGACTGAGACTGAACGGTACCGTGTGAAGCGGTAGAGTGCAAGGGGCGGAGCGTGAAAGCTTCGCCCCTTGGTTTTCCCTGTACAATGTGGGGAAACCATTGGAGAGATACAACGAAAGGACACCGATGTCTGAGAACGTACATTTTCGCTCCACAACAAGGCATATGCTCAGAGAATCGCAAAACTACGTCAACCAAACGCTTATGGGAGGGTTGTCAGGCTTCGAATCGCCGATCGGACTGGACCGGCGTGACCGCATCAACGCGCTGAAAAGCGGTGATATCGGCTTCGTGCATTCCTGGGACATCAACACGTCCGTCGACGGTCCGGGAACACGCATGACCGTCTTCATGAGCGGTTGCCCATTGCGTTGCCAGTATTGCCAGAATCCGGATACGTGGAAAATGCGTGACGGCAAGCCCGTCTATTACGAGGCCATGGTCAAAAAGATCGAACGCTATGTGGATCTTTTCAAGGCGACGCATGGCGGTATCACCTTCTCGGGCGGCGAATCCATGATGCAACCAGCATTCGTCTCCCGCGTGTTCCGTGCGGCCAAGGAGATGGGCGTGCACACCTGCCTCGATACTTCCGGATTCCTTGGCGCAAGCTATACCGACGACATGCTGAACGACATCGACCTGTGTCTGCTTGATGTCAAGTCCGGCGATGAGGAAACCTACAAGAAGGTGACTGGCGGCATTCTGCAACCGACCATCGATTTCGGACAGCGTCTGGCCAAGGCCGGCAAGAAGATCTGGGTGCGTTTCGTACTCGTGCCCGGACTCACCTCATCCGAGGAAAACGTTGAGAATGTGGCGAAGATCTGCGAGTCGTTCGGCGACGCAGTGGAACATATCGATGTGCTTGGATTCCACCAGCTTGGCCGTCCAAAATGGCATATGCTCAACATTCCCTACCCGTTGGAAGACCAGAAGGGGCCGTCCGAGGCAATGAAACAGCGTGTGGTGGAACAATTCCAATCGCACGGCTTCACCGTCTACTAAACGGGAAGTCACGCATATTCCAGCCAACGATTCCGGCAAATCAATCGTTTGAAAGTGCCTCAGCGATTGGAAAAAGGAATATTCGTGCAATTGTTGAACCAGCATTCGCCACGCGAAAAAATCTTCACATTCGACGCGTGGCGAAATGCTGTGAAATACCGCAAAACCGGCGACTCTGCCGTAGCCTTGAATCATGGTGGACATCTATGCTTTTCCTCAAGGCACGCCCAACGAAGCGCGCGCCACAGGTAGGGGATCGTGCGCCTACGCCGACCCTCCTGAACAAATGTTGACCCGACCTTCCGGCGTGCCAGACAAGGTATGGGACGCCGTGCTTTCCGTAGAACGCATGCCTCGATTACCAAGCGTGTCGTATCGTGAGATTCCAGTGCCGTGCGCCATGGCGAGTTTCGGCATTGGAGTTGAGATGCAATGCGACGAGGCGCGTTCCACAGGCTGGATCATGATGTTGTATTCGCACAAATACCGAAATGACTGGCATTCTCATTGGCGTTGCGTCGCTTTCGCCGCGTTGCCGTTGTCTGGAGACGAAGGCGATTGTCTGATACCGTCCATGTATTGGGATGCGATGATGGACCGTGTTGGTTCGTGCGATGTCGAACATGTTTCGGGAACCGTCACAGTCACGAAAAGCACGACGTTTGGCACTCAGTCCGACGCTCCCGAAACCGGGTGTGAGATTCGTGTGTCTTGGACGCCACTAGACTATGCCGATGGAGGCCTTGACGCGGGCGCCCAAGTGGGCGCGTGGGCTAGGTTCCTCCGGTCCATGACGCAATCCGAGGAGGATTATCCCGTTGACTGACGAGCCAAGGTTGCAGGCCGAGCCGCGTGAGGGCGTGCCCGATGTGATCGACACCCTACCGGCATTCCGCGAGTACTGCAGCGCATTGGCGTCTTCGCATGGGTCTTTGGCTGCGGATGCGGAACGTGCGTCTGGCTTCCGATACGGTCATGACGATTGGTTGGTGCAATTCAAAAGAGACGGTGCCGGCATAGGATTGCTTGATCCGCAGGCATTGGCTGCGGAAGGTGCTGATTGGAACGATTTCAATCGTGCGGTGGGTGATGCGGTATGGATTCTGCATGATTCGTTGCAGGATCTGCCGGGATTCGTTGATTTGGGATTGCAGCCGAAACGTTTGTTTGATACGGAAATCGCTGCACGGCTGCTGGGGCTCAAACGTTTCGGATTAGCTGCCGTTACCGAGCATTATCTGGGACTGACGCTTGCGAAAGAGCATTCCGCGGCCGACTGGTCGTACAGGCCGCTGCCCCGAGACTGGCGTAATTATGCGGCGCTGGACGTTGAATTGCTGATCGAGCTGGAAACGACCATGCGCGCCGAACTGCAAAAGCAAGGCAAGATCGAATGGGCTGAGGAGGAATTCGATTACGCGCTGCGCGAAGGAACTGCGCCACGTAAGGAGCATCCCATCCCATGGCTGCGCATCTCGCATATCACCGAAATCATGAGGGACCGCCAGGCCCTGGCCGTGGCGAAAGCATTATGGACCAAACGAGATGAACTGGCACGCGAATACGATATTTCGCCGACACTGCTGCTCGCCGACAGCACCATCATCGAAGTGGCGGAACGCAAGCCGCATAACGCCGCGCAATTCAGGGCGGTCCGTTCCATCAACGAGCGTGTACGCATCCAAGCCGGTGCCGAACAGGAGAAAATGTTCGAACGTTACGCGCCGATCCAACGTAAAATCAAGCCAAGCATGTGGAAGAGAATAATCCAACAGGCGCTTGATCTGCCGGAAAGCGAATGGCCGGTCATCGAAAGCGGCAATCCCCAAAACCAGGAGGCGCAGAGCATATCCGCTCCACGAGCGACGCGAGTCTGGAGGGAACGTTATCCGGAACGTCTCGCAACGCTTGACAAGGCACGCAAGATGGTGGCGCAGATAGCGGAAGACACGCGTACCCCCGCGGACGTCATCATCAAACCGCAGTATCTGCGCAACCTGTGTTGGACCGACGAACCGCAAAAACGTGACGTTGCGCAATTCCTCACCGAGCAGGGCGCGAGGGCGTGGCAGGTCGCGCTGGTTGCAGAGTCCGTGAGTCGCGCTATCATGTAGAGGTTGCCTAACGGCAGAAATGTGAAGAACCGTATTTTTCAGGAGCGCAAGCGTGAAAATCAGCGTCAGGAATCTTGAGCCGACCAAGGTGAAGCTCACCGTCACCGTTGATCCGGAAGAGTTCAACCCGTATCTCGACAATGCTCGCAAGGAAATCGCCAAGCAGGTCAACGTGCCTGGCTTCCGTAAGGGCCACGTGCCCGGCAAGATCATCGACCAGCGCATCGGTTTTGGTGCCGTTGCTGGCGAAGCCGTGAACAACGGCGTGCCGGAGCTGTACTCCAAGGCTCTCGAAGAAAAGGGCATCCACCCGATGGCCCAGCCGGAAATCGACGTTCAGGAAGTGCCGGAATCCGCTAAGGATGAGACCAAGCTGAAGTTCGTGGCCACCGTTGAGCGCCGTCCGGACATCGAACTGCCGGCAATCGACGGTATGGAGATCGAGGTCGCCAAGGCTGAAATCACCGACGAAGACATCAACAACCGTCTGGAAGCCCTGCGTCAGCGTTTCGGCACCCTCGTGGGTGTGGACCGCCCGGCCGCCAAGGGCGATTACGCCAACATCGACCTGACCGCCGAAATCGACGGTGAAGTGGTCGACTCCCAGGAAGGCGTGAGCTACGAGCTCGGCTCCGAAACCATGCTTGACGGTCTGGATGAGGCCCTCGAAGGCCTGTCCTCCGGTGAAGAGACCACCTTCGAAGGCACGCTGGAAGCTGGCGAGCACGAGGGCGAAAAGGCCCAGGTCAAGGTCAAGGTCAACTCCGTCAAGGCTGAAGAGCTGCCGGAACTCGACGATGACTTCGCTTCCGAAGCTTCCGAGTTCGACACCCTCGACGAGCTGAAGGAAGACCTCAAGAAGGCCGCTTCCCAGGATGCCGAAGGCCGTCAGGCCACCGCAGCCCGCGACGCTTTCATCGCCAAGCTCGAAGAAGGTCTGGAGATTCCGGTGCCGAAGGGCGTCAAGGCTGAAATGGTTGAGCAGCAGCTCAAGGGTGTGACCGCTGATCCGGCCAAAGCCACCAAGGAGCAGAAGGCAGAAGCCGAAGAAACCGTTGAGAAGGAACTGCGCGACCAGATGGTGCTCGACGTGCTCGCCGAGAAGCTGGACATCAAGGTCTCCCAGGCCGACGTGTTCAACTTCCTCGCTTCCATCGCCCAGCAGTACGGCATGGATCCGAACGCCTTCATTCAGGCTATCATGCGCAACGGCCAGCTCGGCTCCGCAGTGCAGGAAGTCGGCCGTTCCAAGGGCCTGCTTGCCGGCATGCGTGCCGTGACCTTCAAGTCCGAGGGTGAAACCTTGGATTTGAGCGCCTTCCTCGGCGAAGCCGCTGAAGATGAAGAAGCCGAGAGCGTTGAGGCTGCTTCCGCAGCTGCCGCTGTGGCTGACGAACTCGCTTCTGAAGAGTGAGCTTCTCTTAATGCCTGACTCGTTAGAGTCATCTTTCTAGGGCGCTGAGGGGTGGAATCCAGTATGGATTCCACCCCTCAATTTATTTCGTATTCGGATCTTTAACCAGAGCGAAGAGATTGCTGAAACGTGAGCTACAGCAGGAATTTGATTTCGGCGAAAAACTCACGAACCATATTGTTGACGAGCATATCCGGGGGAGAGCCGGCCGCAATGCCTTGGGCGTTGTCTAAGCCATATTTGTCGGCAATCTGCAACGCGCGAAACATGTGGAAATTATTGGTGATCACGCCTATGGAAGCATTATCGTCGTTGATCATCTTCTTGCTGTTGACGATGTTTTCCTCAGTGGTTTTTGAATCCGGCTCCTCAAGAATGCGCTGTTCGGCAATACCATGTTCCTTAAGATAGTCAGCCATGCCTTGGGCTTCGGGGAACGGTTCATTCGGTCCTTTTCCGCCGGAAACGATGCAGATGGTATTCGGATTCTCATCTAAATATTCGATGGCCTTGTCGAGACGGTAGCGAAGTACAAGGCTTGGGCCGGACTTACGCACCTGGGCGCCGAGCACCACCACATAATCAAGATCCGGTTTGCCCTGCGCATGCATTTTACTGACGATGCAACTTTCCACTGTGCCGAACGCGACCAGACCAATGCACGCGACCGCAATCAATATGCCTCTGACCAGTCTTGGCAATATCGTCCACCACCGGAAGAGCAGACCGAATCCGAGTATCGCGAACAAAACTGCGAACGCTAGCCAAACAATCCAGAAACTCGTGCCGGAATGCGTATTGCGTACGGCGAAAGCGTAACATGCGCATGCCACGGCAAGTACTAAGCATAGAGTGCCTGTGATTCGTCTAATCAACGTTGCCATGATGAACCTCTCATTCATTGCGTGTCGCACGCAATCCTGTCTCATCCTAAGCGCGTGGCCCCTAGACTCCCAAGCGTCGCACGCCAATGCCAACAAATCCTGCGCATTCTTGCTATTGCAATACTATGTGCATTATGCCATCCATGAACGGAGCTTTGGCATGGCTGCGGCTAGGATGGGGGAGCATGACTTCAGAAACGATTATGCTTCGGACGATGCGTCGCACGGATTTTCCTGCGCTTGAAGAGCTTGTTCGACAGGCTTGGTATGCGGATGATGAGTCGGATAATAACGGGAATGTTCCGAACGATGAGCGCGAGTTGCATGAGTACAAGCTGCGCAAGGCGATTCGTCTGCGCAATATGCACCGACTTGCGGCAATCGACATGCATGATTTTCTTTCTCGCACCACCGAGGCTACGGTCGCTGAACGTGATGGTCGGGTGCTTGGCGTGGTATTGGGATCGTTGAGGTCCCGTGTCACCACAGCGCAGAGGATACGTCATGCTATTGCGCGAAATTGCTTGGCGTTGCCCTTGTTGGCAAGCAAGGATGGTCGTCGAGGACTTGCCGATCAGATTGCGATTTTGCAGGCCGATGAAGTGTTGAAGCGAGATGCTGGCAAAAGCTATCAGGCTGAGGTAACGCTGTTCGTGGTTTCTCCGGAAGCGCGGGGCATGGGTGTCGGCCGTAAGCTGTTCAATCACATGCTTGACGTGTTTCGTGATGCTGGAATGAACGAGTATTTCCTCTTCACTGACACTACCTGCGATTACGGTTTTTATGATTACCGTGGTTTGACGCGTAAAGCGGAACGTACCATACGCAGGGATTCCTTTACTCAAGGTGGTTTGGAAGACGGTTCGCTTTCCTTCTTCCTGTACGAGGGGCGCTGCTGAACGTTTCTGCCCATCACCGTGAAAGGCGAGTGATTGAATCACTGAGTTCATTGGCTATCCGATATGGAAGTCTGGTGAGGCTTTGCCGAAGTTCATGCCGCCAAGGCATACTTTGGACACTTCGATGCCAGACCAGCCTGGTGACACGTACTTCATGTCTGTCATGATTGAATGGAGCTCCTTTGCCCGTTGCATGTATGAAATGTTGCTTTCCGCAGTACCGCTTGGTTGTGAATGAACCTAATGATAATATGTGTCTGTTGTATGAAGAAGCATGTTCGATGCTCATTAGACATTGCATTTTCGGCGAGGTTCAATGAACGCGTATTACAACGAAAGGACCATTATGGAAAATCCAAGCGCATTTCCCATGGGAGAGCCGAACGACGGCTTTGCCCAGTATTTCGTAGGTCAAAGCTATCTCGCGTCGGTGCTCGACACTCCTGAATTTTCCATCCACAACGTCACCTTCGAGCCGGGATGCCGCAACAACTGGCATATACATCACGGCGGAGCCCAGGTGCTCATCGCAGTGGGTGGTCGAGGCTACTACCAGATCGAAGGCCAGGAACCCAAGGAACTCAAAGCTGGCGAAGCCGTGTGCATTCCTGCAGACACCAAGCACTGGCATGGTGCGGCTCCTGGCGAATCCTTCTCCCACCTGGCGTTCATGGTTCCGGCAGGAGACCCTGGCGCGATGAGCAACGAATGGCTTGAACCGGTCGATGCGCAAGCGTACGAGTCCCTTGCCTGAACAGACGGGCGCATACATGTGATTCAGCCGGGGTCAAGTCAGACTCGGCTGAATCTATTCGCCACTCACATGCGAAAGGCTTATCTCATGTCTGTCCTAAGGTGGGATGGGCGGGAATCGAGAATAATCGCAAACTTATCGTCAATTGCCTGCCGTTGACATCATCCGAACAAGCGCAGTTTATGCGTGCAGCCAAAAGTGTGCCGCAAGAATTCGTAGGCGATCCGGCGCAGCGTGGCAACATGGCATGGACGGCCATCATCCCCGAAGAGCTCAAAGCTCAAGTCACCGCCATCGTCGGCAATGTTAATCCGGGAACATGCCGACAGTGTTCCAAACTCGAATGGTTGCAAATCTGGAGTGCCGGCGTCGACAAATACCAGCGACCCGGCATTCTACAGCCCGGATCCATGCTCAGGGTGGAATTCACTTTGATTGGTCGGCGCATCGGGATGCAAGCCAGGCGAGGATTTGCTGTTCGCTGACGGGCTTGAAATCCCATGCGTCGAGTCCCACGTTCACACTTCGCGGATCAGTGCCGTCGGGAACGTCCTGATGCGTATGGCCGTAGAACAGCCAGCCTTCGGTGGTAGGCGCCATATCGGCGAACTCGTTCCAGTTGCTCGGCCAATCGCCGTGTTCTTCGGCCAATGCCGAGAGTCTGGGGAAGTGGCTCATGGCGATGCTTTGCTGCGTGGCCGCCACCGTTATTTTGCCGGATTCATCGAGAACGGGAAGTTCCATGTCGATTTCGCAGTAGTCATCGATGGTCTCGAACACGTTCTCGTATAGCGCGTCATTGGAGCGGAGACGGAAGTTACGGTCGTGGTTGCCGATGATCAGATGCAGATGTTGGCAGTTGATTCGGCGCAGGCATTCGAGTGTGTGCTCGACGGTGCAACGGTAGGAGAGGTCGCCGAGAATCCACAGTTCGTCGTCGTGTCCGACGATCTCGTTGATATTGTCGATGATGGTGTTCTCATAACGTGCGATGTCGCAGATCGCTTTGAACGATGTCTGATTGTCATGCACATATTGTTTGATCCACGCGTGTGCGGCGGCGCGGGTCTGCGTCTGCCAGATGTCGAGGTACTCAGCACGTAGCCTGCCATTGTTCAGGAACCCGCGCAGCGCGGTGACCAGTGGATGGCTGAAATGCGTGTCCGAAGTGAAATAGCGCATATGATTCCTTACGATATGCGGTTGCTGGATGCTTTTATCAATGATAGAGCGCAACATCGCACGAATAGCCCTCCCTAAAATGCTTGTTGGCTTGTTTGTGGCACGTGTTGATGATGATCAGACGGAAGAGTTACGCGAAACGACAAAAGAAGCTCGGCGCTCACGGCGTGACTCTCCGGCTTATTTCTTGCCCCACCCGAACTTGGGCAGTTTGATCTCCGGGAGCTGTTTCAATCCGTCTGCTATTCCTTTGCCAAACTGTTGCACTCCGTCGGCGATTCCGGCGCCTGCGTCCTGAGCGCCTTTCGCGATGGCGTCGCCCGCATCCTGCGCGATGTGCGCGGCCTGGTTTCCGGCGTCCTGCATTCCCCTGGCAACGGCGGCACCGGTGCCTTGAGCGCCCCTTTCAACACTGAAACTCTTCTAGGAACAGTGTAGTTCAGGAAAGGTGGATCAGATGTTGTCTGAAAACATCGTTGCGTGTCTTTTGCCAAGGACGTCTTTCGGGGGATGCCTCGTCTCCAGAAGCAGATTTTCAGCGGAAATCCTTCCCGGTTTCTTTGCGGAGTGTCGCAAGCTTTTTGTCCTTGCGGGCTTTTCGTCCGTCTTTGTTTCGAATGGTGCCAGTTGGAAGATCATGCTTCTTTTCATAGGTATCAACAGTGCAATCACTTCTTGTTTTTCGGACCTTACTGAACATGGTGTGTCTCCTTCGACTTCAGCTCGTTCTGAGTTTGTGCACTACCTATATTACTTGTTGCCAGAATGCTGAACAGTGAATATCGGAAGAGGTTTCAAAATGATGCGGTGAGGGGTTGCAAGCATGACTTGGATGTCGTGATTATTCCAGACCTAGGAATATTCTGAAATATTCTTGTGTCTTAGCAAAGGGAGGAATACGCATGGCGGGCTCGTACGGTGCGGAAACGACGCAGGGGGAGCGGTATAGGCTTTCCTTCACTGTCGGCGGACTTCTTGCCTCGCAGGGCCGGGCGCTTGCGGAAATGTATCTGAATCATCTGAATCATCTGAATCATGCAGGCGGCGGCGACGCTGAGTGTCCTTCCCAAACCGAGGTGGGCAAGTCCATTGCCGCGATTCGCCAACAGGCCATCGAGGAAAACATTCTTGCGGTTCGCACGGATTCCGCGAACAGGCGCGTTGTGGCGGAAACTACTAGGCGGCTCAGTGCGCTCACGGTTGGGGAGCTTGCATATTTGGCAGGCCCGGATTCCTCCACATCCGACCGCGAGGCACTTATGTGGATCGCGATGTGCCGTTATTACGCAATCGTCGGGGAATTCGCCGGCGAAGTACTTAAAAAGCATTATCTTACCGGCAATACGCATCTGGACTTTGAGGATTATGATCGGTTCATTGCGGACAAAGCCACATGGCATCCTGAGCTGGAAAACATAAGCGAGGGCACAGCGAAGAAACTCCGGTCCAATCTGTTCAAGGCCATGAGGGAGGCACATCTGTTCGATAAAAATTCCGACACGGTGCTGTCTTTCCTTCCCAGTCCCTCTTTGGCGGATATTCTTAGAAAGAGGGCGGATTCGTTCGGGTATCTTCCGATGCGCGAATCGTCATTATGAGCAGAACGGAGGATAGCATGGCTGATTCCATCGCCGGTATTGGATTTGTGGATGAGCGTCGTGACATTGATGCTGATTTCGCTCATTTATATGAGATCATGGAGTCCCGTTCATTCCGGACCAACAGCGGGCTGGCGGGAGAACAGCCGTATTACATCTATGACTACCCGCCCATGCAGGAGCTTGAAGTCGCCGAACATATCAAGCAGTTGGCGAATCGTCTGCAGACGATGACGCCAAAAGATGATGGCGATTACGCTCCGCAAGTGCTTACGTTGGATTTGTACGACATTGCTTTGGAGATTCTTGAGAAGCGTGGCATTTTGGATCGCATATTCAAAAGGGAGGAAAAACGCCACAAAAAGGTTTCATCGGATGTTCACACGGATAACTTCTTGAGATTGCTCGACAATATACTGGGTGCCGATGCGAATCATCTGCCCGATACCATTCGTGATCATTACGAGCAGGCCAAGAGCGAAGGCGGGGCCGATATCGTGTTCATTACGGGAATCGGCAAGGTTTACCCGTATATTCGTGCGCATACACTGCTTAACGCGTTGCAAGGGCGTATCGATGACCGCCCATTGGTGCTGTTCTATCCGGGTACGTTTACGAGAAGCGCTTCCGCGGGGTCGGTCATGTCGCTGTTCAACTGTTTGCCGGGAGACAATTACTATCGTGCGCAAAATCTGCGTGAGATGAGTGTGCGACTGGAGGAATGACAGGAATGACGGCCTAAGGGTTGTTTTGCCGATTCAGGTGGAATGCGAGTAACGCTTGCGAAGTATTCGTTCAAAGAAGAAGGGAACGCAGATGAACGGGGAAAGCGCTATCAGCTTCAAGGAGTTGTTCAGCAAGGACATTGACCGCAATATCAATGGTGTGATCAAGGCCAATGATGAGAAGAACCTTGACGATGAGGTCAACGAGTATGTGCTGACGGAGGAGATTTGCCGCAATCTGGCCAAATTCCTTGACGCATACAACGACCCGTCGAACCACGAACAGAACGGTGCATGGATTTCCGGTTTCTTCGGTTCCGGTAAATCGCACCTGTTGAAGATGCTGTCGCATATTCTGGGCGAGGTCCCGGCTGAACTCGTTGACAAGGGCAATAAGCCGACCATGAGTCGCGAACAGATTGTTCATGCCTTCATGGGCAAGGCCGAAACACAGGATGACCAGATGCTTGCAGGTCAGCTTGAAAAGGCTTTGACGATACCAGCCACGTCGATTCTATTCAACATCGATCAGAAGGCGGATAAATCCAATGCCTCCGACATGCTGCTGTACGCTTTTGTTCGCGTATTCGATGAGGCGCGTGGTTTCTACGGCAAGAATCCATACGTTGCGAAATTCGAACGCGATTTGGCGAGCAATGGTTATTTCGAGGATTTCAAACAAGAGTTCGAACAGGTGGCTGGCAAACCATGGAGCGAAGGCCGTGGTGAGGCCGTGCTATGGGATGATGAGATCTGCGAAGCCTATGCCGCGGTGACAGGCAAACCGGAGCAAGACAGCATCATCCAACGGTACGAGGATACGTACACAATGACGGTCGGCGACTTCGCAGACGACGTGAACGTGTGGCTGTTCCGTCAGGAACCGAACCGCCGCATCCTGTTCCTCGTGGATGAGGTAGGCCAGTTCATCGGTGAGAACAGAGAACTCATGCTGTCACTGCAATCCATCGCCGAGGATCTTGCCGTCAAGACCAACGGGCGTGCATGGGTGGTGGTCACTTCCCAGGAAGACATGGATACCATTGTTGGCGATCGGACCAAGCAACAAAGCTATGATTTTTCGAAGATCCAGGGCAGGTTCTCCATCAAGCTGAAGCTCAACAGCGCCGACGTGGTGGAGGTCATTCAGAAGCGCTTGCTGACCAAGAAACCGGAATATGAGTCGGTGATGAACGAGCTGTGGGATGAGCAGAACGCGAACCTGCGTACCATGTTCGAATTCACTCGTGAGACTTCGAAATTCAGCAGTAACAAAGCGTACAGCAAAGACGATTTCATCGCGTCGTATCCGTTCGTGAACTATGAATTCGAATTGTTCCAGAACGTGCTGCGGGAGATGAGCCGCTACAACATGTTCTCCGGACGTCATGCCTCCGTGGGCGAACGGTCCATGCTCTCCACCATCAGCAGTGCGTTGCGGTCCAGTCAGCATAAGACGGTCGGAACCCTGATACCGTTTGACAAATTGTATGACGGCATCGCCGATGGCATCCAGTCGACGTCTAACTTCCGCGTCAATCAAGCCGAAAAGAGACTCGGCTCCGATATAAAGGAGCTGGGCGTGCGCCTGCTGAAGGTGCTGCTGCTGGTCAAGCATGTCGACGGATTCCCCACCACACCGCATAACCTGCGCATTCTGCTGACCGACCAGTTCGACATGGACGTGATGGAACTGGAACGGAACATCAAGTATGTTCTAGGAGAGTTGGAAAAAGACACGTATGTGCAGCGTGTGGGAGATACCTACAATTACCTGACCAACGAAGAGCAGGATATCGAGCAGGAGATCAAAAGCACGGACATCGACTCCAGCAAGGAAATCGACGAGCTGAAGAAGATCCTGGTCAGTGACGTGCTCGGCAAGATGACCGTGGCATACGGCGAACAGCGTGCCCAGTTCCGCTATGGTTTGCGCATCGATGGGGTGCAACAGTCCGCGCAACAGCCCATCTGGTTGAACGTGGTCACTTCGACCAATGCGCAGGACCGTGCCGATGCCATTCGCATGGGCATGGGTATGCGCGACACCATCACTTTGCTGTTGGATATGTCCGACAGAACACTGTTCGATGATCTGCGCATGTACGTGAAAACCTACACATACCTCATGCGCACCGACAAGAACAGCCAGTCAGAAGTGCGCCAGCAGATCATCTCCCGCAAGAGCGTCGCCAATGAAAGGCTTTATACGGAGCTGCGTACCCGCATCGTCAAAGCCGCGGCCAATGGCGAGTTCGACTATAACGGCGGAAAAGTGGAAGTGAAATCCACCGAGGTGCAGGCGCGTATGGCGGAAGGGCTTGGAACGCTCATCGGCCGGTACTATACGAACTTTTCCCTACTTGGTGGGCAACGATACGAGGAAACGGATCTCGCTCGCATCATTATGAACGCTTCGCAGCACCAGCCTGGCATGCTTGACGGCATGAACGCAGTGCAGGACAAACTCGACGTTCCCGCCGATGATGTGTTCGCCGCGGTCAGTCGTGACAAAGGCAAAGGCATGGTCGCCACCGTCAAGAGCCTTCTTGATGCCTACGGCAGCGTTCCCTATGGTTGGCCGTATGCCGCCACGCTCGCATGCATCGGCCACTTGTATGGTTCCGACAGAATCACGCTGACATTGGATGGCAAGCCGGTGCAGCGCAGTGAGGCCGCCCGTTTGCTTAGAGAAACGAAGAAGCAGGATTCCATCCGAGTGGATCTGCCACGCGTATTCGACACGAGAAAAGTTTCACAGCTGCGTGACTTCGCCAGGGATTTCCTTGGGCTCACCGCCGCGGACCTGCCATCGAACGCGATTGATCTGGCGGAGGCCGTTACCACGCGACTTAAGTGGGAAGCGGAGAGTCTGACCCAGCTGCGCGTGCGCAATGCCCGATTCGGCTTTGTGCAGCAGCTCGACAAGGCCATTGAGAAAATCAACTATGCCTCCGGAATGGGTGAGGACTGGCTGCTTGGCGATTTCACCGCACAAGAAGCCGAAAACGGTTCCGAGGAACTGCTCGAGTTTAAAGAAGATGTAATCGACCCGATTGTCGCTTTCCTCAACGGCTCCCAATCCAGGATTCTTGCAGACGGATTGGAATGGCTGAAAAACAACAAGCCAAACATCGACTATGTATCTGGCACTACGGCAGCAAGCCTGTACCAATCCGCGGAACAGCTGGCAAACGACCCGAACATCTTCCGCAAAACCAATAAATTCAAGACTGCCATTGACGATCTGCGTGAGGCAACAGACGCAACCATCCAAACCGAACGCGCCAACGCGCTTAACGACGTGGAAGATATTCGCGCCAGAATCCACGATTCCACCGAATATCAGCATGCAACACAAGCCGCGCAAGCCAAGGTCGAGACAGAACTGGACCAAGTGGCGGAACGCATGCAGCGCATACCGTTCATCTACAAAATGCGCGAAAGCGTACACGAACTGAGCGAACGCACTTACCCGCAACTCATCAACACGCTAGCAGCCTCCGCGCCGAGACCGAAGACCGCGCTCGCAGGAGAGGCGCAGGCTGCTACAGCTACTACGCCGATGGATGCGAACATTCCTGAATCGCAACAAAAGGAAACCCCGCGCGTGGCCGTGTCGTTCGCTACCATCAGCAGGCCTCACACCAAGGACGCTTTGGAAACCAAGGATGATGTGGATGACTTCCTTGATGCTTACCGCCGTGAGCTTATCGCCGCCATTGAGAATGGAAAGAAGATCCTGCTATGAACACGTCGAAACTGCAAGCCTTCGCAACGGATGCGCGCCGCCAGCTCATGAATGCGGTGAGGGCCCGGCTTGACGCCGCATTGGTGCCGAATTCTGACGCCCAGGTTGACGACCCGCGTGCGTTCGCTTTTCTGCAGCGTGAGATCGAGCGTGCCGGTGGCGGCGTAGAGGGCCGCAAGCATGTGGTGGAGCGTTATGCGTACCGGTGGTTCAACCGCATCATCGCGTTCCGTTACATGGACGTGCACGGGTTCACTGGCACGCCGGTGGTCTCTCCAGCTGGCCTGACCAGCACGAATGGTCTGCCGGAAGTGCTTGCAGCGGCGAAACGAGGCGAGTATGACAGCAGGGTGTTCTCGTTGCGGGTGAATGATAAGGCCAAAGAGCGCATTGAAGGATTGCTGAGTGGTTCCATTTTGGCGGATGATCCGCAGGGCCTGGCTTATGGTCTGTTGCTGCAATCCGAATGCCGGTTCTGGAATCGTAACCTGCCGTTCATGTTTGAAAACGTCGGCAAGGAGGCCGGCAGAGTGGATGAACTGCTCATGCCAGCTGATCTGCTCGCCGAGGGTTCCGTGTTGAGGAATGCGGTGGAGGTCATGACTCCGGAGGATTGCGGTGTTGACGATCCGTCCGGCAATGTGGAGATCATCGGCTGGCTGTACCAGTACTACATTTCGGAACGCAAGAACGAGGTGATGGACGGGTTCAAGAAGAACCACAAAGCCGGAGCCAATGAGATTCCCGCAGCCACCCAGCTGTTCACGCCGGATTGGATCGTGCGCTACCTGGTGCAGAACACGGTTGGCAGGCTTTGGATGCAGTCGCATCCGGATAGCCAGCTGTACAAGAACTGGGATTATTACATCTGGCCTTCAGAGAATGATGCCGCCGGGGATGAGGACATTCTCAAAATCCAGACCCCGGAGGACTTGACCGTCTGCGATCCCGCATGCGGTTCCGGCCACATGCTTACCTACGCGTTCGACCTGCTGTATGAGATCTACGAGGAGGAGGGGTATGCGCCGAGCGATATTCCCAGCCTGATTCTCAAGTACAACCTGTACGGCATGGAAATTGACGAGAGAGCCGCAAGCCTTGCCGCCTTTGCCCTGACCATGAAGGCTCGCTCCCGTTCCCGTAGATTCTTCAAGAAGCAGGTGGAGCCGAATATTCAGCGCATTGTGCCGATTGCGTTCAAGGAAGACGAAGTCGCCGAGCTGAATGACCTATACCAGGTGAATCTGGACTCCACGGTATGGAACACCTATGCGAAGGCGGACGTGTACGGTTCGCTGATTCAGCCGCCACAGGAGCTTGTTGAATTGGCGGCGTCATCACCGGAAAGCGAGGATGGCATCGATACGTTGTTCGACCCACTTCTGCGTGAACATGCAGAGGACGTATTTACTCAAACAAGGTACCTTGCACGTAAATACGTGGCAGTAGCGGCGAACCCGCCATATATGGGTGCGAAGAACATGAGTGGCGAGCTTAAACAGTTCGTGCAGGACCATTATGAGGATGGCAAGGCTGATCTCTTTGCGGCATTCATTTATAGACTGTTTGAGTTGGTGCCTAAGCATGGGCAGCTTGGCTTCATGACTCCTTACGTGTGGATGTTCATATCTTCCTATGAGCAGATGCGTCAACGGATTATCCGACAGGAACACATCAGTTCATTGATTCAACTGGAGTACTCTGGCTTCGAAGGCGCTACCGTTCCAATCTGCACCTTTACTTTGGAAAAGGGATACAGCAGTAAGAAGAGCGCATTTGTTAGACTTAGCGATTTCGTAGGTGCGAAACAGCAAGGACCTCGTGCGTTGGAGATTATCGACGCACATAATAATGAGCAATCCGCGCATTCGGATATGCGCAGGTATTTCTTCGAGGTGAGCCAGCGCGAATTCGCGCAAATCCCCGGCTCGTCAATCGTCTACTGGCTCAGCAAACCCATGCTCGAGGCTTTCGCCAAGGGACAGCAGCTTCAGACGGTTGCTTCGCCACGTAAAGGATTAGACACAGGATTCAATGAAAGGTTTTTACGTCATTGGTTCGAAGTGAGTCTTAATGAAGAATCTGCATTTTCTATAAAACCTGGAGCAATTTGGTTCCCCTATAATAAAGGCGGTGAGTATCGTAGATGGTATGGTAACAAAGAATTAGTTATCAATTGGGCGCATAGTGGGCGATCAATAAAGAGTATGAGCGTTGCTGCTACTCGAAAGTCCACAATTCGTAATGAATCAAATCAGCTTCAAGAAGGTTTAACGTGGAGCACGGTAACTTCCGGAGATTTTTCTATAAGGTATTCTTCTGCTGGTGCTCTTTTCGATAATGGTGGATGTACTTTATTTTCGGGCAAGAAAGATGACCTTCCAGTATTTGCAAGTTTTCTAAATAGTGCTGTGGCTATGGCCTTGTTACGGGCTTTGTCTCCAACGCTGAATTTTCAGCCTGGAGTTATTGGTTCGATTCCAATAATTGATGCTATATATGGGAAAGCGGATAAGGAATCGATATCAAACTTGATTGCCGTGTCGAAGTCTGATTGGGATTCTTTCGAGACGTCATGGGATTTTCGATGGTTTGCGCTGCTTGACCCTAATCAGGGTGCACAAGTGGGAGATTTGCTTGAAGAGGCGGTATCGCATCTTCGTGAGTACTGGGATCGTGTATCTGAGGAACAGCGTCAGCGTGAGATCCGCAATAATGAGCTGGTCGCAGATGTATATGGCGTGCGTGATGACGTGCCATGCGATGTGCCGCTGGAACGCGTGTCTTTGAAGCGCAACGTCGCGTTCGCATATCCGAAGGATACTCCGGAAGTGCGCAATGAGAAATTCGCGCAAGATGTCGTCAAGGAGCTCATTTCCTATGCGGTGGGCTGCATGTTCGGCAGGTATTCGCTCGATAAGCCTGGTTTGATTCTCGCTTCGCAGGGTGAAATACTTGATGACTATCATGCGCAGATTCCGAACCCGTCATTTGATCCGGATGCGGACAATGTCATTCCGGTTACGGAAACCGATTGCTTTGAGGATGATATCGTGACGCGGTTCCGTAGATTCCTCTCTGTGGCGTTCGGCAAGGAGAATCTGGCTGCGAACATCGCCTACATCGAACAGGTGCTGGGCAAGAGTATCCGCAAGTATTTCGTGAATGATTTCTACAACGACCACGTGAAGATGTACTCGAATCGTCCGATCTACTGGCAGTACTCCAGCCAAACCAACAACAAAGGCTCATTCAAGGCGCTCGTGTATCTGCATCGGTATACGCCAAAAACCACGAACGTGGTGCTCAACTATCTGCGTGATTATGCCAACAAAATCGCCGACATCGCCGATAGCTTGGAGCGTTCCGACCGTACCGCGGACAAGAAACAGGTCGCCAAACTCCGTAAAGCCATTCTTGAATGCAAGGACTATGAGGATCAGACCCTGTACCCGCTGGCTACCCGTAATCTGGAAATCGATTTGGACGACGGTGTGCTGGTGAACTACCTGCGCATGGGCAAGGCTCTGCGCTCTATCCCCGCCATCGAGCGAAAGCGCAAAGAAGTCTCCACCTGGACCTGGCCCGTTCATCCGTTGGGCAAGGAGTAGTTGTCAGCTTATGTGGATCACGGCAGATGTAAATATTCCTCAACAGTTACTCGACGCCGCCGCGAAGGATGAAGTGGTTTTCTTTGTCGGCGCGGGAGTTTCATTTAATCCTCCCTCCAATCTGCCTTCTTATGAGCAGTTAGCCACAAAGCTTGCTGAAGAGGCAGATGAGCCTCTCCCTCATAATGGTGAGCAGTTGGATCGTTTTATTGGGATGCTGCCTGATAATTTTAATGCTCACAAGCGAACTAAAGATCTCATGCGTGGTGATGATATTCATTGCAATTCCACACATGAGGCCATCGTCAGACTTGCTAGTAGCGTAAAGACTTCGCGCATTGTGACAACAAATTACGATCTTCTGCTTGAACAAGCTGCGCAAAAGCAGAATTGTGATTTAGGCAGAAGCTATTATGGGCCAGCTGTCCCCATCGGCAGCGATTTCTCAGGATTGCTACACCTACATGGTTCAGTTAATAGTCCTGATAATGAAATCGTTCTCAATGATCGGGATTTTGCTCAAGCTTATCTATCAGAGGGTTGGGCGGCGCGTTTTCTTCTGAAGCTGTTTGAAACATACACTGTTGTGTTTATTGGTTATAGCTTCAACGATGTCATTATGAGATATCTTGCGCTTGGTATTTCCTCACACGCTAGATCTCGGTATATTTTCCTCTCTGAAGAGGATATGAACGGAAGAGATAATGAATGGCAACACAATGGAATTACTCCGATTGTCTATCCTTCAGCTAATAAGCATTGTGCATTAGTCAAGGCAATTAATGTTTGGGCTGATCACATATCTTTGGACTACAATGCCTACGAAAAACGTTTACCGGGCATTATCGAAAATGGCGTTCCGAAGGATGCTGTTGATCTTGACTATGCCAGCGCTGCCTTATATACAGCCGAGGGCGCGCAATGTTTTGTCGACATTGTTGAGAGAAAAGAAGGTCAAGAAGAGACAGCCAAATCGAAGATAAAGAGGGAATGGCTATCTTGGCTGATGAGCTCGGACGCGTTCCGGGAAGTTTTCACAGAAAGGGCCCCAAAGACTCAGAACGAGAAGATTCTGCTGGATTGGTTCCTTGTCGATTTTGTGCAAAAGCCGGAAGAACGAGATTTTGTGCTGTATGTGCTTTGCAAGTTGCAATCATCGATGTCTGATTGGTTATTTGAGCAATTGCATGAATGTGTCAGTTATTGCATCAGCCATTGGGGCAGACGGGATTTAATTCCGGTCTTTACCGTTTTAATGACTTCTATGCAGGGTCATTCCGCTCCAAGTGTTCTTGATAAATTTATTGATCCATCATTACTTTACAATTCAGACATCTCGCCTCAAATATTATCTCTCATTATTCGCCCATATTTAAAACTGACTACCCTTTTCCAAGGGAATGGCATAAGGCCTAGAGCTGAGATTGCGTGGCCATATGACAGGATAGAAGAGCTTGATAATCATTTGAATTTCGATATGAATAAGATGGCATTTCTTGCTGAATCAAGCTTGCAAAGAGCGAGTGCTCTATTACAAGCCTATCAAGGTGAAAATGAATACTCTTGTTTAAGTAGGCCATCGATAGAGCCTAGCGATCAGAATTTATATGTGTCTGATTTGCAATCTATGTTTGTCGACATTCTTCGTGATTATGCGCATGGTCATAAAGATCAACAGGATAGTCTGATATATCGGTGGTGGAATAGTGAGTCTGCGCTTCTTAAACGTTTAGCGATTAATACTATTGCTTTTTCGGATTGGGATGCGAACCGTAAAATCACTTGGATTCTCGAACATGATTATTTATTTGACTTGGATGCCCATCATGAAGTCTATATGGTTCTTAAAGAAGCCGCTCCGAGCATGGGAGAGAATTCGAAGAAAAACATACTAGAATATCTGAGGAATAAACTTGATTCCCTCAAGGAAACATATTCTGATGAACGAACGGCGCTTTATGAGCAGTTTGATGTTCTTCAATGGCTTCTTAAGCATATGAATGGTGGAATGGGGAATTGGCCTGAGGCTCAGAAGTGGAAGAATGAGCTTGCTCGGAAATATAATTTTTTGCCGCGAGAGCATGCAGATTTCCATATTTATTCTGAAGGGGTTTGCAGTGTAACTACTGGAATTACTGATGAGCAATTTATTGATATTTTGGAGAACCGTCCGTCTGTTCTCGAAGAAAAAATGTTTGGTAACCAAGATAAAACGGTTAAATTTGATTCTTTGAGTATTAATAATCAAATCTCTGAAGTTGTTTCGCATAGTCCTCGGGTGGGATTTACTCTTTGGGAACTTGTCAATCGGCATAAAGAAAGTGACGCAGTTCAATATAGTTGCTCAATCATTCGTGGGTGGGGTGAGGCATCCCTGGATGATGAACAAATATTGGTTCTTGATTTATTGAAGAAGCTATTGCCGAAGATGGGGCAAGATGAAGTAAGCGCAGTGTCGTTTTTCCTGAATAGACAGATTGATGGGGAAAAGACTGCGATTACCGCGAAAACTTTACAGATAATGAGTGATATCGCGTTGCAAATTTGGGAACGATATAGCTCGACATTCAGCGCAAGTAAAGATCAGCAATGGCAGAACGATCCAGTTACATATTCCTTGAATTGTTGGCCTGGTAAACTCGCTTATTTCTGGATGGGCAGAATCCGTTGGAGATATAGGCAAGAAGCTGATTCTTGGAATGGTCTTGATGATCTCGAAAAGAAGATGGTTCGTCGTTTTGTAGATGATGAAGGTGACTTCTCTCCGCTCGTTTGGACAGCATTGCTTACAAATATCAATATGCTTCATTCGCTCGATCGGGAAAATACAGAGAGCTGGTTGCCTGATTTAATGAAAAAAGCGGGCACGAAGTTTATTTGGAATGTGATGCTCCCGAATCCGAATCTTAATATTCGACTTATTGACATAGCTTTTTATGAGAGCTGTCTTGATGAGTTTAAATATCTGTCTCATGTGGACGATTATAAGAAACAAAGCTTTCTCTTACAGGTATTTTGGATAGCGACTTATGCTGGATTGGATGATAAACGGAGAGCGAAACTTTTATCTAAAGTCGTGACAGCTGGGAATGGCATTTATGCTCCTTCGTTCATGGACCGGGTTGTATGGGCGTTCAAATTTCGGCTTGATTCCAATGGCAAGAATATGGTGTGGAATTTATGGCTCCATCGATTTATTGAAAATCGTCATGCCGGCAAAGGACGGAACTGGAGTGAAAAAGAGCGAATTGCTTTTGCCGAACTAATTCCTCTGTTGGATGAGCATCTTGAAGAAGGAATGAAGTATCTTTCTGATAATTTCCCAAGAATTATGGGGCAGGACTTTATCGATCTTATTATGCTTAAAAATATTGATGATATTCCGCAGGAATGTGCGAATGCTTTCATTGAGTTTTATACATTTTTATTTAAGCAACCTGATATTCCTTATGTATGGCGAGCAGAAGAATTATTGCAGAATCTAATCGATAAGTTTGGAATTGGTAAAGTTAATCCATTAGTGTCTTTAGCGAAGCAGAAGCGTATCATCTCAGATACTTGGAGTCCTTCTTTCGAAGGAGAAGCTGCGTAATGTCGGCGAAGAAGGTGGGATATGAGTATTAAAACATTGTTGAATGGCGAATCCAAGAATGTGGAGTACAAGCTCACGCCTCCTTCTAGGAGCATCAACTACACCAAAACCGCGGTGGCGTTTGCCAATGGACAAGGCGGATGTTTGGTGTTCGGCGTCGAAGACCAAACGCTTCGCGTGGTTGGCATTGCCGAAGACAAAGTGTTCACGGTAATGGACTCCATTTCGGACGCCATCGTCAATAGCTGCGAGCCACTGATTATTCCCGACATCACCATGCATGATGTGAACGGCAAAACGGTTATCGTGGCTGAGATCGCTCCCGGCTTGCAGCGTCCGTACCATGTCAAGTCGCTCGGCCAGGAACAGGGAACATTCGTTCGCGTAGCTGGCACCACGCGTCAAGCAGACCAGCCCACCATTCGGGAGCTGACCATTGAAGGCAGCAATCGGAGCTTCGACCAAGTGCACTGCCTTGGACTATCCGTAACTGAAGAAGACATCGAAGCACTGTGCGCAAGTCTGATGAAAACCGCGAAGGATAATGCCGAAGACCCCTTGAAGGTCAAAACAGTTACGGAGAAACAGTTGCTGCAATGGGGTGTGCTGGCGGAACAAGACGGTCGATTGGTGCCCACCAACGCTTATGCGATTCTGACAGGCAATGAGGCCGTCCGATCCGTGATGCAATGCGGCGTATTCAAAGGAACCACTAAAGCTGTGTTCGTGGATCGACGTGAGTTCGTCGGCACTCCGCAGGAGCTTATCGAAGAGTCTTACCAGTATGTGCTGCGTAACATCCATATGGGCGCCCGATTCAAGGGCGTGTACCGGCAGGACGTGTATGAGATTCCGCCGGATGCCATTCGAGAGCTGATCGTCAACGCGATAGTGCATCGCAGCTATATCGATCATTCAAGCATTCAGATCGCGATTTACGATGATCGATTGGAGATCACTTCGCCCGGGCGCTTGCCAATGGGGCAGACCATTGAACGCATGAAGCAGGGCTATTCGAAAATCCGCAACGAGGCATTGGCCTCTGCCTTTGAATACATGGGTTACATTGAGCATTGGGGGAGCGGCATCCTGCGTGTGATGCAGGAGGTGTGCGATGCCGGATTGCCGGAACCGGAATTCCTTGGCGGCGATACGGATCTGCGTATCAATATCTATCGCAATGGCTCGGAGACAGGTTCTGATGACGGGATTGTGACGGGATTACGACGGGATTCGCTTTCTGATGACGGGATTGTGGAGGGAACAACTTCAAAAACGAATGCTGCTCCGAATGCCGCCATTGCGGTGCTTCCATCCCAGAAAGAGCGTATTCTTGATGCGCTGCGTAAGAATGCGAGTATTTCTATCTCTGACGCCATACGGATACTGGGTGTGCAGGAAAGGCAGGCTCAACGAATATTGAAGAGTCTGGTAGAGGAAGGCAGTGCAGTGAAAATTGGTGCTGCTCGTGCTACTCGATACGCTGAAGCGAAGAAAAGGACGGAACCGTATGAGTGAGGATAGTCAGGTAACCAGGCTGCTTGCCAAACGTTTCAGCCAGCCAGGTGAACGTGGGCGCATCGTATTCTGGCGCGACGATAAGAAGCAGTACGCGGATGATGTAGCAACATTGGTGGGGGAGCATGCCACTGATGAAGCGCTGCGCGAAGTCGAACTGATTACCCCGGAAATCGGTGATGAGAACGACAGACGGTACATTCCGTTCACAGTGCGCTACCGCATGTTCCACGAGCAGCCGGATCAAAAATTCCTCGTGTATCTGACGGAGCCGGCCCCGGCAGATCAGGACAACTGGCTGTTGGATTTGGAATTGGCGTACTGTCCCACGTTCACCATGGACAAACTCGCCGTGACACTTACGGAAACGCTGCCGGAAGCCTCCGCCGACACTCGAAACAAGTGGTTGGAAGTAATGAGGGGCGTACCAAAGTTCTTCGACAGCGAAGAACGCGCCAAGCGTCTCGCGAAACGTCTTAACGCGCACGACGACGCTACCGATTTCCAAGCGAAGATGATCGCCACGTTGCTGCAACTGAAAGACGATCGGCACAGCATGCAAGACATCTGGGCTGAGCTGCTTGCACAATATTCGCAGGGTGACGAATCCGGCATTGAAGAAATCGAAAAAATGGGATTGAGCCAATTCCACTGGAATGGCACGCGAAGAATCTACCATTTCGATGTGAATACTGGTACTGGGGCCAAACCAACGGTGAAAGACTTCGTGCTATGGCTGTTCCAGCTGGCATGGAACGGATTCTCCGATGGCAGGAACGCCGTTTCCGCTTATGCGAACATTATTCGCGACTGGGACGACTGGTATAAGAACATCGACATGCGCACGGTGTTGCAGAATCTTTCCGAGAATGCCGTGGAGGAACTGCACCTGTCCACTCGAATCGCCGATATGAGTGTGGAGGAGCTTGCCGACCGGGACCTGTTCCGCGACGTGGACGAGATGATCGTCAACAAGCTGTTCGAACGGTTGGGTTCGCAGTCCATTACAGACGACCAAGTGCAACGGATCATCAATGGGCGCAAGCAGAAGCTTTGGTACGCAGAATATGCCGACCAATATGAGTGCATTGCCGCAGCAAGCAGGCTCCGTGCCGTTCTGGCTGAATGCGGTGAACTCATCAGCACCATCAGCTCACCGGAACAAGGGATGAAGCTGTATGCCGAAAAGCTGTACAAGGCCGATGGCACATACAGAAGATATGTGCTCGCATGGCATCGTGCCAACCCGGATGCGGTGAGCGTGGACGATGATCTGCAAAGCGCCTACGAGGCATATCAGCAGGATCTGGGTCAGGCATGGCAAAAACAAGTCGATACGCTTAGTCAATGGAAGTTCGTAGACATGGACGCGCAAACCAATTTCTATGAACGTGAAATCGCGCCGGTATTGAAGTCCGGCAGAAAAATCGCCGTGATCATTTCCGATGCGCTACGTTACGAGGTTGCGCAGGAACTGTCCGAACGCATCGACAGGGAAAGCCGTTTCAGCGCTGAACTGAACATGCAATACAGCGTTCTGCCATCCTATACACAACTTGGCATGGCGGCGTTGCTGCCGCACGGCTCGCTCGAATTCGACAGCAAAGACCGTTTGTATGTTCTAGCGGATGGACGCAGCACCAAAGGAGTCGAAGCGCGCACCGCCATTCTTTCGGCCGTAGGCGGCAAAGCGATTAGATATGACGATTTGACAAAGCTGAAAGTCAGCGAAATCAAAGAACTATATAAATCCTGCAACGTGTTGTATGTGTATCACAACCATATCGACGCCACCGGTGATACGGAGAAAACGGAATCGGAAACAGTGGACGCATGCGAGAAAACGTTCAAGGAACTGGGCGAAGTAGTCAAAAAACTTGCCAGCGGTAACGTCCATAACATGATCATCACCGCAGATCACGGATTCCTCTATCAGGACCGAGATTTGGACAGTACGGAATGGTTGAGCGAACAGCCCAAGGGCGATGCAGTATGGGTGAGAAAGCGGCGATTCTCCATCGGATCCAATCTTGCTCCGGGTCGTGCGTTCGTGACATTCAATGCCGCGCAGATAGGAATGGACGATGCTCGGAATGAAGGCGTAAGCATTCAAGTGCCGAACTCCATCATGCGCTTGCGCATGCAGGGCGCCGGTGTGAAGTATGTGCATGGAGGAGCAGCATTGCAGGAAATCGTCGTTCCTGTGCTGCATGTCAGTAAGGGGCGTTCCGCGGCCGACGATGTGAGGCCTGTGGAATTCACTATTCTGCAACGAACCGACAGGCTTTCCAGCAGACAGTTGACTGTGGAATTCTTCCAGAACGAGCCCGTTGGAGGAAAAATCCGCGCACGTACCGTATTGGCCGGATTGTGGGGGCGTGATGCGGCAGGCAATAATGTGCTCATCTCCAATGAGACACCGGTCGCCTTCGATCTGCTCGGGCAGGAGAAAAGCGAACGCCATGTGACGGCTACGCTCATGCTGACCAGTGACGCGGAACGATTCAATGGAACGAATATCGAACTGCGCCTGCGTGAGAAGACAGATGGGTCAAATGTGCTGGTCATGCTTGACCAGAAGGCACGATACTTCTTCAAACAGGGCGTGGTGGCCGACGATGCCGGATTCTTCGACTGAATTGGATGAGCACAGAGGAAAGCGACCGTAAGGGGTAACACAATGAATGAGCAGGGTATGAGCCAAAACGGTTGGATTGAAAGTCCTGAACACAACGCGGATGGGAATTCCCTGAGCGCGTTGGATGTCAAGACCACCGACCTGTTCCCCGGAGTCACCGTCCGCAAGGATCTGGTGAACAAGGTCAAGGGCAATGCGCTGGTGCCCTCATATGTGCTGGAGTTCCTGCTCAGCGCATATGCCACGAACACCGACCAGGCCAGTATCGAGTCGGGTGTGGATCGAGTGCGTGCCATTCTTGCAAACAACTATGTGCATCGCGAGGAAGCCAATCTTATCCAATCGAAAATCCGCGAGAAAGGCAGCCATAGGATTATCGACCGTGTACAGGTGGCCCTTAACGAGAAGACCGACCTATATGAGGCTACATTCTCCAATCTCGGCATCAGCCAGGTCATTGTCGATCCAAGCCTTGTAAAGGCCTATCCGAAACTGCTGGTGACGGGCATCTGGTGTATGTGTCAGATCGGTTACGCATATTCCGGCGACCCGCGCGAAGTGCCATGGCAGTTGCTGCAGCTCAAGCCTGTGCAGATGTCTCGTGATGATCGCGAAAACTACATGCAGCAACGTTCGCAATTCACCGATAGCGAATGGATCGATCTGCTGATGCAATCCATTGGGTTCAATCCCGATCTATTCTCCGACCGGGCGAAACTGCTGCATCTGGTGCGCATGGTGCCGTTTGTGGAACGAAACTACAATCTGGTCGAACTCGGGCCGAAAGGCACCGGCAAATCGCACATCTACTCGGAATTCTCACCGCACGGCATGCTCATATCCGGCGGGGAAGTGACAGTGGCCAAACTGTTCGTGAACAATTCCAACGGACACTTGGGTCTTGTGGGCTATTGGGATACGGTGGCGTTCGACGAGTTCGCGGGCAAGGCCAAGAAGGCCGGCCGGGACTTGGTGGACATCATGAAGAACTACATGGCCAACAAGTCGTTCTCCCGTGGCGTCGAGACGTTCCAAGGCGAGGCGAGCACGGCGTTCGTAGGCAACACCTCACATAACGTGCCGTACATGCTGAAAAACTCCGACCTGTTCGAAGAGCTGCCGAAGCAATACCATGATCCGGCGTTCCTGGACCGCATCCACTTCTACCTGCCGGGTTGGGAGTTCGAACAGATCCGTTCCGAGATGTTCACCAGCGGATTCGGATTCGTGGTCGACTATCTGGCGGAGATTCTGCACAACCTGCGCGATGCCGATTACAGCGACCGGTTCGAAAAGTATTTCGAACTGTCTTCCACACTGTCCACGCGAGATAAGGATGGCATCAAAAAGACGTTCTCCGGATTGATGAAGCTCATCTACCCGGACGGCAAGGCCACTCCCGAACAGATGGAACCGTTGCTGCGTTGCGCCATCGAGGGCCGCAAGCGCGTCAAGGACCAGCTGTGCCGCATCGACTCCACCATGGAGGAGGTCGAGTTTACCTACAAGCGTGTGAGCGACGGTGAAGTAGTCGCCGTGCAGACGTTGGAAGAGCTCGACTACCCGCAGCTGTATTGGCGTGGGCGTGTAGCTGAGAATTCGGAAGATAAGGGCGAGGCGGAAGCGCCTGTTGCCGATGATGCCGTGGCAATTGCGGGTAGCGAGGGAGGAGCTGGTGCCTCTGAGAATGCCGATGCCTTGCCCGTAGCGCGGCATCAAGAAGCGGTGATGTTGACGCCGGTCGAGCGTCTTGCGGCAAAGGCCGATGGAAAGCAGCGGGAACTGGTCGAGAATCAACGTGGAATCACGTATTTCGGATTATTCGGCCCCTACTTGGCCGGGGCAAAGAAAATCGTTGTAGAGGATGCGTATGTGCGTAAGCCGTACCAGCTGCGTAATCTGGCTGAGTTCTTGGAGATGCTGCTGAGATGCAAAAATCCCGATGAGGATGTAACCGTTCATCTGGTGACCGGGCATAATGAGCCTGGATTCATGGAAGCGCAGCTAGATGGTTTGAACGAACTGGCATCGACGTTCTCACAGCTGGGCGTGAACCTTACCTACGAATTCAGAGACACTTTGCACGACCGTTCCATTACCGCGGATACCGGCTGGGAAATTCTTCCCGGTCGTGGTCTTGACATCTTCCAGAAATTCGTTGACGGCGATTGGCTTAACCCGCTGTTGCGCCATCAGCAGCTCCGCCGCGTTAAGGAATGCAAGGTCACGTATCAGCGGGTCAGCGAGAAGTGAGGCAAAAAAATGAATGTCCAATGTCCAGCTTGCGGAACGTATGTGGCAGAGACCGCGACCATGTGTCCGTATTGCGGTTTTCGCGGTGATGATCCGAGCCTGCCAATATACAAGCAGGGGGAGTATCGTCCTGTGCCAATTGTGCCTTGCGAAATCGTGATGGATGATGACCGGCGTGGCGAGATTTGGTTGTCTGACGAAGACAGCAAGAATCTGTTTCGGCATTTGACTAATTGGAAATGGCTTTCAACCATGCTTCCGGCTCTGGCGGAAACATTAGAAAGTATGTTTGGCGGAACTGTGCATTTGGAAGCCAAGCTTCCGGAACATATCATGCGCATGATTGAAGAGGGCAAACTCCATTTCGCCACGGATAAAAACGGTGAGATTCTCGCTGAAGTGTTCGATGAACGCAATAAAATCTTCAAACAAGTGCGTTTGGAGAAAGTCGTCAGAAATGATACGTTATTGCCGGCTATGCAGCATCTTGAAACACAGGCTGCCCTTTGCTTGGTAATGGAAAAAATCGATGAAGTCGGCCGAGCTGTGCAACAGCTCGGTGAGGAAATGCAGCAGGATCGTTTGGCCCGTGTCGATGCCGCGTTTGATATGTTCCAGCAAGCGTGTCGTATCGAGAGCAGTCGGGAACGTAATGAGTATGTACGTGAAGCGTTGAACGAGGCCACGCGCGCGAAGGCTTTGCTGGTGCGTAATTTTGCGCAGCAGCAGCGGCTGGTGAAGCAGGGTAGCAAGAAATCGGATGCTGCATTAAGGGCAATGCAGGATTATGTGGCGATTGTGAATGCAGTGAACGTGCAGATGCAAACGCATATGGCGTTGGGGCAACAGGACGTGGCCGCGTATTGCCTTCAGGATCTTAATAAGTTCATTAAGAACTATGATCTCGATAAGCGCGATACGATGCTCAACCTTGTAGGCAGCGTGAAGAGCAAGAACAGGGGCAGTAATCAGGAAAAGTTTATTGACGGTTCTTTGCAGGTTGCAGCGAACATTGAAAGCGTGGTGAAGGCTCTCGACGCGGGCGAAGTAATTTCTCCGAAGCTCATTACCGAGAATGATGGGAACGGGAATGATTCTAACGATGAGGAGAAGCAGCATGATGAAGAAAACTGAGGATGCTGAAAAAGTTGCTGATGAAATTGCAGGTGTTGACGAAGAGAATCCTGCGTCGAAAAAACGCTCTTGCATCAAGTGCAAGATAGAACTGGCTTCCGACAACAAGCTGCCGTTCTGTCCTGCTTGCTGGGAAGAAATTACCGGCTACCTGAAAAAGACCGGAATCGCCATGGGAACTTTGATGGTCGCTTTGATAAGAAAGTATGGTCCCAAAGTCGGCAAGGCGGTCTTCATGGCGATCAAGGCAACATTAAAGAAGTAATCATCTACGTTTTAACTGAGATGCCATAGAGACGCATTGCTTGCGGTGTCACGTGGCTGTTGTTCTCATTTCATGGGAAATGAGGGGTGAAAAATCAATGTTTCGAGAGGTGGCACCATGGACGCTGGCAAGAAAATCCTGCTGGATTTATTTACCGGTTCGCTTCGGTTCGTGGTTCCGGTGTATCAGCGCAGATACTCATGGGGCAAGGCGCAGTGCCGGCAATTGTGGGCCGACATTGTAACGGCTGGCAGGCATCCTGAGAGAATGCATTTCACCGGGTCGGTCGTATGGATGCAGGAAGGCGGCATCGGCCCGGATGGTGTCAGCCGGTGTCTGCTCATCGACGGCCAGCAGCGCCTCACCTCGGTAACCCTGCTGCTTATCGCACTGGCCGAATATGCTCGAGAGCGCCCTGAAAACCTGCGATTCTCGGCAGACATGCTCATCGACCGTGGCTATCTTGTCGACAAGTATGCAACCGGCGAAGGCCGCTACAAGCTGACGCTTTCCGGCGACGATAGGGAAGTGCTGCACAGCATGTGCGACCATGTGGTCGCCACTGATCGGCCGAACCATGCCAATACGGGTTCCCGGCTGGAAGTAAATCTTGATTTGTTCCGTTCGCTGGTCGCCGCAATCGATGATGCGAACGTGGTGTGGAACGGTCTGCAGCGTCTCGAAGTCGTGTCTGTCACCTTGGACCAAGATCGTGACGAACCGCAACTGGTATTCGAATCAATGAATTCCACCGGGCTTGATCTGGAGACTTCCGACCTAGTACGCAACTACATGCTCATGGGGTGTTCCATGGCCGAGCAGAAAACTTTATACGAAGACTATTGGCTACCCATGGAACGTGTTCTCGGCAACCTCTCATTCGATGCGTTCCTGCACGACTGGATGGTCGTTACATTAAAAAAGCCCGTGCTCAAAGGCCGCGTCATGTACGCGGAATTCAAACGTTTCGCGGCCGACGGTTCCTTGCTGCGCATGGAACGTACGCGTAATCTTCTGGCGAACATGCTGGAATACGCCAAATATTATGCCGCTATCAAAGGCGTTGCCGCCGCTGGCAGCGGCGATATGAACGTGGACCGCCGTCTCGAATCAATTCAAAAACTGGGCAGCACGGTTACGGACCCGTTGGTTATGTACATGTTCGCGGCATGGAAGCGTGATCGCGTAAGTTGTGATGGACTGCTGCGCATGCTTGCGGATCTTGAATCGTATCTGTTCCGCAGAATGATCTGCTCGGTATCCAGCAACGGATTGAACAAGCTCGTTCCGTCGCTGATCGTCAGACTTGATTCGGCTGAAGATGATTTGGCCGAAACCTTCGCCGCACTACTCATCACCGAGACCGCCAAAGCCACGCGCATGCCTACTGACAGTGAATTCAGACAGGCGTTGCTCGGCGAGAACCTGTACCGGCCGGCCTGGCGATGCAAGTATCTGCTTGCCGGCTTGGAGAACCATAACCACCCCAAGGATCCGCGGTCCTTCAGCGAATACACCATCGAACACATCATGCCGCAGAACGCCATGGCGCACGCCGAATGGTGCAATATGCTCGCAGACCTCGACCGATTCCCGCTATTGTCGAACAGTCTGGGCAATCTGACGCTGACCGCATACAATTCGGAGCTTTCCGACGGAACGTTCGAACAGAAGAAGAACCGTGCGGTCGGCGGATACGATAGCGAATACCTATCCATTTCCGCGGAACTGCATGATGCCTCGCAATGGAACGAACAGGCGATCGCGCAGCGAGGCACCCGACTTGCCGATCTCGCATTGCAGGTGTGGGCACGCCCCACAGCGGGGAATGAGGCTATGCAGACTCTGCGCAATCGGAACGTGAACCAGGGGGAACACGAACAGAATGCCGTTGATTTCGCCGATTTGTGCAAACGCGGAGTCCTCGCGGCCGGAGATGTGCTGGAAAGCCGATACGCTGGCGTAACCGCCGCGGCTACCGTAACCGAAGACCATCGCATCCGCTTGGCCAACGGCGAGATATTCGACAGTCCATCCGGCGCGTTTCGCCGTGCCAGAATGCTCGAAACCGGCGAGGACAAGCAGGTCAACGGGTGGACAGTGTGGAAAGTCGCGGACGGCAGAACTTTGAACGAGTTGCGGTAAATCGGCAGTAATATCTCGCCGCGGCGCAGCTTCTGGAATGGGTTGTACAAATATGCCGCAACACGGGTTGATTTTGTCGACGTGTATGGCGATCCATCCGGCCGCAAGACAAACAGCGACACATGGACAAGTTTCGGCGTGGGTTCGGAAATCTGCCACCCAGATGGGACGCTGAATATTCGAGGCGGCTATATTACGGTCGACCTGTACTTCACCGACACGTTCCAGTATACGAAGCTCTACACCATGAGGGATTCCGTTAAACGGGTACTGGCAAATCTAGGCGAGGTGATGTGGATTTCTCCGGTGACATGACGGAAGCCTACCGGTGGATGACGGACGGGCTGCTCGCCATGCGCAATGTGTATGAGCTGCTCGGCTGATGTTTTGGCCGTTTCGACTGCTGTGCGTTCAATGCTTCATACAATGAACGTAGTCATCCGAAAAGAGGCTGTCATGAAATATGGGATGAGGAAACCTAACTGGAACATCTACGACGCCGAAACGAACGACATGGCCACGAAAATCCACAACAACCAATGCATGGTGAACTGACGGAAACGATTGTAGCCGGCGCCGCCTAGCATGCAATATGGGAAACGACGCTGGCCGCAACGACCGGCCAAGACGGACGGAACACACGAAAAGGCGAATCAAACACAGCATGGGCAAGAACGGCACGCAACCAACAACGAAAAACGTCACACCAGCAGTCACGCCATGGGGTAAGAACCGTGTGAAGAACACCGAAACCGGCAAGCATGTGCTCATCATGCCGGGCATTGGATACACCGTAGACCGACCGCTGCTGTACTGGGCAGCGCAGGCGCTTGCGGCCAACGGATGGTTCGTGGACCGGCTCGACCTGAAACTGACGGAAAGCGTCGAGTTTCCGGAAATGATCGCCTGCATGGAACGCGTGGTCGACGAATGGCGCAAGGCGGCGCTCGAACATGCTGCCGAATCGGGTGAGGAGCCGCAGTTGCTGGTCGTCACCAAATCGCTCTCCACACTCTCATATCCGCATTCCGCAAAATTAGGATTGCGTGTGGTGCTGCTCACCCCGGTGCTCAACCCGCCGCCATTCGACAAGCACAAGTCGGTCATTCCCGCGCCGCTACCGGGAACTGCCGGCAGCCCGATGCCGCTAATCTGCGCAGGTGACGCCGACCCATACTACGATGACGCCAAAGCGCATCTGCTCACCGACCATGTGCGCACGTACGCTGGTGCCAACCATTCCATCGAAGTGCCGGACGATTGGCAGACGTCGCTCGACTACCTGAAACAGGTCACGCAAGCCATCGTCGACTACGCCGGCTGAAAAGACCGGGACGGACTATGCGCATCGTATTGCAGAAGGTCGGCGAAGGATCCGTCGACGTGGTCGACGAGACAAGCGGAGAAGTCGACACCACATTCGAACCACAGCATATAGGCATCGGCTATGTGCTGCTTGCCGGAGTGGAAGACACGGACGGAGCGAAACAAATCGACTGGCTTGCCCGCAAAATCGCCAACCTGCGCGTCTTCGAAGACGAGAACGGCAAAATGAACCGTTCCATCCACGACGTGAACGGCAGTGTGCTGTCCATCTCCCAATTCACGCTATACGCGAACGTGCGCAAAGGCAACCGCCCAAGCTTCGTGAAAGCCGGAGCGCCCGCGCACGCCGAACAGACATGGCACGGATTCAACGACGCCCTGCGCGTGCAAGGACTCGAAGTAAAAGAAGGACGATTCGGCTCCCACATGCGCGTGCGGCTCGCCAACGACGGTCCTGTCACCATCATCCTTGACACCGACGAACTCGGCGTCTGACCCAGAACCCAACGTGAAACCCTATATCCGACGATTGTCATAGGGTAAAACGCATGGGAATATGGAACGACCGCAAATTGATCGTCAACTGCCTGCCGTTGACCGAATCCGAACGTGCGCAATTCATACGTGCCGCGAAAGACATGCCACAGGAATTCGTCGGCGATTCGGCCCAACGGGGAAGCATGAGCTGGACCGCCGCAGTACCGGAGGAACTCAAAGCCAAAGCCACCGCGGTCATCGGCAACATCGCGCCCGAGGAATGCGCGCAATGCCCTAAACTCGAATGGCTTCAAACTTGGAGTGCCGGCGTCGACAAATACCAGCGACCCGGCATTCTACAGCCCGGATCCATGCTCACCAATGCCACCGGAGCCTACGGACAAAGCGTCTCCGAACACATGTTCGCCATGATGTGGGCCATCATGAAGAACCTGCACATCTACGCGGCAAACAACCCGAACGCCATGTGGCAGGACGCGGGCCGCGCCATCAGCCCCAACGGAAAAACGGCGCTCATCATCGGAACCGGCGACATCGGATCACACTTCGCACGACTCTGCAAAAACGTCGGAATGACAACCATCGGCATTCGCCGTAATCCAGCCGTCGAAGCGCCGGGCGTCGATCATATGATCGGTTTCGATTCCCTCGACGACGTGCTGCAATACGCCGATGTGATCGCCATGAGCGTGCCATCCACCCCGGCAACACGCCACCTGCTCAATGCGAAACGCATCGCATCTCTCAAACCTGACTCCATCATCATCAACGCGGGCCGCGGCAACGCCATTGAAAGCCAAGCGCTTGCCGACGCGCTCGCGGAAGGACGAATCCGTGGCGCCGCGCTCGACGTGACCGAACCGGAACCGCTGCCGGAGGAATCGCCATTGTGGAGCGAACCTCGTTGCCTGGTCACGCCACATGTGGCGGGAGGCAACCATCTTGAGATCACCGAGCGCCGCATCATCGCCATCGCATTGGGCAATGTCCGCTGCTACGCCAACGGTCAGTCGCTTGACAATCGCATGCCCCTTAAAGGCTGATGGCCACGCGTGCGGGGAGATCCGCATGATGGCAGTCGATGGCAGTCGGGAAGAAAGGAAAGGGTATGACATTGAACAAATGGCGTCGTGCGACGGAATGGTTCATGACGGCATTGGCGTTGGTGTTCCTGTTCGCGTATTCGTGGGAAGTTCTGGCGAGGACGCATATCCTGTTGTGTGAAATGGTGATCAACATCATCTGGATGGTGTTCATCGCCGACTGCGTCGTTTCGATCCTGCTGGCAGAAGATAAGAAAACTTGGTTCAAAGACAATCTGCTGATGCTGGTGTCCATCGCATTGCCCGTCTTCAGGCCGTTGAAACTGCTGCGTCTGGTGGCAGTGCTCAACGTGCTCAATCGTACCGGTGGCATGGCGGTGCGTGGGCGCATCACACTGTACACATGCTGCAGCGTGACACTACTGATGTATATCGGCGCCCTTGCCGAATTGGATGTGGAACGTGGGGTTCCGGGCGCTTCCATCACCGATTTCGGTGAAGCGATATGGTGGTCGTTCGTGACCGTCACCACAGTCGGCTATGGCGATTTGTCCCCGGTGACATGGCAGGGAAGATGCATCGCCATCGGACTGATGATAACCGGCGTTGCCCTGATCGGTATCGTCACCGCGACGCTGGCTTCATGGATTGTCGACCGTGTTCGTGACGAGACCGACAAGCGTGCGGATGAGGCGGAATCGGAAACGGAACAGTTGCGCCACAATGTGCGGGAACTGACGGACACCGTCAACCAGCTGCGCGATGATATCGCGCAGCTGCACAGGTTATAGCGGTTCTCATGCCTGCACCGGTATTATCGGTCGGTTCCACGGTCAACGCGACGGTATCTGTGGGCGTGCTCGAAGCCGCCACCGATTACAAGGGTCAGCGCTCGCTGCCGCGCGACTTCTCCAAGAACTGAAGCAGGGCTCCATCACCAACCAGCGTAGATTGGGCCGCTGCTGGAATCCGAACCGGTGGAACTCGATCCATGGCAGCCGCTCACCAAGCGTTGCCGCTGATATAACCTGTATGGAGCGAAGCCGCGGCTGGGATTGCAGACACGGCTTTCCTGTTCCGCTGTGCTGATACTCTTTCATAAGAACAAATGTGCGAACGATTGGGGTTCAGTTGGCGGATACTTTGTCATGGCTTTCTGACGAACTACGCAGCGAATGCAGTCAGCCTGTATTGCAGCGTGCCCGTGGAATCGCCAACCAGTGGCGTGCGAAAATATCGGATCTGCATTGCCTGAACGACTCCGATTCCGATCGCATCACCCTGCATGCCAATATACGGGGCACCACCTCACCGTCCAGCCGATACGAAGTGCAAGCCACGCTTGATTTGCATGATGAGCTTTTCTTGGCCAGGTATTGCTCGTGCCCCGCGTTCAACGGTTCGCAGCACGGTTATGGCACGTATTCGTCGGCATATTCGCCCAGCTACCGCAACAATCCAAAATATCGCAGTTTCGACGATGATGACGATGAATACGATTATGTCGATGATTATGATGATTTCGGTTCAGGATCGACGTTCGGTCATGTGCAGGACGATGACGAGTTCGATTCGGATCCGGCTGGGGGGCGCCGCTATACCGGCATGTGCAAGCATGTCGCCGCAATGCTGCTGCTGTTTCTTGACCAGCCCGAACGGTTCCGCGGATTCAAGCGAAGTGGCGTGACCTCGCATATCCTATCCGACTACATGCGTGCGCTGGATGCGAAGAATGACAATACCGGTCAAAGCGCGCAGCTTGACGTGCTCAAGCGCATCGTCGACGCGAAAAGCCGTCTCGCCGACGAGCAACGAGGCGTCATTACGCAAGGGGCCACGAAAACAAAACGCAAGAGCGGTTCCATCATAGTGAAACCGGGAAGCGTGCGTCTGGAGCCCACGCTGATCATGAACCGTGAGCTGTGGAGCCTGACGTTGAAAATCGGCTGCGGCGACGCAAGTTATATCATCAAAAGCATTTCCAAATTCGTAGCCGACATGCACGACGGGGCATACGTGTCATACGGACAGAAACTCTCGTTCACCCACACTCCGGACATGCTCGAACCGTTCTCGCTGCAGCTGTTCCGATTCCTGCAAGGTGTTGTTGGATCACGTGCCGCAGCGCAACTGCAGAACAACTACTATTACGCGCCAGACGTGCGTATCGAACGTGAAATCATGCTTACCGATGGGGAATTGTGCGATCTGCTGAACCTGTTCGAAGCGGAACCGCAACAGGACTACATCGAAGACGTGCTGATAGCACGCGGGCCGCTGGAAGCTCCCAAGCATGAGGGGCGTGAGAGGGCGCGGCAGCTCACTCCGGATGATTTCGCCCATACGGATGACGCCGCTCCGGGCTATGTCGAAGTGGCCACGCCAGGGGAGTCCAGATCGCATACTATCGCCATATTCGATGGCAATCCGCAATTTCGGTTCATCGCCGAATATGTGAAGGAAGGCGCTTCGTCGGGCGTGCGTATCACGTCGAACCGTACCATCACGGATCGGATTGTTGGGCAGCGGGGCGTGTACCTCATGAGTGCCGAGCATAACGGCACTCCGATGGATTCCCATATGATGCCAGTGAGCGGACTCTTCCGTTGTACCGACAGCATCCTTCCCGCAGTGGACGCGTTGATGACATTGTGCGCGTCGAACGTTAGCGATGGTGTGTTCATTGCGGAAAACGACTGGCCCATGTTCGCACGAACAATACTGCCAAAACTTACCGAAGCGGGCATTGGTTTCGACATTCCACAGGAAGTCGCCGAACAGATGGGAGCCGACTGCCAGATCGAATTCTACTTGGACCGTGATCTGCAGGGCATCACCTGCGAGGCTGTGGCACGATACGGCGATTTTGTGTTCCAGTTGGTGCCGACCGCCAAAGCGCTACGAGGCGTGATTAATCCGGACTCGCGGTCGAAAGCGGCGCTCATCAAACGAGATACGGCCCGCGAATCATTCGCGGTGCAGGTGGTTCGCCAGCTTTTCCCGACATGGAGTTCCATTGACGTGGCGCGGATTCGTGAGGAAGACGAACAGACTATTCTGCTCTTGCTCACCGAAGGCGTGGATATCTTGCGCTCGGTCGGGCAGGTGTTCTCCACGGCCGCGTTCGACGGCATGATGATGCCAGGCAGCCCTACAGTGAAGGTCGGACTGTCCATCGACTCGAATCTGGTTGAGATTTCGCCGATAGCCGACGAAGTGCCGATGAACGAGGTCGGCGCGTTGCTGAATTCCTACCGCAGGAACCGCCGCTACCATCGATTCAAGGACGGTACGTTCGTTGATCTGAAGAATGCCGATCTGCATGAACTTGATCAGATTGTCACAGATCTTGACCTTGATGAGCAACAGATTGATTCCGGAAGAATCACCATTCCCGGATATCGGGCGTTCCTCTTGGATGCTCAAGTTGATGACGACGGCAAAAGCGAATCGTTCGTCGACTATGTCAACGATGTGAAAATCATCGACCCAAAACGATACGAAGTGCCCCGCAACCTCAAAAACGTACTGCGCCCATACCAGGTGGAAGGCTTCCAATGGCTTTCCACCTTGTGGGACAAAGGTTTCGGTGGCATTCTCGCCGACGAAATGGGTTTGGGCAAATCCGTGCAATTGCTGTCACTGGTGGAAGCTCGCAAGGGCAGTGGTCCCGCGTTGATCGTCTGCCCGGCGTCCTTGGTATACAACTGGGCCGCCGAATGCGAAAAATTCACGCAAGATCTGACCATCGAAGTCGTGGCCGGCACGAAAGCGCAACGGCGCAAGCTCATCGCAGCCGTGGCACAGCAATGGAACAATTCGACTGAAACCAACGAAACGCAGCAAACCGATGTGGTGATCACCTCTTACGATTTGCTGCGTCGAGATGTGGATGATTATGCCGACTGCCGATTCGCATTGATGGCACTCGACGAGGCGCAATACATCAAAAACCATGCCACGAAGTTGGCGAAAGCCGTCAAACAGATCACCGCCGAACACCGGTTCGCATTGACGGGAACCCCCATCGAAAACCGGTTGAGCGAACTGTGGAGCATCTTCGACTTCCTCATGCCCGGATTGCTGGGAACCTACACGAAGTTCCGAGAAAAATACGAACAGCCGATCATGGCACCCGGTTCTGAACATTCCGTCATGGCTGACAAACTGCAGGCTTTGGTCGGACTGTTCATTAAGCGACGTCTGAAAAAAGACGTGCTGACCGATTTACCTGACAAGTTCGAAAACGTGCTCACCGTCAAACTGGAAGGCGAACAGCGCAAACTCTATGCGGCGCACGAGCAACGGTTGCGCGCCACCCTTACCAAAACCAAGGACGCCGACTTCAATACGAAGAAGATTCGAATCCTTGCGGAATTCACACTGTTGCGCGAAATCTGTTGCGATCCGAGACTCGTCTATGCGGATGCGAAAAACGCTTCCGCCAAACTTGACGCCATCTGCGAACTCGTATCCACGTGCATGGACGAAAGCAAGAAAGTGCTTGTATTCTCGCAGTTCACTTCATTCCTTGACCTGATTGGTACACGTTTGGCTGAACAGGGCGTGGACTTCTACACCATCACCGGCGAGACACCGAAGAAACGCCGTGTGGAACTGGTGGACGAATTCAATGGCAACGATGTTCCCGTGTTCCTCATCTCGCTCAAAGCGGGCAATACGGGGCTGAACCTTGTGGGTGCGTCCGTAGTGGTGCACGCCGACCCGTGGTGGAACGCGGCCGCGCAGAACCAGGCCACCGATCGTGCGCACCGCATCGGACAGACGCAGGATGTGAACGTGTACCAGATCGTAGCCAAAGACACCATTGAGGAACGCATCCTCAAACTGCAGGAGAAGAAAAGTGAGCTTGCCCAACAGTTCACCGACGGCACCGCATCTGGAGGCGTCGGCACACTCAGCAAAGACGACTTGCTCGACCTGCTGGCATAACAATCAACGTACCTGCCGCTTGCTTGAACGCACACGATACGAAAGCAACAGGTAAAGCGCACACTGCGGCAACACACCATGAGGCGACGTTCATGCCATAGGCAAAAGGCATATGAGGCTAAGATCATGGTTTCCGGATTAAAGATTGATGCCTGCTGATAATAGACGCCAGTGAGACGCGGTTTGCATATTTCCGACGATAGGCGTATATATAATCGTGCAAGTTTCAGGGAAGGTGAAAATCCTTACTGGCGGTAACGGTACGACTGACGTTCATAACGGTCCCATGCCGAAGCCCGCGACCCGCGAAAGCGGCTGATCCGGTGAGAATCCGGAGCCAACGGTCAAAGTCCGGATGGAAGAAACGGGGCTCAACATGAGTGTATCCTCACCAAACAATACCCAAAACAACGACGCCGAAATCGCCAGCGAAAGCATGACGCGCCCCGACAACGCGCATTCCACAGGCGTGGCCGACTCTGGACGCTGGTCCACCAAACGCATCGCCATGTATGCGCTGTTCGTGGCGCTGTCGATGGCCGTCAGCTTTGTGGAATTTCCCATTGTGCCAGGCGTTGAATGGCTGAAATATGATCCATCCGGCATTGTCAGCCTGGTGGCAGGTTTCGCCTACGGGCCAGCGGCGGCGGTAATCGTCAGCGTGCTTGGTTTCCTGCCGCACCTGTTTACCAACCCATGGGGCACGCTTATGGCCGTGCTCGTGGCTTTGGCATTATCCGTGCCGGCAGCACTGATCTACCGCAGGAACAAGACCCGCAAAGGCGCGGTCATCGGCATCATCGTCGGTGCGATCGCAGCCTTGGCGATGGCGATTGTGGGCAATATAATCGTCACACCGTTCTACGCGCATATGACCACCGCACAGGTCGTGGCATTGATCGTGCCGGCGCTTCTGCCGTTCAACGCGTTGAAATTCACCATCCATGGCGTGGTCACCTTCCTGATCTACAAGCCGATCTCCAACCTGTTGAACCGCTGAGCCTCGTTCACCATATCGATTCCGCATATTGATGAATAGGAAGGAACCTTTCGACGTATGGAAGGTTCCTTTCGTTTATGAAAGACTTTTTCCATGAATCCTGACAGCGCCACGAACACCATCGCGGTCGAACTGCACGATATTCGTTTCACCTACGACTCCGGCGCGACCTGGGCGCTCGACGGCGTGAACCTGACCGTTCGCCAAGGCGAACGTGTATGCTTGGCAGGACCAAACGGATCGGGCAAATCCACACTTTCACGCATCATCGCAGGACTTGCCGCACCCGATGCCGGACATGTCACGTTGTTGGGAAACAACGTATTCGATGACTCCGGCGCGCACGCTGATGCTTACCGCAGCACCCGGCATGGTATCGGGGCGGTTTTCCAACATCCGGAAGATCAGATCGTTACCACCGTCACCGAGGATGATGTTGCCTTCGGTCCGGAAAACCTCGCCATTGCGCATGATGATATCGATATGCGCATCGCCATGTCACTTGACGCAGTCGACATGAGCGGACAACGAGAAGCCGATCCCACGCGAATGAGCGGAGGCCAACAGCAGCGCGTCGCCATCGCCGGCATGCTTGCCATGAATCCCGAAATCCTCGTGCTCGACGAGCCTACCGCCATGCTCGATCCGCAAGGTCGTGCCGACATCATGCATATTCTTGACGAATTGCAGCAGCACGGCACAACCATCATTCTCGTCACCCACCATCGTGACGAATTCGTCAATGCCGACCGCATCATTCGCCTGGATAACGGGCGTATCGTGCAAAGCGCTCGCGGTAATACTGCAAGTATTCCGGAAATGGACGAATCAGGCACAGCGCAAGAAGACAACCCAATCGCCAAATCCAATATTGCAAATGGCGCATCGAAGCCAACATCAGCTGTACCAATCATTGAAATCCATAATCTGATATATCAATATCCAAACAGTAGCAAGCCTGTGCTCGATAAGCTTTCCATAACCATCAATGAGGGTGAAACCGTGGCCATCACAGGGCATAACGGTGCAGGCAAAACCACCCTCGCGCGTCTTCTCTGCGCGCTGGAACAGCCGCAATCTGGCAGCATTACCGTCAACACCATTCCCGTCGCACGCCAACGCGCCAACGGCAATATGCAGCCGCTCAAGCGTGCGGACCGCGAGAAACTGCGCGCCACCATCGGCTACGTCATGCAGCACCCCGAACGTCAGCTTTTCGCCGAAACCGTAGCCGAGGACGTCGCCTACGGTCCGCGCAACCAACGGCTTGATGAAGCGCAAGTGGATGAACATGTCAGCCAAGCCATGGCATTGCTGCATATTGAACATCTTGCCGACCGTTCGCCATTCGACCTTTCCGGCGGGCAGCAACGACTCGTTGCCATAGCGGGCGTCATCGCATGCCAACCGCGGATTCTCATTATGGACGAGCCGACCGCGGGACTTGATGAAGCGGCCACAACCCGCGTGCACGATCTCATCCAAACCCTTCATTCCCAAGGCGTCACCGTACTTATCATTTCCCATTCGCAAACGGAAATCGACGTGCTCGCCGATCGGGTGATCGCGCTTGATCGCAGACAAAACGGTAATGACGTCACTCGAGATATCGGAACCAATGTCACTTCCGAAACGGCAGGTTCGAAGAATCTGCACACGCTTGGCTCCGGACATGCAAAGGAAGACGTCCGTGAAAACCGTAGTTTTATGGAACGGCTTGACCCGCGCGTGAAGATGGTGAGCGCGTTGGCGGTCATGTTCTCCGCATTCGCCATCCGCTCCTTCTGGCAGTTACTGGTGGCCGCACTGTTGACCGGCATGATCGTTGCGACATCAGGCATCGGCGTGAAACAACTGTTCAAATCGATTCACATGTTCCTTGCATTGTTCGTGTTCTGCGGACTGCTCAATGTGTTCTTCGTACGATCCGGCAATGTTCTTGCGAACATCGGACCGATTCCAATCACCGACGACGGTGTGCGTATCGCTATACTGTACGCCTGCAGATTCGTTGCGGTCATTATCGTCGGAGCGGTATTCCTTGCCACGACCACTCCCACGGCCATTACCGACGCATTCGAAGCGTTGCTCAAACCTTTCGCAAAATTCGGCATACATGCGCAGGAGATCGCGTTGGTGATGAGCCTCGCATTGCGGTTCCTGCCCACGTTAGGAGGCGAAGCGAAAGCCATTGTGGATGCGCAATCAGCTCGAGGTGGCAGCATCGAAACGGGAACGTTCGTGCAGCGTATCAAGGCGATGGTTTCCATCATCATTCCGGTGTTCGCAGGGGCGATACGCCATGCCGACAATCTCAGTCTCGCACTTGACGCGCGATGCTATGAAGAGGGTATCGCACGCACACATTGGCGCGTGATGAGCATCGCCAAACGAGACATTGCCGCGGGCGGTGTGGTTGTGGCATATGTGGCTGCGTTGGTTCTGATCGCTGGACTAAACTGAAGGCAGTCGGCGGATTTTACCGTCCTCACGCTACTCTTGAGCAAGCATCACAGATAAGAATGGAATTAGTTATGGCATTAACCAAAAAGCAGGTCAAGCAGCTGCGAGGCCTGGCCACCAAGCTCAATCCGCTCATCCAGGTCGGCAAGAACGATCTGAGCGAAAACGCCATCAAGCAGGCGGACGAAACCATCGAAAAGCGTGAGCTCATCAAGTGCTCCGTGCTCGACGGATCCGGTCTGACCGCCAAGGAGGCAGGCGAGGGATTGGCTGAAGAACTGAACGCGGAACTCGTGCAGGTCATCGGCAACCGTTTCGTGCTCTACCGCCGCTCCCATCGCGACGACGTGGAACATATCCGCCTCGTACGCGAATAAAGCGGGAAACTGACGCGACCAAACATAACAGGGCGGGTGCTTTCTGAAAACCAATCAGAAGACACCCGCCTTGCTGCAATGAAAATAAACAATCGAAAGTCAGGAAACCCCATGAAGGAGTGCTATCAGCGCGCCTGATTCCATTCGGGCTTCCATGTGTACTGCATGTCGTACGCGCTGGCCCAGAACATGTATTCGTTCTCCACGCCGGTCACGAAAATGTCGATCAGCTCGCGCTTGCGCTCCTCGCTCGCGTCGGCCACCAGTTTCTCGATATGATCGAGCAGCCACACGGAATCCTGCCAGAACTCGTCGGTCTTATACATGTCGACCCAGCTCTTGTACGGATTGTCGTCGAGCGTGTCCGCGAACTCGACGGCAAGACGGTAGCCGTAATCCGCATACACCCAGGCGCACGGCAGCACGGCCACGAGAATGTCGAGAATGTCTTTGCCGTAGGCGATGGAGAGAATGTTCGACGTGTAGGCGCGCGCGAAGGCCGACTGGCGCACATTATTCATCTGCTCTTCGGTGATGCCATAGCTGGCCAAGTAGGAACGGTGCACTTCGGTCTCGACCTGCAGGGCGCCGTTCTGCACCTTGAGCATGAACGCCATGATTTCAGGGTCGGTGGCCTTGGCCAACCCCAAAGCGTGCACTCTGGCGTAATCGTTCACATAACGAAAATCCTGCAGCAGATAGAAGGCGAAACGCTCGCGTTGCAGTGTGCCTTCGCCAAGCTCGCGGATGAACGGCTGCTGGTAGCCTTCCTCCCAAACCAGGTCGGCGGCCTTGCGCATGCGCTGCGCGAACGGCGGAAGATTGTCGCGTTGGATGCCTTTGGCGGCGTCGAACTCATAATCGAAATCGGTTGTTGATGTCACAGCAGTCACTAGACATGCCTCCCTACGCTGGTGTTAACCATCAGGTTCAAAGGGTTCAGGCCTCACTTGGCCCATCTCAACCCGACAAACACGGGTTCCCCTGCATTACGCCGTACATTATGGCAAAGCCGCACGAAATGTGCAAGAGCCCGTCCGTCGAATGGAATCGTGCCGCATGATGCGAACACAGGCGATGTTCGGTTGAGGGCGAGTGCAAGAATGGAACGTATGACTGAAAAGCAAGTTGCGAAGAACACCATCGAAAAGCTGGCTATCGTCGTGGTGACGTACAGGCGTCAGCAGCTGCTCGCCACCCTGTTCGAATCCATCGAAAAACTCACTGTGGCGCCATGGCGTATCATCGTCGTGGACAACGAGCACAGCGAGGCGACCCAAGGCATGGTCGACGATTTCCGTGAAGCGGTCACCGCGCAGTGGGGCAATACCATCGCCGACCAGTCGGGCAACGAAAGCCGTGTGGTGTACGCGCCGCAATCCGACAACCTCGGCGGCGCAGGCGGCTTCTCCGCAGGTGTGAAGAAGGCATACGAGCTGGGTGCGGAGTGGTTCTGGGTGATGGACGACGACGTGGCCGTGATGCCTGAGGCCATCGAAAGGCTCGCCAAGTGGACCGGCAGCCATGATGTGATCCAGGGAAGCCGATACGACTACGACGGAGGCCCGTTCTACTGGCAGTACGATTTCATCGTGCCTCTTGGCATTCCCAATCCGATCGCTCCGGCCGCGTTCGGGCGTCCCGGCTATCGTGTGATGGACACCTTATGCTTTGAAGGCGGCCTGTTCCGCCGTAATATCGTGGAACAGATCGGTTTGCCGGATCCCCGCTTCTTCATCTACTGGGACGATACGATGTACGGCTATCGCGCCAGCAAGGTCACCAATCCGATCGTGGTGCCCGACGTGATCCTGCGACGTACGCGCGAGATCGGTAACTGGGATATCGCCGGCGTGCGTCAGCTCAACTCCACTTCCGACATGAACCGCTACCACATCATGCGCAACCGTGGCTACATGGCACGCTATTTCATGTCGTTCGGCGATTACCGTCCGCTGATGTTCGGCTTTGGCACGTTGCTGACCGCCGCCAAGGAGGTCATTCGCTTGGTGATGGTGGACCGTGAGCATGCCAAGACCGGCTTGGTGCAGATTGCCAAGGGTTGGTGGGATTCGCGCAAGCTGCTGCATGATCCGGATTGGAAGCCGATGCCGCCGCTCAAGTAATGTGGCTACACCGTCTTCAGACGGTTATTTTCTTATGATTCGCCCCATGCCGATGCGTTGCGTTGGCATGGGGCGAATCGTTTGCAGAAAACAATCGCAAATATTTGCGTTTCATTGCGACAGATTATGCAATCGTATTCACCAATTGTGTATTGTCGGCGCGTTTTGGGGCATGGGGCGAGTTACTATGGCGTTTACCGGTTCGATATACCCACTATATACCTTGATAGGAGAGGTCGAAGATGATTGAAACTGCACAGGCATTTGGCGTTGACATTGGCGGCTCCGGCATTAAGGCAGCCCCGGTTAACCTCGAGAAGGGCGAATTTGCTGAACCGCGTCTGAAGATCCTCACCCCGGAGGTTTCCACTCCGAAGGCCGTTGGCGAAATCGTTCGCCAGCAGCTCGAGCATTTTGAGGTTCCTGAGTCCGCTCCGGTCGGCATCGCATTCCCCGCTCCGATTCATGTTGGCGAGAAGCTCGGCTATATGGCCAATCTGGACCAGTCTTGGGTTGGCGTGGACGTCACCGAAGTGTTCTCCGAAGCTTGCGGCCGTCCGGTCACCGTGGTGAACGACGCTGATGCGGCCGGTCTTGCCGAACAGCAGTTCGGCGCAGCCAAGGGCCAGGACGGCCTGGTCGTCGCCACCACGCTGGGCACCGGCATCGGCACCGCGCTGATCTTCAACGGCGAGCTCATTCCGAACACTGAGCTCGGCCATTTGGAACTGCTCAAGGGCAAGGGTGACGCCGAGAAGTACGCGGCATCCTCCATTCGTGAAAAGCTCGATATGGGCTACAAGAAGTGGGCCAAGCGTCTGACCAAGTATTATTCCCTGATGGAGTTCTACTTGGATCCGCAGCTGTTCGTCGTCGGCGGTGGCGTGTCCCGCGTGTCCGAGAAGTTCCTGCCGTACATCGACATCAAGACCCCGATCGTCGCAGCCAAGCTGCACAATGAGGCTGGCATCATCGGCGCTGCGTACTACGCAAGCATCAAGCAGAAGTGATGTCGTGAACCATAAAGGTTCCTAACCTTCATATAAGCGAGAGCCGTCCGATTCATCCGTCGGACGGCTCTTGTTATTCCTCTGATGATCGCATGGCGAATGCATCCTTCTTGCTCGATGCAACACTTGCGCAACCCAGAGAGTATGGTGGAGACCATGCGTTTTTCCTCCAGAGTCGATATCAGCGAGCCCAATCCCATCGCCAAAGCCGAAGCGGAAGCCAAAGCAAACGGCATCACACTCGGCAAACTCAACGACTCCAATCCAACCAAACATGCGCTCGCGTCGGAACTATTGCCGGACATCTACGGAGCGGAGCCACGCGGACAACGATACGCACGCGAAGCGCTGGCCGCATTCCTGCATGAACAAGGCAATACCGCTACCGCCGACGACCTATACATATTGAGCTCGACGTCCGAAGCGTACTCATGGCTGATCAAACTGCTCTGCAATGCAGGTGACGCCGTGCTCGCACCGAAGCCGGGATATCCGCTCATCGAATCGATCGCACGACTCGAATGCGTCGACATGATCGAGTACCAGCAACGTTTCGACGGATCCTGGTACATCGACGTGGCCGAACTACGCGAAGCGCTTGAAGGTGAAGATGGCGGCCGCATCCGCGCGCTGGTGCTCATCAATCCCAACAATCCGACCGGATCGTACGTCAAAGCGTCGGAACGTGAGGCCATTGTGCGGCTTTGTCATGACCATGAGGTGGCCATCATCGCCGATGAGGTGTTCTACGACTATGATCTTGAACCATTCGATGGCAACGCGCGTCTCGCGGGGGAGACCGGCACGCTCACATTCGCATTGGATGGGTTCTCGAAGACGTTGGCCGCGCCACATGCCAAAGTGGGTTGGATCCAAGTGTCCGGCCCGGCGGCTGAAGTGGATGAGGCCAAGCGCAGACTCGACGTGGTCGCCGACGACTATCTGCCAATGAGTGAGATCATCGCCAAACAGATCCCCGCCATGCTGGGCGCCGCAGCCGCGCAGACCGCGCGCGTGCGAGAGCGCGTGCAAACCAACCTCGCAGCCTTGCATACCATGCTGGATGATGACGAGCAGGGCATGGTCAGCGTGTTGCGTGCCGAAGGCGGATGGAATGTGCTTTTGCGCGTGCCCAGCGTGCTTGACGAGAACGAACTGGTGTTGTCCATGATCGAAAAGCACGGAATTTCAGGACAGCCCGGCTATTTCTTCGATATGACGTCGAACGGCTATCTCGCGATCTCGTTATTGCCGGAACCCGACGAATTCAGGCATAACGTTCAGACGGTGCTTGACACCGTCAACACAATGATCGGCTGAAACATGTTGTGGTTCCATCGTCGACACCGATGAAGGAGCCGCAACATGTGGGGAACGGGAATAATCCGTGGGTATGGTCAGGCTTTGGAAGCCTCATATTTAGCGCGGATGAGGTCCGTGTAAAAGGCCACGGCCTCATGCGGGCCACCGTCGAACACCACCTGATGATCGTCGACCACCAGCGTGCGGTCGATCGCATATTCCGCGCGTGTGATCAGCTCCGTGTCATGCGTGGCGAACACTACCTGTTTGTCGTAACTGAACAGAGCTTTCGCCACATGCGCGGACGCCACCTCGTCCAAACCCTTGGTCGGCTCGTCGGCAACGATCACCGCGGGGGAGAAGCTCAATGCGGAAGCGATCGCCAGCAGATGACGTTTCTCGCTATCCAATGCGGAGGCGGGCTCACGTGCGACCGCCTCCAGATCGAAATGCGCGAACAGATTGCCGATGATCGCCTGGCGTTCGCTTTCCGGCACCTTATGCTTCTTCAACGGTTCATCAATCGCCTCGCGAATGGAATCCGCTTTGTAATAACTGTTCGGAATTTCCTCGCGACGAACGCGGCCGATCATCGATTCGATACGTTTCAGATCACGTTTCACCGACGGATCATACGCAGCACCATTCGCGTCGATACGCACCGAACCGGACGTCGCAGACAATGCGCCATCCAACAGCTGCAGCAACGTGGTCTTACCGGAACCATTCAACCCGATCACAGCCACACGTTTGCTTTCCGGAGTGATCGTCAACGATGTCGGCTCCAGACCGACATTGCCATCCTCATACGTGTGGCCTGCCTGATCTAGCGTGAACGTGACGTCATGCGTCGCTTCGGGACGTTTGGATGAAAACAGCGAATCGAAAAAACCCATGGCAACCATTGTACGGGCGTGCCGAACCCATTGCATACGAAACGGGGCCGGGAATCCAAACTCCCACAAGGAGTTTAGATTCCCGGCCCCGTCAAGCCTGCGGACAGGATGTCAGGCGAAATAGAATCCCGAGAAATCGTACTTGTACACGCGGTAGATGTACGCACTGTTCAACGTCATCTTGAACTGCGCCAGCAGATCACCATCCTTGTTGTACTGGCCGAACAGACCCTTCATGCCCGAGTCGATGAGGATCTGGCCATTATCCAATTCCTGCGCGGAACTGACATACGGCGAATATGGCACGTCGAACGATGACACTTCCGTATACGTGCCGGCATTCTCGTTGACCAGATACTTGCGATACCGCGAATTTGCCGTATCGGACGACAATTCGGTCGAAATGCCGTCGATCACCGACCAGGCAAAATCAGGACGCGTCAACGAAGTGCCGAAATTGTTATCGAACATATACATGTAATACTGGCCGTCAGGCAGCGAATCATCGGCGACATACGTGATAGAATGCTGGCCGCCGGTATCCGAAAAATCACCGGACTTCGTCAGGAAACTGCTGGCCTCATCGGTGCCGGCCCACACGGATGGCTCGCCGATCATATAATCAAGCGTCGGATCCGATTCCAAATCATCCACCTTGATGATGGTGGACGTCTCACGGGCGGAGAACAATGCGGAACCGTCATCCAACAATTGAATGGTATTGCAGTGCAGCCAATCCCAACGATTCTTGGCATTCGAATCCGACTCGTCGGTTCCCGCATGCGTGGTGGAGGCCTTATAGTCGGCGAACAGCTCACCGAAATCCACCAAGCGGGTTACACTTCCGGTGGAAGTGCTGAGCTTGATGACCTGATCCTGCACGGCGTTGTCGTCACGGCCGAGCTCGGTGGCCAGCAGCACGATGTCGCCGTTGGAATCCATCGCATAATCATGATGCAGAATGTAGTCGGATCCCAGATCGTAGATCTTCTCCAGCTTGCCGAGACGGTTCATCGCCACCATATGATGCGTGGACGCGGAGAACCACATGAGACCGTCATCATCGAACAGCAGACGGTGCGAACGATAGTAGAGCACCGGAATCTCACCGCGCAGCACGCCGTTCGTATCGTAGTAGAACATGAAATCCTGTTCGTCGGAATCATTGCCGAGAATCGCATACAGGCCGCCGCCCAGATCCTCACCTGAATCGGCTGCGACGGTCTTCTCCGACTGCACCTCCTCATTGCCCAGCAGGGATGCGCCCCTGTGTTCGATGGCATGCGTGCGGGACTTGCCGTCGGCATCGGTCAGCGTGATGGCGACGGTGTTCTTCTCGCCGGGAATGAGGCCGAGCAGCTGGAATTCGTGGGTTTTGCTGTATTGCGATTCCTGATAGGCGTCACGGGTGAAATCCGTATAGCCGTCTGCATGCACGGTATAGGAGACGGCAACCGCGTCGTCGGTAGTGAAATACACATACAGTGACGTGGTGTTGGTGCCGTACGGATCTTCGGTGACAAACATGTCATCCTCTGTTGCGGAGGACCTGCTTTTTTCCTGCTCGAGCTTGTCGTCGGCCATATCCTGATAGTCGGCTGTGTACACGTTCTCGATACGTGCGTTCAGTCGTTCAATCCTGTTTTGTTTGATGGCCGCATCGACATTGTCGTAGCTGGCGAGGCAGACGCCCAATGCGACGGCTGATGCGACGACGGCCGCGGTCCAGCGTCTTACACGAGGATGGTTCGACAAAAGTGGAAGCGATTTCATGACTGATGTCTCCAACAAGGGTTCATCTCACAGCGAACAGTTACATCGCCACTGTTATCCGCAAAACTCGGAACAAGCCGAATGATTTATTGGAAAAATTGTGATAAAACCCTGAAATAACCCTGAAAACGCCGTAACTTACATCAGGGTGAACCACGACTGCACGTCATGAAACAAACCGGAATTATTACGAATCAACTCGTCGTCGCGGCCGTACAGGAACAACGACAACACCGTCAACGACAACGTGAACAACAGCAGCGCCAACACCAGCACGCGCAACAGCCAGCGAAGCCGCGGACGTTCGCAATCCAGCGCAATAAGCATCAAAGGAAGCGAAGCCAACGCAAACAGCCAGCCGAAATCGGCGATATAACGCCATCCAAGGCCACCCAGCCGCGCGTCAAGAGCCACGATCAGCAAACCCAACAGCAGGAACATCACCAATGTGGGCCACATGCCGGCATGGCCACGAACGCGCATGCGCTTACGTAGGAACGGGCAAGCCAACGCAGCCAAAGCAAGCGGAACCATGACGAACAGGCCTCCGGGCATCGCCTCCGCAAACCCCCAATCCTTCAAAGGCGCGGGATCGACGGCAAGGAACGGGAACGTATCCGTCCAACGCAACGGCAGAAACAGGTAATATGCGACCGTCCAAACAAAATTCGACCACGACTGATGGTAACTCGTCATATCCGTAACCGTCAGCTGATACGACGAACCGAAATCGAACGGCGAGGAGAAACGCACCATGTTATAGGCGAACAAGGGCACCACCACAACCAATGCGGGCACCAGCACGGCCAAAGGCGTGCGCAACGCATGCAACACGGTGCGCGCACGCCCACGCACGCCGGAACCAGACGCGATGGCACGCAACTGCCCCACAATCGCACGAATCTGCGGCCAGAACAACGGGAACGCGGCAAACGCCACCACCACAAACGACGGACGGCAACCCACATTCGCGGCAATACACACCGAACCGGCAGCCAAACGAGGCAGCGACAACGATTCGACCGTATTCGCACCACCATCGCCACCGGCATCGGCCGCGTTCGGGTGCGCCGCACCCATCCATAGCCATAAGCCCAACGTGCTCAACAACAAGGACGCCGCAATCGGCACCGAATAAAAATTCGTCCGATACCACAAGTACGGGGCGTTCGACGCCAAAACCACAAACACGCACAACATACTGACCGCAGCCAGCGAAACATGCGGACGCACACGCTCGATCACGCGAATCGTCAACAGGCACGCGAACACCAAAAAAACAAACATCAGCAGCGGCACCGCAGCGCCAGACGGCATCATCAGACCACCATCAACCCACAACGACGTTATCGCACGATACGGCACAAACAACAGCAACGCCGGCACCACGCCAAAATACGAATACCAACGACCATCAAAAAACGCATAATCCCAATACACCGGACTCACACCATCGGCAAGCAATTGCTGACGAGTCGTCACATCATACGGATTATCCGCATCGCGCAACGCGTCGGGCACATCCAAATCAAGCCACGCATGACCATCAAGCAACGCCCGAGCCACATGATCATACTGATCGTAATCATACGTATACATGCCATCCGTATGAAAACTCAACGGCACCGCAGACACCAACTGCCACGCCACCGCCGCAACAGTCACCAACCCAGGAACCGTCAACAACACGCCCAACGTCACACGCTGACGCACACTCGACGTATTCAACGGCACCTTCCACAGGCGCGAGCCCGGACGCCACAACGCCACCAACACCATCACCAACACCAACAACGCCACACGCAACGGACTCACCGAAAACGGCACACGCACATTCGCGCGAACCGCATCAAACGGAATCAATGACCCCTTCGGCTCCACCACCTGCACGCGCACCGTACGACCGGCCGCAGCCCTCACATACAACGAACGAGACGAATCCAACGACACCGAACACAACGAACCAGCCACACGATCCGCATCCGCACGAACACGCACCGTACGCAACACGCGCGAACCGGCAGGCACACCACCCATAACCTCATCGGACACCGGCACGATCCGCACATACTCAGACGAACCATCCGCAGCCACCTGCAAATACGCCTGCGTCGGATCAGTAACCTCCAACAACCCGTCATCACGACGCTCAAGCCCCGGCCCCAACGTGTTATACGCAGCCGCCGAATCACCCGACGCCGCCAACGAGCGGAAAAACGGCACATTACACAACACGCACTCAACCAACACCACCACAACAAAAGCGGCTACAATAGCTGCGCACACACGATGACGCGCCTGAAAACGCTGTTTCGAAAAAGTCACGAACTTTATTCTAAAGGCTGCATGTCGCATTGAATTGAAAGAATGGCCCACATGTCACACCTCACACCAGCATCGCCATCAGCACACCATCCACACCAAGGACGGACCATGCTCAACCACGCCATGCAAGGGGTACGACAACTCATCAACCACAACAAACACCCCCACAACACCGCCGACGCCAACCCCTTCGGCAAAGCCCTCGACACGCCAGACGACATCGTCGATGAACTCACCCGCAACGCCATCAAACTCAACCCACTCATCAAACGACACATCATCAAAGGCTTCGAAGGCATACCAAGCACACTCCAACTCGGCTGGGCGCAACTGCCACAAACCCAAGGCAAAGCCTTCTCCATCGGACTATTCACCGACAACAACCACTTCGCGCAAATCGCGCTCGCCGACAGCAAAGCACGCGTCTTCGCGGGCACCAATCCCGAAATGGACGTGCAGGATCTGGAACCACGATTCATATTCGTCAAAGAAGAAACCCTCACCCTGCCAGACGGTCCACGATTCGGACACGCGACAAACGGCGCGCCGAAGATGGTGCGCGCGTCGCAAGGCGGTGTCGTGGGACGCATGCCCGATGGCCGCATGATGTGGCTCGCATCCTGGCTGAAAGTCGGCAACCGCTACACGCTCGAACAGATGCGTGCCAACCTGCCGGAAACCATGCGATTCGATCTGGAATACAGGGATGCCATCACCATCGCATTCTTCGCAGCCTACATGCTGCCGCAAATGAACGGGCTACTCGTGGGATTCGGCACGGGCAACATCTTCCGCAGGCTCAACCGAGAGGCGCCGATGGGCGCGATCCGCCGATCCATCAGAGACACGATGAGCGCACGCTCCCATGGCATGCGCGCATCCGGACTTGAGGATTATTTCGCCGACCTCATGCGCGAGGCAGGCGCCCTTGACAAAGACCAAGGGCTCGAAGCAGTACACGGCGCGGAACCATTGCACCTATACACGTCCAGCTACTCGGGCTGCTATTTCTTCGCTTGGGATTCCACACTGCCGTTCTCGGCATCGCTGCGCGCGCTGAACATCGAAGGCAACCTCAACCGTTTCGCCGCAGTCAGTTCATGGCTGGAACGCAACGCCCGTATCGGCAAGCTGCCCACAGAAGACACCGTAACCCGCGCGGAAGCCGCGCAAATCGACATGGCGCTACTGGAAAATCCGGCGCTGATCGCATTGAAACCGGACGACGAATTCGGCGCGATCCTCGACTCACAGCAGGATGACGGCGTCCAAGCCGTCATGCGCCTGGTGGACATCGCCGCGGAAACCAGACGTTCCATCGCCGAAAACACGAAGGACGGCGAGGATGGTACCGCCTTCGGAGCCGAAGGCGGTTCGGAATGGGTATACCGCCAGACAATGTCGAGACTATTGCGCAGCATGCGCCTGCCATACCGCTTCGACGTGGACTTCCGATGCAGTCTCCGAGACGGCAATATGGCCATCGGTTTCACCTCTGCCGGCGTTTCCATGATGCCATCCACCAAATATGACGTGTCCCGCCACGCATGGGTGGATATGACGGACGCCGAACGCGCCCGCATGAGCGCGGACTACAATCTGCGTGTTGGACTGATGATGGCCGCGTTGAGTTTTGGCGCCGATCCGGGCATACAGCGTGTGTCGATGCATATCGATTCGATTGGTTTGGAAGAGGCCGTGGCCGAGCAGGATTCCGCCATCAGCGAGCTGATGAGCGAGGCTTTGGCGGCTTTCGAACGCATTCGTACTGGAGATATGGGTGTTTCTGGGTCCAAGGCCGATCCGAAGGACGGCGATTTCCACGGAGACCCGTCCCGTCCGGTGGCGCCGAGATCCGCCGACATGGGCGTTGATGGCGTCAACTCCGAGGATACGGATGATGCGTTGAACAGCCAATTCGAGGATCTGATGCGGGATATCGACTTCGACGAAGTGACGTTCGCGGTTCCCGACGAGATTGCGGACGATTCCTCTAGCATGGACGACGGTTCCGCACAGGGCGTGCATGATGGCGCTCTTGACGCGGGACTGATCGGCTTCGGCGATTTCGATGGGAATGGTGATGATCCATTAAGCCAGCTTCGCAAGAATCCGACCGTACGCAATCTGGTGACGGTCACCTTCACCAGAAGCGAATTCATGGAGCGTCTGGGCGAGTGCGGATTGTCTGATCCAACAGGCACATACCGTATGTTCGATGCGGAAATGGATGTGGACGGCCTCGGCGCATTGAAGCCAGTGGACGCCACGTTCGATTTGCGCGATAGTCGTTTCTCCCCATCCGGAAGTCAGGAGGAGCCTGAGCTTTCCGACGCCATATTCGACCATGACACGGCACAGCTGTTCGGCTGCCGTGACATGTCGGGGTTGTCCATTCAGCGCGTCGACCTGCTGCAGCGCGCGGTTGGCGAATTCCACAGAATCGCGCAGGACTCCCATCTGGAATCGGTGGCCAAGGCAAAGCAGGCCATGGACGTCATCAACACCATTGCCGACCCGGAATTGACGTCGTTGGCTCCGCAGGTGACGAGTGCGCTCATCGATGGCAAAGACACTCCGGACTTCTCCTTCCGCTTGGCCGACGAGCTTGACGCGGAACGCATCAAGGCGAGAGACCTGCTGTTCTCAGGACAGGTCGACCAAAGCGTGGAACTGGCCGAAGCGGCGTTGGAGCGAATGGACCGACTGTTCGCTTCGAATCCGGGCGTGCCGCGGTATTTCAACTCGTATGCGGAACGCGTCATCTACAATCGCATGTTCGCCACGGAAGGCGAACGGACCGTGCTGATTCCGGACAATCTGTTCTACGCGCATATGGAACTCGCCGACGTGCTTGCACAGGTCAAAGGCGTGAAGGCCGCGTTGCCGCATCTCAATGCGATGGTGCGATATGCGCCGGCCTACCCGCTTTCCCATCTCAAGCTGGCGGTTCAACTGGCGCGCGCCGAGGATTGGGATCCGGCCAGAGCGGCTTGCCTCAACGCGTTGCACGTCGCACTTGACCGTGAGGATGCGTCGTTCGCCTATTACAGACTCGCCTATGCGGAATGGATGTGTGACCACTTCGACATCGCGGCCGCCGCGTACATCATGAGCGAGGAGATTGCCCCCGGGCGAATCGCCATGCTGGAGAGCGAGCTGCAGGAATTGATCGGACGCGCGCAATCGCAATGCATTCCGGTGCCCACCGACGTTCCGGAAGCCATGCACGTGCTTACCCAAGCGGGACTGCCGGTATGGCCCAATACCCAGGTCGCATCCTTGGTACGCAAGGCCGCGCGGGTCTGTGTGGATGAAGGCATGTTCGTGCCGGCACGTACGCTTTCGGTTGCCGCTTCAAGGATGGATGACGAGGAGCGCGACGGTGCCGACGTGGTGCAGATGCAGTTCCTGAGGTCGTTGAACAACTGAACGGCGTGCTTTCCGCAGTGCGCCAAACAGACGTTGGCGATGCAGTAAATCGAACATTTGTGCGATAATGTGTGCATGGCGGCTCTGACCGGCAAAACATTGAAGACAGTGACAAGGCAATGACAATGACAAGGCATGACGATTCCGAACAACTCGCATGGGATTTTGACGCTTCTGAAATGGGCGGCGATACGGGCTCCGCGTCAACCGCTGTGGTTCCCGACGGGGGAGTCAGCTCATATGCGCCGGGCAGTGAACGCTGGATCGCCGCATTGCAGCCAACCGATGCCGACGCCATGCGGTTGACCCGACTTGATGTCTCGTCCATCAGTGCTGAAGCCGCGGCTCGATTGTGGGCGCGTGTGGCGGCGTGGGTGGAATCCGACCAGATCGCATACTACATCGATGACGCGCCGGTCTCGTCCGATGCCGCCTATGATGCGAGAATACGTTGTCTGCAGGCGTTGGAAGCCCAGTTCCCATCCCTCGATTCCGCGCAATCGCCGACGCATCGTGTCGGAGGCACCTTCTCCAATGATTTCGCATCGGTACGCCACCCGTCTCGCATGATGAGTCTTGACGATGTCTTTTCGCTTGAGGAACTGCATGAATGGTACGACGGTGTTATTCGGGGACTTGATTGGCCTGAGACGAAGCCTTTGCCGATGACATGCGAAGTGAAAATCGACGGTCTTGCGCTTAACCTCATCTACCGTAACGGCGTGCTCGAGCAAGGTCTGACCAGAGGTGACGGCGTGATCGGCGAGGATATCACGCTCAATGTGCGCACCATCTCCACCATTCCGCAGAATCTTGCGGGACCGGAAGAAGACATTCCCGAATTCGTGGAGATCCGCGGTGAGGTCTTCATGCGATGGGACGATTTCAACACGCTCAACAAAGAAAACGAGGATGCTGGGCGCGCGCCTTTCGCCAATCCACGTAACGCGGCTGCCGGAAGCCTGCGGCAGAAGGATCCGCGCATCACCGCCACCAGAAGGCTGAGCTTCTATGCGCATGGCATTGGAACGCTCCAGTGGGGCGCCAAACGTGGTGCCGACCATGATGCGGTCAACAACCAATCCGAAGCGTATGGGTTGTATAAGAAGTGGGGCATACCCGTTTCGCCACATAACCGTGAGGTCACCACATTCAGCCAGATTCTCGACATGATCGATTACTACGGCGAGCATCGTGGAGACATCGAACACGCGCTCGACGGCATCGTCGTGAAAGTGGACGATCTGTGGTTGCAGCGGTCGCTGGGCGCGACCTCGCGTGCGCCACGTTGGGCCATCGCCTACAAGTATCCGCCGGAGGAAGTCAACACGGAGTTGCTTGACATCACCGTGCAAGTGGGGCGTACCGGCCGCGTGACACCGGTGGCTATTCTGAAGCCCGTATATGTTGCGGGTTCAACGGTGTCGAGAACCACTTTGCACAATCCGTTCGAGGTGGAACGTAAAGGCGTGCTTATCGGCGACACCGTTGTGGTACGCAAGGCAGGCGATGTGATTCCCGAACTTGTAGGTCCAGTGTTGGAGCGTAGGGAAGGGCACGAAGACCAGCTGCGCCGTTTCGTGATGCCTTCGCAGTGCCCGAGCTGTGGGGCACAACTCGCTCCAGCCAAAGAGGGGGACAAGGACATCCGCTGCCCGAACGTGGAGTCCTGCCCGGCGCAGTTAACCGAACGCATCATCAACCTGGCGTCCAGAAAGGCGTTCGATATCGAACATCTGGGTGACCAATCGGCCATCGCGTTGACGAATCCAGAAGAGGATCGCCCTGATTCGGTGGCGACCTACGCGCCGGACATCACGGAAATCGTGGTGGCACCGGGGCAGGAGCCAGAACCGTACGAGCCGGTGGAAGGGCTGGAGCTGCCGGCCCGGCAAACGCCGGTGTTGTCCAGCGAGGCCGGCCTGTTCTCGCTGACATCCTCCGATTTGCAGGATGTTCGCGTATGGCGAGAAGCGCCAATCATCGAAATTCATGAAACCGTCGGCAAGAACGGTAAACCGAAAAAAACGCGCAAACGTATCGGCGGATCAGGCCTGTGGCATCAGGTTCCGGCGTTTTGGACGACTCCGACAGTGGCGAGAAAGCGTAAGGACGAAGTCGATGGATCCGCGGAATATCCCGGATATGATGTGCCTGAGGATGCTATGGTGGTCCGAGAGGAAACCAAGGTGTCGCGTTCCGGAGCATCCAGCGTGCAGCCGGTATATATACGCCCCGCGGAAAACACAAGGAAAATGCTTGACGAAATTGACAAGGCACGTCACGCCGACTTATGGCGTGTGCTTGTGGCCCTGTCCATCAGGCGACTTGGTCCTCCTACGGCACGTGTTATCGCCAATACGTTCGGATCGCTTGACGCCATCGAACGCGCCAGTGTGGACGAACTGTCACAGATAGACGGCATCGGTCCGGAGATCGCGGAATCGGTGGTCACGTGGTTCGCGTCGGCCAAGGAACCAGGCGATTGGCGCGGCACGGTGTTGGAAGCATGGAAGGCTGCTGGAGTCGGTGCGGAGCAGGTTGAAATCAGTACACTACCGCAGACGCTTGAAGGTAAAACAGTGGTTGTCACCGGTTCGTTGATTGACTTCTCGCGTGACTCCGCCAAAGAAGCGATTATCTCCCGCGGTGGAAGAGCCTCAGGATCCGTCAGCAAGAAAACCGATTGGGTGGTCATTGGCGAAAACGCCGGTGCCAAAGCCGCCAAAGCAGAGGAATTAGGCGTTCCCATGCTAAACGAGGACCAGTTCAAAATACTGCTGGAAAATGGAACGGTGTGATACCGGCACGTCAAACTGGCAACGTAATCGCAAGAAAGCTCTGGCATGCCGCGTCTCCAGACGCTAGTCTGGTACGCGGCTAAAGGAGGAACCATGACCGACGAGCGCACCATCGAAGCGCGCATCTATGAGCGACTCAGCAAAGTAATCGACCCGGAACTGGGTCGATCTGTGACTGATCTGGGCATGATCGCAGCCATCGATGCGATACCGGTGGAAGGTAAGGCGAACACCTATGAGGTTCGTGTGGAGGTCGAACTGACGGTAGAAGGCTGCCCATTATCGCAGACCATCACCAACCAGATCAACGGAGCGGTGGCATCCTACCCGGATGCAACGCTGCTGCCGCGCATCGAAGTCGGATCTATGAGCCAAGACAAGCTCACCCAACTCGTTGCCGGTCTCAAAGCCGAGCGCAAGCAGAATCCCTTCAACAAGCCGGGCATCAAAACCCGTATTTTCGCCATAGCATCCGGCAAGGGCGGTGTCGGCAAATCGTCCGTCACCGCGAATCTTGCCGCCACTTTCGCGGCGCTCGGTTATGATACGGCTGCCATTGATGCCGACATCTATGGATTCTCGCTGCCGCGACTGTTCGGCGTGCACGCGCAACCCACCAATCTGAATGGCATGCTCATGCCCGTCACCGCTTGGGGAACGAAATTGATTTCCATCGGCATGTTTGCGGGCGCCGATCGCGCGATCCTTTGGAGAGGGCCGAGACTGCAGCGTTCGCTCGAACAGTTCCTTTCAGACGTGTGGTGGGGTGAGCCCGACGTGCTTCTGCTTGACTTGGCTCCAGGCACCGGCGATATGGCGATTTCCGTGGCCCAGGCCTTGCCGAACGCGGAACTGGTGGTGGTCACCACGCCGCAGCCATCCGCATCCGACATCGCGGTCCGCTCCGGCCTGGTGACGCTGCAGGTGCCGATGAAAGTGCGTGGTGTTGTGGAAAACATGAGCTATTACGAGCACAAGGGTGAACGTCTGCGGATTTTCGGCGAAGGCGGCGGCGCGCGCGTGTCGGAACAGCTGACCGAAAGCCTCGGTTATGACGTTCCTTTGCTAGCTCAGCTTCCGTTGGAACCGGAATTGAGGGAGACTGGTGAGGCCGGACGTCCGGCCGTGCTGAATGAGGATGGCTCATTACGTGCCGACGATATTGGCGAGACATTCAGGAACCTAGCTGAATCGTTGATGCGCAGGCCCCTGTAAAACTCTATGGAACCGTGTTCCCGTACTGCATTCAGTATGGGAGGGAAACCCGCGAAGACAGGCCATTGCAAAAAACCGAGCGTATTCCATACCGGAAACGAAGCGAAAATGAAACGGCCCTTGTGAAAATCTTGTGCCTTGTGTAGTATCAAGCGCAGACACGGGGGCCGTATGGCTGAGAGGAAGCAAACGCTTCGACCGTATGAACGTATACCGGGTAATGCCGGCGCACGGACGTCTCTCCATTCCCGTGCCTTGTCAAAGAGAGAAAGGCACATATCCTATGATTGAAGAAAAGCAGTCTTCCGTAGTGCGCAAGCACAACAACAAGTGGCGTGTAGTCGATATTGTCGTGGCTGCCATCATTGCCGTTGCGTCCGGTGTGATCTTCTGGGGCTGGGACATTGTCTGTACCGCACCACTGGCTCTCTTCGGAGCGGTGACCCCTGGTTTTGAAGGATTGCTTAACGCCTTTTGGCTGTTCGCAGGTCCTTTGGCGGCCATTATCGTGCGCAAACCTGGTGCCGCGTTGTTCGCGGAAACCCTTGCCGCCGCGCTTGAGCTCACCATGGGCAACCAGTGGGGTGTCGGCGGCTCACTGATCGTCGGCATCATGCAGGGCTTTGGCGCGGAAATCGGCTTCGCAGTCTTTGCCTACAGGAAGTGGGACCTGCTGTCCACCACCATTGCCGGCGCCCTCGCAGGTATAGGCTGCGGTCTGTACTACTGGATCACCAACCCGGCCTGGAGCACGGTGCGTGCCAGTATCTACCTAGGCACCTCCATCATTTCCGGTGCAGTGCTCGCCGGGATGGTGATGTATTTCCTACAGGTGGCCATCGCCAAAACCGGCGTGCTTGACCGTTTCGAATCCGGCCGCACGCAGGAACTGGTCTGACGATTCGTTTGTGAAGTCCCGTATCGCATTCACGGTGAGTGGATACGGGACTTCTTTGATGCGTGTTCGCCTTGCGAATGTCAAATGCAAAAGGAATGAAAGAACGATTCATGGGTACTGATGCAGGAAAACCGTTTTCCGCAGCCGGGGTGGTCGCGCGCGATTGGGGATGGCGGCATGCCTCACGTAAGGATTTTGCGTTAAGGCATGTGGATTTCACCATACAGCCGGGGGAGCGCGTGTTGCTGTTGGGCGCTTCCGGTGCCGGAAAATCGACGTTGATGGCCGGTCTTGCCGGCGTGCTCGGCGGTGATGATGAAGGCGAACTCGAGGGTGAGCTGCTGATTGACGGAACGGATGCCCGTCATTCGCGTGGGCGCTCAGGATTGGTATTGCAGGATCCCGATGCGCAGACGATTCTGGAACGTGTGGGAGATGATACTGCTTTTGGTTGTGAAAATCTGAATCTGCCAAAAAATGAGATTTGGAGCAGGGTCCGTTCATCACTCGACATTGTTGGACTTGGCTATATGAAACTCGATCGTTCCACACGCAGGCTTTCTGGCGGGCAGCGTCAACGTCTGGCTTTGGCTGGTGTACTCGCCATGCATCCCGGGCTGCTGTTGCTTGACGAGCCGACCGCCAACCTTGATCCGGAAGGCGTCAAGGAAGTGCATGATGCGGTACGTGGTGTGCTTGACCGAACCCATGAAACCTTGGTGGTGGTGGAGCATCATATCGACGTATGGCTTGATTTGGTGGATCGTGTCATTGTGCTTGGTAAGCCGGAATCCGATTCGCATGTCAGCGGAGTCATCGCCGACGGCACTCCGGAAGAAGTGTTTGGCAGCATGGCGCCGGTATTGACAAAAGGTGGTGCCTGGGTTCCGGGGCGCACCGTCGAAAGCCATATTCCCGAATCCAATCAATCGTCGGGAAATGTTGTTCTGCGAACCGAGGATCTCAGCTTCGGACGTGAATTCGCTCTTGGCGAGCGTGTGAACCTCGCGTTCCATGCCGGCGAGATTACCGCCCTGACCGGCAAAAACGGCGTGGGAAAATCCACGCTCGCTTTGACTTTGGCTGGCTTGCTCAAGCCGATTTCCGGTCGGGTAAGTATGGATGAAAGCATGGTTCCCGCACATAGGGAGAACAACGTCTTCACATGGAAAAGCAGGGATCTTCTTGGGCGAATCGGCATGGTGTTCCAAGAGCCGGAACACCAGTTCGTCACGTCCAGCGTGCGCGACGAAGTGGCAGTCGGTCCTAAATCCATGGGGAAAACCGATGACGAGGCCTACGCCATCGCCGATATGATGCTAGAACGGCTGAATCTCAAGCGGTTCGCCCCAGCTAATCCATTCACGTTATCCGGCGGCGAGAAGCGTCGCCTTTCCGTGGCGTCCATGCTTGCCGCGGCGCCGAAGGTGTTGGTGATGGACGAGCCGACATTCGGTCAGGATTTCACCACATGGACGGAAATGGTCAGGCTGATAGCGGGCGCGCGCGACGCGGGCTGTTCCGTCATCATGGTCACTCATGACGAGCCGTTGATCGAAGCGCTGGGTGCGCGTCGCATTCTCGTAAGCGAGGGGGAGTGAGATGGAACAGTTGAAAACTATCAGCGTGGTGCCGCATAGGGAACGTCATGATGACGCCAAGCCGGCGTCGCCGTCATGGTTTGTAGCGAAGATTAATCCGGTCAGTCGTTTCATCGGTGCGCTGATATTGTGCATTCCCATGTTCGTGACGTTGGATGTGGTTTCCGCATCGGTGGCGTTTGCGTTGGAGATGCTGCTGCTCTGGATTGGAGGCGTCGCTCCATGGACGGTGCTTCGTAAAACCTGGCCGGTATGGGTCGCAGCTTCGGGAAGCTTCATTTCCGTGTCATTGTATGGCAAAACCTCCGGTGCCGTGCTGGTCAATCTTGGTAATGTCATTGTGGTCTCGCAGGGATCGTTGTATTTGGCGGTGGCCACGTTCCTACGTGTGGCGGCCATTGCCGTTCCCGGCGTGATCCTCGCGCTTGGCCTTGACCCGACCGATCTGGCCGATGGTTTGGTGCAGATTCTGCATTTGCCGTCACGATTCGTATATGGCGGTTTGGCTGGCATGCGCATGTTCACGTTGCTGCAGGATGATTGGCGTGCGCTTGGGCAATCCCGCCGCTCTCGTGGACTAGGCGACGGTAGCGCCATCAAGCGCGTATTTTCCCAGGCGTTCAGCCTATTGGTTGTGTCGATTCGACGCGGCACGAAGCTTGCCACCGCCATGGAGGCGCGTGCTTTCGGATCGGATGCTCCACGTAGTCAGGCCCGGGAATCACGTTTGAACGCCGTCGACTGGCTGTTTTATGCGATTTGTGTGGCAGTGCCAGTGATTGCGTTGTCTTGCGCTTATTTCACCGGTTACTGGCATTGGGCTTTTACCGGCACTGGCAATTAATCGGAGCAGGGCTGCGCAGTACGAGGTTTGTTGAATGCGCGGCGGATTTGCGAAGGGCGTTTCATTCGTTGTATGGAATGGAACGCCCTTCGCATTTGCCCGTTGTTTTTCTCAAAAGATATGTGATATCCGCTACTTGGCAAGCTTGTCAAGCAGCAGCGCTTCGGTGATCACATTGTTTTTCAGGCTGGGAAGACTGATGGATTCGTTCGGGCTGTGCGCGTTGGCCTTCGGATCCTCGGGACCGGTGACCAGTACCTGCGCGTCCGGGAAAATACGCTGCAATTCCGGAATGAACGGAATCGAGCCACCTTCGCCCTTATTGACCGGAGCCACGCCAAACGCCTCTTCCATGGCGTCCATGGCGTCTTTGGTGGCCTCGGCATTTGGATCCATGGCCCAACCCATGCCATTATCAAGCTTGTCGACCCACACTTCGGCGCCAAACGGAGCATGCTCGACCATGAACCTGGCAAGTGCTTCCTGAGCCTCTTCCGGACGCTGGTTTGGAGCGGTGCGCAGGCTGAGACGGAACGTCGTTTCAGGGGAGATCACGTTGAACGATCCCTCCACTGGATGAGCATCGAAGCCGATGACGGTCACGCTCGGCTTGGTCCACAGACGTGCGGCCAAAGAACCGGTGCCGGCCAGACGGTAGGAATCGACGATGCCGGCGTCCGTACGCACGGTTGCCTCATCCATATCTCGCTGCAGTCCGCCGATTGGATCTTCTGAGGCGACGCCCGGTACCACCAAATCGCCATGCTCGTCATACATGGAAGCGATCAGCATGGAGGCAAGCGTGTTCGCATCGAGGATCGGTCCGCCGTACTGACCGGAGTGCACCGGATGATGCAGCGCCTTGACGTGCACGTCAATATCGGTATTGCCTCGCAGCGACGTGGTGAGCGAGGGGATTTCAGCGGACCAATTGCCCGAGTCGGCGACGATGATCACATCGGAATCGAATTCGTCCTTATGCTCCTCGATGAAGGGAATGAAGCTTGGCGATCCCATTTCCTCTTCGCCTTCGATGAAGACTTTGATATTGACCTTCAAATCGTCGCCGAGCGCCTGCAATGCGCCGGAATGAATGGCGATTCCGCCGCCATCATCGGCCGCGCCGCGTCCGTACAGGCGTGTGTCGATTACCGTGCCGACGAATGGGTCGGTGTTCCATACGCTGGCATCGGGCACCGGCTGCACGTCGTGATGCGCGTACAACAGCACGGTTGGAGCGTCGATATCGACGATTTTCGAACCGATGACCTCCCAAGCGCCCGGCGTGCCATCGGGATTGTGCGACTGCACCACATGCGCATCGACACCTACCTTGTTCAGCTCTTCGGCCACGAATTGCGCGGACTGTTTCATATGATCCGCGGTAATGCCTTTTGCGGAAATGGACTGCAACGCGATTTTCTTGTTCAGCACGTCGACAATGCGGTCAAAATCCGCTTCGACGCGCGCGCGAATCTCATCGGCATGTAAAACTGCCATACTGCTCCTCCTTATATATGCGGCATATACGCATCTTGGAAACGTGCCGCCGCATGCTATCGAATGACCATTGTATCCGTCGAACCAATCACGTCCAATCGTTGACATGAATGAGGCAAGGCGTCGATACGTCAATTTACGCTCTATAGGCATGAGTGTGTTTAATAAGAAGGAAGATGCGGACCAGGAGCCTGTCGGGAAGAAGGCTGCGGAGCCTACTGCCGGCAAGGGGCGTCCGACGCCGAAGCGCAAGGATGCCCAGGCGCAGAATCTCCGTCCGCTGGTTCCCAAGGATCGTGAAGCGAGCCGCAAGGCCGCCAAGGCGCGTATGCGCGAGCGTGAAAACGCCGAATACGATGCCATGCAGAAGGGCGACATCAACCATATGCCGAAGTCCGAGCGTCTGCCGTGGCGTATATACATCCGCGACTACGTCGATGCCCGCTTCAACTTGGGTGAGTTCTTCATTCCGGTCGCCTTCGTCATTTTGATCGGTTCGATTTTCGTGACCTACAAGTGGCCGGCGTTGGCATTGCCGTTGATGCTGCTTATGTACATCTATCTGTTTGCGGTGATCATCGACATCGTGATCATGTGGCGCAAGCTCAAGAAGAAGCTCATTGAAAAGTTCGGCGAGCAGTCCGTGGCCAAGGGCATGCGTTCCGGTTCCTACGCGTGGAGCCGTGCCATCCAGATGCGTCGCTGGCGTCTGCCGAAGCCGCGCTATCAGAAGCGTGGACACTGGCCCGAGTGATCCATTCTGCGAGAATCGCAGTTGCTTTTTCAAGCCGTCGGCGAAAACCGACGGCTTTTCCATTACCATGTAACCAGTTGTAACGCACGAATCAACGAGGGCAGGCATGACTGAACAGCATTTCGACATTGTCATCATCGGAGCGGGACCAGGAGGATATTCCACGGCATTGCGTGCCGCGCAGCTCGGCAAAACGGTGGCGCTCATCGAACGCGACAAAACGTTGGGAGGCACCTGCCTCAATCGTGGTTGCATTCCGTCGAAGGCGTTGCTGACGGCCGCACACAGTGCGCAGAACATACGCCAGGCGGAACGTATGGGCATCAGTGCCACCTTACAGAGCATTGATTTCGGCAAATTACGTGACTTCCGTACGTCCACGGTGGAGACGATGACGAAGGGGTTGGCGGGATTGCTGTCGCATCGCGGCGTCACGGTGTTCCGCGGCGAGGCACAGCTGAAAAATGGTTATGAGGTGCATGTTGCGCCGGCCTTGGGAGAGACGCAGGTTCTGCGTTCCATCAAGGCGGGAGTAGGGGAACCTGTAGGACCTGAACTTACGATCTCAGGCGGCGATATTGTTCTCGCGACCGGTTCGCGCCCGCTGCCGTTGCCTAACGATCCGTTTTCCGGAGCGTTGATTGATTCGACGCAGGCTCTGGAATTGGACACGTTCCCATCCAGCGCGGTGATTATCGGCGCTGGCGCGGTGGCGTTGGAATTCGCATCATTGTGGAATGCGTCGGGATGCAAGGTGACCTTGCTCATTCGCAAGGATCGCGTGCTGTCGTCTTGGGAGAGGCGGGCTTCGATGACGTTGACGCGTGAGCTCAAACGCCATGGCGTGAATGTGGTGGCGCGCACGTCGGTAAGTCATGTGGACACTGGAGCAAACTTGGGTGCTACCGTGCACTACAGGCAGAGTGATGACGGTGAGGAGCTCACCGCGTATGGCGAAGTGGTGCTTGCTGCCATTGGCCGCATGCCGAACACCGATGCCGACTGGTTCGCTTCCAACGGCATCGAATTGGAGGAACGTGGCTATGTTCTGACCGATGCGTACGGGCGCACGAACGTGGAAGGCGTATGGGCTTTGGGAGATATCACGCCGGGGCATGCCTTGGCGCACCGTGCGTTCGAGCAGGGCATCACCATCGCCGAAACCATCGCGGGACTTGATCCCAAACCTGTCGTCGACGAAACCGTGCCGCAAGTCGTGTTTTCCTTCCCCGAGGCGGCAAGCGTCGGGCTTACGCTCAGCGAGGCGAAATCACGTGACACCATTGTCGATCCGCAGGAAACCGCATATCCGATGCTGTCCAACTCGCGTATGCTCATGAGCGGGGAGGGTGGATCCATGACCATCGTCAGCGGTGCGATGACTGACGCTCCTGACGTTCCTCTTGTGCTTGGAGTGCACATCGTCAGTCCGATAGCCAGCGATCTGATCGCGGAAGCCGAACAGCTGGTCGGTAACCATGTACCGCTTGCCGACGCGGCAAGGCTCATCCATCCGCATCCTACGTTCAGCGAATCGTTCGGAGAGGCGCTGCTCAAAGCGGATGGCAGGCCTTTGCACACCCGATAATCCTCGTCAATAAAGGGGAAACAGCGGAAATCATGCGATATGGCATGGTTCCTGATAAACTACCGTTCCAGTGTGAGTAACCGCATAACCAAGTGAGGAAGTCGATGGCAGACAAAGAAGAGCCAAAGAAGAAGCAAAGCACCATCAAGCAGATCATTCAGATCTTCAAGTACACCCACGCCGAAGATAAGGCTCTTCCGTGGTTGTGCGGCGGCGTGTTCGTGGCGCCGATCGTTGTGTTCGTGGTGCTTGGCATCGTGTTCAAGTGGTCGGTGATCGGATGGATCACGTCCATGATCCTCGCCATCATGCTTGGCCTGCTGTTCGCCACCATGATGCTCACCAACCGTGCCGACAAAGTCGGATACGCCAAGCTTGAAGGGCGTCAGGGTGCTGCCATCAGCGTGCTCGGCAACATTAACAAGGCTGGCTTCAACTTTCCGCAGGAGCCGGTGTGGGTTGATCCGAAGACCAAAGACGCCATTTGGCGCGGCACCGGTTACAACGGCATTTATCTGCTCGGCGAGGGCGATTACAATCGCGTCAAGCGTGCCATGGACCGTCAGGAGCAGAATATCAAGGGTGTGACCGCCGGTTCCGATATTCCCGTCTACCGTATCTACGTCGGCCAGGGCAAGAATCAGACGAGCCTGAAGAATCTGCGCAAGACCGTGCTCAAGTGCAAGAGCTACCAGCCGACCAGCCACAAGAACAAGCTGATGGCAGCCATCCATCCGAAGAGCCGCTTCATGCTTACCAAGACCGAGCTGAACATCCTCAACGAGCGTCTGCGCACTCTGCAGATGAAGAACGGCATGGGCATTCCGAAGGGCGTCGACCCGATGCACCCGCAGCGCATCAGCCGTCGTGCTATGCGTGGCCGCTGATTTTCCTGGAATCGTAAAGCCGGCTTACATATGGGAACCTCGATGAACACATTATCGAGGTTCCTTTTTTCATATCTCCGTTACCTTCCGCTGGCCTGCGCGCATGCGGTAAGGTTTTTGAGAAAAGAAATGGACGTCGCAAGCGACATGACGACACGAATGTCCACAAATTGAACGGTTTTGCAGAGGCAAATACGAACGTTCGTAACAATTGAACCCCAGTTTTTCGCGAAATCATCCTTCGAATATGTCATTACGAAACATTCTCGTAACCCAATTGGCGAGTGAGCGAAACGCGCGTTCCTAGACTAAGAGCCTGTAAGTTACTTATTCGAAAGGAGCGGTCCCGTGACTGCACTTGAAACCAAGGCTGATGCTGAGGCCCTTATCAACAAGGAAGGCATCGAGTATGTCTCCGTTCGCTTCACTGATCTGATCGGTGTTCAGCAGCACTTCACCGTGCCGGCAAGCGAATTCCTGAAGGACGCCTTCACCGACGGCATGCCGTTCGATGGCTCCTCCGTGGAAGGCTTCCAGGCCATCAATGAATCCGATATGAAGCTGGTGCCGGACGTTTCCACCGCATTCGTCGATCCGTTCCGCAAGCACAAGACCCTCGACGTGGCCTTCTCCATCGTCGACCCGCTGACCGATGAGCCGTACTCCCGCGATCCGCGTCAGGTTGCAGGCAAGGCCGAGGCCTACCTGAAGTCCACCGGCATCGCCGACACCGCTTCCTTCGCTCCGGAAGCCGAGTTCTTCATCTTCGACAAGGTGCGCTTCGAGAACAGCATGCAGCGCTCCTTCTACGAGGTCGACTCCATCGAAGCTCCGTGGAACTCCGGCGTCGACACCGAAGACGACGGCACCCCGAACATCGCATTCAAGAACCGCGTCAAGCGCGGCTACTTCCCGGTTCCGCCGATCGACCACACCCAGGATCTGCGTGACGACATGGTCGCCAACCTGCAGAAGGTCGGTCTGATCCTCGAGCGTTCCCATCACGAGGTCGCCGGCGCTGGCCAGCAGGAGATCAACTACCGCTTCAACTCTCTGCAGCACGCAGGCGATGACCTGATGAAGTACAAGTACGTCGTTCACGAGACCGCCGCTCTGGCAGGCAAGGCCGCAACCTTCATGCCGAAGCCGATCGCAGGCGACAACGGCACCGGCATGCATTGCCACCAGTCCCTGTGGAAGGACGGCAAGCCGCTGTTCTACGATGAGAAGAACTACGGTGGTCTGTCCGACCTTGCCCGCTGGTACATCGGCGGCCTGATCAAGCACTCCTCCTCCGTGCTGGCCTTCACCAACCCGTCCCTGAACTCCTACCACCGTCTGGTCCCGGGCTTCGAAGCTCCGGTCAACTTGGTGTACTCCGCACGCAACCGCTCCGCCGCCATCCGTATCCCGCTGGCCGGCACCTCCCCGGCTGCAAAGCGCATCGAGTTCCGTGCTCCGGATCCGTCCTGCAACCCGTTCCTCGCCTTCTCCGCACAGCTGATGGCAGGTCTGGACGGCATCCTGAACCACATCGAGCCTCCGGAGCCGGTCGACAAGGATCTGTACGAGCTGCCGCCGGAAGAGCACGCAGGCATCAAGCAGGTTCCGAGCTCCCTGGCAGAGGCCATGGATGCCCTTGAGGAAGATCATGACTTCCTCACCGCAGGCGACGTCTTCACCGACGACCTGATCGAAACCTGGATCGGCATCAAGCGTGGCGAAATCGACCAGGCCCGCCTGGCTCCGACCCCGCTGGAGTACGAGCTGTACTTCCACATCTGACGGCCGCATAGGGCGGAACATAGCCGGCAGTAGGGCTTTCGCGGTATCCAGAATAGCCCACTGCACCTATACTGCACCTATGGTGTTCTGAAGAACCCCACTTCGTCCACAATCGGACGCAAGTGGGGGTTTCCTTATGCGTGCCAGGCGGGCAGCGCGTCGAGCCAGGCGTCCAGGTCGGCGCGGCGGATGCGCATGGTCGTGCTGCCCGCCATGCGCGCCTTCAGCAGGCCGTTGCGTACCTGGGCGCGGATGATCTTCGCCGGCACGCCGGTAAGGGCCTCCGCCTCCGGCACGCCCAGCAGGGGGCGGTCGGTGATGGGGACGTAGGGCTTCTTCTTGGCGTCGTCCGGCTCCGGATCGGTCTCCGGGTCGGCGATTGGCTTCTTCGAATATGTCATACCGACCGCTATGCGTCCCCGCGCGACGCATAGCCACATGGTATGGGAACATCACAATCACGATTCATGGAAAAGGCGTCGGCCATGCTGGCCGTGCTGGCATGCCTGCTGGCCGCGTTCGTCGCGCCGTTCGCGCTGCAACGACGATCGCAACCTGCGCTACGCTGCAGACGAGAACTATGACGAATACCGCGCAGGTCGCGAAGAGCGTCACGAGCGTCCGCGTCGCCGTGTGCGCCGCGACTTCGATCCGTTCGACGACTGATTGTTCGCTAATGTGACGCCCCAATAATGGAGTGTCACTGTGAATTGTGATGTGGGGGTCTGGGAAACCAGACCCCCACATCATTTGTTATTGAAGCTTGTAAAGAATTTCGCGCAATAGCTAACGCTCACGCGGATTCACGAATAAGCAGATCGCCTTTGATACACAACGACTCCGGCTGCGTCACCGCTTCTGCTGCATCCGTCGATTTCGAGGCATTGATCTGCTTGATGAGCATCGTGACGGCATCTTCGCCGCCCTGCGTGAAATATTGATGATACGTGGTGATCGCCGGCCTCCAGATGGACGACAACGGATTGTCGTCGAACCCAGTCACACGAACATCTTCGGGCACACGGCGCCCCTCGTCCATCAAACCGCTGATGATGCCCATGGCGATCTCATCGTTGCCTGCGAATATGGCTTCCACCGTGCTGTCATGCGCATAGTCCCGCCCAAGCTCGCGAGCTTTTTCCGGCGACCACACCGCAGTGGTCGGCTTGTAGATCACAGCACCATGCTGCCGCAGTGCGGCTTCCCACCCCTTGGTGCGGTCATCGCCGCCGCCTTTGCCAGGAACAGAAACATGGTGCACTGTCGTCACGCCCGTTGACAGCAGGTATTCGGTCATTGCAAAGCCGGCGTGATATTCGTCGAACGAGATGTGCGCGTGCTTGCCGTCCGGCCGTCCTCCAATAAGCACGCATGGCAGATCGTCGGGAATGTAGTGAATCGATTCAATGGCGGCGGCGTCGTATTGCAGAATGATGATGCCGCTTGGATGCTGGTCGAGTGCCATATCGACGATGCTTTTGCATTCATCTGACCACTGCGTGTGCAACTTGGAGATGTTGATCACATACCCCTGCCGCTGTGCAGCTACTTCAATGCCCTGAATTGTGTATGCCGAGCCAAACAACGTTGTTTCGCTCGAAAGCACGGTGATCGATTGCACTTGGGAGGTGGCAAGACCGCGTGCGATGTGACTCGGGCGGTAGTCGAGGAGCGTGATCGCTTTCGCGATGCGCTGGCGCGTTTCGTCGCTCATGTGTGGTGAATCGTTGAGGTAGCGAGACACCGTGGCGACTGAGACGCCAGCGAGTGCGGCCACGTCTTTGATGACGGCCGGACGTTTCTTCCTAATCATGATATTCCTCATTCTAGGTTTTGCGGTGGAGGAGTTGGTGTGATGGCTGGCGGCGCCGCATTGCATTCGCCGGCCAGTGACATCTATGCCAATTATTTATGAAACCGATTTCTATTGTATGATACGCACGTATTTGCATATTTACGAACTTCAGTCGATTTGTTTTGATTTTACTTTATATTTCAACGATTTTGCAACTTGTCTAGTTCTGTTTGCAGAGAAAAATTACAGAGTTGCATTGCCATGTAACCGCTACCGTGATATGATTCTTTCTAGAAACGAAACGTTCAAGATGGAGGCATCGCATGACTCGGATTCCCTCGACCGTGGTGATCACCGGAAATGGCCTTCACGGTATGGCTGGCACATCGCTCACATTGCACGTGCCGAGCGAAGGACTGCCGCGCATCGAGTCGATGCTGCTGATGCCAACATCCGTTAACGTTTCAGAGCATTCATCTCACACGCCCGCCGAAACGGGGATCAGTGGTCCTCAAGTGATCGGTGCGTATCTCGACCATGCGCAGAATCCCAGCGTTATGCCCACGCAATCGGAGGCTTGGCTGGGCACTCCGAAATTAGTGCTCGCGCGTGATGGCGTGCAGCTGTTCCCCCGATTCACCATTACGGAGCTGACCAATGCACAGACTTGGGCGCATATCGAAGCAGTGGACGAACAGTGCGGCGTGCAGCTCGATATTATGATCTCGATTAATGAGGCTGGCTTGATTCTGCAGCATGCACGGCTCACCAATCTCATTGACAATCCGCTTGAGGTGCGTTCGCTGCTGCTCAGTGTGCCGGTGCCGGATTCCATGACCGAATTGCAGACCTGCACTGGGCATCACCTTCGTGAACGGCACGTTGAACGGATGCCATTCACCAGTGGTCTGCACGCCAAAGAGTCGTGGGTCGGTCGCACCGGATTCGACTCGACGACGCTGCTGTGCGCCGGTACGCGTGACTTCTCGTTTGAGCGAGGCCGCGTGATGTGCGCACACGTGGCGTGGAGCGGCAATACCGTGCATTTCGCTGAGAAAACTCCGCAATGCGGTTCACTGCTGGGCGGTGGCGAGGCGCTGTATGCCGGTGAAGTGACGCTTGATAACAACGAAACATATACATCTCCTGTGCTGGAAGTTTCTTTGGGCAACGGGCTCAACGAAGCAAGCGCGCGCTTCCGTGAAACAGTGCGACTCGCTCACAAGCTGGGGCCACGACCGGTGACGTTGAACACATGGGAAGCTGTGTATTACGGCCAGAACGAAACGACACTGCTAGAACTGGCTGACGTTGCCGCACAGGTCGGTGTGGAACGCTTCGTCGTCGATGATGGCTGGTTCCTCGGCCGTCGCACCGACACCGCAGGACTCGGTGACTGGCAAGTGGACGATGCTGTGTGGCCGAACGGGCTTCAAGCTCTGGCTGACCATGTGCACGAGTTGGGCATGGAGTTCGGACTCTGGTTCGAACCGGAGATGATCAATCTAGATTCCGAACTCGCGCGCTCGCATCCGGATTGGATTCTTTCACCTGATGTAACTCGTTTGGGACTGTCGGGACGCGACCAATACGTTCTAGATATGAGCCGCCTTGATGCGCGTAACTACATTTTCAATTCGTTGAGCGCCATCATCGACGACTGTGGTGTCGACTACATCAAATGGGATCACAACAGGCCGGTTACAGAGGCGGTATCGCTGTATTCCGAACGACCTGCCGTGCATGTGCAAACTGAAGCGGTATATGAGCTGATCGACGCGCTGAAGCAGCACTACCCGAAGCTGGAAATTGAAAGCTGCGCATCGGGCGGCGGGCGCATCGATATGGCTATGCTGCAACGCGCAGATCGAGTCTGGGCGTCCGACTGCACCGATCCTATGGAGCGCGTAGACATTCAACGCGGCACAAGCTTGATCGTGCCGCAAGAGATGATGGGAACGCATATCTCCGCTTCGCCGAACCATGCCACACTACGTCAAACGACGCTGATGACCCGCATCGCCATGGCGTTCTTCGGTCATCTGGGCGTCGAATGGAATCTGCTGCAAGTGCCTCAGGAAGACCTGAAGAAGCTTACCGAGTGGATATCGCTGTACAAGCAGCAACGCGGGTGGATGCATGAGGGAAACCTCGTGCACGCGGATATCGATGATGCCGCCGTCAGAGTCGATGGCATCGTGTCGCAAGACGGTGCACATGCGCTGTATCGCTACACCGTCGTCTCCAGCTCGAACACCTACCCGAACGGTGCAATACGATTCCCCGGTCTCACCGCTGGCCATCGCTACCTTGTGCGGCCTTTCGGCGGAGCAAACCAATACTTGCATGAAATGAGTCCATCCACCAGAACGGCACAACCATGGTGGCTCGACGAGGGCATGGTGTTCGACGCCGCCCTCCTCACACAGTGGGGAATCCGGCCGCCACAGTTGGCTCCGGAGCATGCCGTGCTCATCGAATGCTTGGACATCGCGAACCCACAGAAAGGAGCAACAACCTCGCACACATAGTTCACAGATATGCACACAAACGCGGCGTCGCATTGGCATCTTGCCGGTATGGCGTCAACACAAAGAAGAAAAGAAAGGTAGAACAATGAAGTTCAATCTCAATAGGCGAGTCACTGCAGGAGTCGCCGTTTTGCTCGCCGCATCGCTTGGCTTGGCGGGATGCTCGAATCCAACGAGTTCGTCTAGCGGATCTGACGCCGACACCTCCGCCGCGGACTACTGGCCTTCGGCTACAGGCAAACTCGACGGAGTGGAGCTCAAGTTCTGGGCGGCACAAACGTCGAACAAGATCCCCGAAACAGTGGCGAAGAACTTCGAAAAGGCAACCGGAGCGAAAGTCACCATCGAAACGATCCCCGATAACTATGAGCAGAATGTGCAGACGAAGGTCACCACAGGTGATGTTCCCAATCTGCTCATGTGGCAGCCGACGCGCTCGATGCTCGCCGGTTTCGTCGCCCAAGACCAGCTGCAGAAGCTCGACAACGCTCCATGGGTGAGCAACTATGCCACCGGCATCGCCGATGCCGGTGGCGTGGTTGACAACGTGCGCTATGCGGCGATGATCTCTTCGCCATCAGTGCAAGGCGTGTTCTACAACAAAGACGTGTTCAAGAAGGCCGGCATCAACGAGCTGCCCAAGAACTGGGACGAACTCGTCGAAACGGCGCAGAAGGTCAAGAGCACGAAGGCCGCAGATTCGGCATTCTTCGAAGCAGGCGGTTCGCAGTGGACAACGCAATATGCGGTGTCGGTGCAGCTGGCCGACGCAGCCAAGAAAGGTCTGTGGGAACGCATCAACACCGGTAAGGAGAAGTTCACCGACAGCACCGTGCAGACGGCCGTTAACAACTACAAAGACCTCTTCGACAAGGGCCTCTACAACTCCAACGCCACAACTGCAAAGGACTCTGATGAGGCTGCGGCACTGTGGAACGGCAAGACCGGCATGATCATCGCCGTCGGCGGCTTGTTCAATTCGGTGGCTGCTCTCGCCGACAACAACAAGGAGGCGTTGGACGAAAAGATAGGCTTCTTCCCGATCTCGACTGACGACAACATCGGCACGATCATTCCAGAACAGACGAACGCAGTGGTCTCGTTCAAGACCGGCGACTCCAAGAAGGATGCCGCTGCCCGCCAGTTCATCTCGTACTGGATGAGCGATGGCTATGAGGACTTCGTCAAAGACCAGAATGTCATCTCGTCGTTGAAGACCGTCGAGTCCCCAAGCACGATTCCTCAAGCGCTGATGGATGCCTCTGAGTGCGTGAAGACCGGCGCTGGCTCGATGCAGTCGTTCGCCATCGCCAATCCAGATCTGTACCTCTACCTGGCTGAGATGATCGCAGGCACGAAGACGCCTGAGCAGGTCACGCAAGCCACGCAGGAGCAGTTCGCACAGCTTGCAAAGGCTCAGGGAGCCAAGGGCTTCTAAGGCTTTTGCAATGACGGCGCATGGTGCGGGTGCCATGATTTCCCACCCGCACCATGTGACCTCCATGTTCCAACACTATGGCTGCTACAGCTGGAGCAATAAGGCTCGGGCAGGCCAGAAAGCTAACACCATGACTACAACTTCCACCACTGCGGGTGAGGTTTCAGCGAAGAAACCCGCGCATCGCGTCAACGCCCGCGTCAAACTGATGAAACAGAACTACCCGGTGCGGTTCATCGTTCCGGCGATCGCGGTTCTGCTGTTCTTCTTCTTCGTTCCGACAATCCTCAACTTCGTGTTCGCATTCACGAACTGGTCGGCATTCTCGAAAACGATCGACTTCAACGGCCTCGACAATTTCAGAGACCTCTTCCAATCCGGCACGCTCACGCGCGACCTGCGCACGACGTTCATCTACGCGGTGCTTGTCGCGATCTTCCAAAACACATTCGGCTTGATTCTGGCGGTGTTCCTCGAAGAGGACACCAGGCTCAACCGGTTCGCCCGAGTGATGTTCTTCATCCCCGTCATCATGTCGGCGCTCGCCGTCGGCTACATTTGGCAGGCGGTGCTCAAAACCGATGGCGCGCTCAACTCGTTGCTATCGCTGATCTCCGGTGCCAACGTGCAGATCGCATGGCTCGGCAGCCCAGTGTGGACGCTCGTGCTCGTCGCCGCCATTCACGGATGGAAATGGATGGGCTTGTCGATGCTGATATTCCTCGCCGGTCTCAAAACGATCGACCCGGACGTGCTTGAAGCCGCCTCGATCGACGGCGCAAACCGTAGGCAGATCTTCTGGAAGGTCAAATTCCCGCTGCTCGCCCCGGCGTTCACGTTCAACGTGGCGACGGCCTTGCTCGGCTCGATGAACGGTTTCGACATCGTTCAGGCCACCACTGCAGGAGGGCCGGGAGGCTCCACGGAGATTTTGAACATATTCGTGTGGCGCACATTCGGCAAGGGTCTGTATTCACAGTCCACGACGATGAGCCTCGTGCTGTTCGTCATGGTGACGGCTGTGGCTCTGCCGCTGATTTGGTTCCTGCGCAGAAGAGAGGCGAAGACGCTATGAGTTCCGCAACATATGGGGCTGCCCCCAAAGTGAATGATTCGGTAGCCGTCAACAAAATGAGCAAAACGCACGTCATTGTACATGCTATTTTGGTGGTTGTGGTGATGCTGCTGCTACTCGGCATACCGTTCTGGCTGCTCATCGTGACGGCAGGCAAAAGCCAAGCCGAGGCCATCAACCCGAACATGAGCCTGCCATCGCATTGGCAGCTGTTGGAGAACTTCCGCACCGTCATCACAGACGGCAAGATGGTGTCGGCGTTCTTCGGCTCGGTGCTCGTCACCGTGCCATCAGTGTTCCTGGCACTGCTGTTCGGCTCGATGGCTGCCTGGGTGCTCGCCCGCCGCACCACCAAGCCAATGGCGATCGTATACGCACTGTCTATCTCCGGCCTGATTCTGCCGCCGGCAGTTGTCACAGTGATGATGCTGCTGAAAATGACCGGATTGTCTGGCACGATCCCCGGTATGATCGGCGTGTACGTAGGCATCTATCTCTCTACCGTCATCTTCTTCGTCACCGGCTTCATCCGCACGATTCCGGTCTCTCTTGAAGAAGCCGCACGCATTGACGGCGCCGGTCCCGCACGCATCTTCTTCACGATCGTGCTGCCGTTGCTTCTGCCAACGCTCTCTACCGCGACGATTCTTGTGACGCTCTACATTTGGAACGACGTGTTCTATTCACTGTTCATTCTGTCGGGGAAGGTCAATCTTCTGCCGCTCAATCTGTATAACGTCGCCTCCGCCGGTCTGTATTTGAACAACTGGCATCTGATCTTCGCCTACATCATTCTCATGAGTCTCCCGCTGCTCATCGTCTTCGCCTTCGCACAGCGCAAGATCATCAGCGGTATCACCGGAGGCGCAGTGAAGTGAATAATATCAATATTTTTCGAGAAAGGGAATAGCCCGGATGCAACTCAGGAAAAACGTATCGCGAGCCGTCGTTGCCGTGCTCGCGGCAGCATCCCTCGCCGCACTGCCATGCATACCAGCGCACGGTGAGGAATCCGGCCAAACAGCAAATGTCGGGAACGTGCTGTTGGGCAAACAGCCGACGACGAACAGCACCAATCTCATCGACACCGGAATGTCTACCGTGCCTCAGGTGACGATACTCAATCCGGCGGCTGCAACCGACGGCACATATGCCGATCTCGGTGACAACGCATCCACCCGAGTCAACGCAGGAGCCGAAACCGGCGGCGAAGACAACGGGTACGCGAAATGGGACGACGTGTATCTGCAATACGATCTGGGGGAGAACCGCAGCATCACCGCGGTGAACCTCTATCACAACGGGTACGAGAACGCCGTCTCCATATTCAAACAGGTGAAAGTCGAAGTCTCGAATACCGCGGATTTCTCGCAGTCCACGGTGATCAGCGGGCCCGCCGACTACGAGGAAACCACTGCGACGCATTTGGCGGCGCAGAAAATCGTTCCGACTGGAGGGCAGATCGACGCTCGCTATGTGAGAATCTGGCAGCGAGGGCACTATATTCGCAACACCAACTCATCATGGGCTGGCTACAGCAACGGCGTGCAGTTCCGCGAAATAGAAGTGCTCGCCAAACTCAAGGATTCGGAAACGCCTCCCGCACAAGAAGAGCTGCGCAATATCGCGCTGGGCAAGACGCCATACGTGTATGGCTTGGCGCCCACGAATATTGCGGCGATCAACGACGGGAAGATGGACAGTAACTATGCCGTGCACAACTCGCTTGGATTGCATTGGTTGCAGTTCGAATACAAGAACACGTATCGCATTCGCAAGATAGTCGTGAAACTGGAGCCGGGCACCTACGATTCCATTCGTGTCAGCATAGCGTCAACGCCGAGTTCGCGTGGAACCGCGGTCTACGAGCACAGCAACGTCACCGTGGGAGACAAGCCGATCGTCGTGGAAACCGACATGCAAGGCTCCGACGTGCGCTTCACCGTCAACAGGAACGCCAGCAGTCCAACGAAATATTCAGAAGTGCAGATTTGGGCGACCGGCAATTCCTACGATGAGTCGCGCACACAATATGTGTCGCCGGAATCGAAATACGACACGCTTGCGTGGAGCGACGAGTTCAACGGAGACTCCATCGATGAGAGCAAGTGGAACATCATCGACGGCATGGCGAACCACGGCGCGATCTACAACCGCGATGCAGTCGGCATCACCAAAGACGGCGACAACAGCTACCTTGCGATCAACACGAAGAACTACGGCTCGACCCAAGCGCTCAAGCAAGCTGTGGGCTACGACGATTACGGCACGCAGCTCAACGAGAAGAAAGTGACGTGGTCATCCGGCCGCTTGGAATCGAAGAACAAGTATTCGTTCCAGAACGGACGCATGGCGGTTCGTGCGAAAGTCAACGATTCGCAAGGCATCTGGCCGGCCATCTGGATGCTGTCGCAAGACGAAACGGGTCACGACGAAATCGACGTGCTCGAATATTTGGGGCAGGATCCGTGGACAGCTTGGACCACCAACCATTTCGGCATTCTCGACAAGAATAAGCAGTCTGATGGCAAGGCGAACACCAACTGGGAGGCGTGGAGCCAGGCATTCCACGTCTACGAAGTGGAGTGGAGCCCGGAACGCATCAACTGGTACATCGACGGACGGTCTGTGTTCACCAGCACACGCGGGCGTGACGATGGGCGCGACGGCATGCACACTCGCCCGATGTTCCCGATTCTTGAAACGCAGGTCGGTGACGGCTGGGTGGGAGACGTGGACTATTCACGCCAGAACACCAAGCAGAACAGCGACTTCCTCGTGGACTGGGTGCGCGTCTACCAGCGAGCAGACCAAGATCAGGTGAGATTCGACGATCTCGAGGGACTGAGTGATGCCAAGCAGTTCCCGGCAGGCGCGTATCGCATCGGCTCGTCAGCGGCGACCGACGGTTTGGAAACCGTGTCGAACGGCAGTAAGCAATGGCAGAACAAGAACAACTTCTTCTATGAAGGTCAACCGAGGTATGAGACGAACCGCGTCATGACCAAGGAAGATGCGGACGCGGATCAGTCGATCACATGGTTTGTGCCGGGCGTCAAAGACGCGCATCTGACGGCGTATTACCAGACGATCTACGATCGACACGCCTGGTCAAACGCGGCGAACGGATGGCACGGTTACTCCATTCGCTCCGGCCTCAACGACGGCGCGAACATCGACTTCCGTGTGGAAACATCGAAAGACGGGGCGACGTGGGAGCCGGCGAAGGTTTCCGTAGTCGACAACTACATTGCAGACCACCCGGCATATGCTCGCACAACGTTCGACGCCTACTCGCTGCCGGAAGGCACGAAATATGTGCGCGCGGTGTTCCCGAACCTCAACGGGGTCACATATTCCACCGCTGCAGGCAGACGTCTGCCAGTGCTGCACACCGATGTGCAACTCGCGAAAGCGACGTTCCTGCAAAGCAAGGAGCATGTGAACGACGTCGAGCAGACGGATACGCCTAGCGGAAACACTGGAGGGAACGCCGGAACCTCAGGCTCGCAGCCTGGCGTGCCAAGCGGCAAACCGAGCCTACCGTCATCTGCCGTAGGCGAACAGCATCACGCCGTTGGCTTGACGCAAACGGGTGCGCCGGTCATCTGGCCAGTGGCATTGTCGGCATTGCTCGTGACGATCGCGCTCGCCATAGTGCTCTGCGTGCACAGCCGTCGCGAAGCTGAGCCGCACGATGAGTGAGGTAATGCACAGATAATCACCAGAGGGTGAGGTTGGCTTTGCCGCCTCACCCTCTCGGTTTATTAGTCAAACCGCGTGCATCAGCCCACGAGCTGGACGAGGTTTTGTGAGGCAATTGCAGAGATGCGATAATTTGTAACTAGTGATGCCAGAGTCTAGGAGACGTCCGGAGTTCAAGGAGAGAACATGAGTGGTGGAATCGTTGCGATCATTGTCATCGCAATCATAGTGGTGCTGGTGATCTGGGTGATCAGCATGTATAACGGCTTGGTCACCATGCGCAATCGCGTCAGCAATGGTTGGGCTCAGGTGGACGTGCTGCTCAAGCAGCGCGCCGATCTCATTCCGAATCTCGTGGAAACGGTGAAGGGCTACGCAGGGCACGAGTCGAGCGTATTCACGCAGGTGACGCAGGCGCGCCGGAGTGATCGCGGCGGCGAATAATCCGAACACGACGCTCGAGCAGCGCGCGGCAGCCGAGCAGCAGCTGAGCAATGCCATGGTCAACCTGCGCGCCACCGCCGAAGCATACCCAGATCTCAAGGCGAACCAGAACTTCATGGATCTGCAGCAGAAGCTTGCAGGTCTGGAAGACAAGATTGCATACGGTCGCCAGTTCTACAACGACGTTGTGCTCAAATATAACAACAAGATCATGCAGGTGCCGACGAACATCATCGCCAACATGTTCCACTTCATGCCGGCTCAATACTTCAACGTTGACGAGCAGACGCGCCAGAACGTGCCGCAAGTCAAGTTCTAGCGTAAGTGTTCGGCGTGCTCGTGCAGCTTTGTGTGCTGTGCGACCACGCCGAATATTGTGTGCGCTCACATAAGTGAGCAGTAAGCGTGAGCAGTAGAACTGAGAAACCGATGAAAAGACTGGGTAAATCAGCGTTCACATCGATCACGGTCAGTGTGATCCTCATCGCCATCGTCGTGATATTCGGCGTGCTGGAAGCGAACGGTAACGACTCTGACCTGACCTACAATTCGCTCGATTACGACGTGACCGTTGAGCAGAACGGCGATCTGCGCATTCGCCAAACCATCGACATGAAGCTGGATTCGCGCACCGATGACGATGACAACACCGTGCCGTGGAAGCAGCTGTATCAGCAATACACGCTGAATCCGTCGAAGTTGACGAATATCACCGACATTAGCGTGACGAATCTGAGCACCGGTGAGAAGTATTCGCAGATAGATCTGCAATCTCCGAGCGACGTTCCGCTGAGCACGTGGAACAGCAAATATGCGAGGCATTGGTATATCGCCGACGTTACCGATGACGAAGATGATCCTCAGCCGTTCGACACGAAAACGGACGGGGTGGCCAGCAGTGCGGACGACGATGATGCGAAGACCGTGGAGATCGGCTGGAACATTCCCACCACCGAATCGCGATCAAGCCTGCGCTTCCAAATCGACATGACCTGGGAAGGCGTGACGACCGAATACAACGACGCCGCAAAATTCCAGTGGGAGCCATTCGGCGACTCGAACCCGACGCCAATCAAGGTGATGAACACCACCGTGACGCTGCCGGAAGGCGCGAACAGCAAGAGCATGTGGGCATGGTTGCATTATGCCGGCAACTCCACCACGAGCCACTCGGGGAACAAGCTTCAATTCACCGCATACAACGTGGCCGCAGGTCAATACCTCGATATGGTGGTCATGGTGAACGACGACCTCATGAAGGGTGTGAAGCGGCACAACAATTCCGATACCCGCCAATGGACGATCGACGACGAAACCCTGCAGGAGCAGCAATGGCATGAGCGACAGCATAAGAGGGCGGTTCAGCGACTGGTTGTATGGATTTCGTTCGCAGTTGCTGGCTTGGCGCTCGCGATCTTTGGCATCTATTCCGCAATCAAGAGCGTGAAGGCGAGCCGATATACCGGCGACATCACATATTGGCGCGATCCACCGCAGATGAGCCCAGCAGCTGCGGCACGACTCTACGACGTCGTGGCACCAGGCAAAAAGAGTGGCACGTTGAGCAACAGGGAGATGGCAGCCACAGCTATGTCGCTGGTGAGCAAGGGCGCGATCGCCATCTATCCGGGCAGCGCAGACACCTATCGTGGTATCGATATGAGTCGCGCGAATTCCGCTTCACTCGCACAGATGATTTCGATGCAGGCTGAGCACAACAGAAAATTCAGCAAAAGAGCACTGTGGTGATCATGCCGCGTGCGCTTGCAGATGTGCACACCGAACTCAATCTGAGCCAGTCGGAGGAGCACCTGCTTGACATCTTCAAAGAGGCGTACAAACGGTTGAACACGCCGGTGTTCGACTTCGACCAGATGAACCGCGCGTTCAAGAAGTGGGAGAAGGGCTACAAGGCTGTCGAACGCTTCGACTCGGCTTGCGAGCAGGAACTCACGCAGTTGAATGCCACGAAGAGCGTGGGCGGTGCGGCGACAACATGCAGCACGCTTTCGATTATTTTGGCATTGATAGGCGCATTCGTGTTCATCACCGTCGACAATAACTTCGCGCTGGCGCTGTGCATCAGTTTGCCGACTGCGATCGCGGGCGTGTTCGCGGCTTCATACAGCGTGCACACCGGTTTAACCGATACCGGCCAGCCATACGCCGGCCAAGTGCTCGGTTTGGCGCACTATTTGGAAGACTTCAGTGAGTTCTCCGACCGTGGGGTGGTCGACCTGACGCTGTGGGACAGGTATTTGGTCTACGCCACTGCGTTTGACATTTCGAAGAAGGCTTTGCAGCAGCTGGCCGAGGCATACCCTGAAGTGAACGACCCAGGTTGGCTCGACAGCAACGCAAGCACGATGGGCTTGGTGTGTTGGTCTACCAGACCATCGACGATCGCGGGCGCTGGCTTCGGCAATCTTGCATCCGGCAGCGGTGGCTTCTCGGCTGGGTTCGGCGACCTCGGCACGCAGATCAGCTCCGGCTTCTCATCGATTCAGTCCACGATCAGTACCGCCACACCATCCTCGTCAGGCGGCTCTGGCGGTTCGTTCAGCGGCGGTGACTTCGGCGGTTCCGGAGGCGGTTCCGGCGGAGGTTCCTTCGGCGGCCGCTAATCATCTGGTTTGCAATCTATTTGTTTGCAATCTTCAGCAGAAACAGCATTGCCGCTGTCGGCAGATACTTTCCGAGTTCTGTTGGCAGCGGCACATTTAACTGCGCAAACGGCAAATTCGTCAAACTCATATGCCAAAACGTCAAATCCACCTGTCAGAACAGCAAGAATACTGTATTTTCGCTGTTTTGACACATGGATTTGCCGTTTTTAGATAAGGGGCTGCGGACATTTTCTTGGAGACCGAACGGAAAGATTTTCGTATGTTCAGTC
>OOBN01000112.1_pt1 | contig 84374 bp, 91 predicted proteins | sample 1671091 | NCBI WGS metagenome assembly OOBN01 (sample SAMN06348121, study PRJEB24527) | human gut metagenome | biome: human gut; feature: ankylosing spondylitis patient; material: feces | host: Homo sapiens | place: China | collected 2015-10 | reverse complement strand
CCGTTGAACGGCGGGAAAGTAACGGCATTTTTCAGGCTGTCGGAAAAGTCCTTGGGCTTTTTCGACAGCCTGGGGAGGCGGCCAGCGGCCGCCCCCCTTGTCAGCAGGAAATCAGAAAATCAGCTCCCGGGTGATCTCAGACAGGCTGTGCACCCCGCACATGGCCATGGTGTCCTCCAGCTCGCCCTTGAGCTTCTGGGTGAGCACCTGGACCCCCTCGGCCCCGCCGCCGTACACGGCGGTGACGTAGGGACGGGCCAGCAGCACGCCGTCGGCCCCCAGGGCCAGCGCCTTCAGCACGTCCACGCCGGTGCGGATGCCGCCGTCCACCAGAATGGTCATCTGCCCCTTCACCGCGTCGGCGATGGCGGGGAGGACCTGGGCGGTGGCGGGGACGCCGTCCTGGACCCGGCCGCCGTGGTTGGACACCACGATGCCGGCGGCTCCGGCCTCCAGGGCCTTCTGCGCGCCCTTCACCGTCATGATGCCCTTGAGGATGAAGGGCACCTTGATGTACTCGATGATCTCCCGCAGCTCGGCCACCGTCTTGGACCCGGCGGGGGGCGTGAGCCCCTTCAGGAAGGGCAGTCCGGCGGCGTCGATGTCCATGGCGAACACCTTGGCGCCGGAGGCCTTGGCCGCGTCCAGCTTGGCGTACAGGGTGTCCTTGTCCCAGGGCTTCACGGTGGGGATGCCCTTGCCGCCCGCGGCCCCGATGGCGGCGGAGGCGGCGGTGAACACATCCGGGTTGGTGCCGTCGCCGGTGAAGGCGGCGATGCCCGCCTGGACGCAGGCGGAGACCAGGATGCTGTTGTACTCCAGATCGTTGTACTTGTCCCCGTAGTGGAGATTCACCGCCCCCACGGGACCGGCGAACACGGGCAGGGCGTAGGTCTCGCCGAAGAACCGGAACGTGGTGTCCACCGGCTTGTTCTCGCAGATGGTGTCCATGTTCAAATCAATGTTCTGCCAGGCCTCATAGTTGCGGATGGCCACGGTGCCGGTGCCCTTGGCGCCGGGGCCGGGCATGGTGCTGCCGCAGGCGCGCCCGTTGCACACCGGACAGGCCTTGCAGCTGGGGCCGCTGCAGGTGCGTGCGGCGGCCAGAACTTCCTGATAGGTCACAAAAAACCCCTCCTTATTGATTCGGGAACATTGTAGCCAAAAACCGGAGGAGCGTCAAGAGGGCAGCTTGTCCTCCAGCCAGGCCAGCAGGTCCTCAAAGACCTCCCGCTGGCTGACCTCGTGGAACATCTCGTGGCGGCCGCCGGGGTAGAGCTTCAGGGTCACGTCGGTGCAGCCCGCGTCCAGGAACATCTGCCGGACCTTCTGCACCCCTCGGCCCATGCCGCCCACCGGGTCCTGTTCCCCGGAGAGAAAGAGCACCGGGGTGTCCGCCCTCATATTCCGCAGATTCCCCGCCTTGGCGATGAACTGCAGTCCCCCCATCATGTCCCGGAACATGGACACGGTGGGCTTGGGGCGGCAGAGGGGGTCGGCCAGATAGGCGTCCACCGCCGCCGGGTCGCTGGAGATCCAGTCGGCGCCGGTACGGTTGGGGCGGAAGCGGCGGTTGTAGGCCCCCAGGGAGAGGGCGTCCACCAGGGGGCTCACCCCCTGGCGGCCCAGGCGGCGGCACTCCAGGGAGGCCAGGGCCCTGCCCAGGGCCACCAGGGGAGCGGGCTCCTGGCCGGTGCCCGAGAGGATCACCCCGTCCAGGGTGCCCGGGTACTGGATCAGGTAGGTGCGGGTCAGAAAGGAGCCCATGGAGTGGCCCAGAAGGAAATAGGGCAGGGAGGGGTATTTTTCCCCCTCCAGCTCCCGCAGGCGGCGGACGTCCCGGACCACCAGATCCCAGCCGCCCTTGGGGGCGAAGAAGCCGTAAGAGCCGTCCTCCACCGTCTTTCCGTGGCCCAGGTGGTCCTCGCCGCACACCAGGAAGCCGTGGGCGGCGAGAAACCGGGATACCTCCTCATACCGGCCCATGTGCTCCGCCACCCCGTGGACGATCTGAATGACCGCCCGGGGCGGCGTGTCCGGGCACAGCTCCTGGGCGTAGATGGTGTGCCCGGAGCGGGCGGAGGGGTATCGGAATTCCAGCAGTTCCGGCATGGAGCAGACCTTCTTTCTTACATGGTATCTGTTCTCCACTGTACCACAGATGGGCGGAAATGGCCAGTCAAACCTTACGGCATCTCCTCCAGAAGGGCGCGCAGGCGCTGGGCGTAGAACTCCGCGTCCTCCCCCAGGTCCTGAAACAGCTGCTGGAGGCAGGGGTCTCCCATCCCCTGAGCGGCGGCCCGGGCCTGGGCGGCGCGCTGGTGGAGCTGCTGAAAGAGGGTGCGCAGGGCCAGGGGCAGGGGACCGGAGGGGACGGCCCCGGTCTGGCTGGGGCTGTACCGCTCCCCGGTGATGAGAAAGTGGGCGGTGGATAGGCGGCGCTCCTCCCGGCGCAGGTCGCCGGCGATCCCCGACAGGACCCGGGCCGCCCGGCTGCCTGACCGGCGGGACAGGGACTGGAGGGAGCGGAGAAAGCCCCGGGTCTGGTCCATCATGTCCCGGATGGCCTGGGTGTAGGGCCGGGAGCCCTCCCCCAGGCAGGTAAGGGGGACTTGGGGGGCCGTCTCCGGCGGCTGTTCCGGGGCGGGGGAGAGGGCCGGGACGGCGGGCTGAGCCGGGGCGTCCATGGCGATGGGGCTGCGGTCCTGGTCGGGCATCACCCGGTTCCAGACCCGCTGAAAGACCTCCGGGTCAAAGGGCTGGAGGGAGAGCTTGGGGTCGAGCTGGCTGGTTTCCATGACAGATTACCTCCCGATGGGATGTGGATTCTTCACATTCTATGCGCATCGGGGGGCGGAGGGACCGGGGTTGCTGGCGGGGCGGTTTTATGATACACTAGACGGCAAACACGGAAAAGAGAGAGGAGCAGAAGACGAGTATGGATGAGTCTATGCCGGTGAATCTGAAGCCCCTGGAGTGCCGCTCCAACCGGCCCCACCAGTTTTCCACCGCCAACGGGATTTTTGTGACAAAAATTGAGCCCGGCCGGGCGGAGGGGTTCCTGCAGGTGACCCGGGACAGCCTGAACCCCCACGGGAAGGTCCACGGGGGCGCGCTGGCCGCCCTGGCGGACACGGTGGGCGGAAACTGCGCCTGCGCCCGGGGGCGCAGCTGCGTTACCGCCAGTCAGTCCATGGAGTTTCTCCGCCCGGCGGAGGGCCCCTATATCACCTGCGTGGCCACCCCCAAGAAGGAGGGGCACACCCTGTCGGTGATCCAGGTGGAGCTGTCCAACGCGGAGGGGAAGCTGGTGGCCACGGGGACCTTCACCTTTTTTATGATGGACCAGTGGTGAGGAGTAAATGAAGAATTTAGAATGCAGAATGCAGAATGCAGAATTGCGGTGTCCGGCTTTGCCGGACTTGATTGAAATGGTGCGCCTGCGGCGCACGCGGTGACTCCTATGTCATCACCCCTATCTTCCCCAAATGTGTCGTGTTTTGGGGAAAGCGCTTGACATTTCTGGGATAGCGTGGTAGGATACAAAGACATTCAGCAAAAATACAGGATAGAGGCGCGGTGCGCATGCGTACCGGGGGACAAGGCCAGGCAGCCGTCCTCCGGGAGAGGGCGGATCGCCGAAGGGCGCCCTTGTCTGCCTGGACGGGGACCCTGGGCCGTTGGGAGAAGATCCCGCGGACTGTCACAGGTTTGTGGAGCGCTATCCAGAGGCTTTCCCCGCCGGAGCATGCCGGAGCGGGGAGGGTGTTTGGCTTGCCATGGGCGCGTTCCGCGTTCATGGCTTTTTGTTTGCGCGAATGTGGGCCGTGCGGGCCTGGAATGAGTCAAATGGAGGGAAATGAGATATGAGAAAAATGAGAACCTGGCTGCCTCTGCTGGCGGTGCTGGTGCTGGTGGTCATGGCCATGACCACCGGGGCCTTTGCCGCGGGGGAGGAGGCGGAGGAGTTTGTCAGCCCCTTTTACGCCACCCCCTGGGCCCTGCTGCCCCCGGTGGTGGCCATTGGACTGGCCCTGATCACAAAAGAGGTGTACTCCTCCCTGTTCATCGGAATTCTGGTGGGCGGACTGCTGTACTCCGGCTTCAACTTTGAGGGGACGGTCCTCCACGTGTTTGAGGATGGCATCGTCTCCGTGCTGTCCGACTCCTACAACGTGGGCATCCTGGTGTTCCTGGTCATTCTGGGGGCCATGGTGTGCCTGATGAACAAGGCGGGGGGCTCCGCCGCCTTCGGCCGCTGGGCGGCGAAGAACATCAAAAGCCGGGTGGGGGCCCAGATGGCCGCCATCGTGCTGGGCGTGCTGATCTTTATTGACGACTACTTCAACTGCCTCACCGTGGGTTCCGTGATGCGGCCCATTACCGACAAGCACCGGGTCTCCCGGGTGAAGCTGGCCTATGTGATCGACGCCACCGCCGCCCCGGTGTGCATCATCGCCCCCATCAGCTCCTGGGCGGCCGCCGTGTCCAGCTATGTGCCCGACGGCCAGGGACTGGCGGTGTTCATCCGGGCTATCCCCTATAACTTCTATGCCCTGTTCACCATCGCCATGATGATCGCCATGGTGCTGATGAAGGTGGAGTTCGGCCCCATGCTGAAGTTTGAGCGCAACGCCATCAAGACCGGAGATCTGTTCTCCGGTTCCAACCCCTACGCCGGCCTCATGGAGGACGATCCGGACGACACCAAGGGTGCGGTGGCCGACCTGGTGCTGCCCATCGTGGTGCTGATCGTGGCCTGTGTCACCGGCATGCTCTACTCCGGCTCCTTCTTTGACGCCGCCAGCGAGAACTACCTGAACATCCCCGGGGCCTTCTCCAGCTCGGACGCCTCCATCGGCCTGATGCTGGGCTCCTCCTTCGGGCTGCTGTTCGCCCTGATTTTCTACTGGGTGCGGAAGGCCATGACCTTCAAGCAGATGATGGAGTGCATCCCCGAGGGCTTCAAGGCCATGGTGCCCGCCATCATGATCCTCACCTTTGCCTGGTCCCTGAAGGCCATGACCGACTCCCTGGGGGCCACCCCCTTTGTGGAGTATTTTGTGAACACCTATGCCCGGAACGTGCAGTTCTTCCTGCCCGCCATCGTGTTCGCCATCGGGTGCCTGCTGGCCTTTGCCACCGGCACCTCCTGGGGCACCTTCGGAATTCTGATCCCCATTACCATGGCCATCTTCCCCCTGGACAACCCCCTGGGCATCATCTGCATCTCCGCCAGCATGGCGGGCGCCGTGTGCGGGGACCACTGCTCCCCCATCTCCGACACCACCATCATGGCCTCGGCGGGGGCCCAGTGCGACCATGTGAACCACGTGTCCACCCAGCTCCCCTATGCCATTGTGTGCGCCGCCATCGCCTTTGTGTCCTATGTGGTGGCCGGCCTGCTGGTCCACTTCGGCGCGCCGGGCATCCTGGCCCTGCCCTTTGGGCTGGTGCTGCTGCTGGGCTTCCTGGTTGTCATGAAGCGCATGGGCGACGACGTGACCAAATAAATAACGCACAGACGTTAGGTACGCAGAATGTGCCGCGGAACCGCTGAGGTTCCGCGGCACGTTTTTTATTTTCGCGGGCTCGTCGGGAACCGGAGGGGAGGGACTGTCGTTTGCCCCAAATAAGAGGCATTCAGGTCGGTTTCGTTGCAGGGGCTTTTGGGAGTTTGATATGATACGTTCGATCCAAAGCGGGGAGGAAACGGGCGGAGGAAAAGACGATGAGAATTGCCGTATGCGAAAATAGCCCGGAGTCCGCCGAGCGGCTGCGGGGCTGGATTCAGCAGTTTTGCACCCTGTATCAGGTGCCGGCGGTTCTTGAGTGCTTTTCCTCTCCCGACGGCTTCGCGGAGGAGCCGGAGCCCTTCGACATCGTCTATATGGGCTTCGGGGGCAGCTCCGGCTTTTCACAGGCGCGGCAGCTGCGGGACCGGGACCGGGCGTGCCGCATCATTCTGGTGGACGACACCCCGGAATTTGCCATCCGGGGGATGCGCCTGCACTGCGTAGACTTTATCCTGCGGCCGGTGCAGTTCCGAAACGTGGTCCGGAGCATGGGCCTGGCCCTGGGGAGGCGGATGGGATGAGCTGGATTCAGACCAGACGGAGGGCCCAGGAGGCCCCCGCCGGGCGCTCCATGGAGGACACCCTGCGCAGGCAGATGGCCTGGGCGGCGGGGACAGAGCAGTTTCAGCACCGGGACCCCCTCTATCACGTCACCGAGAGCTTTCAGCAGACCTTTGACGCCATCGGCCGCCGCCACGCCCGGCAGCTGGCCGGAGGGCGGACGGAGGAGAGAGCGGATCAGACCTCCGGCGAAAACCAGATGCCGGATCAGACCTCAGCCCGCTCCTTCTATGAGCGCTCCCGGCCGGAGGACCAGGACATGGTCCGGCGCTTCTCTGAGACCGCCTTTCAGCGGGGCACCCTCTCCGGTGCGGTGCTGGAGGGGACGGGGCAGACGGTAGGCCTCCGATATGGGCTTCCGGCTGCCGCGGTTCATGGGGATCAGGGTCCCGTCCGACATGAGGAGCCCCTGGCTGTCCAGCTGCCGGACGTGGGTGAGGTTGATCAGAAAGCTGCGCTGGCAGCGGAAAAACAGCCCCTTGGGGAGGCGGGCCTCCAGGGCGGACAGGGTCTCACAGTTGACGATGCACTCCTGGGAGCTGTGGACCAGGCAGCCCCGCCGGGCGCCCTCCGCCCATATCAGGTCGCACAGGGGGAGGCGGACCCGGAGGCGGTCGGAGAGAATCTCCAGCCGCTCCAGAGAGTCCCACCACAGCTTGGCGCAGCGGCGCAGAGCCGTGAAAAGCGCGCTCTGCCGGACGGGCTTCTGGAGAAAGCCGTCCGGGTGGAGAGAGTAGCTGTCAATGGCGGCCTGGGGGCGGGAGGAGCAGACCAGCAGGGCCGTGGAGGCGGAGGAGACCATGCCGGAGGGCGGAAGCCCGGCGTCCAGGTCCCAAATGACGATGGCCGAGCCGGAGGCGCCGGGGGACCAGAGCTCTGTCTCCATATCGGCGCAGGTGGACCAGGTCCAGAGACGGAGCATCCGGGCCAGGGAGGCGGCCTCCTCTGAAGTGCTCATATGGATCAGAAAGCGCATGGGAAATTCCTCTTTCGTCAGGAGTCTTACTGCCGGGATGCCCGCCGCGGAAATTCACCGGCCTGGGGTTCATCGAATGATGCAGTACATAATATTTTATTCCTCCCCTCCGGCTTTTCAAGAGACGTGCGCCGAATGGTCGTTTTTTCGGCACGAAAGACAAAAAAGGGACCGTCCAAATTATCAGACGGTCCCGGAGGTTTAAACAAATTTCAGTTTTTGACCAAAGCTGCATATTTTCCAAAAGGGCGCGCCCGGGTATATTGGCATTGTTCAAACATGGCCTAGGAAAAAGACGCCTGGGAGATGTCCAAAGGCTGGCCGCTGCGGTTGTCGATGTCGGTGCCGTTGCCCTCAAACCGGCAGCCGGGCAGGCCCAGAGTGACCTCCGTGGACTCCCCCTCGAACAGCAGTCCGGTTTCATTGTTGAGAAAGGCACAGTTGGACCAAATGGTATTAAAGAATCCGGTCCCGTTGCTGTTGTAGTGGACCGCAGTCTGGTTTTGGGTAAATTGACAGCCTGAGAGGCAGATGCCGCCGCTGACACGGCCGGTGCCGTGGCACAGGATGGCGGTGCGCCACCCGGTGAAGCGGCATCCGATGGGCCAGGTCCGCCTGGCGCTGCTGATCCCCACGCCGTCGCCGTCCCCCACAAAGTCGATGTCATACAGATAGACGATGTTGTTGTTCCCCTCCGGGTTCACCTGGACGGTGCCGGTAAAGACCGTGCGGCCCTCCCCCTCCGTATTGCCGTAGAGGTTCACCGGCCGGCCGGTGATGGACAGGTCCCCCTCATAGGTGACGGCGGGCAGGTGGAGATTCACCACGTCGCTGTACCCCACCCGGTCCTCCATGGAGTCCACCAGGGCCTGGAGATCCTCGATGGTATCCATGGGCGCGTCCTCCGGGTAGATGTTCACAGTCTCGATCAGGTCCACGTTCAGCGTCTGGTGGAGCAGGATCACGTCCCCGTTTTCCATGGTGATGGTCCAGGTGCCCCGGGCGGAGTTTTCCCGGCCCAGGAAGTGGGTGAAGCTGGTGAGGGCGGCATCAGGAGCATAGTCGTCGTAGGCCGGATCACCATAGCTGATGTAGGCGGTGGGATCGTCCGGCGTGTCAAATTCCGCGGTGACCGACGCCACCTTCTGCAGGAAAATCTCCCCGGCGTTGATGCCGGTGTCCTGGTGGTGGATGAACAGGCAGATGGGGAAGGTACAGTCTGCGTCCCGCTCTGCGATTTGGGTGATGACAGGGGCGGGCTCATAGGGGGTGTCCAGCCAGCCCAGGAGGATCTGATAGGTGCCGTCCTCGTCGGTGTAGATCACCTCCCCCGTGCCGTTGTCGTCATACACCCGGGGCCGGGTGGAAAGGTATTGGGCGGTCCCTGCCAGCCCCAGGACCAGCAGGAGGATCAGCACCGGGAAGGCCCTGCGCAGGGCCTTCCGCCATCGTACCGATGGCGGCGAAACATTCTGCCGCTGGTTGACGCTCCGGGCGCAGAAGGGGCAGAAGGAGGCCTCCTCCGGCAGCTCCGCGCCGCAGTAGGGGCATGTGCGTCTGTTAGTTCGATCCTGTTGCATGTCAGAGAGCCTCCATCAGCTGCAGCACGCTCTGGTACCGCTTTTTGGGGTTCACCTGGGTGCACCGGGTGACGATCCGCCCCATCCGGCCCTCCGCCAGCTTTTTGGAGGGGTGCTTCCCGGTGAGCATGACATTGATCAGCACACCCACGGCGAAGATGTCCGTGCGCTGGTCGGTCTGGGACAGGCCGTACTGCTCCGGGGCGGCAAAGCCGGTGGTGCCCAGGATCTGGGTGTCTGCCGTCTCCTCCGGCTTGTAGAGCCGGGCGGCGTCGAAGTCGATGAGGATGGCCTCGCTTCCCCGGAGGATGATGTTGTCCGGCTTTACGTCCCGGTGGACTGCCCCCAGGGAGTGGAGCACCCACAGGGCCCGGCAGACCTGAGTGACGATCTTCCGGGTCTCCTTCGCGGTGAACAAGGTGTCCTTGAGGAGAAAGTCCAGCGTGTCCCCCTGGATGTACTCCTCCAGAATCAGATGCTCCTCCCCCTGGGAGGCCACCTCCAGGGTGACCGGGAGGTTGGAGCAGGTGTAATGGAGCAGCTTCTGGTAGACCTCGGCATTGCCGGTAAAATGCCGCAGCACAAGGGGTTTTCCGTCTGTCCGGTGCCGGATCAGGTATACGCCGCCCCGGTCACTCTCCTTCATCCGGCGAACCAGTTCGTATTCTGTTTGCAGAATTTCCAGCAGCCAGGAATAGATAAGAATCCCTCCCTCAAAAGCAAAATACGATGCAGGGAGCATATTGTTTTCCAAGTCAAAGTGTTATAAAATAGTATAAACGATTTAAAACTGGAAGTAAAGAGGGGAAAGGTTGTGAAAAAAAGCAGCACCCTGGATCTGAGCCGCGGGCTGATGAGCGAGCCGAACCTGGACGCCTATCTGGCCCAGAACCAGTCTGACTTCTCCGATGAGGACATGACTGGCTTTCTGAACCGGCTCTACCAGAGAATCGCGGTTTCCAAGGCAACCCTGGCCCGGCAGGCGGGCATGAGCGAGGTGTATCTCCACCAGGTGTTTTCCGGCCGGAGGCGGCCCTCCCGGGACCGGCTGCTGTGCCTGTGCATCTGCATGGACGCCTCGCTGGAGGAGGTCCAGCAGGTACTCAAGGGAGGCGCCTACGCTCCGCTCTACCCCAGGCACAAGCGGGACGCCATTATCAGCCATGGGATTCTCCATGGCACTGCTCTGGAAAAGATCAATGAGAAGCTGGCCCAGGAACAGGAGCAGCCCCTGTTCTGATCGGGTGAGAACTGCAGGACACGCAAACCAGACAAAGATCCCGCTCTCTGTGGATTGGGAGCGGGATCTTCTGCGTTTTGCGGGAATTACATCAGCTGCTTGCCGTCCTGGAAGGCGCTGCCCACCTTCTCGCCCAGCTTCCGGTAGGCGGCGTGAATGGGGTCGAAGGTGATGGGGTCCAGCTTGTCCGGGTCGATCCTGCCGTCGTCCCCCAGAATGCGCTCGTCGGCGCTGACGTTGACGATCTCTCCCACCAGGCGGCAGGTCTGGGGGTCATAGCTCACCAGCCTGCACTCCAGGGCCATGGGCAGCTCGTCGATGAGGGGGGCGTCCACAAATTCAGAGCGGGTGGTGTGCCAGCCCGCCTTCTCCAGCTTCCTGGGCTCCGTGTTGCCCGAGGCGATTCCCACATAGTCGCAGGCCACCAGCTGCTCCGCGGTGGCCATGCTGATGGTGAAGGCCTTCCGGGCCAGGATATTGGCGGTGGTCTTGTGCCCCTCGCTGATGCACACGGAGATCTCGCTGGCCTCGCTGATGCCGCCCCAGGCGGCGTTCATGGCGTCGGGAGTGCCGTCCTCCCCGTAGGTGGCCAGGATCAGCACCGGCTGGGGATAGGTCCAGGGCTTGGCGCCGAAGTTTTTACGCATGACACATTACCTCCAATCAAAGCTCTGTCCGGCGGCGGAGAGAGGTCCGGGCCGGAAAAATCAGGTTCCCCTCTATGATACTCCCGCTTGGGACAGGAATCAATGGAAATCCCCGCCCCGGGGCATGGATCGCGGTTTCCCTCTTTCATTTTCCAGAAGAATATGGTATACTATACTTTGTTACGAATTTCACAAGGAGAGAGGTTAAATCGTGGGAAACGTCACGCTGATTGGAATGCCGGGTTCGGGGAAAAGTACGGTGGGAGTATTGCTGGCCAAGGCTCTGGGCTATGGCTTTCTGGATACGGATCTGGTGATCCAGCAGCAGGAGGGGGCGCTCCTCCAGGAGATCCTGGACGAGAAGGGGGTCCCCTATTTTCTGGACGCGGAGGAGCGTGCGGTGCGCTCGGTGGAGTGCGACCGGCACGTGATCGCCCCCGGGGGCAGCGTGGTCTGCCGGGAGGGGGCCATCGCCCACCTGAAGGCCGCGGGTCCGGTGATCTATCTGCGGGTGCCCCTGGAGGAGCTGAAAGCCCGGATTCACAATCTGGACTCCCGGGGCATCGCCCTGGAGCCGGGTCAGACCCTGGAGGACATCATGGACCTCCGGGCCCCCCTGTATGAGCGCTACGCCGACGCGGTGGTGGACGCCGTCCCCGGACAGTCCACGGCCCAGACCGTCTCCTCAGTGCTGGAGCGCCTGGAACAGCTGGTTCCGGGCCTCACCTGGCACGCCCCCAGCCCACAGGGAACCGTGGGCCGGCCCCGGAAGGAAGATTCTCCGGAGGCCGAATGAAAAGAAGGAAGTAGAACATGACATTTCAGACACTGGGGCTGTGCGCCCCGATTTTGACCGCCCTGGAGGAGCACGGGTATGAGCGGCCCTCCCCCATCCAGGAGAAGGCCATTCCCCCCGCCCTGGCCGGGCGGGACGTGCTGGGCTGCGCCCAGACGGGCACCGGCAAGACCTGCGCCTTTGCCGCCCCCATTTTACAGCGCCTGAGCGCCTCCAGGGTCCAGGGACACCCCCTGCGGGCCCTGATCCTCACCCCCACCCGGGAGCTGGCCATCCAGATCGAGGAGAGCTTCCTGGCCTACGGCAAGCACCTGCCCCTGCGGTGCGCCGTCATCTTCGGCGGCGTGGGCCAGAACCCACAGGTGGAGGCCCTGGGCCGGGGGGTGGACATCCTGGTGGCCACTCCGGGCCGGCTCATGGACCTGTACCAGCAGGGCTTCGTCAAGCTGGACCAGCTGGAAATCTTCGTGCTGGATGAGGCCGACCGGATGCTGGACATGGGCTTCATCCACGACGTGAAGAAGATCCTCAAGTGGCTGCCCCGGAAAAAGCAGACCATGCTGTTTTCCGCCACTATGCCCCCGGAGATTGCCGAGCTGGTGAACTCCCTGCTCCACGACCCGGTCCGGGTGGCGGTGGACCCGGTGTCCTCCCCGGTGGAGGCCATCCAGCAGTCGGTGTACTTTGTGGACAAGAACAACAAGACCAAGCTGCTCTCCCATCTGCTCCGGGAGCTGGATGTGAAAAACGCCCTGGTGTTCACCCGCACCAAGCACGGGGCCAACAAGGTGGCCAGGGATCTGGCCAAGGCGGGTATTACCGCCGCCGCCATCCACGGCAACAAGAGCCAGACCGCCCGGCAGCAGGCCCTGGCCGACTTCAAGGCCGGGAAGATCCAGTGCCTGGTGGCCACCGACATCGCCGCCCGGGGGCTGGACATCGAGGAGCTCTCCCACGTGTTTAACTACAACCTCCCCGAGGTGCCCGAGACCTACGTCCACCGCATCGGCCGCACCGGCCGGGCGGGCCGGGAGGGGGCTGCCGTCGCCTTCTGCGACTTTGGGGAGAAGCCCCTGCTCCGCGACATTGAGAAGCTGATGGGGCGCACCGTGCCGGCGGTGGAGGATCACCCCTACCCCATGGTGGTGCTGGAGGCCCCCAAGAAGGACAAGCGTGGCCGCATCATCAACGAGGAGGACGCGGAGGCCCGGGCCGCCGCCAAGGAGCGCCGCCGGGCCCAGGACGCCGCCAACAAGGCGGCCGCCGAGGAGCGGAAGAAGAAGGCCGGGGAGGCGGTGCTGTCCGCCGTCTCCGCCGTGGCCGCCGCCGTCACCGGCGAGGGCGGCTCCCAGGATGGGAAGAAAAAGAAACGCCGCCGGAAAAAGGGCAAGGGCAGCGGGGAGGCCGCCCCGGTCCAGGAGGCGCAGGCGCCGGAGACGCCGGCCCGGGAGACCGCCCCGGTCCAGGAGGCGCAGGCGCCGGAGACGCCGGCCCGGGAGACCGCCCGGGTCAAGCCCCTCCGCCCCGGCGTGCGGCTGGATACGGGGGACGCCATGCCCCGCACGGAATTTGACCGGCCCGACCCCCTGGCCGGCGACCACATCATGGACGCCACCGCCCGGCTGCTGGCCCCCCGGAAGAGCACCCTCAGCCGGGAGGGGAGCGTCGCCTCCCGCCGCGCCGCCCCCAGAAAGCGGCGCAGAGGGAATGCGGGGGGCGAGGGAGAGACCCGCGCCGCCGGGAAGGAGAAACCCCAGCGCGCCGCCGCCCCCGCCGAGGCGGGCCGGAAGAAGCGGAGCGAGGCCGGAGAGAGCAAGACCCGTCCGGCTGCCCGCTCCCCCAAAAAGCACCGGGGCGGCCCCCGGGGCCCCATTGAGCCCATGAAGTCCAACCGCACCAAGGACTCCACCGAGCAGCACAGCTTGATGAAGCCCTACTATCTGGACAACTGATCCCGGGGCGGCACGCTCCCCCGCGGACACCCCCGCCTCACAGGGGCGGGGAACATAGAGAACCATTCCGGAAAAGGGAAACAAAATAAAAAACTGGAGGGCATGAACAATGGATTATCAGGCAATGTATCAGCAGAAGCTGACCACTCCGGAGGAGGCGGTCAAGGTCGTCAAGTCCGGCGACTGGGTGGACTACACCTGGTGCACCAACCACCCGGTGGCCCTGGACAAGGCTCTGGCCGCCCGGAAGGACGAGCTCACCGACGTGAAGATCCGGGGCGGCGTCACCATGTGGATGCCGGAGATCGCCAAGGCCGACGACGCCGGCGACCACTTCACCTGGCACTCCTGGCACTGCAGCGGCATTGACCGCAAGATCATGAAGAAGGGCATGGGCTACTTCAGCCCCATGCGCTACTCCGAGCTGCCCCGGTTCTACCGGGAGAACCTGGCCCCTGTGGACGTGGTGATGCTCCAGGTGAGCCCCATGGACGCCCACGGCAACTTCAACTTCGGCCTGGCCGCCTCCCACCTGGCGGACATGATGGCCCGGGCCAAGTGCATCATCGTGGAGGTCAACCAGAATATGCCCTGGGTGTACGGCCTCACCGGCACTGAGATCAACATTCAGGACGTGGACTTCGTGGTGGAGGGGGACAATCCCCCCGTGGCCCAGCTGGGCGGCGGCGGAGAGCCCACCGACGTGGACCGTGCGGTGGCCAACCTGGTGGTGCCCGAGATCCCCAACGGCGCCTGCCTGCAGCTGGGCATCGGCGGCATGCCCAACACCATCGGCGCCATGATCGCCCAGTCCGACCTGAAGGACCTGTCCGTCCATACGGAGATGTACGTGGACGGCTTTGTGGACATCGCCGCCGCCGGCAAGATCACCGGCCGCCACAAGAACCTGGACAAGGGCCGCCAGGTCTACGCCTTCGCCGCCGGCACCCAGAAGCTGTACGACTACGTGAACCGCAACCCGGACGTGATGGCCGCCCCGGTGGACTACACCAACGACGTGCGGGTCATCGGCCAGATCGACAACTTCATCTCCATCAACAACGCGGTGGACCTGGACCTGTTCGGCCAGGTGAACGCCGAGTCCGCCGGCCTCAAGCACATCTCCGGCACCGGCGGCCAGCTGGACTTCGTCATGGGCGCCTATCTGTCCAAGGGCGGCAAGAGCTTCATCTGCCTGTCCTCCACCGTCACCGGCAAGGACGGCACCATGAAGAGCCGCATCGTCCCCACCCTCACCAACGGCTCCATCTGTACCGACCCCCGGTCCTGTGTCCACTACATCGTCACCGAGTACGGCATGGTCAACCTGAAGGGTCTGTCCACCTGGGAGCGGGCGGAGGCCCTCATCTCCATCGCCCACCCCGACTTCCGGGAGCAGCTCATCGCCGACGCCGAGAAAATGGGCATCTGGCGCCGCAGCAACAAGTAAGAAATTTTGCAAAAATCCCCAGCCTGCCGGCTGGGGATTTTTTATTTGTGGTCAGGATTCCAAACTCCAAAGAAAATTTTCCAGTTTCAAACGGCTGCCCACCGTGGTCCCCTCGGGGAGGAGAAACATGGTGATGGAGTGGGGCTGCCCCTGGTCGGAGACCAGGTCGGCGTAGTCCCCCTGGATGGCGGCCACCGTGTAAAAAATCGGGTCCATATGCCGGCGCTCCTTTCCGCTTCCGGCGCTCCGCCAGTATATTGGCGGAACATCCAGTAAACTGATCTTGCAAAATTCGAGTTATTTCCCTATCCTGGATATAGGCCCTGTTTAAACCATGTCAACATTCCCCAACGGCGGGTCTTTTTCCGCCATACTGCGTTGATTTTTCTTGCAATCCACAAAGGATTGCCGCGTCAAACCGCCTTGTCCGGCGAAAAAATCCCTCGCCGCTGGGCACATTTCCATGCTTCAAACAGGGTCTAGATGACAGAACTGGTTTCACCGCTCCAGAGAAAGAGAGAGGATGCCCCATGTCCGGTGAGAAAAGACGGTCGCTGAATGAAAATCTCTCCCGCAACCTCAGCTTGATCTACACCCTGCGGCGGGAGACGGAGAAGATCAACCTGGCGGAGTTTGCCAACCAACTGGGAATCGGCCACACCACCTTACAGAATATCCTCCGCCAAAAGTGCAATTTGACCCTGGACACGGTGGACCTCATCGCCCAACGCCTGGACTTCCCCGCCCTTCAGCTTCTGGCCGACCAGTACCCGGAGACCGACCTGACCCAGGGCGCTCTCCTTCTGGAGATGGTGGGGATGTGCGGCGGCCTGACGCCGGAGCGGCGCATGCGGGTGGCCATGCAGCTGTGCCGGGTGCTGGAGGAGCTGGCAGAGGAGGAGACGGCGGGGTTCAGCGGATGATGTCCCACTGGACCGGGCGGTAGAAGAGGGTCTCCACCTGCTCCGGGTCCCGGGTCCGGCCCAGCACCCACATGAGCTTGGTCACCGCCGCCTCCAGAGTCATGTTATAGCCCTCCAGAAGGCGGTACTTCTCCTTCACCTGATAGCCCACCTGATAGACCGCCATGTCGCTGCCCTCATAGGGCACCTGGGTGAGCATGACGATGGTCTTGCCCGCCTGGAGCCACCGCTCCACCGCCTGGGCGAAGGGGCCGGAGCCGCCCCCCGGCAGGCCGCCCACCCCGAAGCTCTGAAGGATGACCGCCTGATAGCTGTCCTCCAGGGCGGCCAGGGCCTCGGTCCCCATGCCGGGGATCAGGGTGAGGAGCAGGACCCGGTCCTCCAGAGTGTGGTAGAAGTCGGGGGACTCCTTGGCGTCCAGGGCGGGGAGATAGCGGATGAGCCGCCCGTCCCGGATGACCCCGATCTCCGGGTAATCCACGCTGGAGAAGGCGTTGAAGCTCTTGGTGCGCTCCTTCCGGGCCCGGGTGCCCAGGATCACCTTGCCGTCAAAGACCAGGCTGACCCCCCGGGAGCCCTCCGAAGCGGCGTAGAGAAAGGCGTTATATAAATTCATCCGGGCGTCGGTGTTCTCCAGACAGATGGACTTCTGGGAGCCGGTGAGCACGATGGGCTTGGGGGAAAACTGGATCAGGTAGGACAGGGCCGCCGCGGTATAGGCCATGGTATCGGTGCCGTGGGTGACCACAAAGCCGTCGTACTGGTCGTAGTGCTCCTCGATGGCCCGGGCCATCCGCAGCCAGTGGCTGGGCCCCAGGTTGCTGCTGTCCAGGTTCATCAGCTGGATGGTCTCCACCCGGCACAGCTCCCCGATGGCGGGAACATAGCCCAGAATCTCCCGGGAGGTGATGGCCGGGGCCAGCCCCTGGCCCGTCTCCCGGGAGGCGATGGTGCCTCCGGTGGCCAGCATGAGGATGTGCTTCATCGAAATTCCGCCTCCTGTCAAGCCCCGCGGGGGCCCTATGTAGGATTACAGAAAGGTCTCCACCGCCCGGCGGGCGGAGTAGAGCTCGGTGAGCCGGGCGGCCAGCGCGGAGGAGTTGTAGCCCAGGGCGCCCACCGGGCAGTGGGCCACGCAGGACATGCAGCTGATGCACTTGTTGTCGGCCCACAGCAGGGTCTTGGGGTCCATGGCCCCGGTGGGGCACACCTGGGCGCAGAAGCCGCACCCCAGGCAGATGTCCCAGTCCCGATCCTTCTTCACCGGCACCGCCGGCTTGGGGGCGGGGGAGGGGTTGCCGGGCACCTCCGCCTCGGTCCAGCCGGGCTGGGAGAGCTTCTCCTTCACCCCCTGGACAAAGGCGTTCAGGGCCGCCATGTCCTCCTCGTCGGGACGGCCCACCCCCAGGGTGGGGGCGAAGATGTGGGGGGTGATGACGGCGGCGGCCCCCACGCAGCGGAAGCCCCGCTCTCCCATCTCCCGCTTCATCTGGGCCAGGGCGTCGTCGTAGTGCCGGTTGCCGTAGGTAGCCAGGATCACGCAGGGGGTGTTGTCCCCCTTCAGGCCGTCCAGCAGTCCGGGCACCGCCGGGTGCTGCCCGGCGTACACAGGCAGGGCCAGAACCAGCAGGTCCTCCGGGGTGAACTGCTTCTCCTTCTTGTTGGGGCCAGTGAGCTCCAGCAGCTCCGCCTCCCCCTCAAACAGGGAGCAGACGGCCTCCAGGGCCCGCTTGGTTCCTCCGGTGGGGCTGAAATAGGCCCCGGTTACGTGTGTCATACGATCTTCCCCTTTCCTCATTTGTTTGACTTGGTGGAAAAGAGGGGGCCGTCCGGCCCCCTCCCAGGCTGTCGGAAAAGCCCAAGGACTTTTTCGACAGCCTGAAAAATGCCGTTACTTTTGCGCCGCAACAGCGGCGCAAAAGTCCTCGCTTCGCTTGCTGGAATCCTTGCACAGCAAGGCTTCCGGGGCATTTGATCCCATTCGAGGCGGGCGGCTGCCCCCTCGAGCTCCCCCACCCTGTCTCAGGCGGATTTGATTCTGCGCAGGTTTTTGACAAACTGAAGGGCGCGGCTCCGGCCGCGCCCTCTTTTTGCCTTCTCTCTGTCTCGAACACAAAATTAAATTTTATTTTCCCCTTGACTTTAATATAATTTAGTATATACTAAATATAGTTAAATCGTTTGTGAAAGGAGTCTTGAGATGGATCTGGATAAGATTCCCGCCTGGATTTTGGATCTGGAGCCCGAGGACGCCGGGTTTTTAAAGAATTTTGTTCTCAAATCCGGCTCTCTCAAGGAGATCGCCAAGCTGTACTCCGTATCCTATCCCACCGTCCGGCTGCGGCTGGACAAACTCATCCAGAAGATCGAGCTCAGCGACCAGAAGGAGGAGGAGCCCTTCTCCGCCTTCATCAAGGGGCTGGCCGTGGACGCCCGTATCGACCTGGAGACCGCCAAGCTGATTCTGGACCGGTACCAGCAGGAGGAGCACCGCAGACCCAGCAACATCACACCGTTAAAGCAAGATCGGAGGTAAATGGCATGAATCCCGCTCTCTCCCTTGTCATCGCGTTTCTCATCCTCGCATTCCACATCTGGGCCAGCCGCCGGAGCCCCCGGTTCTGGTTTCTGGGGGGCATTGTCCCCCTGGTCTGGTTCGGCCTTCTGGCCTTTCTCTGGTCCCGCGGCCAGATCTCCCTGCCCGCGGACTGGAAGATATTAGTGTTCCCTACGCTGATTCTTCTTCTGCTTTGGCTCAAGGGAAACCTGGCGGCCAAGAAAAGGGAACTGGACCAAATGAAAGCAAAAGACCTATGAAAAAAGCAGGGCGGATGCCCTGCTTTTTTCAGATTGTCAAAAAATTTCTGTCAAGACGTATCCGCCCGAGTTATTGCGGGGGAGCTCGAGGGGGCAGCAGCCCGCCTCGAATGGGATCGAATGCCCTGAATGCCTTGCACGGCAAGGCGTTCAGCGAGCACAGCGAGGACTTTTCCGCCGCTGCGCGGCGGGAAAGTAACGGCATTTTTGCAGGGCGGATGCCCTGCTTTTTCATAATTTCCACCGCACGCCCACGGTAAACACCCCGTCCTTCAAATCCGCGAAGGCGGTGTGGCCCATCTGCTCCGAGAGCGCCTTGACGATGGCCAGCCCCAGGCCGGTGTTCTGGCCGGTGCGCATCTGGTCTGCGGTGTAGAACCGCTCGAACACCCGGGGCAGGTCCTCCTGAGTCAGCTCCGGCGCGTCGTTGGAGAAGGCCGTGACCAGTGTCTGCCCCTCCTGATACAGCCGGATGTCCAGGGTTTTGGAGCCGTGCTTCAGGGCGTTGCCGATGAGGTTGGTCAAGATCCGGGTCACCGCCCCCGGGTCGGCGGAGACGGCCGGCGGACTCTCCATCAGCTCCACCGTCACCTGGAACCCCGCCTGCTCGAAGTCCTCGTAAAAGCCCGCCAGCAGGGGCTCCAGGCTGCGGCGCAGGTCCACGCTCTGGAGCTCCAGGGGGTACTCGCCCCCCTCGATACGGGACAGGTCGTAGAAGGAGGTGATCAGGTCCTGGAGCACCTTGGCCCGTCCCTCCACAATCTCCAGACAGTGGCGGTACTCCTCCGGGGAGATGTCCTCCCGCCCCATCAGCTGGAGGTAGCCCAGAATGGAGGTCAGAGGAGTGCGCAGGTCGTGGGAGACGTTGGCAATCTGACTGCGTAAACTCTCCTCCCGGCTGCGCAGGACGCGGGTCTCCCGCTCCTTGTCCTCCAGCAGGCCGTTGATCTGGGACAGCAGCTCCTCCAGCTTGTCGTCCGGACTGTACAGCCGCAGGCGGGTGCCTGGAGCTACACGGGCCTCCTTCAGATCCCGGGCCGCCCGGCGCAGAGCGCGGCTTCGGCGGTACTGGGCATACAGTACCGCCGCGAGCAGGATGAGGGAGAGAATGAGGAGAATCAGCATTGGAGAGACCTCCTATGGAATTAAAATGTGGACGGAGGAGTTTCGCCGCCTGATCTTTTTTAGCCTTCCCCTCGGGGGCCGACTCCCCTTATCAAGGGGAGATGTCGCGAAGCGACAGAGGGGATAGGGAAAGGTGGCACGGCGAAGCCGTGACGGATGAGGGGGCAGGGTTCGGATTGGGTTCGTTGTCCGCAGAGGAAATTTCGCCGCCTGCGGGCGGCGAGTTACTTTGCCCATGGCGGCAAAGTAACCAAAACGCCACCGGGGACGCGGCCGATGGACACTTCGTGCCCATAGGACCGCTTTCCCCGGACCCCATTACGGGGGACGTTTTTCTGTAAACGCGTGAAAAATTTCCGGCGCGCAAAATCTGAGTGGCCTCCACGATTCCTCCCGGGCCACTGGGCCCTGGATTTGCAAAAATTGCCGCTGCTGCGGTTCCACTCATGCGCCTGGGTTTCTTCAGCCAACGCTCCCGGTGCGTATCCTGGCGGGAGGCCCAAGGGCCTCCCCTACCCAATTCCAGAAGATATTCTTGAGAATCGTAGGGGAGGACGACTCCCCTTATCAGGGGGAGATGTCGAGCGCAGCGAGACAGAGGGAATAGGGAATTGCCCCTCCCGCCGTTCCTTGAAAGGGCCTGTTGTTCACCGTAGGGGCGGCACACCGGGCCGCCCGCCGTTCTCCACCGCACAACTTGATCCCCGCCGCAGCAAAGACACTCTCAATAAGGGGAGCGCCATACTTCCGGTCGTCCCCCTGCCGAGTCTCACCGCAGCTCCCGCCTCTGGAGAAAGGCGATCGCCACAAGCGAGGTGCCAATGAGCCACAGCAGCCCCAGCGCCCAGCAGTATAGCATGGGCGGCGGCGAATCCACAAAGGCCTCCGGGGTCAGCTGAATGGAGATGCCGGTGTCGATGCCCTCAACGACCATATCCCCGTTCCAGAAGGGGGTCATGGGGTGGAGGGCATAGAGCAGGGTGCTGATGGGTCCGGGCTCTCCCGTATCGGTGGAGACCACCGTGGCCGCCGCCCCCGCAATGGGGAATCCCACCAGATAGTAGAGCGCCACCAGAATCCCCGCAGCGGCCCCGGAGCGGAAGATAAATTTCAGGCACAGGAACAGTCCGGCGGAGGCCATCCACAGGGGGAGGGCAGTCAGCATCAGCAGGGCATACTGGGACAGGATCTGGGGCAGCTGATCGATCCCCGGGAGGAAGATCCCCGCCAAAAGCAGGGCGAACAGGCTCATGGCCGCCACCAGCCCCACCCCCAGCAGGAGGGCGGTGAACAGCCGGGACAGATACATCTGCCACCGGGGGATGCCGAACACCGCCTCGTTTTTCAGCAGGACCTGCCTGCCGTCCACCCGGGCGCTGGCCAGGTCGGCGCAGGGGACAGCCAGCACCATGCCCACAATAGCGGAATACTCGATGGTCTGAAAGAGCAGGGCGGCGTCCCCGCTTTGCGGGGGAAAGGCGCACAGCAGGGTCAGCAGGACCACACCTCCCAGCACGGAGCCGGTCAGGCCGTAGAAGCCCCAGCGCTGACAGCGGATGCGGTAGAACTCCGCCCGGATCAGGTTTCCCATGACTCACGCCCCTTGGGGCAGAAGCGGAGGGCCAGCACGGCCAGCAGAGCCAGGGCCGCGGCGATGCAGAACAGTTTTTTCATGGAAGAGACGACCTCCTTCAAATTGGTATCATAAGCATAAAACCGTGGGCCTTCCCCCTGCCAGGGGGAAATGTCCCGAAGGGACAAAAGGGGGAGGGATGGCGCGGCCGAAGGCCGTGACGGATGAGGGTGAGCCCGTACCACACATCACCGCCCCCTCATCCGCCCCACTTCGTGGGGCACCTTCCCCCCTGAGGGGGGAAGGCCGGTCTTTATTTGATCTCCTTCCGGGCAAACAGAGCCGCCCCCAAAGCGGTGGACACCACGGTCCAGCCCAGGCCGATGAGCCAGCACTGGCCGATCTTGGACCAGGGCAGGTCCCCCACGAGCAGCTGGTCCATGTGGTAGTTGAGGGTCAGGTGGTAGAGGGAGGTAAACATGGGATTCACATACTTTCCCAGATTGTCCAGGGCCATGGGGAGCACCATCAGAATTCCGATGTAGGAGAAGGCCGCGACGGTGGAGCTGGCAATCAGGAAAAAGCAGGCCAAAGACAGGGACATGCCCCCCAGCCACAGGGGGAAAGCCCCCAGGGTATAGAAGCCCAGAGCCCGGAAGGCGTTGAGGACGCTCCGGCCCGCATCCACTCCGTACATGGCCTGGGCGTCCGCCTGGCTGGGCAGGCCCAGGAGGATCAGGCTGGCCAGGGCGTACACAAGCACCAGAACCAGGTAGAGCGCCGCCAGGACCAGCAGGGAGACCACCCACCGGGAGGCGTAGATGCGGAAGCGCCCGACGCCGAAGGACACCTCGTTTTTCAGGGTGTTGTACTTATACTGCTCGGAGAACACCATGTCCACCCCCAGGACGACCAAATAGATACCCGCGGGCAGGCCGAACAGCAGGGAGGCGACGGCAAAGGGCATATTGACCGGGTTGACGCCGCTGGCCTCGGTTTTGATCAGATACAGGCAGAAGATGACCCCCACAGAAAAGAGGGCGCACAGAATGGTGGTGATCCAGAAATAGGGCCGGTGAACCACCTTAAAGCACTCGGCCTGGATGGAGCGCAGCATCAGAATCCCTCCTTTCCGGCGGTGTGATGGCCTCCGATGAGTGAGAGGAAGTAGTCCTCCAGGTCGCTGCTGCGCTGCTGGGCCGAGATGAGGCCCACGCCGTTCTCCAACAGACAGCGGTTCACCGTCTGGGGCTGATCCAGGAAGGTGTACAGGCGCAGCTTGTTGTGGGGGAGCACCTCGAAGTCCCGGGTGCCCAGCTGCTCCTCCAGCACCCGGGCGGCCCGGGCCGCGTCGTCCACCGCGAGCTCCAGGCACTCCCGGCACTTCTCCCGCAAACGGTCGGCGGAGACGCTCTCCAGCACCCGGCCCTTCTCAATGAAGGCGTAGTGGGTGGCCAGGGTGGACAGCTCGGAGAGGATATGGCTGGAGATCAAAATGGTGGTCTGCCGCTCCCGGTTGAGCTGGAGGAGCAGCTCCCGGAACTCCACGATGCCCTCCGGGTCCAGGCCGTTGATGGGCTCGTCCAGGAGGAGAAACTCCGGGTGGTTCATGAGGGCCAGGGCCAGGCCCAGCCGCTGCTTCATGCCCAGGGAGAAGGTCTTGAACTTCTTTTTCCCCGTGTCCGTCAGCCGCACCTGCTCCAGGGCCTCGTCCACGCACTCCTTGCCGGGGATGCCCCGCTGGATGCGGTAGTACTCCAGGTTCTGCCGGGCGGTGAGATAGGGGTAGAAGGAGGGGATCTCCACCATGGCTCCGGTGCGGGAGCGTGCCCGGGCCAGAGCGGCGGGGGTGGAGGCCCCGAACAGAGTGACCTCCCCGGCGGTGGGGTGGGATTGGCCGGAGATGAGGCGGATGAGGGTGGTCTTGCCCGCCCCGTTGCGGCCCACCAGCCCGAAAATCTGTCCCTTTTCCACGGACAGGGCGGCGTGATCCAGGGCCAGAGTGTGGCCGTACCGGCGGGTCAGGTCCCGGGTCTGTAAAATCAATTCCGACATGCAGGTTCACCTTTCTTTCCAAAGGTCGGCGGTTGCCGTTTTTCTGAGTACGGCCTTAGTATAGGGGAGAAAGGTTGATTCCCCACAAAGAAAGAGTAAAGAAAGTTTAAAGTTTTCCAGGGCAAAGATTAAAGCCTGCCATAGACGTGGATGTCAAAGCCGATCTGGGTGTCCAGCTCCCCCAGGGCGGACAGCCGCGCCACCCCCTCCCTGGGGGTCTTCCAGGCGTAGGGGGTCATGCCGAACAGGGCCATGATGTCCTGGGAGCTGTCCAGGCGGATGGAGAAGCGCAGGGGGACGGCCTCCAGCCACCGGAAGCCCGGGTAGTCCTCCCGGCGGACGGCGTTCTCATAGGGCCGGGCGTACAGGACCTCCTTCATCTCCCACAGGTGCTTGGCGGAGGGGACCACATAGTAGAAGTACCCGCCGGGGCGCACCACCCGGGCGAACTCCTCCGGGCACAGGGGGGAGAACACGTTGGTGAGCAGGTCCGCCCGAGAGTCCGCCACCGGCAGGTGGTACACCGAGGCCACGGCAAATTCCCCCTCCTTTACCCGCTTGGCCGCCCGGCGCAGGGCAAACTTGGAGATGTCCACCCCGGCCAGCTCGGGGGCGCGGCCCGCCTGGGTGAGGGCCTGGAACAGCCCCTGGGTGTAGTAGCCCTCCCCGCAGCCGCTGTCCAGCAGGGCGGGGGCGGGCAGGTCCGCCGTGTCTCGCAGGGCCAGGGCGCACAGCGCCTCCCGGAGGGGGGAATAGTACCCCTTCTCCAGAAAGGCGGACCGGGCGGCCACCATGGCCTTGTCGTCCCCCGGGTTCTGGGAGTGCTTCCGGTTGGCGGGGAGCAGGTGGACATAGCCGGCGGCGGAGCGGTCAAAGCTGTGCCCGCCTGGGCAGGTGTAGGCGTGCTCCCCCCGGGTCAAGGGGGCGGAGCAGAGAGGACAGCGGAAAAAACTCATGGGCGTTCACCTCAAACGGCAGAATGGGGCCCTCTCTGGGGCGAGACAGGGCCGGGGCAGTGGGGAGGGAATGGCGGAGACACCAAAAAGCTCCGCCAAACACATCAGGCGGCCACGGGGGCCGCCTGAGCTTATCAAAAAACCTCTGCGAAAACGAATCAGTCCGAGTTTTGGCGGGGGAGCTCGAGGGGGCGGCAGCCCGCCTCGAATGGAATCAAATGCCCTGAATGCCTTGCTGTGCAAGGCATTCAGCGAGCGCAGCGAGGACGTTTCCGCCGCACAGCGGTGGAACAGTAACGGCATTTTTCAGGCTGTCGGGAAAGTCCTTGGACTTTTTCGACAGCCTGAGACGGCCACAGGGGCCGCCTGAGCGATGGAACATCCGGATTCAGCAGCTGCGGAAGGCAAAGAACCGCTGTCCAAAGTAGTTGAGAAAGACGAAGATGCCGGAGCCCGCCAGCATGGACAGGTTCCCCTGGACCTGCTGGCTCCAGCCGGTGCCGGCCAGCAGCCAGACCGTCACCGGCTTGGCGATGCCGTAGGCCAGGGCCCAGCACACGGCGATATTCAGGGCAAATCGGAGGACCACTTTCACGCCCTTCTCCCGGTTGCGGAAGGTGAAGTGCTTGTTCAGGAAGAAGCTGACCACGCTGCCCACGATGTAGTTGGCGGCGGAGGAGATCCAGTAGCCGGTGTCCCCCCAGGTGTGGAGCCCCGCCAGGTTATACAGGCCGAACATGACCCCATAGCCCACGGCGGTGTTCACCAGACCCACCAGAATAAAGCGGAACAGGGTGGGGTCCAGCAGGGAGCGGAGCTTATCTCTCATGGCCGTTCTTTCCTCCACAGTCGTCCGCGACGATATACCGGGGCCGGTCCTTGATCTCCTCGTAGATCTTGGCGATGTAGTACCCCAAAATACCCAGGCAGACCATCAATGCGCTGCCGATGAGGAGCAGGAGCAGGATGACGGTGGTAAAGCCCTCCAGGGCCTGGCCGTTGATCTTCTGCCACAGGGACCAGCACCCCAGCACCAGAGAGCACAGAAACACCAGCACCCCCAGAATGGTGACGATCTGCAGGGGCGCGGTGGAAAAGGCGGCCAGATTGGTGACGGCATACCGGGTGAGGCTGCGCAGGGACCACTTGGACTCTCCGGCGGCCCGGGGCTGCACCTCAAACTCCACCTGAGCGGTGTCAAAGCCGATCCAGGAGGACAGGGCCCGGAAGAAGGCGTTCTTCTCCCGCATGGCCACCAGCACATCCACCGCCCGCCGGTCCAGCAGCTTGAAGTCGGAGGCGTGGGACATGTCGATCCGGGTGGCGCCGCTTAAAAAGCGGTAGAAGGTCTTGGCGGCCAGGGTGTGGAGGGGACTCTCCTTCCCCCGGCTGATCTTGACCCCCTCCACCACCTGCCAGCCCTGCTGCCAGAGACGGTACATCTCCAGAATCTTTTCCGGCGGGTGCTGCAAATCGCAGTCCAGCACCACGCAGCAGTCCCCTTTCGCCTGCGCCAGGCCGGCGAAGATGGCGGCCTCCTTGCCGAAGTTCCGGGAAAAGCGGATGCCCCGCACCTGGGGGCGCCGGGCGGCAGCCTCCTGGATGGCCCGCCAGGTGTGGTCCCGGGAGCCGTCGTTGACAAAAATCAGCTCGTGGTCGATGCCGGCCTGGGCGAGCAGATCTCCGATCACATCCGCCGCCAGGGGGACCGACTCCTCCTCATTGTAGGCGGGCAGCACCACGGACAGCCGTCCGGTGCGGAGAGATTCGGATGTCTCCATGGGATCATCTCCTGTTTTCATAGGCCAGCTCATAGTCGCTCTTGGGGGTGTACTCCTCCTGAATCTTTACCACCACCCGGCCGTCCAGCATCTGGACGCTGCCGTCGGCGGGGTAGAGGGGCATGGCCTGGAATTCCTCCGACTGGGAGACCGAGATCATGGTCTCCTCCTCCGGCTCCGCAATAGGCACGTTGAGCCAGTCGTTGAGGTAGTAGTAGATATGCTTATTGAGGGGGGCCACCGTGTCCCGGGGGACGCTGTAGTGGTCCACCAGGGCGTAGCTCTCAATGTCCGCATAGATGCGGTCGGTGGGGAAGGAGCCGATGATGAGGACCTCCTCCTCCCCGGTGTAGCCCGGGCAGCTCTCAATGCGGGTGAGCAGCCGGGTGGCATAGCTGAGGGTAGCCCGGTGGGCCTGGTCGGCGGCGGTGTACAGCAGGTTGTTGATATTGGCGCTGTACAGGGTCACCCCGGCCAGGCACAGGGCCAGGGCGCCGGAGACGGCCATGCCTCCCCGGGGCCGGGGCAGGAAGCTCAGCCCCAGGTCGGCCGCCAGCAGCACCGCCATATAGACCAGCATGTAGGCGTACTTCATAATGGGGGTGGCGTCGGAGAAGGGGGCGATGATCTGGGCAAAGCCCACCGCCAGGGGCAGCAGGGCGGCCAGCACCAGGGCCCCGACGAGCCGCCAGGGCTCCCGCCACAGGGCCCGGCGGAATACGATGGCCAGGAAGCACGCCACAGCCAGCGCCAGGGCCAGCAGGTCCAGCCCCGCCAGCAGCGGGGTGGTGAAGGAGTTGGACCCGTTGGGCCAGAAGAAAAAGACAAAGACCTGCTTATAGGCGGAGAGGATCAGGCCAGGCAGCTGGGCAATGGGGTAGCCGCTCCCGGCGTCGCTCATGCCCAGGTAGTCCAGCAGCTCCAGGTCCTTCACCGCCAGGAAAATCTGGAGAACGCCGTAGTAGAGGGCGGCCCCCACGGCCAGAAAGCCCGCCAGCCGGAAGCCCAGCCGGGCGGTCCCCCTCAGGGTGGAGCGGGCGTGGAGGCAGGCGCGCAGCACCACCAGCAGGGACAGGGCCACCGCCACCGCCGCGTAGGCCTGGTAGATCCCCATGGCCAGAGCCAGCAGAACCACTCCCCCCAGGGTCCGGAGCCAGCCCCCCTTCTTCACCAGACACACCGCCAGCACGGCCAGCAGGATGGCCAGGCAGTAGGCGGAGGCGGTGAACATGTAGAGGAAGGTGTACCCCAGACAGGGGAAGGCGGCCATGAGCACCCCGGCAAAGGCGGACAGGGCCCGGCTGTGCAGGTTCAGGGCGGTCACCACCCCCGCCGCCGCCAGGGAGAGAAACACCATGGAGAAAAAGCCGATGAGGGCGGGCATCTGGGTAAAATCGTTCAAAAAAGAGGCGTAGTGGAGAAACCACCGGCCGGAGACGGTCATCTGCTGGGGGTCAAACACCCGGCTCAGGCCGTCGGAGTTGGGGATGATATTGGTAAAGGCAAACAGGTGGATCAGATATCCGGCGATAAAACAGGCCAGAAAGGCCGCCCGCCGGGTGGGAGTGATCCGCTGCCGCAGGCGGGCAAGGACACGATCAAGGGGCATGGGACGATCTCCTTCCAAACAAACAGGGGGCGGTCAGGGGCGGGGCTTCTCCTTGCCGGAGACCTCCTCCATCTGGATGCGCCACACCCCGGTGCGGGGCAGGCTCTTGGCAATGGCCCGGTCAAAGTTGTCCCCGGCCATGTTGGCGGGGGTGAGTTTTTCGCACAGGGCCCGAAGGGCGGAGATTTTCTCCGCCTCCTCCGTCACTTCGGCGGCGGTCCCGATCACATTGGCGGACTGAAAGTAGGTGGTGAATTTGTCCTGGGCCGCCTGGTTGGAGGCCACGAAGGAGACGCACACCCGGGGACTGCGCCTCAGGCAGTCCAGCTTGGTCCCCTCCAGGGCGCAGTGGAAGTACAGCGCGTCTCCCAGGCGCACCAGAGACAGGGGGACGCAGTAGGGCGCTCCCCCCTCCCCGGCCATGGCGGCCACGCCGTATTCACAGCGGTCGATCACATCATAGGCAAAGGCCCGATCCCGTTCCCGGTCTTTTCGTCTCATATTAAGGCTGCTCCTTTTTGCGTTCTTCCGACAGGAAGGTCATCAGATCATGGTAAAAAGCCTCAGGCGTCTCCTGGAAGCGCTCCGCCAGAGCCCGCCCCTTCTCCTGGGAGGGATATAGGAACTTCAGCTCCATCAGCGGGCCGCCGTCGTCGGCAAAAAACAGGCGCACGGTGCAGGTGCCGTCCGGATGGGGCTCCACCCCCGTCTGGACCTGGGCCGCCCGCTTCAGCGCCCCGTTGAGCTTTCCCAGATTCTCGTCGCAGTGCATGCGCACCGAGTAGGGCAGGCTGCTCTCGCAGATCTCGCTGTTGCGCCGTCCCTTCTCCGTGATGGCATAGACCTGGCCGGTCTGCTCCAGATGGCCGGTCTCCACCAGGTGGCCCACCACCTCGGTGAGGGAGAAGTAGTCCACCCCAGCGTCGCACAGAGCCACGTCCAGCAGCTGATTGAACGTGACCGGGGCGGCGGTGCGGGACATGATATAGAGAACCAGCAGCTTGAGATCCAGTTCGTTTTGGATGAATCCAGTTCGGGCCATACAAAACCTCCTGCGGCATCAGGTGGATGGGGACGCGGGCATCTGCCCAGCTTTTTTATTATACCGAAAAAGGGGGCAAAGGACAACCCCTCTTTGCCCCTCCGCCGCCGCACCATTTTTCCCGTCCCTCATAGTATGGAGCGTACCCCAAAATCCAACCGGCGGGGCTCTGCTCCGCCTCGGCAACATCTTAGGAGGGACTTACCTATGCCGGAAAAGGTCGTGCCCGGCCCCGTCAGCGAGGACCGCTGCATTCGGGAGGCCGTGTGCATACACACCAAGAAAATCTTTGACTCCTGCAAGGACAAAGACTGCATCGAGGACCTGCGGGTCTACCCCACCCGGGGCTGCCAGGAGGTCATTGACCGGGCGGTGTCGGTGAAGGCGGGCTGCGCCGAGCTGCTGTACGCCTACATCGACGTGGAGCCGGTCACCTTCAACCGGGGGTTCTACACGGTGGATGTGCGGTACTTCTACCGCATCACCGCCGACGCCTTCGTGGGGGCCGCCCGGCCGGTGGAGATCAGCGGCCTGGCCGTCTTTGACAAGCGGGTCATCCTGTTCGGCAGCGAGGGGAGCGCCAAGGTCTTCTCCTCTCTGGGCCAGGAGAAGGCCCTGGATGTGCAGAACCTGCCCACCCGCAGCCTGCCCACCGCGGTGGTGGAAGTAACGGCCCACAAATAGGTAAATAATACATAGAAATAACCAACCTATATCAACCAAAGGGACAAGCCGCCTATCGCTTGTCCCTTTGTCCTTTTACAGGACAATTTAACCACATCTATTAAAGGTTTTTCTAAAATTCCAAACAGAATTGCTTTGTCCGACCAAGGAGGCCAACCATGAAATTTGATTATTATTATGGCGACGAGAGCAATCAATTTTCATTTTACCGCATTCCCCGGCAGCTCATTACCGGGGAGGCTTTCAAAAAGTTATCCACAGACGCAAAACTCTTGTACGGCCTCCTGCTGGACCGCATGGGCCTGTCTGCCAAAAACGGCTGGTATGACGATATGGGACGGGTGTTCATTTACTATACCCTGGACGAGATACAGGAGGATCTGAACTGCGGCCATGAAAAGGCGGTCCGGCTCCTGGCGGAGCTGGACACCGGCAAGAAAGGGTTTGGCCTCATTGAGCGGGTCAAACAGGGACAGGGCCGCCCCGCCAAAATCTATGTCAAACGCTTCACCACCCGCGCCATACCGCTGCAACCCGCTGTGCCGCAAGACATTCCCAGACTTCCGATTTTCGGAAGTCAAGACTTCGGAAAATCAGAAGTCAAGAGTTCCGAAAAACAGAAGTCAAGACTTCCGGTTTTCAGAAGTGCAGACTTCCGAAAATCAGACGCAAGTTATATTGAATCTAATCAGACTGATTCCAGTCAGCTTAATCCATCTATCCATCCATCGGTTTCCATGCCGTCCAAACAAAACGGATTGATAGATAGATGGAATTGCGAGAGAGAGGTAAGGGAGAGTATTGAGTACGCTCACCTTTGCACCCACTTCAATCAGGAAGATGTGGACGAAATGGTGGAGCTCATTACAGATGTGCTCTGTACCACTCGGCCGACTATCCGCATCGGGGGTGAGGACATCCCTACGGAGCAGGCCAGAGATCGTTTCCAGCGGCTGGACTGCGGCCATATGGAATATGTCTTTGACTGCCTTCGGCGCAACACCACTCAAATCCGCAATATCCGGGCCTACCTGCTGACCGCCCTGTATAACGCCCCTGTGACCATCAGCAACTACTACCAGGCGTCAGTTCAGCATGACTTTTCCCACCCCCTGCTGGAATAAACGGAGAAGGTGAACGACTATGAGCCGCTATGAGACAGCGCACTATTCCAACCGTCGGGAATACTTAAACTGGCTGGCAGAGGTCTACGGCGTGGACCGAGCTGATGTAGTCCTGTTGTCCTCAATCCTGGGGACTGACCAGGACTTTGACGGCCTCCCTGCTGCCTTGAAGGGGCTGGCCGCCATGAATCTTTCCCATCAATATATCCCAGAACATAAAACTTCCCTCAATTTGAGGGAAGTTTTATCTTAAAATCTGTAAATTTAGGAGGAGTACGATAATGGCAGACCCCAAAAAGAATCCCCTGATTGGAGCATTCCGCACTCCAGTCCCCGGTACACCGCCGAGCCACCCTGCACCACCGGCGGATCAGCCGCCGGAGCCCCCCAAGGTTCCAGCAGACACTCCCACTAAGTCCGCAGAAGGGAAGAAAGAGTCAGAGGCCCCCAAGGTTCCTGCGGACGCCCCCGCCAAACCTGTTGACGGGAAGAAAGTGCCGGAGCCCTCCAAGGTTCCCGCGGACACTCCTATCAAGCCCGCAGAAGGGAAGAAAGAGCCAGAGGCTCCCAAGGTTCCTGCGGACGCCCCCGCCAAATCCGTTGACGGGAAGAAAGTGCCAGAGCGCCCCAAGGCTCCTGTGGATACCCCCGCCAAATCTGTTGACAGGAAGAAAGTGCCGGAGCCCTCCAAGGTTCCCGCGGACACTACTCCCAAGTCCGCTGATGGGAAGAAGGAGCCGGAGGTTCCCAAGCCTCCCTTAGACACCCCCGCCAAGCCCGCCAACGAGAAGAAGGGGCAGGAAGCCCCCAAGGCCCCCGCAGACCCCCCCGCCAAGCCTACCAGCGAGAAGAAGGGACAGGAGAAGCCCAAGGCGCCCGCGGACACCTCTGCCAAGCCTGCCGATGGGAAGAAATCTCCTGTGTCTGATCCCAGTAAACCCAAGGACAAAAAGGAGCAGGAGGCGTCCAAAGTCACCGCAGATACTCCAGCCAATCCAAAGGAGCAGGAGTCACGATCCCCCGATCTGCGTTTCGTCGCCCTCTCCAAAATCAAACCTTTGCCCGGCACCTACGTCAAGGATGAGCCCCGCAAGGATTACAGCGGTCTGATCGCAGATATTAAGAAAAACGGCCTGCAAAAGCCCATCATTCTCCGCAAGAGTGAGAAAGAGGGAGAGTTCCAACTGGTAGACGGCTTCCACCGCTGCAAGGCGCTGGAACAGGCAGGAATGCTGGAGGTCCGGGCGGATGTGTACGAAATGACCTTAGCTCAGGCAAGCGAATACCGCAGGGGGCACCGGGATAAGCCGCTCATGCCGGTCCCCGGCAAGCTGGTCCCCTATCCCCCGGAGGAACCCGCCAAGGCGGACAAGACTCCAGAGGCCCCCGCTGTGGAGGATGAGGAACTGCCCGAAAACCTGAAAATCCCCCTGACCAAGGAGGGACAACCGGAGACGGTCACGACCATGAAGGTGGCGAATATCCGGCCTTTTGAGGGGCATCCCTTCGCGGTCCGTGACAACAAGGATATGTGGGACCTGGTGGACAGCATCAAGAAATTCGGTGTGCTGGAGCCGGTCATGGTCATCCCCCATAAGGACGGCGGCTATGAGATGGTCTCCGGCCACCGCCGTATGCGCGCCTGCCAGTTGGCCGGGATCGAGGATATTCCTGTTATCGTCCGCAATCTGGACCGGGACGAGGCCATCATTTCCATGGTGGACTCCAACCTCAAGCGGGAGGAGATCAGCCCCATGGAGAAGGCCCGCGCCTACCAGATGAAAACCGATGCCATGAAACGGAAGACGGGCCGCCGCACCAAGGAGGAGATCGCGCAGGACGAGGCTATGGGAATCAAGCGTATGAACGCTGACGAGGAGTTGGCCCAGCAGGTGGGCGAGAGCCCCGCCACCATCCAGCGGTACAAAACTTTGAATAAACTGGTCCCGGAGCTCCAGGACATGGTGGACGAGGGAAAAATTCCTGTCAATACCGGCGCGGATATTGCACAAATGAAGCCTGCGGAGCAGAAAGTGCTGGCAGATGCTATCCAGAAGGAGGCCAAGGTGCCCTCCGGCACCAAGGCTAAGGAGCTGAAGGCGGAGAGCAAGGCCGGTAAGTTGACCACCGAGAAGATCGAGCAGGCGGTAGCCCCCACCAAGCGGGAGGAGATGCCGCCGCTAAAGGTCACAATGCTGGAGGAGGACCTGCGGCCCTTCTTTCCTGATAAGCGCACCACTATCCCGGACGTGAAGCAGGGTATTCTGGAGGGGCTGAAACTGCGTCAGATTGCCTTGGAACGCCAAAAAGCCAAGGCCGCGACGGCAAAAAAGGCTGATACGCCGGTGAGGTAACCAGGATGAGCGGAAAACGAATGTGCCAGAGCTATGAGATCATCGACAGCCGCCGGGTAGGAGATACCGAGGTAGTGCTGGGGTACAGCCCCACAGCGGCCTCTCCTTACGTCACCTGGAAGTGCTACGCCCACGACAATTTCCAGGGGTACAACTTTGGACGTTACTTCGGAGATGAACAGGCCGCCCGGAAGAATATGAAGCAGCGGGTGGATGAACTTAGGGAGGATCTTCCGCCCGGACACCCGGACTGGAAGCCCCGGCACCACAGGAAAGACCCCGGCATGGAGCGGTAACGTACCATGTCAGGGTCTTTTTTCATATTCAAATGTTCCCTCAATTTGAGGGGACTTTCCGGGGAGGTGTGAGAAATCGACTTTCAAGAGCGCATGGAGCGTGTGCGGGCGCTGACGGATCAACTGGAGGCCGGTATCACTGACCTGTTCCAGAGCGACCAGTACGCCGCTTATCTGCGGTCCCTTTCCAAACTGCACCACTACAGTTATGGCAATATTTTTCTTATCAAGCTCCAGTGTCCGCACGCCTCCATGGTGGCGGGTTATGGAGACTGGAAACGGAAATTCGGCCGCCATGTCAAGGCGGGCGAGACCGGCATCACCATCCTGGCCCCCTGTCCCTACTGGACACGGGAAGAGGTGGAGGAGGCCGGACCGGACGGACAGACCACCAGAGAACAGAAATGGGTGAAAAAAACTGGTTTCACCATGGCTACGGTGTTTGATGTCAGCCAGACCGAGGGACGGGAACTCCCTAGCCTGGGCGTGGAGCCCCTGACGAGCACCGTAGAGGGCTATGAAAAACTGCTGTCCGCCTTAACATCCATCTCCCCCGTCCCCATCACTGAGGGGCCCCTGCCGCCAGGTGTCCATGGGGCATATCACCACGCGGAGCAGAGGATCACCCTCAGCCCTGGCATGAGCCAGGCCCAGACCGTCAAAACGCTGGTCCATGAGATTGCCCACGCAAAACTGCACGCGCTCCCGGTGGAGGGCGGGATCATTGTGGGAGCCCATAAGAAGGAACGGCGTACCCGTGAGGTGGAAGCGGAGAGTGTGGCCTATACCGTCTGCCAATACTTAGGACTGGACACCAGAGACTACTCCTTCGGCTATATTGTCGGGTGGAGCAGTGGCAAAGAACAAAAGGAGCTGCGGTCCTCCCTGGAGTGTATTCGCAATACTGCCGCTGAACTAATCGACGGCATCGAGCGCCAGTGTCTGGAGCTGCCACCGCCAGAACCCGCCTTTCAGCGTCGGCGGAAACAGACTTCCAAACGAACGACGAAGCCGCAAACCCGCTAATTTACTGTATCCGGCCATAGCGGCACAGCCCTTGGAGAGGGGCTTTCATTACTACTACACTATAATATGAGGATGATTTGCAATGTATCGCTGTTTTTATCGAACCTTACGCAGCATATTAACGCTGGTCCTGATTCTCGCCTTGAATGTCCCAACTCTTGCGGCGACCGACTCCGTTAGGAATCAGGAAGAATCAAGAGAGTGCGAGTCCGTTACATATCCGCTGGAAACCTCCATCGAACTGCATTCCTCCGAGCAGTTTATCACCGCCAGACAGTGGGCTGCCATGCTGTGTGAAGCGTATCCCTCTGAAGAAGCCGGTGAGGAGCTTCCTTGTCTGACAGAGGCGTTTCGCCGGGGCTGGTTGTCCGTCAGCGTGATGACAGCACCAGATCTCTATATGTGCCGGGGAGCGCTGTACCAGAGCGCTTTCGCGGCCGCTGGGCTGTCCCTTTATGACTACTCCCTCTATCCGGGGGGTGAGTCCCTCCCTGTCTACGATAACTGCTTGCGGGTAGGCGCAGAGCTGGGGTTATGCCCGCCCAATGCGGAACCGCTGGAACTGGTGACTGGGGAGGAGAGCGCCGCGCTCCTTCGCATGCTCCTGACCCAAGAATTAGAAGTAGAGGCGCCTCCCATGCTTGACGAACTGCCAATTCAAAATGATGCGGGCGTCAATATGAATGACTATTTGTTGAAGCTCCGCCAGGTACCCGGGCCGGTTTTGCAGGCATTTGAGGATATGGGATGGATTTATACAGTTAACTTCCCATACTTAGCTCAGTTAAGCGAACAGAGCGGAGCAAACTGCACCGGAGCGACAGATTACAGCGCGAAACGAATCTATGTGTCCGAGGCCGGACCGACCCTCCACGAATTCGGGCATTTTTTAGACTATATTTTGAAACGCCCCTCGGAAAGTGAGAATCTGTTTGAGCGGGAAGCATCTGCGGCATCGGCATTTCTAAGGGAGTACGCTTTAACGAATTCCAGAGAGTATTTTGCAGAATACTTCGCCTACTACCTAACCCATTCCGACCACCAGGAAAAAGTGGAGCAGATGAAACAGCTTACACCAGAGACATTTGCATACTTCTCTGCCCTGTCGGAAGCAGGTTGGAATATCCAAGCCTGATTTAGCGGTGTGGCCAAGCTGTCCTTAGCTTGAAGGAAGACACACAAAACTATTTAGCCAAAGGAGTGGATCAAAATAGAACAGCAGGAACTTTACCGCTATTACTCCACCCAGCGGCCCGTGGACATAGGGACTTACCCCAAGGACCCGGATAACCCCCTGGCGGGCTTTCTTAATTACGATGAGCGGATCAGCGTGGAGCACGGCGCGTTCCGGGCCTGGGGGGAGGTCATCTACCGCTCCCCCCTTACCCCGGATCAAATGGATCAGTATGAACTGCGGCCCTCCAGGGATAACCCGGATGTGCGCCGGACAATGACGGAACAGGCACAGGTGGTCGGACGGTGGGAGGACCGAAACGGCATCCACACGAACCGGAGGTTGACCCGGTGTATCGGTATCGGCGCGTATGTCTGCGGAGACCGTGTGACACCGGAGGAACTGGCCAAACGGTATCGGCTGGCTGAGGATATCCCTTTTGTTTCCCGCCGGGGACCTCGGCCCAAAAAGTCCCCTCAAATTGAGGGGAGATAACAGGAGGAAGTTATGAATCACATCAACGCAAGCACAGAACGGTTTGAAGCTGTGGAAATCCTATCCGTACCCGGTTTATTTACTTCCCAACGGGTGGACCGCACTACGCTCCCCCCGTGGATGCACCTCTATGAAATGCAGACCGACCCCAACGATTGGAGCCAGCCCTGCCTTCTGGGGCGGCATATTACAGTGGAGCACTTCGGCACCGTGCTTACTGCCAGCCCTCTGCCCCTGCCGCCCAGCGGCTATCTGGAGCTGGCCCCCGGCGACTTTGACGAGCGGCAAGGGGCGGAACGTCTGACAGCAGCGGAATTTGAGGCCAAGTACCTGGACCCGAACTACCAGCCATCCCCGGCTATGCGCCCGGAACAGCGGCGGCACAGCCGGGCAAGGGCGGTGCAGATGGCACGATGAAAGAGACAAATGTGAAATTGTTTCCTGTTTTGGACAGACTGTGCGGCCGGGCTACCCCCTCCACTCCCGCAAGTTTCCGCCCGGACCTCTGGATGCTCCGGGCGGCTGTGTTGGAGTACGAGATGGAGGAACGGACCTTTTACTGGATTCCCCGTTCCGACGGAGGGCTGTGTGTCCGGGAACGGGACGTGTTCCTCCGCGGCTCCCACGGACACCGGGTATGGACCGGCCAACAACCGGAGGCCGGAGAGGCGGCATACTGTATCATTCTCAAAGGCAAGGACCGGGACAGTCCCACAGGGGATATACGCTCCTTCGATTTCTCGGCGCACCTCCGCCGCCTGGAACACACGGCGATGGAGGTCAAGGCTGTGGAACTGGTCTTTTACTCCGGGCGGCGGTTTTCCATGGAGCCGGAGCGGTACAGGGCGGCCATGGAGGACCTGTTTTGGGAGTATGGGACGCTCCGGCACATCCGCTATCTGCCCGAAAATGAGGAAGCCCTGGTCCGCACAATTATGACGGAGCATCGTTATCAAAAGAGCTGGACACCGAAAAAGAACCGGGCGTTACCCGGCGGCCCGGTTAGATAGGGGGCGGTTATGGCATATACACATATCACTCCCGGATGGGAGATCGAAGTATCCGCCCATTGCTATCCAGATAAAAAGTCGGACCGTGTTGCGGAACTGATCCAACTGACGCAGGAGGAATTGACCACTTTGGAGGAGACCAGCGTGGTTCAGGAAAAAGCCATCTTCTCCAAGTTTTCCGACATAGAGGCCGAGTGGAAGAAGCAGGCAGCGGAGACTGTAGCTATCCGCAAGGCCAGAGAGTATCTGCGGGCCTTGCCGGTGGAGCATACGTCCAACCAGTGGAAGGTCAATCAATTTGGCTGGAACGTATTGAGCAACATGGTCTATAAAATGTCGTATCGCGTGTCCGAAAATAAAAAGCCGGATGGAACTCTTATCAACTGCGCTTTGTCCTGGGATATTCATTATAATACGCTCCAACATCCCACCCCCGACTATACCGGCGACGGCTGGAAGATTGCCGGGCAGAGTGACAAGCGGTTTGCAACAAAAGAGGAGATGGAGCGTTACCTACAAGGCCGGATTAAAACCTACGCCCACCTATTTACAGAGATCTCTCCACCCATCCCAAAAGGGCAGGAGGGCCGTTTCTCCGTCAACGGCATCCTTCTCCCAGGCTATACTGTGGAGGCATCCCTGGAAGAACGGATGGAGGAAATGCTCTCCTTTTTGGACGACGATCCGGCCCTGCTGGAGGAGACGCTATCCTCCAGCCATCAAGACACACCACAAGAGGAGGAACCAACTATGGCACAGAAGCTACATACCACACCCTTGAAGCAGCACCGAAACCGGGAGATCGTTCAAAAGCCGGAGACCGCCCGGAAAGGTCCCAAGAAACCGCCCCGGAGAAAAACGGCCCCGACCCGGTGACAGCGGCGCTTGCGCCGCTGTCCGCGCCAGCATGGCATTTGGTAGTACAAATGCCGCTGGTCAGGGGTAAATCCCCTGAAACCCCACATAAGTGAAATGTCCCTCAATATGAGGGACATTTCATTGAATATATTACTACCGTGTATTTGTCAACTTAAGTATTCTTTATTTCAATAACATATACGGAATTTATAGAAGGCTTTACACTCCATTGTATTTTTCCGGGTGAACATGTTTTTTTCGAGTTGGGGGGCGGTACAAGAAGGAAAGAACCATCCATGTTCTGATTTTGAACTGAATACAGACTAATTGTTCGATCCATTATATCGTTCATGTCACTTTGAACCTCGATAGCTAATTTATCAATTCTCATGCCGTAATTTCTTGGATCAGAGAAATAACGCTCTAAATCTTGAAAATGGCATCCACGTGTCCAAATCAGAGAAACTTCCAAAGTAAAAGATTGCGCATACATAATACTTTGGGGAAAGATAAAATGGATACAACGAAAATCCGGAAAATCTTTATAGGACTCTTCTAAAATATTTTCAATATTAAAGTACTCTGTATCCCCCTTCCTTAATTTTGCATCAAGCTGTATTGACCCATCTTTCCACGAGGTAAAAGCGCTTAAAGTAATACCCATAGTAAAACTCTTTATGGGGTCTTGATTAGTATTAGTATTTCGCCCTTCAAATACCCAATGGATAGTTTGATCTACTAAGGGTCTATTAAGGATGGATCTTTCATTGGATTCTTTAAGGGAAAGCACAAATTTTCCTGCATGTATATAAAGACCTTGATTATGATTTCTTGGTGGACGTTTAAGGAGATATCTTGAGATATTGCTACCTGCTGGTAGTATGGAAGGCTCTGGTAGCGTATCTTTTTGAAGTTTCCTGTATCTGCTAAAAAATATTATTATAGAGAGCAAAATTGTGATTAGAAGCAATCCAATAGTTATTGGCCACCTATATGGTTCAGCAATGGGTAATTTTAGGTCGAGCATAGGCTGCAAGACTGATAAAATTGCTAAAAGTCCTGAAATAAGTGGTGCAATAAAAAGTTTATCATTTCCACCGCCATACTTCATATAAGTCGCCCCCTTTTTAATATCGAGGTGTAATGTAATTAAATGTATATTTTAATTGTATCAGGTACTTTTGGCTTTTTCAACCAAAACCGACATATTGAACTTAAGAGAATAAAAGTTTTGTTAGTCTTATTCAATACACAATTTCGAACTCTAAATGAGGTGATAAAAGTGCGTATGCGTAACCGTCATGTCAGTGTGTGGCTGACAGATGAGGAATATAAATACTTAAAAGGTCAATCGTATATATCCGGGCTTGGTATAGATCCATTCCTTCGGCACCTCATCATGGGCGTTCAGCTTCGTCCCCGCCCCCCTGATACCTACGCTGCCCTGCTCCGGGAACTGAACGCCATTGGCAATAACGTGAATCAACTGGCATTTCAGGCCAACGCCAGAGGAGAGGCCACCCAGGAGGAAATCCATGAGGCCGTTCTTTTGGTACGGGAAGCAGTCCAGCTGGTGCGGGATACCCTGTAATGGCCTATACCAAGATTTTAGTCATCCACAACCGCCTGGACAAATGTGTGGGCTACACCCAGGACCCGGAAAAAACTTCCCTGGAAGCCGCCATCGACTACGCCCTGGACCGGGCAAAGACGGAGCGCATCTGCTATGAGACCGCCATAAACTGCTCCCGAGACCGAGTGTATCAGGATATGCTGGACACCAAGCGGCGGTGGGGCAAGGAGGACCGGAAACGAAAAGGATACCATATCATTCAATCCTTTGCGCCTGGAGAAGTGACGCCGGACCAGGCCCACGCTGTGGGCGTGGAATTTGCCCAACGCCTTTTAGGGGATCGCTATGAAGCCATCGTTTCCACCCATTTGAACAAGGCCCATCTTCATTCCCATATTGTGTTCAACTCCGTGTCTTTTGTGGACGGGGCCATGTACCGGGACAAGATGAAGGACTACTATGAGGGTATCCGGGGCACATCGGACGCCATCTGCCGGGAGCATGGCCTGTCCGTCATAGAACCAGGCGAGCCCCTGAAAGGTGCGCCAGTGAGCCGTGCGGAGTGGGAGGCCCAACGCAGAGGGAAACCTACTGTCCGTGGACTGATTCGTCGAGATGTGGACGAGGCCATCCGGCGATCCTACACCTACAAATCATTTTTGGGACAGCTCCAGCAAATGGGGTATCAGGTCAAGTCCGGCCCCAACATAAAGCATACCGCCGTCCTGCCTCCGGGCGGGAAGCGCTATTTTCGTCTGGACAGTCTGGGCGAGGGATACACGGAGACGGACATTCAGGCCCGCCTTGCCGCCGTTCGCTCCGGAGAGACCCCGCTGCCAGCCCCGGCTATCTCTGCAACTGTTTTCCGTAAGTTGGAGACGGGGCGGCACTATCGGGTGCGGGGGCCTTTGCCCCACCGCCGCCGGAAGTTCACGGGCTTCCAGCTCTTATATTTGAAGTATCTCTATCTGCTCAACCCACCGCCCAAGCGCCGCCCGAGAAACCGGGCGGCGTTTTCCATGCGGGAGGAACTGCTGAAGCTGGAACGCTACCAAGAGCAATTTCGGTATCTCCGCCAGAACCGCCTCGAAACGGCTAACCAGCTTTCCATGCAGTATGACGCCATCCAGGCAAAAATGGACGCTCTTACAGAGCGGCGGAAGGAACTATACCAGCGAAAACGGAGGGGGGACGGAGGAGTCCAAACGGAGATTGCGCAAATCACCACACAACTGCGGGCGCTGCGCCGGGACCTGAAGCTGTGCGCCCGCATCGAGGGCGATATTCCAAAGGTCCGGGCAGCAGTAGAGGCGCGAAACCCAGCTCCTCGGGACCGGCCGCTCTATCATCAAACCGCCCCCCGCAGACTGGACCCGACAGAGGAGCAACCCAATCTTTAACTTTAAGAGGTGAAATCAAATGGACAACAGCGGCGAAGTAGCCGATCTGATGGTAAAAGAAAGCATTCAAATCACCGAGGCCGCCATCAAAATGCTGGCCGGAGGCAGCAAAAATCTGGCTGCTTTTCTGCTGGCACTCTCCCGAGACGATAAGAAGCTGTACGGCAAAACCAACATGAAGAAGCTGCTGAAAATGGACCGGGGACTGGCCGTTTTTCATATTCGGGAGGAGGACTTGGACGACTTTCGAGAGTACGCCAAGAAACAGGTGCTGTTTGCCGCCGTCAAAGACACCCGTTCCGCCAACGGCATTGTCAGCCTTGTGACAAACAGTGACTATGTGCCCCTGGTCAACCGCTATCTGGAGCTCCGGGGCTATCCGGCTCCCGTTCAGGAACAGGAGGCCAGCACGCCAAAAAAAGCCGTCCCCCGCGTTCCGCCCGAGCCCTCCTCACTACAGCGCGGGAATGGCTGGACAGTCAGGCAGAGAACGGATATGGATATGGAGACGATTACTGATAAGCCATCTGTCCGGGCGAGGCTGGCTGGTCTCCGGGCCGCGTCGGAAAGTATGCGGGAGGGCAGCCCCAGACAAAGATCCCCACAGCAGACCAAGTAAACATCACAGCAGGAGGAATCGAAAATGGCCAATTTGGAAGAAATCATTGCGGAAAAGACTCAGCAGGATACCCAGTGGCGGGAGCAGCGCCAGGCGGACCGGGAAAATATCGTCGCCATGCAGGACGCTGGAATCGTAGAGATCACCAGCAATCCGGAGATGTATGTGAAGTACCTGGATATGCAGGGGGACAACCCCGCATACAGCGTGGGCAATATCGCTCTGGTTATGTTCCAGGACCCGGAGGCCACTGTGTTTGGGACGCCGGAGCGCTGGAAAACCCTTAATCGCAGCGTCATGGACCTGGAGCGAGGAAAGGGCGTAAAAATCTTTGCCCGAAACACTCTGGGCCGGGGATACCGGCTCACGGACGCTTACGATATTCGCCAGACTGCGGGACGGGACATGAAGAAAATCCAGCTTCAGGAGGACACCAAGGAAATGAGTATCGCCCTTCGCGCGATTCTTAACTACTCCGTTGTCCCAGTGACCACCGACCACGAACTGCCTGTGGCGGCCTATTACGACAGCAAAAACATGGAACTGGCCGTCAACCCGTCCTTCTCGGACAGTGAAGCGTTTTCCGCCATTGCCGCAGAAGTAGCCCACTCCCGCATCCACGCCAAGGGGGTAAACACGGCCTACTCGCGCCAAGAGGTCGATTTGGATGCTCAAAGCATTTCCTACATCCTCTGCCGGAGGTATGGTGTAAAATGTGCCACCCCGGACCTTTCCCGTCTGGCAGATCTGTATGACGGCTGGGAAGCTCCGGACCGAAGATATGCTCTGGACCAGATTCAGAACATGAGCAAGCAGTTTGGGGGTACCATTGAGCGGGACATCACTCCCCAGCAGAGAGGCCGCATTCCGCCGCAACGACATATGAGATAAGACCGGAGGCCGGGGGTGTTTCCCCTTAGAGGGGGGTAATCCACCAGCCGTTCCCCGTCAAGGCCGCAAAAATTGCTTCGCAATTTTTGCGCGAGCCGCCCAGTCTGCGAACTGGGCGGGCCTTGACTGGGACCGTCCGGCGGATTGTTCTGTCTCCAAGGGGAGAACACCCCCAAAGCCGCCTGACGGCGGCTTTGCCTCACTGGGAGGCGGGGGCTTTCCGGAAGGCGGCGCGGGGGAAAGCCCCCGCCGCTGTACAATTATGCAGCGGCCCGTAAAACGGCCCTCAATTTGAGGGACATTTTCACGCCAGGTTTCCCATTGTTTGTCTTTCGGCGGCGTGTTATAATAAATTATCCTTTTCATTTCTTTTTTACAGGCAGGTGAGCTTATGACTGAAAAAGCTCTTTTAGACCGCATTGACGCTTACGCGCAGGTCATCCGAGAGCACCGCCCTCTGACCCCAAATGAGGTGAAGGAACTGGACGCCTATTTCCGCATTGGCACCACCTACACCTCCAACGCACTGGAGGGCAACTCCCTGACCCTCTCTGAGACCAAGGTGCTTCTGGAGGATGGGATCACCATAGGCGGTAAACCCATCCGGGACTGCTACGAAGCCACGGGGCACGCCAGGGCCTACGACTATATGCTGGAAATCGCCAGAGGAGGGCCGCTGCAATTCCGGGAGGAAGATATTCTCCGCCTTCACGCCCTGTTCTACGGCGGTATCGACCCGGACCATGCCGGGCGCTACCGGGAGGACCAGGTGTTTATCACTGGCACGGAGTATATCCCACCCACGGCGGATGAGGTGCCCGGCCTTATGGCCAAACTGGTGGAAGATCTGAACCAACGGAAAAACGACACACATCCGGTCCTGTTGGCCGCCTATGCCCACCGGCGGCTGGTGGACATCCATCCGTTTCAGGACGGCAACGGACGTACCGCCCGGCTCCTGATGAATCTGATCCTGGCGAATAAGGGCTACTGTGTCGTCTCCATCCCGCCTGTCCTGCGTCACGATTATATCACTGCCCTCCAGCAGGCCCAGCGGAGCCGCAATCCTAGCGACGCGGCCTTTTTCCAGCTGATTTGTCAATGCGAGCTGGAGGCCCAAAAAGATTACTGCCGAATGTTTCGCATCAAGCTTCCAGAGCAAAGCAGGAACAACCCCGCGAGATAATTTCATCCATCGAATGCGCTGCTTCCCAAATATCTTGGGAGGCAGCTTTTTTTGCAAAAACTTCCCTCAATTTGAGGGATATTTAGAAAGGACTGACGTATTTGAATGTTTTAGTAGTAGAGCCCGGCTATGCCCCTTACGAGAAGGAAATCAACGGACTTCAAGAAATGCAGGAAGTAGTCGGCGGCTTGATCCAGGCCATCTATCCCTTTCAGGAGCCGGTGGCAGTGGTCTGCAATGATGAGGGACTTCTCCTCGGTCTGCCTTTCAATCGCAGTATGGACGGCGGGTATGGCGGCGTGTGCGGCACCTTCTTTATCTGTGGCCTGGGGGAGGAGAATTTTTGCTCTCTGACTCCGGAACAGATTCAGACTTACAAGGAGAGATTCTCTCGTGCGGAGCTTCTGATTGGAGTAAACGGCAATGAACCTATCACCTTAAAGATCACGCTGCGGATCAAGAATAGACCATCCAAACAACGGGAGCCCCCTGAGCCTTTTACAAGATAATCTTTCTTTCAAGATGGCTGGTTCCTTTTGAAATACAGTTGTCTCTCTGCCCGGAAACATCCCTCAATTTGAGGGGAGTTTCCGGGCTACTTTATTTAAGGAGGAGATGATCCCACATGAAGAAACGAGCTGCCCCCATCATTGCGGTGATGATTGCTGTCTGCACCATGGCCTACCCGGCCCTGGCCGCCGAGGCGTCTCCATCCGCCGCGCCCACTGTCCTGTACCCTACGGAGGTGCTGGAGTACACGGCGGGAGATCTGGATGAACTTCGCATCAGCAAAACCTACGAACTCTCTCCGCTGGATGACCCGGCCCAGATCCCCACAGAGGATTTTGAACGCTCGGGCCTCCACTATACCTTATTGGATATTATCAAGGAGGACCAGACGGAGACGGACAGCAAGTATTACACAGAGACCGTGACCTTGGACAGCGATAGCAAGAACATGGAGAAAATCATGCCTCTGCTGGCCGCTACCTGCGAGGCCACCACGGAGGACGGCTATACCGGCGTCCTCACGCTGGACACGGCCAGCATCCAGGTGGAAGCGTCCGGCTACGGTACATCCACCCGGAACGTCTCTGCCACCCGCAGCTACCCAAACCTCTCCGAGGCCGACGTGGCCCTGGTGCCAAAGTCCATCCAGGACAGCGGGCGCACCCTCACTTTGGCAGATGTGGATTGGCAGGAGGCCGGGGGCTTTTATAACGCCACCGCCACCTATACCGGCACGGCCACCAGCCAGTATGCTACCGGCTACACCGTCACAGCAGACTACACCGGGGAAGTGACCAAGACCACCAGCGGCATTGTCCGCTACACCGCCGTTTTTGGCCTGACGGAGGAGCAGGAGAAAAACGCGGAGATTCCCCAGCCAGACATGGCAGGCGGATTTGACTGGCGCTGGCTGCTGATCCTGCCCGCCGGGGCGGGAGCTGTGGGCCTGGTGGTCCTGGGCCGGTTCCTGCTTCAAAAGTATAAGTCGAAAAAGGAGTGGAAGGAGTACAACAAATGAAATGGAAAGCCCTTTGCCTGACGGCCGTTTTGCTGGCGGCGGCCTGCATTACCCCCGTTGGGGCCCTGGAGTACACCATGGATGCTCCAGACGATTACCTGTTCGCCCGGCCCACCAGCGACGATACCATCTATGAGTGGGAGGACCCCAACGTGGACCGGAGCAAGAACGTGGCCCTGGTCCCACCCGGTTTCGGCACGCCTACCAGCTATCTGCCCGGCTCCGGCACAGCCCTGACCCCCAATCTGATTCCCGGTGCTCTGGACGGCGGCGGTCTGGTCTCCCAAGTAGGGAGCGTTACCTATCCTACCGTAGATACGGGCTCCGGATGGACCGGAACCACCTCCACAGGATGGACGGACGTGACCAGCGACCTCTACTACTCCGGCGGTTACCTGGGCACGCTGAAAATCCCCTCTATTGATTTGTCCGTGAAGGTGTACCAGGGCACCGACAGCTCTACCCTGATGAAAGGTGCTGGGCACTTCAAAGATACCAGTATATGGGATGGAAATGTGTGTATCGCCGGACACAACCGGGGCGTCCGGGATGACTTTGGGGATCTGCACACTTTGGACCCAGGGGATACCATTACCTGGACCACCAAGCTGGGGACACGGACTTATGAGGTAGTGTCGGTGGAAACGGTGTTGGAGACCGACACCAGCGGCACCGCCGCCACCACGGATAACCGCCTGACCCTGTTCACCTGCGTCCGGGACCAGCGGGCCTACCGCTGGCAGGTGCAGGCGGTAGAAATTTGAAAGGAGGAGCGCAAACTATGCTGAAACAATTAAAGCATCATTGGAAACGGACGGTATCCGGTTTCATGGCCCTGGTCATGGCGGCGGGGTTACTGCCTGGCACATCCCTTGCGGCAGAGACAGCGGCCACCCCTATAATCCAAACAGAAGCGGCCTATGCCCCTACCGGGAACTTTGAGCTGAACGTGGCCGGAACCACCGCCTGGAACGGCGGGGAGGAATCCCTTACCGTCTATTCCACCCAGGCTGGGACCACCCAGGTCACAGAGATCCCAGCCGGAGAGCCCTTTGCCCTGCTGGAGGACAGCGGCGGAGAGCGCCTGAAGATCGGTTATTCCGAGGGCGGCTGGACCGGCGGTACTCTGGAGGATACCGGCTGGGTGGACAAGGACAGCATCCTGGTCAACCTGCCCGACCTGATCCCCAGCATCGCCTATGTTCAGGAGGACGCGGAAAAAGCATTTAATTCCCGTCTGACCCGGTTTGAGTACGTCATCCCCTGTCCCTACGAGGAGGCGGAGCGCCTGGCCCAGCTCCAGGCCGAGGCTATGGACGGCGGAGAGACCCTGCTGGTCCGCATGGAGGGTCAGACCGTCACCATCACCCGCGGCGTAGGTGAGCCGGCCAGTCTGGAGGAGTATAGCCTGGACGGCGAGACCTACCGGAAATACGGCCAGTGGACGGAAGTATCTCCAGCAGAAAGCGGCATTTTTGCCTACCAGGTGCCCTATGAAATTTCCACGGCTTACAGTGCGGACCCCAGCGTCACCCTGGGTATGTTCGCGCCCCAGACGTCCAAGCCCAACCGGGCTCCGTCTAACGTCACTCCCACCGGAGATGTGGGCGCTTATAACCCCGGCAGCCCCGGCGGACAGAAACCCCACACCTCCAACGTGGCCTGGGCCATCGACCCGGAGCGGACATTTTTGCGCTTCACCCTGGTGGAATTTCCGGGCGGCGTGGTTACCGACCTGAACACCATGGACTGGAATACCTGGCATGTAGTGGGCACGCCCCTGAACGTGGTGTGGAGCAACGGATGGTCCGCGGACCAGTGCCGCAGCGACGTCACCTGGTACAACTCCAGCGCTATGCACTATAACGGCATGGGCTCCAACGCCCCGCAGCTTATGGCCGGCACTTCAGTGAGCAACGGCGTCTACTCCTATGACGCCACGGTAGGTTACAACCGGCGATGGGTAACCACCGCCGATGAGTTCCAGGCAGAGACTGGAATCACGGACCAGCAGAAGGAGCAGATGTTCCACCTGAACTCCGATTCCTGGTCTACCGGCTGGCTCAACGGGGACTACACCTCCATGTGGGGAACCGATCCCCAGTCTGTTACCCCCGGCAACCTCTATCAGGTGTATAAGGCAAACAGCGCATTTCTCTACTTATTAGGTCGTCTGTCAGAGACAGACAACCACGCCGGCGGCTCCAACCCCGGCTGGAGTAAGGACGAGGCCATGGAAAAGTGGTCTGAATACGTCAAAGATAGGGATGGCAATCTGCGGACCAAGTACCGGATCATTGTGGAGACCGGCATGATTCTCCGGGACCCGGACGGCGGCCGCAGAGCCTACACTCTGCGGGACATGATGGCCTACAGCCTCTACAACAATGAGGCGTCTGAGCGGTATAACCTGATCTGGGACCAGTCCTCCACCACCGTCAACATGGCCCAGTGGATGCGCCAGGCCAAGGAACAGTTTTTGGAGTATCCTCTGGATGAAAACGGTGTCCCCACCGGGGAGGAACTGGTTTCCACCAACGGCTTTGCCGAGTGCGACAGCTATGTGGACACCATTCAGTACGCCCGGCCCATTCGGGACTCAATTTTTTCTGAGCGGCGGAGTTTTGGCTTGCACGTCTTCTCCCCGTTTAATTTTGAACATGATCCTCCCGGAGAACCGGACGAACCGGATACGCCTGACCCTGACGACCCGGATGACCCGGAGCCCCCGGATGAGCCCGACACCCCTGGGACGGGAATCACGATCACGAAGCTGGAGGACGGTACCACCCTGGGCCTGGAGGGGGCCGTGTTCAAAATCACTGCCCCGGACGGCTCCACCGTAGGCAGTACCTATACCACCGGGCCGGACGGAACCGTGACCGTCCAGCTGAACCAGACTGGCCACTTCACCGTGGAGGAGCTCACCCCGCCGAAATGGTATGTGAAAGGGGAAAACAGTACCCAGCACGTCAATGTGACAGCAGGGCAGATGGCAGAACTGACCTTCACCAACAAGCCTTACGGCAATCTTCGGGTGGAGAAGTACAGCGACACCGGCGAGCTGCTGGAGGGTGTAACCATCCAAATCAAAAATCTGGAGACTGGGGAAACCCAGTCCGGCCAGACTGGGCCGGACGGCTCCATTGAGTTTACGGAACTGGCCCCCGGCGGCTACGAGGTGCGGGAGATCTCCAGCATCCCCGGCTGGCAGGCCGACGTGGAGACGGTCAAGACCGCCACGGTGGTATCCGGCGAGACCTCCACGGCCTATTTTGTCAACCAGGAGCTGCCCGGCCTGCGGATCACCAAGTATGATCGGACGAGCAAGGAACCGTTAAGTGACACTACATTCAGTATCTGGAGAGACGGCGAGTACCTGGGCGATTATGAGACGGACAGCTCAGGGGAAATCCTGCTCACCGACTGTCAGCCGGGTACTTACCGGGTGGAGGAGAAGCAGAGCGACGATGCTCACATTACCATCACCACACCCCAAGAGGTGGAGCTCTCCGCCGGAGATGGCATCAAGGAGCTGGTATTCTTTAATGACCTGAAACCTGGAATCCACCTCACCAAGGTGGACTCCGCCGACCTGAGCAAGCCCATCGCCAACGCCAAGTTCTCGTTTGAGGCGGTGGACGGCTCCTGGGGGCCGGTGGAGTACACCACTCTGGCAGACGGGACCATCGACCTGTCCAAGCTCCCCACGGGCGCGGTGGTGGTGACCGAACTCTCCTGCCCCGGCTATGTGATCGACGACGCCCAGCGGATCATCCACCTGGACCCCAACGAAAACGCCGAATTTGTCTTTACCAACAGCAAGCTGCCCTCCCTCACCCTGACCAAGACCAGCTCGGACGGTACGCCCCTGGCGGGCATCACCTTCCGGCTGGCCAAGGTGGAGGACGGCGGCCACTACCTGGACCGCACCACCGGGCCGGACGGGACCATCACCTGGGAGGGGCTGGAGCCCGGCGTCTATTCCCTGGTGGAAACCTCCACGGTGTCGGATCACATTTTAGACACCCGGGAGCACCATGTTCAGCTCTTCCCCGGCAAGGACAGCACGATTGACCTGGAAAATGACCGCCGGCCCAATTTGACGGTGGTGAAACGGGACGCCGACAGCGGCGAGCCTGTGGCTGATACGGTATTTTTAGTGGAAGCGGCGGACGGCCACAGTGTGGACGAGATCAAGACTGGCCCGGATGGAACGGCCACGCTGGAGAATCTGCTGCCCGGTGTGTACGAAATCTCCGAAAAGTCGGTGCCGTCCCCTTATTTGATGGACGCAGAGCCACAGCTGGTCACCCTCTATCCCAACCGGGACCACACCGTATATTTTGAAAATCACAAGGCACCCACCATTGAGATCATCAAGGAAAACTCCATCACCCATGAGCGGTTAAGTAATGTTCGTTTCCAAGTCTGGTATGCCAGCAACGATACAGAAACCGGCGAATATAACGACCTTGGCGTGTTTACGACGGACGAAAACGGCCGCATTGAACTCACCGGCCCGGACAACGGCCTGCGGGACGGCTGGTTCCGGGTCAAGGAACTGGAACCGCCCGCCGGATTCTCCATCAAGGACAGCGACACCCAGGAGGCGTTTGTACAGGCCGGGAAGGGCCACACATTCCTGTTTGAAAATACCCCCCTGTCAGCTTTGGTGGTGTATAAGCGGGACAGTGTGACGGGGGCCGCCCTCCCCAACTGCCGTTTCCAGCTCAGCTACCTGGGCGGCAGCACCTCCGGCACCGGCGGCACGGTCATTGGGACCTATGTGACTTCGGAGAACGGCTCCTTCACCGTCACCGGCCTCAAAGCGGGCTATTACATTTGCGAGGAGTTGGAGAGCGACGGGGCTCACGTTATCGACAGCGCGCCTCAGTCCTTCTACATCTCCGGCGAGGACCAGGACATTGTAACCCTCTATTTTGGAAACGCGCCCAAGGGAGCCGTTTTGGTCAAGAAGGTGTCGGCCAGCGATAACAGCCCCCTGAGCGATGTGGAATTTTTTGTGACCACATCGGACGGGGCTGTGGTGGGAGACGCCAACGGCAAGTTTGTGACGGACAGCACGGGCTCCTTCCTGGTGGAGGGTATCGAGCCTGGAACAACGCTGATTGTCAAGGAGACCAGGGCCAAGCCGGGCTATCTGCTGGACGATACCCCCCAGACCGCCATCATCCGGGCAGGCCAAACGGTCAGCCTGGAATTCCGGAACAAGCCCCTGGGCAATCTGGTGATTGAGAAGTGGGGGCGGAATGGCACGAGCACCGTCCCCCTGGAGGGCGTCAAATTTGAGATCAAGTACGCCAATGGGCAGTATGTGGACGCCGCTGACGGCACATTGTCCTCCAACGGCATTTACTATACTGACTCCACAGGGAAAATCACCCTGTCCGGGCTCACCGGCACCGTCATCGTGACGGAACTGGAGAGCGTGGAAGGCTATAGCATTGACCCGGACAGCCAGAGCCAAACCGTCACGATCAATCCCAATGACACCCAGACGCTCCGGTTTTATAACAACGCCGTGGGCGGCCTCGATTTGGTGAAAGTCAGCGCGGCAGACAAGTCAGAGCGGCTTTCTGGCGTCTCCTTTGAAATTCGCCGGGTGTCGGATGACGCTCTCATTGACGCCGTGACCACCGGGGAGGATGGCCGTGTGTACCTCCCTCTGGAGGATGGCGATTATTATGCGCTGGAGACCGAGAGCGCGGAGGGGTTCCAACTGGACACCGCACCCCATTATTTCACGGTGAAAAACGGGGAGACCACGAAACTTACCGTGACCAACGCGCCTATCTCCGGCATCCTGCTCCATAAAATTTCCGCCGCGGACGGTGAGGGCATCCCCGGCGTGTCCTTCATCCTGTACGACAGCGGCCACAACCCCATTGACCAGCAGACCACCGATGACCGGGGCTATGCCTGGTTCGAGGGCCTGACGGAGAGCGGCAGATACTATCTGCGCGAACTGGAAAACGAGGGCTATATCCCGGATACCCAACTCCGCACCGTCTACGTCAAGCCGGGCGAGACCACTGAAGTGACCTGGGAAAATACCCCCATCACAGGACAAATCCAGATCATCAAGCGGTCTGCCGACTACAACCCCACCACCGGCCTGCCTGCGGGCACCCTCCTGGAGGGGGCCGTGTTTGAAATCTACGACAAGGCCGGGAACGTGGTGGACACCATTCGTTCCGACAGCCGGGGTCTGGCCGTGTCCAAGCAGATCCCCCTCTCCCGCTATACTATCCGGGAGGTCAAGAGCCCGGACCACTACGGCGTCAATGAAGAGGTTCTGACGGCCTACTTGGAGTACGAGGGCCAGATCCTCCGCTTTGAGGTAACAAACAAGAGCCTGTCCACCGGCGTGTCCATCTCCAAAACAGGGCCCAAGGAGGTTGTCAGCGGCCAGCCGGTGCGCTACACCTTCTCCGGGATCGCTAACACCTCCAACGTCCGCCTTGACAGTTTTTACTGGCGCGATACCCTGCCCGCCCAGGTCCGGCTGGAGCAGGTGGTGACGGGCACCTACAACTTCCCCGGCACCTATAAGATCGTCTACAAGGTCAACGGGACCGGGGACTACCGCACGCTGGCGGATAACCTCTCCACCAGCCAGAACTACACTTTGGCCGCATCCTCCGTGGCCCTGGGCCTTGCCGCCAATGAGCGCGTGACTGAGATCATGTTCGTATTCGGCCAGGCCCCAGCTGGTTTTGCCCAAGTGGAGGCCCCCGTGGTCCACTGTACCGCCATCAATGGCCTGGCAGCAGGAAGTTCCTTTGTCAATATGGCCGATGTGGGCGGCGTCTACAACGGCCAGTGGGTTCAGGCAGTAACTCGTTGGGTCACAACGGTGTACGGCAAGCCGGAGCCCCTTCCCAGAACAGGCTATTAAACTAAAATCCCGAAGCGTCGAAACTTCCCTCAACTTGAGGGGAGTTTCGGCGCTCCCTTTTGGAAGGAGAACCGTATGCCAGACTATCAAGCCGTTTTAAGCGGCCATGAGATCAGCAGGAAAATCGTTGACCTGTTGGAGGTCGTTTACCCCATCCAATACAACGGGCACAGACGGGCCCGCTATCTGCGGAATATCAACGACCATATCCAAGGCCGGAACGATTTACCCCTGGAGCCAATGCTGGAATGGACTGCAAGGGTGGAAAACGGAGCCTATGCCGAAAAGGTGGAGGCACTCCGTCAATCCATCCAAGCCTTTCAGACACAAAAGGCCCTGCTCACCCAGGCGTATGACAAGGGCCCCTCTGAGGACCGCTTTTCCTACAAGACCTTCGATGCCGGCCCTGGACAGTCCCTCAAAATCGTAGATCAAACGATTTATGACCAGGCGGCCCAGGCCGGGTTTCCCATCGGCTTTTTCCGGGACGCCTATTTTGACCATGTGACTCTCTACTGCATGCCGGACGGGGCCCTCTGCGCGGATTCTATCTTCCGGTCCTGCAAGTTCAACGTCTGCCGCCTAGCGGAAGTGGATGTACGGGACGCCAGCCTGTACGACTGTGAATTTCATTCCTGCCTGCTCCGTAACGTCCAGTTTCCCAATTCCTTTCTCTCCTGCACCCATTTTCGGGACTGCGACCTGCAATCTCTCTCCCTGACCAATACCCACCTGCGCCGGTGCAATATAACAGACTGCACCGTGAAGCGGCTGGACTTCCTGGGGGCCGCCCTGGACGGGTGCTCCTTCGGCCGGATCATCCGCGGGACTGACAGCACTGTGCTCCATCTGGACACCGCCGCCATCACCCAGAGCGGAGCCACGGCGGAGGAGTGTGCCCGAAACCGGGCGGATATCTTTCATGCTCTAGGAATACAGACCCCGGAACATCATCTGACCAAGCGTAAACAGCCGCCCATGCCGGGACGGTGAGGAGGCGGCTCCATGCACAAAAACAACACCGCGAGCCCGGTCCTGTGGGCGGTACTTGCCCTGCCGGTCCTCTATCTGGCGGCGCTCCTGGCCTCCGGCTACAAGGAGGGCATGACTGTTTTTGATCTGATGGGTCGTTTCAGTGAACTGCTGGGACGGCCCTTTGCCATCCACTGGACAGAGCACACCCTGAAATTTATGCTGATGGCCCTGCTGGTGTATGGTTTCGCCGTGGTCCTGTACCTCTCCACAAGGGAAAACCGGAGGCCCGGTGAGGAGCACGGCTCCGCCAAATGGGGCAACCCGAAGCAGCTCAATGCCAAGTACCGGGATAAGGACCCCTTCCAGAACACCATCCTGACCCAAAATGTCCGCATGGGGCTCAATGGGAAGATTCACCGGCGCAACCTCCTGCAAATTGTCATCGGCGGCTCCGGCGCGGGCAAGACCCGCTTTTTTGTCAAGCCGAACCTTATGCAGGCAAATTGCAGCTTCCTGGTCACGGACCCCAAGGGGGAGACCATGCGGGCCGTGGCCCCACTGCTTCTGGAACGGGGCTATGTTATCAAGGTCTTTGACCTGATCGACACAGGCCGCTCCGACGCATTTAATCCCTTTCCCTATCTGAAGGACGATAAGGACGCTATGAAGCTGGTGAATAATCTCATTAAAAATACCACGCCCAAAAACGCCTCCAACAGCGACCCCTTCTGGGAGAAGTCCGAAATTGCCCTGGACACCGCCCTGATCCTCTACCTGCTCCATGAGGCTCCGCCAGAGGAGCAGAACTTTGAGATGGTCATGTATATGATCGAAAACGGCGGGGCCAGGGAGGACGACGATGATTTTCAGTCCCCCTTGGATATGCTCTTTGAAGCCCTGGAAGAAGAGGAACCGGACCACGTGGCCGTGCGGGAGTATAAGATTTTTAAGCAGGCGGCCGGCAAGACGGCCAAGTCCATCCTGATCTCCGCCGCTGTTCGGCTCTCAGCCTTCATCCTGCCTCAGATCACCCATATTACCTCACAGGACGATATGGAATTGGGGCTCATGGGGGAGCGCAAGCAGGCCGTGTTTGCCATCATTCCAGATAATGACGGCACATTTAATTACTTAGTAGGCATGCTCTACACCTGCGCCTTTCAGGCCCTATACTATCAGGCCGACAAGGTACACCAAGGAGCCTTGCCCGTCCCTGTCCGTCTGATGATGGACGAGTTCTGCAATGTCTCCCTGCCGGATGACTTTGGAAAACTCCAAGCCACTATGCGTTCCCGAAATATCATGTCCACCATTGTGCTCCAAAATATCTCCGCCCTCAAGGCCCTGTTCAAAGATGATTGGGAGGGGCTTTTGGGCAACGCCGACACGCTGGTGTATCTTGGCGGGAACGAGCAATCCACCCACAAATATATTTCCGAGCTGCTAGGCAAGGAGACCCTGGACACCCGCAACCGCAGCGTTTCCAGAGGGTCCCACGGCTCCAGCTCCGTCAGCTATCAGCAGACTGGCCGGGAGCTGATGACCCCCGACGAGGTGCGGACCCTAGACAATGACTATGCCCTGCTGTTTATCCGGGGTGAGCGGCCCGTCATGGACAAGAAGTACGACATTCTGAAACATCCAAACATCAAGCTGACGGAGGACGGCGGGGCCGCGCCCTATGTTCACCGCCCCGGCCTGACTTATGCCCAGGCCGACCTGCTCATGCCCTTTGAGAGCCTGGATTACATCGAAATTTTGGAATAAGAGAGGTTGATTTTCATGTTGAACAAGAAGAATACCCAGTCGGAGACCCTGTGCCAATGGCGGACCAGAACTGCCCGCCGTTTCTATTTCTCCGCTGTGCTCATGCTGGCCTTATGCACCGCCCTGGCCTGTCCGGCCCTGGCTGCCGACACCGACCCCCTTACCATTGTCAACAATCTCAGCGACTTCATTTTTTCCTGTATCAAGGCCATCGGTGTGATCGTGCTGGGCTGGGGCATCGTCCAACTGGGCATGTCCATCCAGTCCCACGACGCCTCCCAGCGCACCCAGGGAATCCTCTGCGTGTTCGGCGGCCTGCTGATCGCTTTTTCCAAGGAAATTTTGTCCGCTATCGGCGTAGTATAACGGTAGGCGGTGGATCAAAAGTCCCCTCAAGTTGAGGGGACTTTTTTGAATTGACAGTGAGGTAATAATTACGTTATAATTCAGTAAGAATAATAACCGAACGGAGGAGGACAAACATGGTAATTAAATCTGCAACTGCTTTGCGGAATGACTATGACGGAATGGTAAAGTTGTCCCAGGAGCGTCAGGAGCCGATTTTCCTGACACGAAACGGGGACGGGGAAATGGTGTTTCTTCCGATTGAACTGTGGGAGAAGCGCGAGGCGGAATTGAATCTGCTGGCCGAAATGTTGCGCCGGGAGCAGAATCTGGTTGCCGGTGCGAAAACCTGTTCCATGGAAGAGGTGGAGGCCCTGACGGAGGAAGTGCTGGGTGAAGGTTGAATGGCTGTATGAGGCGCGGAATGAATATCGGGATATTCTCCAGTTCTACTGCGGCCAGGTGGGGACAAAATACGCCCGCGCATTTGCAGACAAGATTTTGAAGGCAGCTCGGCAGTTGTCAAGTTTCCCGGAATCAGGCGTCCTGAAACGTGAAACGCTGATGGGTAAATACGGATTTCGCGCCCTGTTTATCGACCAGTATGTGCTTATTTACAGGATACAAGGTGAGAGCATATATATCTACCACCTGAAAGACGCGAGAAAAGATTATACCTATCAAATATTTGGGCTTGAGCCTTGACGCACATAAAAACTGCTTGAAACGCATATTCCAGCCAAAATTACGGCGGAATATGCGTTTCTTTTTTGCGAGGTGATTTATTTGAGCGATAATTGGGTGGTACAGGCCCTGCAATCAGCATTTGGCATCTGGAACGACAAGCTGACCGAGATATGGTCCCTGATTACCACCACGCCCCAAGAATTCCATGGTGGTGATATTTGGAACGCCATCGTCGGGATCAACGAGGGCCTGAAGGCAATCGGCTATGGCCTGTTGGTTCTCTTCTTCGCTATGGGTGTGTTTCAATCTGCGGCCAGCTTCCGGGACTTGCAGCGGCCAGAATATGCCCTTCGGCTTTTTATCCGCTTTATTGCCGCCAAGGTGGCAGTCAGCTCTGCCATGGAGATTATGACCACAATTTTCTCGATTTGCGGCGGCGTGGTCCAGTCCGTAATGGGCGGCGTGGGCGGAATGGCTACCGCCGGAGTCAGCGTGCCACAGGACATGGTGGATGCCATTGAGAACGTGGGCTTCCTGGCCAGCATCCCCCTATGGTTGGTAGCCATGTTGGGAAACCTGTTCATCACCATCTTATCCTTCATCCTGATTATGACAGTTTACGGGCGATTCTTCCGCTTGTATATTTACACTGCACTGGCTCCCATCCCTCTGGCGGCTTTTGCTGGGGAGGGAACCAGCTTCGCCGGCAAGCAGTTCATCAAGTCCTATATCGGCGTGTGTATGGAGGGGGCGGTCATCGTTCTGGCCTGCCTCATTTTCTCCGCCTTCATGTCCAGCGGTTCCCCAGTCCTGGACACCACCCTGACCCCTGTGGTCATGGCCTGGCAGTACATCGGGGAGACTATCTTCAATATGCTGGTCCTGGTGGGCCTGGTCAAGGGCGCGGAGCAGATTGTAAAGGAGCTGTTTGGCCTGTGAACCTGAAACAGTACGGCGTCATATTAGCAGACCCACCCTGGGCCTACCGAGTCTGGAACAAAAAAGATGCCAAACGAACCGCAGAAGCCCATTATCCCACCATGAGCATGGAGGCGATCAAAGCCCTGCCGGTTGACAGAATAGCCGCACCGGACTGTACACTATTCCTTTGGATTACCTTTCCTATGCTCCGGGAGGGGTGGGGGGTGATGGATGCCTGGGGATTTTCCTTTAAGACAGTTGCCTTTGTGTGGGTCAAACTGAACCGCAAGGCTGACAGCCTCTTTACTGGCATGGGCTACTGGACCAGAGCAAACGCGGAGGTCTGCCTGCTGGCGACCCGCGGGCATCCCAAGCGCGTATGCCGGAACATCCATCAGGTCATTGTCAGCCATGTGGAGGAGCACAGCAAGAAGCCGGAGGAGGCCCGGCGGCGCATAGAGGTGCTGATGGGAGATGTGCCCCGCGTAGAGCTGTTTGCACGACAGGCTGTGCCCGGCTGGGACGCATGGGGAAATGAGGTCAACAGCACATTTCAAATGGAGGATTATACCTATTGATAAAACTCCCCTCAAATTGAGGGGAGTTTCCGCAAGAGCAAGAGAAAGCGACTATTCATCTCTTGTTTGTTGATTGATTTTAATTTGGGGCATACCGTCTTTGACTTCAAAGCTGATCTGGTCCGTCCGGTAGCCCATAGCCTCTGCCCACCGGCTCTGTTCCACGATGGACTGCATGATGCGCTTTTCCTCCAGATGTTCAATCAGTTTGGGCCCCACCCAACGGAAAACCGTTATCAGCACCAATCCGGCCAGAATCGCCCGGTATAGGAGCTGGTGCGCCGCCACCCATTCAGGAAAGATCAGGTTCGCGCAGGCCAGGTAGATCAATACGGGCATGAGCTTCAGCTTCACCAGAATACAGAACACCAGCTGGATCAGAAACAGGGCAAGGAAGAAGAAAAACATCTGCTGTGCCAGCGTCAAATTCAGGAACATAGTAGAAACCTCCTTTATTTGTTTTGAAATGTGCGGTTTTTCCTATCAATATTATCTCATATTCCAAAAAACGTGTCAAAAAATCCATTTTTTGAGGTGACAGCAATATATGGAGATCAAGATTCCAAAGGAAGTCCACCAGCACCGGGAGACCATCTTTTTTGGACTGTCCACCCGGCAGTTTCTGTGCTCCGTCCTGGCAGTTGGCGCGGCGGTAGGTGTCTATTTTGCCCTCAAAGGCATCGTGGGCCAGGAGACCGCCAGCTGGCTGTGCATCCTGGCTGCGGCCCCCGTGGCCGTGACCGGCTTTTTCCGCTACAACGGCCTGACCTTTGAGCGGTTTGCCTGGGCCTTCTTCAAGTCCCAAGTCCTGTGCGCCGGTCCCCGTGTGTACCGGGCGGAAAATCTCTACCTCCAGGCCATGCCGGAGCAGAAGAAGGTGTGGGAGGCAGGGAAACGGACCTGAATCCAACGATCCGGCAGCTTTTTTTGACTGCGAGCATCCGGTCATAACATAGCGGTGCTCCATAAAGCAGTCAGCGGCGAAAACTTCCCTCAATTTGAGGGGAGTTTCCGCCGCTTTTCCGTTTCAGCTTAAATTGATTATGTTTCCGCGGAAAGGGGAGTGATATGCGGCGGATATAAGCGCTGTGGATCACGGCCTCTTTTTGCCCAAATTGAAGGAGGTTTCCATGACAAGACAACTTCTGAACCTTTCCCAGCTCCCAGCAGCTGCCCAGTGGCTTCCGCCTGGCTCCGCCCCGGCCGGAGAGGGGGTGACACGCTGTGCGTAAGACCCTCGCCGCGGCAAACCGGAGTGAACGGACCGGGTTTAAGATACCCCGGAGCGTTCAGCAATCTATCCCCATCCAGCGTGTCTACCGGGACGGGATCTGGCAGGTCAACGGCAAGTACAGCCAGACCTGGCGCTTTTCCGACATTAACTACTCCCTGGCCTCCTATGAGGATCAGCGGGACATGTTTACGGCCTACTGTGGTGTTCTCAACAGCCTGCCCACCGACGCCGTGACCAAAATCACCATCCACAACCGCCGCCTCAACAGCTCCGACTTCCAGCACAGTGTTCTGATGCGGGAGTGCGGGGATGATCTGGACAAGTACCGCCGGGAATATAACCGGGTGCTCACGGAGAAGGCGGCGGCCAGCAACAACCTCATTCAGGACAAGTACATCACGGTCTCCGTGGCCCGCAAAAGTGCGGAAGAAGCCCGGGCCTTCTTCCACCGGGTAGATGCGGACCTGTCCAAGAATCTGGGACGCTTGGACAGCGGGGCCAAAATTCTGGACACCTATGAGAGGCTGAGAATCTTCCATGACTTTTTCCGGCCCGGGGAGGAGCAGTTCTATAAGTTCGATCTGGACGGAACCATGCGCCTGGGCCACAGCTTCAAAGATTACATCGCGCCGGATGGGATGAAGTTCCTCTCCGAGCACTTCGAGCTGGGCGGCAAGGTGGGCCGGGTGCTGTTCATGCGGGGGTATTCCAGCTACATCAAGGATGACATGATCACCGGCATGGCCGACTTCCCCCGGACATTGGTGCTGTCCATTGATCTGCTCCCCGTCCCCACCGACGAGGCTGTGCGGGATGTGCAGTCCCAGATCATGGGGATCGAGAGTGACATTACCCGGTGGCAGCAGCGCCAAAATGCCAGGAACAATTTCACCGCCACGGTCCCCTATGAGCTGGAACAGCAGAGGGCGGAGACCAAGGAATTTCTGGATGACCTGAGCACCAGGGACCAGCGCATGGTCTATGCCAACGTGACTCTGCTCCACATGGCCGACACCCTGGACCAGCTGAACGCCGACACGGAGACCCTGCTCTCCAAGTCCCTATGTGACTTCTCCATCCTCCGCTATCAGCAGGAAGATGGATTGAACACCGCCCTGCCCTATGGCCTGCGGTCCATCGACGTGACCCGCACTCTAACCACCGAGGCCGCGGCCTCCCTTATGCCCTTCCGCGTCCAGGAGATCCAGGACATTGGGGGCATTTACTGCGGGATCAATGCCGTATCGAAAAATCTACTGATCTGCAACCGCAAAAACCTCCTGAATCCCCACGGCTTCATTTTGGGGGTCTCCGGCTCCGGCAAGTCCTTTACCATGAAGGAGTTTATCACTTTTATCGCCCTGGCCACCAGGGACGATATTATCATCATCGACGCCGAACGGGAGTACGGGGAAACATCCCGGGCCCTCCATGGGACTGTGCTGGAGCTCTCGCCCAACAGCCCCCACCACATTAACCCCCTGGAGATTGCCAGAGGCTACGGGATGGGGGAAAATCCCGTGGCTATGAAGTCCGAGCTGCTTATGAGCATCTGCGAACAGCAGATGGGCGAGGGCCAGCTGGGGGCCTTCCACAAATCCATCATCGACCGCTGCACCGCCAGCGTGTACCACGAGTTTATCAAGAGCGGCGGCAAGACCCGGCAGCCTACCCTCTTCGACTGGAGAAATGAGGTCAAGCGCCAGCCGGAACGGGAGGCCCAGGAGCTGGCCCTGGCCTCCGAGCTGTTCGTGGAGGGCTCCCTGAATATGTTCGCCCATGAGACCAATGTGGACATGGACAACCGGCTCATTGTCTTTGACCTCTATGAGATGGGGGAGCAACTGAAGCCCACCGCTCTCAACGTGACCATGGAGACCATTCAAAACCGGGTGGCTACCAACCGCCTGGCGGGAAAATATACTTGGATCTTCGTAGACGAGGTGTATCTGTTCTTCAAATATTACTACTCCGCTCAATTTCTCTATAAAGCGTGGAAGCGGTTCCGCAAGTATGGCGCGGCGCTGACCGCCGCCACCCAGAACGTGGAGGAGTGCCTGCGCTCCGAGACCGCCCGGCTCATGTTCGCCAACAGTGAGTTTCTGGTGCTGCTGAATCAGGCTGCCACGGATCGGGCGGAACTGGCCAAGCTGCTGAACATTTCCGAAAATCAAATGGGGTATGTCACCAACGTGGAGGCCGGACACGGCCTGCTCCGGGTGGCCGGCTCCATTGTTCCCTTTGCCAATGAGTTTCCCCGGACCGGGGAGCTGTACCAGCTTTGGAACACTACTCCCACAGACAAGTGAACCGTGTCGAAACTTCCCTCAATTTGAGGGGAGTTTTGGAGCAATAAGGAGGAACTATGCCGGAAATCAAGGAAAAGTCCAAGGCAGGCAAGCCGAAGGGCAGACGTAAGAGCACCGGCCCGCCGAAGCAGGCGGGCCGATTGATGAAAGAGAAGTTTATAAAAGAGCTGGACCAGCGGAAGACACAGGAGTCTGGGGACAGCTCCTATGCTGTGGACCAGGTAGAGCAGGCTGGGTATCGCGGGGCGGATGAATTTGTCCAGTCCCTCCGATCAGACGACCGGAAACGGCCCCGCCCAAAGGCGCAGGCTCCCAAGACCGCCGACAGCACAGGGGAGGCGGAGACCGGCGGTGTCCAGGTGGACCAGGGGCCTCCACCACGGCAACAGCCAGCCAACCCGCCAAAGGAGCGGAGTATGATGGAGAGAGAATCTTCTTTCCAGGCTGGAACAGCCCCCAGGGAACGGAGCCGGGGCGGCCAGGAGGCAGTCCCCATCCGGGAGCGCCCCCGTATTGCCGCAAAAGAACGTGAGAGAAATAAAGCCCTCCAAGGACAGACGCACCTAGATGGCTTGCCGCCGAAAACACGTTCCGCAGAGGCGGATCGGGCACCAAGCCGCAGGTCGAAGCCCGCCGCCCATCATGTCGAGGCCCACCACAGCGAGGGGCAGCAGCCCGCTTCGGGAATCTGGAAGGCAAAGGAGGATATTCGCCGCTCCGTCAAGGGCGGGACGAAGCCCAAGACCGGAGCCCCAGGCGTAAAGGAGCGTGCTGCACCTATGCCGGGAGGCAAGCCGCCTCTGGGGCCCAAGGTCCAGGGAGCCGGGACAACTGCACGACGGCGGCGATTTATTCAAGCGTTTCCAAAACCCGCCCAGGCCGCTCGTCAGTCGGCGCAGCGCCGCCTGGCCCAGCAGGCAGCCCGTACCGCAAAGGGAGCCGCCGAGCTGGGCCGGAGGGTGACAGCGGCAGCAGTCCGGGCCGTGGCCTCTGTGGTAGGGAGCTTGGTCGGGCTCGTGGGCGGCGGCGTTGTTTTGGTCGTTCTCATTTGCGTGGTGCTGATCGCCGCCATCGCCAGTTCCCCCTTTGGGATATTCTTTACCAATGAGCCCAGTGCCCCGGAGGCCGTTTCCGTCTCACAGGCAGTTGCCGCAGTCAATGTGGAATACAACGCCAGGCTGGAGGCGTTGCAGGCGGGGGACTACGACGATATTGTGATCCACGGCCAGGGGCCGGACTGGGCTGAGGTCCTGGCCGTGTTCGCTGTCCATACAGCCGGAAAAGACGAAGGCATGGACGTTGTGACCTTGGACCAGGACCGGGTGAAGCGCTTGAAAACCGTATTTTGGGACATGACGGAGATCACGTCCAAAGTGGAGACCATAGACCATCCAGGAGAAGAGGATGGCGAGGGGTGGACAGAAACTATCCTGCACATCACCATTACGCCCAAGACAGCCGATGATATGCGGACCGTCTATGCCTTTACCCAGGATCAGAACAGCGCCTTGACGGAGCTTCTGGCTGACCGTGCGGCCCTGGCCTCCCTGATTGGCAGCCTCACCATTACCAACGCGGATGTGCTGGAGGTGCTCGGTTCCCTGCCCGCTGACCTGGACCAGGCCAGGCGGGAAGCCGTAGAGACCGCTCTCTCTTTGGTGGGAAAAGTGAATTATTTTTGGGGCGGAAAATCCCTGGTGATCGGCTGGGACAGTCGCTGGGGCCAGCTTACCCAGGTGTGGGCGGACGGAAGTTCCACAACCGGGACCTACCGACCCTACGGCCTGGACTGCTCTGGGTTTATGGATTGGATCTTCTACAACCTCACCGGCGGCGAGTATATCCTGGGCCAGGGCGGCGGAGCCAGTGCCCAGCACTCCTACTGCACTCCCGTATCTCAGGCGGAGACCCAGCCCGGCGATCTGGCCTTCTACCCGGATGATTCCCATGTGGGCATTGTGGTGGGCCGAAGAGAGGACGGGAAACTGCTGGTCTGTCACTGTTCCAGCGGACAGAATAATGTGGTGGTGACGGAGTTTTCTGTAAGTGGGTTTACTGACCTGGGCAGGCCGGATATTTTCTAATAAGAGTACCATTGAATACTCCCCTCAATTTGAGGGAAGTTTTGAGGCCCTACACCTGTTAAAGTGCAGGGCCTCAGAATTGTTGAGAAAATAGCCTTTATGGAGAACTAGTGTAATAACGAAATAATCAAAAATTAGTTTGTACCATCTGGTTTACTAGGTACAGCAATATAGGAAATACTATAACCAGTATCTGAAGACAGTTCCTCAGCGTACTCATTATAAAATACATCAACCTGTTTTACAGACTCAGCTGCTGCAAGTGTATTGATTGATTTGTACTGCTGCTCAATTTCAACTGCAAAAATACCATAATTTTTTTCCAAATCAAGCATGTCGCTTTTGTATTTTGATTCTGGTTCATTGTCAAGATCTAACGATTCAATCCAATTACTTATTGTTTCCTTTACGTCACCATTCTCAATATTGATTATGGCGCGTCCAGTTTTATTTGGCACCCACAAATAGGCTGTTTTGATTGTAGTTTGCTGAGGAATAATATCTACTACTTCTTCCGGGGACAGAAATTGTTCAAAAGTAATAAGCGCTCTCCCGTTTTCTTCAGGGGTTTCAGTTGCTAGTTGCTCAAGCGCAGAACTCTGATTTGTGGTATACGCCCTTGCTTCAAACAAGTTAAGATCATCAGTATTTCCGAGAAAGACTTTGATTTCTCCATTTTTTGTTTGAACGTTAGCTGCATGTACATTAGTCGTAAGCATTAGCATAAATACTGACAAAAAGACTGCAACTACTCCGAAAATGGCAATCGATTTTCTATATTTGATCATATTATTTATCCTCCTTTACATTGCCCATCCAATATTATAGCGAGTGTGTGTATTTAAAGTTGTAAAGTAGGTCTGATATCCTAGAGGCAGACCGTCAGTGACTATGGGTTCGCCCCAAATTCCATACTCAGATTCAAAAATTAAATCGACTCCCGAACTAAATTCTGGTCCTTTCTTAGTCGTTAGTTTCGCATAGTATTGTTCTCCCTCCTCAATTTTATCCGCATCACTGGAACCGATAGTCAGATCATCTTCATCAAATTCTTTGTATGCATTTGGTAAATCACTTGCATATCCGGTTAAATCGCTATAAGCATCGTGAATATTATACCCATTTGTTCCCCGTAGTTCACCCTCCCAGTAATTTAAGAAACCAAATGCATGCGTATCCCAACAGAGAATATCATATTCAACATCAGTCGAATGTGTTCTGATGAAGCCACTAGAGGGGGAGAATTCCTGTCGATTTCCTATTCCGGGACCAAAAGGACCGTAATCTGTTGCAGCGCTAGCACTACAAACAATAGAACTAAGCGCCAATGCACATGTAAAAATTTTGATAATCTTTCTTTTCATTTAATTGACTCCTTTCACTTTTTACTGATAATTTTTAAATATGACATTGTAAAATAATTGTGTAGAATCCCTCCATTTTGTAAAAAAATTTAAAATAAACTAAAAAATGTCTATTTCCTCTCAGGGTTGAACTTTGTACGTCTAATTGTATATAACCTGTTTCCTGAAATACTGACCGTATTAAAGTATTTTAGGAATAATCATTACTGCATCAGACTCACCTCCATATTGTAGTATTACTCTCCGTGTAACTTCTTTTCCACTCTTTTCATTTATATATGATAACTTTCAACAAAAACTGACATCTATGCAAATATTCAAAAATTTCTTTTTGAAATTTACGATTTAAAAAATTAGTTAATCAAACTAGAACTATTAGTGCTTTGAAGCATGCCAATTTGGTTAATATAATTTAACCAAATCGGAGGTTTGTCATGGATAAAGAAACACTTCAAATGATAATCGGGTCGAATATTGCACGGTACCGTGAACAAAGGGGCCTGACACAAGCAGCACTGGCGGAACTGATCAATGTAACCCCAGTTTTTGTTTCCAGAGTCGAGCGCGGTCAGAAAATGATGAAAGTTTCCACTTTGTATGCCACAGCCAATGTTCTTCAAGTGAGCTGCGATGCTCTCTTGTCTGAAAATCAGGGGGGAGCGCCGCTAGAAAATATCAAGAGACTACTTTTGGGACAGTCAGATGAATATATAGCTGGAATTGAAAGATTGATCCGAACCTGTGTTGAAGAATTTGAAATAAAGCATCAGAACAAAAATTCCTAAACTTTTGATTGTATGCTATACTAGAAAGAAGAGAGGAAGGGGGGATCAGGGTGCTCCCAGAACAAGATTCGTTTTTTAATGCTCTTTACCAGAGCATGTTTAACAAATTGCTGCTGTATGCCCAAGCAGGATTGTTAGATAAGTCAAAAGCTATGGATGTTGTACAGGATACCTTCCATGAGGCCGTCCTAAAAATAGATTCTCTTATGACACATCCAAACCCACATGGTTGGCTGATGCAGACGACCAAGAATAAGATTAAGGAATATAACAGAACTCAAACTACTTATATAAAACGTTGTCTTTCTTTGGATTCTGAGTTGTCGCCGGGTCTTGGCCAGGAAGATCCTGAAATGAAAGCTATTGAAAATTCTGGAGGGACGCCAGTGTTTGTTCGGATTCGACAGGCGCTTACTCCGGACGAACTATTCTTGTTTGAGCGGCTTGTATTTGATAAGGCCAGTCATTTAGAGGTTTCTAAAGAACTGGGCATTACGGTATGGACCAGTCAGAAGCGATTTGAGCGAATTAAGAAAAAGCTGCAAAAAGTTTTGAAGTTAGAAAATTGAAAAAGAAATGTCAGTTTTCAAAAGATACTGTCATATTACATATGTAAGGGAGGTTCAGGACATGGCGGGACCGGAGAAACGTGAAAAATATGCCTATCTGGACCAGTTAAGCACAGAACGCTTGCAGGAGCTTTTGCGTGCCGATTTGGAGTCGGATTCAACAGAGGACCACAGCGAGGTAATTTTTCACATTCTGGAGGTGATGGAGCAGAGAGAGAAAGAGAATCCTACCGGCCAACTTGTGGATGTTAGTCACGCCCTGGAAGAATTTCAAGCCTTCTACAATATTCCAGAGGGAGAGGGCTGTTCCCTCTATCCAGAGTGTTCCGAAGCAAATACAGTTTACAGTCAGGCCAGTGCAGATCATTCTGTTTCGGCATCGCGGCATTATCGACTGCGCCGGGTGTTCCGAGCTTGTATTACGGTAGCTGCCACAGTTGCCCTCCTCTTTACAATTTTAGTTGGCGCTCAAGCATCCGGGATTGATGTATTTGGGGCATTAGCCCGCTGGACCGAGAGTGCATTCAGCTTTGGCCCGATTCAATCGGGACAGGGAGTTGAAACGCAATCGGCAGTGGGGCAGGAAGTGAATATCTCCAGTGAACCATCAGAACTTCCAATCGAATATCAGGAGCTTTGGACCGAGCTGAAGGCGCGCGGTGTGAATGGCTTCATGTTCCCAACCTATATTCCAGAGGATTTTCAGCTTGACAATAGTGATTTATATATTCAACCAAAATCTAATAAGGTAGACTTTGTTGTGTGGTACAAAAGTGGAAATAGCGATATCACTTACACTATTTTATATGACGAAGATTCTAACAAAGTTTATGAAAAAGATGACGGGAATGTTGAAGTATACAAGCATGAAGATATGGAATACTACATTTTTACAAATCACGACAGAAATGTTGCCGCATGGTATATGGGGGAACTGGAATACTCACTTAAGACAAATCTTGGTATTTCAGAGCTAAAAAACATTTTAAATTCTATGTATCAGGGGTGAAAACATGAAATTTAAGAAATTGATTTCTGTATTGTGTGTATTGGTTTGTATTTTTTCGGTGACCACATCTGCTTTTGCAAGTACCTATGCCAGCTATCAAATTGATGATTATTTAATGGATGTTACTTCAGATAGTAGTCAAATTTATGTTGATTTTTCCGTTACTGGAACCGGAAGCATGGAGAAAATTGGTTGTGAGAGTATTTACATCTATGAGAACAGCGGCAACCGCTGGGTTGAGGTGGAAAGGTTTAATGAAGATGACTCTGGCATGAGCCGAAAGAACGCTCGTAGATATGTTAATATGATTACAGCAGATTGCGAAGTTGGAACCCGTTACAGAGTCGAGGTCACCATCTTTGCGGAAAACAGCGCAGGCCGGGATACCCGGTCGCAGACGTTCTATGTGACGGGTCAAGCCTAAGCCATCACAACCAAAAACAGGGCGGTTCAAGCCGCCCTGTTTTTTTGTGCCCAAACCAGTGACAGGAAATTTATTTCGACAGGATACGTTTGCTTACTGACCCAGCGGCGTCGATAACTGTCCTGGGTATACCCCCCACAAAAAGCTCATGGACTGGTATAATAAATGCTGTCAAAGGTACCTTTTGATAACTTTTTGATAATTGTCCTGCCCAGACTTCTCCTTTACAAAAACTGTGAAAGGGCGAAAAGTATGTACGTTTATTTCTTTGTTCCCGATCAGGGCTGTGTTCGAGCAAAGTTCCCGATGGATGCGGAGCAACTGCTTCGGCACCTTGGGGCTACTGGGCGGTTGGTGGGCTTCCAATACGCAGCCTACATGATCGACCGTGTAATCAGAGAGCCAAACGATATCCAGCTGATTACCAAACGGCTCTACCCGGAGACGGCCCGACGGTTTCACACCTCTGCGTCCGCGGTGGAACGTGCTGTGCGGACCTTGGTTCGCGTAATTTGGCAGAAAGAGGATCACAGCTTTTTCAATGAGGTTGCAGGGGTTCCGTTGACGCATTCCCCCAGTGTCAGTGATTTTATCGACATGTCCGCTGGTTTTTTAAGAAGACTCAACGCCCAGGAAAATACGGATGAGAGCGCATATCCATCCAAATAGCAAAACGTCCCTCAAATTGAGGGACGTTTCGACACCGCCGCCAATCGGCACAGGTGTATTGACCACGATATGCCTGTGCGGGCTGGCGACAGTCCGGTAATTGAATAGGTCCACTGGGTACGTCCGATATGCGTCCGAGAGGAAAGCCGTGTGGGAATGAGCAGGCCATGACCCCGCTTTGAGAAAGGAGGGATAGGGAGAGCAGCCGTCCGCACACAAACAGGCCGTGGCGGGCCTGGAGGCGATGACCCGCATATCGGGGAGATACGATTGTCCAGTCTCAGTCCGAGCGTTGAAGTGGTCCGCCGGGCCATGAGCCGTCGCAGGCAAAGAGGGCAACCTGTGAGAACCGCAGGGGGTGAAATTCCCGTGTAAGGCGTGCCAGCGCCGCCCAGTGTGTTCCTGAAATCTGTTCCAATTCATTATCACGATACCAAGAGCCGCGCCTGCGTGAGGGAGCGGTTTTTGTCGTTTCATAGCTGCTATTTCCGTGTTACGTGCCGATCAAATAATATGGGAATCGCGCAAAGCAAGAAAATGAGTTTGAAGTATAAAGAGAGAAGGATAAGAATATGGTTACAACAAGATTTACATACGATCAAACTATTTGTGGAGCGAAGGGAGGCATTCGATGCAAAAAAACAAGCAGCCCATTACATATTCCTTCATAAATCCGAATCGCGCAAAAGAGGTTGAATGCGCGATTCAAAGAATCATTGTTGCAAAACTCCTTTTACAAATAGATGGAGCATAACGGACAGAATGCAGACCAAACCCAACCTATAAGCAAAGGAAAGCAGAAAATTTCCTTTGCTGTTCTTTTTATGTTATAATATAAGTGATATAGGTTGGTTGGTGAAAGGAGCAGCCAACAATGAGAATTGCGGCTTATTGCCGGGTATCAACCGACAAGGAAGAGCAGCTTGACAGCTTGGAGAATCAGAAGGAATTTTTTTCCGAGTATGCAGAGAAACATGGACATACACTGATTCGGCTATATGCGGATGAGGGAATCAGCGGGACGAGCTTAAAAAAACGCAACGAGTTTCTCCGGCTGATTAAAGACGCAAGGCTTGGGCTTTTTGAGTCCGTGGTAGTAAAGGATATTTCGCGTTTTGCCCGAAATACAGTGGATTTTTTGCAGAGCATTCGAGAGCTGAAAGCGCTGGGAGTCAATATCATATTTATTACGGCCAATATGCAGAGCCTCGGGGAATCAGAATTTGTACTAACCATTTTCGGAGCTATGGCTCAGGAGGAAAGTGCAAATCTTTCTAAACGTGTAAAATTCGGAAAGAAAATCAATGCACAAAAAGGACGGGTCCCCCAGCGAATCTTTGGATATGACCGCATTGATAATTTTACACTGAAAATCAACTACCATGAGGCTCAGGTTGTGCGGGAAATCTATAGATTGTATCTGGAAGAAGGACTTGGCTGCCGCACAATCAGTTTACAGTTGAATCGTGAGCAGCGAAAAACCAAATATGACTGTGAATGGAACCCACGGGCGGTACGGCGTGTTCTGACCAACTCCATTTATTGTGGTCACTACGTCAATCATAAATATGAGATCGCAGACTATTTAACCGGAAAACAAGTACGCATATCACCCGAAGAATACTTCCACCATGAAAGGCCAGAATGGGCCATTGTTTCTCCGGAAGTTTTTGCACAGGCACAATCACAGATGAACCAGCGCAGAACACAGTATGACAGTGGGGAACCATTTAAGGGTGCCAGGTATAGCTCAAAACATCTCTTCAGCACGCTAATCAAATGTGAGCATTGTGGGCGGTCATTCTGCCGGAAGCATTATACATATGTGAATACCCGTGTGTATTGGAAATGCACCACAAATGACCAGTATACCGCCGAACGATGCGATAACACAGTAAAGCTGGAGGAGGCTGATCTGCTGTCTGAGCTCCGGATGTACTTTGCCTCTCTCATTCAAGACAAGGAAAAATTTATGGCTGAGATTCTCGCCACAATGGAGAAGCAGCTGCCCACTCAGCAAATTCCGGATGAAACACATAGAATTGAGCAGAGGCAGAAGGAATTGTTGCTCAAAAAGAACCGTTATCAGGAAATGTATGCCAACGACATTATATCAATGGAAGAACTAAAGACTCAGATCACAAAGATCACAGAGGAGCTTCAATCCCTAAACTGTGAATTAGAGCGGTGGGCGCGGTCTTTGGAGGCCAGGAAGCATGCAGACAGTTTTTTGAAGCAATATGTTCAGGAGATCGAGCGCTTTTTGCATCTGGAAACTATGACCAATATGGATTTGCGCAAAATCATTGACCACATCAGCGTCAACAAGGACGGAAATGTGCGCATAATCCTCAAAAAACTCGAAAATATGGACACATTTTAGGCATTTACCTACTTGGTGCAGGTGGAAGAGTCGGTGGACCCCATCATCCTCAGCATGAAGCTGGTGGATGTGTGCGAGTGCCGCCCCTGCGACTGCTGCTGCGAGATTCCCCCGGCCATCTGCGCCTGCTTCCCGGAGGAGCTGGTGATGGGGGGCGACGTACACCGCCTGTACGTCACCCTGGGCCAGTTCTCCATCATCCGCATGGAGCGGGACACCCAGCTGCTCATCCCCGCCTACGACTACTGCCTGCCGGAGAAGGAGTGCGCCTGCCAGGGCGCCGAGTGCGGCGAGGACCCCTGTGAGATCTTCCGAAAGGTCCAGTTCCCGGTGGACGAATTCTTCCCCCCCAACAGCGTGGCCCCTAAGACGGCTGCCAGCTATCAGGAGGCCCGCAGCGGCTGCTGCGGCCTATAATAAGTGTGGGAGACGGCAAAAGCCGTCTCCCATATTTTACATCAGCGGCGCGAAGATGCGCAGGATGTTCCGGTAGAGCTGAATGATGGGGTTGAAATACTTCCGCTGGCGCAGGGAGATGCGCTGGCACACCCGCAGGGTCTCCTCGAAGTCCCGGCGGATGTCCTGGATACAGGGGGCCTCGCACAGCCACACGCCGTCCTCGAAGTGGAGGAACAGGCTGCGGTAGTCCAGATTGACCGTCCCCACCGTGGCAAAGCGGTCGTCCACCACGAAGTTCTTGGCGTGGATAAAGCCGGGGGTGTACTCATAGATGCGCACCCCCGCCTCCAGCAGGGGCGGGTAGTGGGCCCGGGTGACCTCGAACACATACCGCTTGTCCGGGATGTGGGGGGTGATGATCCGCACGTCCACCCCGGACTTGGCCGCGTTGCACAGGGCGGTGTTGGTGGCCACGTCGATGACCAGATAGGGGGTGGTGATATAGATATACTTCCTGGCCTTGCCGATCATGTTCAGATAGACCGCCTGGCCCACCGCCTCCCGGTCCAGGGGGGTGTCGGTGTAGGGCTGGACGTATCCGGTCCAGGGGCGGGCGGGGGCGGGCTCCGGGCGGAAGTGGTGGAACTCCTCCTCCCAGCCGCAGCAGTGGTCCCACATGGTGAGGAACATCACCGCCATGGACCACACCGCGTCCCCCTCCAGCAGAATGGCGCTGTCCTTCCAGTGGCCGAAGCGCTCCCGCCGGTTGATATACTCATCGGCCAAATTGATGCCCCCGGTGAAGCCCACCTTGCCGTCAATAATCAGAAATTTCCGGTGGTCCCGGTTATTGAAGCGCAGGGACATCACCGGTACAAAGCGGTTGAACACCCGGCACTGGATGCCCCGGGCGGCCATCTGCTCGTTGTAGTCCCGGGGGAGGGTGAACATGCAGCCCATGTCGTCGTAGATGAGGCGCACCTCCACCCCCTGGGCTGCCTTCTCCTCCAGGATCTCCAGCACGCTGTCCCAGAAGACGCCGGGCTGGATGATGAAATACTCCAGGAAGATATACCGCTCCGCCTTCCGCAGCTCCTCCAGCATCCGGGGAAAGACCAGATCCCCCACCGGGAAATACTCGGTCTCCGTGTTGGTGTAGGCGGGGCAGTGGGCGAAGTCCTCCAGGTACCGGGCCTGCCCCGCGGCGTCCTCCCCCAGGGTGAGCAGGTCGTCCGCCTTAAAGTCCTCCCGCAGGTTCTCCTCCGACTGCTCGGCGATGCGCTTCATCCGGCGGCTGGTGCGCTGTGGGATCTGTCCGCCGCCCACCAGCAGATAGAAGATGCCCCCGAACACGGGGAAGGGGAGCACCAGCAGCAGCCAGGCGATCTTATATGCGGGCTCCATGCGGCTCCCCACGATCAGCAGGGCCGCTGCCACGCTCAGAAAGATAAAAAACCAGTACAGGCCGGTGGTGTGCTCCGAGAAGAAGCCCACCATCAGCATCAGCGCCACCACCTGCGCAATCAGGGACAGGCCCACAAACACTGACCGATGAAACAGGATATACAGCAGTTTCTTCACTGCGCACTCACCTTCTTTCCACGCTGCGCCGGGGTTTTGGGATCAGATCAGCTTGGTCAGGGTACAGGAGATACTGTCCCCCTCCAGGAGGATGGTCCCGTAGCTGGTGCGGCTGGCCCCGGGGTTCATCACCCACAGGCCGTCCCCCAGCTGCTGGCAGCAGGCCCTGTGGGTGTGGCCAAAGAGGAGAATGTCCACGCCGGACTTCCGGGCCTCTCCAATGGCCTTGTCATAGCCCCCCTTCACCCCCCACAGGTGGCCGTGGGACAGCAGGATGTTCTTCCCCTGGAGGGTAATCCGCTTGATGGCGGGGGCGGTGGTCCAGCCGTCGCAGTTGCCGGGGACCATGCAGATGGGGAGCGTCTGGAAGCGCCAGGACAGCTCCTCCGCGTCGCCCATCAGGTCCCCCAGATGGATGACCTGGTCGGGCTTCTCCTCCTCAATGGCCTGGACCATGCCGGAGAGGAAGCGGTGGGAGTCGGAAAAAACTAAGATCTTCATATTGTCACCTTACCTGTCCCGCCGCATATACTGAAACGGAACTTAGAATAGGAGTGAGTCGGAAATGCAGGGTCAACCATTCAAACGCCCATCCGCTCCAGACATGGAGGAGGCTTTGGGCAAACACCGCCAAGCCATTGCCAAGCTGGCCCAGTCCGGGGACGCCCAGAAGCTGGTGTCCATGCTGAAGCAGGCCGGCGGGGTCCAGCAGGCGGCCCAGGCCGCAGCCCAGGGGGACGCCTCCCATCTGATGGGCATGATGAACCAGCTGATGAGCACCAAGGAGGGTGCGGCGCTGGTGGAGCGCCTGCGCCGTCAGGCGGAGGAGTCCGGTCTGTCCTGATGAAGAGCGCCGGAGAGGGGGATCGGATATGGGCGAGCTGGAGGAAAAACTGAATACCATCCTGGGGGACCCGGCGGCCATGGGCCAGATCATGGCCCTGGCCCAGTCCCTGGGCAAGTCCGATCCACCCCCCTCTCCGGCAAACGGGGATGAGGACGGCGGCGAACCCGGCTGGGAGCGGGCCGGGGCGGCTCCCGACTCCCCCGCCCCATCGGAGGCCGGGGGCGAAAATCCCCTGGCCGCCCTCTCCTCCCTGGACCCCAAGCTGCTCCAGATGGGGATGCGGCTGTGGCAGGAGTACCAGGGGGGCGACGAGCGCACCACCGACCTGCTCCAGGCCCTGCGTCCCTTCCTGCGGAAGGAGCGGCAGGCCAGGCTGGACCGGGCGGTGCAGCTGGCCAAACTGTCCCATGTGATCCGGGTGGCCCTCCAGGTCCTGGGCGAGAAGGGAGAGGACCCCCATGTATAATCGTTATATCCCCAACGGCGCGTCCTATACCCGCATCCCAGTGGAAGAAGCCAGGGAAGCTCCAGGCGGCCCGTCCCAGTCAAAGGGGCCTCGTCAGGAAGGCTCCCAACACGCCGGCCGCCGTCCCGGGCCGGGCGGGACCGCAGGCTTCTCCCTCCCCTCCTTTCTCACAGGAGAGGGGGGCTCCGGGGGACTGGGCGGCCTGCTGAAGGCCCTGAAGCTGGAGGATCTGGACAGCGGGGACCTGCTGCTCCTGCTCATCGTCCTGCTCCTGCTGTGGGAGGGGGACGACCTGGAGCTGGTCATCGCCCTGGGACTGGTGCTCATCCTGGGGCTGGGGGACGGCAAGGAGAAAGAGGGGGATGAGGACACATAGGGCGTGATGACCGGGCACGCCGCCCCCTCGAGCTCCCCCGCTAAAACTCGGGCTGATTCGTCTTAACAGAGGTTTTTCAACAAACTGCGGCGGGGGCAGGCCCCCGCCCTACGGTATTCTGCCAACCTGGTAGGGCGGGGGCCTGCCCCCGCCGGATTCATGCCGTACATCAGGAGAGGGTGTGGAGCACCTGCCCGTCGGGCAGGGCAAAGGAGGCGGTGGCCGGGCAGGGGGTCTGAACCTGGCCATAGGCGGTCATGCGGTAGACCAGGGCGCCGTCCACCTCCCGCTCAGCGGCAATGAGCAGGCCGTTGTCGGTACTGATCCAGTACCGTTCCAGGGCACCGTCCTCCCCCTGCACCTCCACAAAGACGCTGGGGAAGGTCCCTTTGAGCTCATAGCCGGTGCCGGTAATGGACGCCGCATCCAGCTCCAGCACCGTCTCATAGGTGGGGATGTGCTGGCTGAGGTCGGCGGAGCGCTCGTCCGCCGGGAAGGAGTTCCAGGTGGACGACCCCTCGTACCAGTAGTAGGCGGTCTCCGCCCCCACAAGGTCGTGGCGCACCGCCCCGGAGGCCAGGGTCTGACGGATATGGGACCAGCCGGAGTCCTCCCAGTACTGGACTGTGGAGGAGTAGGAGCCTCCAGACCACAGGGTCTCCACCGTCAGTTCCCGGTAGTAGCTGTCCGGACGGGAGAGGGTGGCCACCACGCTCTGCACCGTCTCCGGGGTGACGGCCACCTGCCAGTACTGGTCCCCCTCCTGGCCGCCGGAGCCGCCGGAGGAGGAGCTCCCCGCCCCGTCCACGTCGGCCAGGGTGATGGAGGGGATCTGGACAAAGAACAAACTGCGGCCAAAGCTGGCGAAGATGGCCACCACGATCAGACAGGTGATGGCCAGGGCGATGGCCAGGCGTTTTTTTGAGTCCAAATCCTCACCTCCTTATGTGGGACATGCCCGGACGGTTACCCCTGAAATTCCTCTGGGGGCGTCTGGCGCAGTCCGAAGCGCCACTCGATGGCGTCGGCGATGCGGCGGCAGGCCTGGCCGTCCCCGTAGGGGTTGACCGCGTGGGCCATGGCGGCGTAGGCGATCTCGCTGGTGAGCAGCTCGCTGGCCAGGGAGAAGATGGTCTCCTCCTCCACACCGGCCAGTTTCACTGTGCCCGCCTGGACGGCCTCGGGCCGCTCGGTCTCCCGACGCAGGACCAGCACCGGCTTGCCCAGGGCGGGGGCCTCCTCCTGAAGGCCGCCCGAGTCGGTCATCACCAGGTGGCAGCGGGCCATCAGGTTGTGCATCTCGTCCACCGCCAGCGGGGCGATGAGGTGGATGCGGGGGTGGCCGTCCAGATACTTGTGGGCGGCCTCCTGGACCACCGGAGACAGGTGGACCGGGTAGACCAGCTCCGTGTCCGGGAAGGCGTCGGCGATGCGGCGCAGGGCGGTCATAATGTTGGTCATAGGCTGACCGTAGTTCTCCCGGCGGTGGCAGGTGACCAGGATCACCCGGCGGTTCTGATAGTCCAGGCGGTTGAGAACCTCCTCCTGGAAGGTGAAGCGCTCCTTCACCGTGGTCTGAAGGGCGTCGATCACCGTGTTTCCGGTGAGGAACACCCCGGTCTTGATGTTCTCCCGGGCCAGGTTGTCCCGGTTGGTGACGGTGGGGCAGAAGTGCAGGTCGGCGATGGCCCCCACCATCTTCCGGTTCATCTCCTCCGGGAAGGGGGACCACTTGTCATAGGTGCGCAGGCCGGCCTCCACATGGCCCACCGGGATCTGGTGGTAGAAGGCGGACAGGGCGCCGGCGAAGGTGGTGGAGGTGTCCCCGTGGACCAGCACCAGGTCGGGCCTGGCCTCGTCCAGCACGTCGTCCATGCCCAACAGGCACTTGGAGGTGATGGTGGACAGGGTCTGCCTCGGCTCCATGATGTTCAGGTCGTAGTCGGGCTTGAGATGGAAAATCTCCAGCACCGAGTCCAGCATTTCCCGGTGCTGGGCGGTGACGCAGCACAGGGCCCGGATGTTCTCCCGCCGGGAGAGCTCCAGAGACAGGGGGGCCATTTTGATGGCCTCCGGCCGGGTGCCGAAGATGGTCATAACCGTAACAGGTTTCATTTGTCGGATCGCTCCTCTTCTCCGAAGAAATAGTCGCTCCCCGCCACATCAGAGGGCGGATTGTGCAGCTTCCGGGGCTTGGCCCCCCCGCGCCCCTGGGGCGGCTGAGCGCCGTCCTGGTCCCTGTGGTTCATCCGGTCCAGGTACAGCTTGGCGGCCATCCCGCCGGCCACGCACAGGGCCATCAGCACTACCATGGCCCGGACCACGTTGGTGGTGGTGAGCACCACGGCGGACAGGCCCAGGATGGCGCTGATGACGTAGAGCACCGCCACCGCCTGCTTCTGGTTGAAGCCCATGTCGATGAGCCGGTGGTGGATGTGGCCCCGGTCGGGGGCCATGGGGCTCTGGCCGTGGGACACCCGGCGCAGAATGGCAAAGCAGGTGTCGAAGATGGGCAGGCCCAGCATCAGGAAGGGCACCGCGAAGGAGATGATGGCGTAGGACTTGAACAGCCCCTCGATGGACACGGTGGCCAAAATAAAGCCCAAAAAGGTGGAGCCTGTGTCCCCCATGAAAATCTTGGCCGGGTTCAGGTTGTAGGGCAGAAAGCCGATGCACCCGCCGGCCAGGGCGGCCATGAGCAGGGCCACGTCGGGCTCGGCCACCGTCAGGGCAATGACCAGCATGGTCATGGAGCTGATGGTGGACACCCCGCAGGCCAGGCCGTCCAGGCCGTCGATCAGGTTGACGGCGTTGGTGATGCCCACGATCCAGAACACCGAGATGGGGATGGACAGAAATCCCAGGTTCCAATAGGGGTTGCTGCTGAAGATATTGGGGTTGGACAGCACCTCGATCTGGTTGCCCATGAGCACCGCCACGCTGGCCGCAGCGATCTGCACCAGCAGCTTGGGCAGGGCGGGCAGGGCATAGATGTCGTCGAAGATGCCCAAAATGACGATGATCACCGCCCCCAGCAGCATCCCCCGCAGAGGGGCGTCCAGGGGGACGAAAATCAGGGCGCTGAGGATAAAGCCAAAAAAGATGGCCAGCCCCCCCATCCGGGGAATGGGGTGGTTGTGCATCCGGCGGTTGTCCCTGGGGACGTCCACCGCCCCCACCCGAAAAGCCAGGGTACGCACCACCGGAGTGGTGATAAAGGCCACAATGGCGGCGGTGAGCAGGGCGGCCGCCACCGCGCCGATGACAGAGATCTGTACAGGCATAGAAGTTCCTCTTTGTATTTTCTTTATTTTCCCCGAAGGGAGAAAATAAAATCTTACCGGGCCACGAAGCCCACCTTTTTATAGACCTTCCGCAGGGTCTTGTTGGCCACATAGGAGGCCTTCTCCGCCCCGGCCTTGTAGACGCTCTCCAGATAGGCCTTGTCCTTCAGGATGCGGCTGGCCTCCTCCCGGATGGGGCGCAGGGTCTCCACCACGGCCTCGCCCACGGCGGGCTTGAAGGCGCCGTAGCCCTGGCCGTCGAACTCGACCTCGATCTCCTCAAAGGTCTTGCCGGTGACGGCGGAGTAGATGGCCATGAGGTTGGACACGCCGGGCTTCTCCTCCGGGGCATAGCGGACACACTTCTCCGTGTCGCTGTCGGTGACCGCCCGCTTGAACTTGCGCAGGATGTCCTCTGGCTTCTCCATCAGATAGATGGAGCCGTTGGGGTCCTTGTCCGACTTGGACATCTTGCTGCCGGGGTCGCTCAGGGACATGACCCGGGCCCCCACCTTGGGGATGTAGGGCTCGGGCACCTTGAACACGTCGCCGTAGATGTGGTTGAACCGCTCGGCCACGTCCCGGGTGAGCTCCACGTGCTGCTTCTGGTCGTTGCCCACGGGGACAAAGTCGGGCTGATAGAGCAGGATGTCCGCCGCCATGAGGGCGGGGTAGGTGAACAGGCCGCCGTTGATGTTGTCGGCATTCTTAGCCGACTTGTCCTTGAACTGGGTCATGCGGCTGAGCTCACCGAACATGGTGTAGCAGTTGAGCACCCAGCCCAGCTCCGCGTGGGCGGGGACGTGGGACTGGATGAACAGGGTGTTCTTCTCCGGGTCCAGGCCGCAGGCGATGTACTGGGCCAGCTGCTCCAGGGTGCGGCGGCGCAGGGCGGCGGGGTCCTGCCGCACGGTGATGGAGTGCATATCCGCCATAAAATAGTAGTTGTCAAACTCATCCGTGCGCTCCACCCAGTTCTTGATGGCCCCCAGATAGGAGCCCAGGGTCAGGTCCCCGCTGGGCTGGATGCCGGAGAGCATGACTTTCTTCTGCTGAGTTTCCACAATCAACACAACCTTTTCAGGAAATTTCCAAGTTTCTTCCGTCTTCCCGGGCCGGAACACGCCCTCTCGCCGGAGGGACCGGGGGATTTCTCCCGCCCGCGGCCCAGGAAAAGGAGGCCGGCGGAAATCTGCCGGCACTCATACGGGTACAGCATAGCACAATTTTCCCCCAAAGGCAATGGACGGCGGGGGAATTTCATGGTTTCGTTACATTTTCCGCCCGCGTTTTCCCCTCCCATTGGACCACTTGACATTCCCCGCAGCTGCGCTATGATGGAGGGGAGAAAATTTGTTTGGAAAGGGTGGGTATTTGATGCGCCAGTTTCCCATTGCAGTGATCCAGATGGCCTCCGGACAGGACCCGGAGGAGAATCTTCAGGCCCTGTCCGCCTTCGTCCGGGAGGCGGCCCGGCGGGGGGCCAGGGCGGCCGCCCTGCCCGAGAGCGTCTCCTACCGTGGGGTGGAAATGGAGCGGTACGCCGAGGAGGTGCCCGGCGGCCCCACTTTCCAGTGTCTGTCCGCCCTGGCCCGGGAGACCGGGCTGTGGCTCCACGGGGGCAGCATCTACGAAAAAAATCCCCAGGGGGGACGGCCCTACAACTGCACCATGGTGATCCGGCCAGACGGCACCCTGGCGGCCAAATACCGCAAGCTCCATCCCTTTGATGTGACTGTCCCCGGGGGCGGCCAAATGCGGGAGTCCAGCCAGATCTGCCCCGGGGACGCCATCGTCACCGTGGAGACCGGGGAGCTGGGCACCTGGGGGCTGTCCGTCTGCTACGACCTGCGCTTCGGGGAGCTCTACCGCCTCATGGCCCTGGAGGGGGCCCAGGTGCTGTTCGTCCCCGCCAACTTCACCTTAAATACCGGAAAGGACCACTGGGAGGTCCTCCTCCGGGCCCGGGCCATTGAAAACGGCTGCTACGTGGTGGCCCCGGAGCAGTTCGGCCCCGGGCCGGAGTTCCCCGCCTATGGCCGCTCCATGGTGGTGGACCCCTGGGGCAACGTGGTGGCCCAGGCCCCCGACCGCCCCGGCGTCATCCTGGCGGACATCGACCTGGACTATGTGGAGGAGATCCGCCGGAAGGTGGGGACCCTGTCCAACCGCCGCACCGACCGGTACCGCCTGGAGCGGGTGTGAGGGCACTCACCCGCCGCTTCGGGACAGGTCCAGTCCCCGCTCCCCCACCTGGACGCTCCCGTCCTTCAGGGAGATGTAGGGGGAGAAGGAGACCGTCTCCCCCTGATAAGTCAGCTCCACCGTCACGTCCGAGAAGATGTCGCTGATGTTGCACTGGATCAGGAAGGGCTCACAGACGGGGTCCTCATAGACCAGGGTGGGCTGGTCGGTCTGGATGTCGTTTTTGTACAGGGCCAGGGACATGTCCGGGTACCGGGGGATGATAAGATAGTATTCCCCGGGGGAAAAGTAGTGGATGGGCAGGTCCCCGCTGTCCAGATAGCGCTGGGTGTAGTAGGACAGGTCCTCCATCTCCTCAAAGCCCAGATAGGCCGCGGCGTAGAGCTGGTCCCCGGTGAAGGGGATGGAGTCTTGCCTGCTGGGAGGCTCGGATTCCGGTTCCTCCTCCAGGGGGACAGAACTCTCCCCCTCTGTGTTCGGCAGCTCCTCCTGGACGGACGAGCCCTCCTGGGACGTGGAAGCCGCGCTCCCTCCCGGGGCCGGAGTCCCGCAGCCGGACAGCAGGGTCCCCAGAACTGCCAGCAGAAAAACCATGCGTTTCATCATCAAAAACTCCTTTCAAACGGCGCAGTCCCTCTGCCGGTGTAGACGCACCGGGAGAGAAAAGGTTCCCCACAGAGACGCGCTTGGGGTTTCTCTTGCAAAACAGGGCAAAATCCCCTATAATCAGTATACCTGAATCTGAGTGAAATTGGAAATTGGGAATCTCCTGATTCCGGCGCTCAAACCATAGACGTGGAGGGAAAAGACATGGCATTGGACATGAAGTATTTTGAGGAGATGGAGGCCAAGATCCCCAAGGGGAAGGTCCGCACCCGCTTCGCCCCCTCTCCCACCGGCTATATGCACGTGGGCAACCTGCGCACCGCCCTGTACACCTGGCTCATCGCCCGGCACAACCAGGGCACCTTCATTCTGCGCATTGAGGACACCGACCAGACCCGGCAGGTGGAGGGCGCCACCGAGGTGATCTACCGCACCTTAGCCGAGTGCGGCCTGGACCACGACGAGGGGCCCGACGTGGGCGGCCCCGTGGCCCCCTATATCCAGACCGAGCGGCGGGACACCTACGGCAAGTATGCCCGCCTGCTGGTGGAGAAGGGCCACGCCTACTACTGCTTCTGCGAAAAAACTGAGTCGGAGGAGGACGCCGGCGAGTTTGACCGCCCCGACGACCCCTGCCGCACCCTGGACCCCCAGGAGGCCCAGGCCCGGGTGGACGCCGGCGAGCCCTACGTGATCCGCCAAAAAATTCCCCACGAGGGGACTACCACCTTCCACGACGCCATCTTCGGGGACATCACCGTGGAGAACAAGACCCTGGACGACCAGGTGCTCATCAAGCGGGACGGCCTGCCCACCTACAACTTCGCCAACGTGGTGGACGACCACCTGATGGACATTACCCACGTGGTTCGGGGCAGCGAGTACCTGTCCTCCGCCCCCAAGTACGACCTGCTGTACCAGGCCTTCGGCTGGGAGGTGCCCACCTACGTCCACTGCTCCCCCGTCATGCGGGACGCCCACAACAAGATGTCCAAGCGCCACGGGGACCCCTCCTATGAGGATCTGAAGGCCCAGGGCTACCTCACCCAGGCCATTCTGAACTATGTGGCCCTGCTGGGCTGGTCCCCCAAGGGGGAGCTGGCGGAGCAGGAGATCTTCTCCCTGAAAGAGCTGGTGGACGCCTTCGAGCTCTCCGGCGTGTCCAAGTCCCCCGCCATTTTCGACATTGACAAGCTCACCCACTTCAACGCCCTCTATCTGCGCTCTATGGCCCCGGAGGAGTTCGCCCAGGTGGCCGAGCCCTATATCCGCCAGAGCGTCAAGAACCCCGATCTGAACGCGGCGGAGATCGCCGGCCTGCTCCAGGCCCGGTGCGAGAAGCTCACCGACATCCCGGAGAAGGTGGACTTCTTCGACGCGCTGCCCGACTACGACGTGAACCTGTTCGCCAACAAGAAGTCCAAGTCCACCCTGGACTCCTCCAAGGAGATGCTCTCCGCCGCCATCGGCATGCTGGCCAACCTGCCCTCCTGGAGCGAGGCCATGATCCACGACAGCCTGGTGGGGCTGGCCGAGGGCCTGGGTGTGAAGAACGCCCTGCTCATGTGGCCGGTGCGCATCGCCGCCGCCGGCAAGGCGGTCACCCCCGGCGGAGCGGTGGAGATCTGCCACATCCTGGGCCGGGAGGAGACCATCCGGCGGCTGAAGGTGGGACTGGAGAAGCTCTCCCAGTAATAGAATCAATATCTGCAGCCTGCGGGCGGGGGTCAGCCCCCGCCCGTTTTTTTACAGACAGTTCCCACCGCTTGGGCGGCATAATCCCCCAATCTATAGAAAAGGAGCGATCTCCATGCGGGTGTGTATTCTCATGGGCAGCCCCCGAAAAAACGGAAACACCAACGCCCTGCGCCTCCCCTTTCAGGACGAGCTGGAACAGCTGGGCCACACCGTGACCACCCACTGGCTGTACGACCTGGATATCCGCCCCTGCACCGCCTGCCGCACCTGCCAGAGGGACTGGAGCGGGATGGGCTGCGCCATCCGGGACGACGCTCCCCGGCTGGCGGAGGAGATTTTACAATGCGGCCTGCTGGTGCTGGCCACCCCCATCTACTCCTGGTACTGCACGCCCCCCATGAAGGCCCTGCTGGACCGGCTGGTGTACGGCCTGTGCAAGTACTACGGGGAGGAGAAGGGGCCCTCTCTGCTCCAGGGAAAGAGGGCGGCCATCCTCACCACCTGCGGCTACCGCCCCGAAAAGGGGGCCGACCTGTTTGAGGAAGGGGTCCGCCGGTACTGCAAGCACACCGGCATGACCTACGCCGGAATGCTGGCGGAGCGGCACCTGGGCTATGACGTCCCGTTCATGGACGGGGAGAAGGAACAGCGCGCCCGGGCCTTTGCCCGGACATTGAGCGCCGGACTCTGAGGGAAGCACCTAGGCACCTCCGGCCGCCGTGCCGCATAGCATGGATTGATCGGAGGGATTAAATTTGGAATCCATGGAGACGACTGTCTTTCAGGCTGAAGTTCTGGAGGTCCGGAACTGCCAGCTTCTGGTCTGCGACTGCCGCACCGGGCAGACGGTCCTGGTGCACACCCAGCAGGCCTGCTGCTTCTCCCGGGGCGACTGTGTGAAGATCGAATACAGCGGGATTATGACCATGAGCCTCCCGCCCCAGGTCAGCGCCCTGTGCATTTCCCGGGTCTGCCGCTGACCCCAAAGCCCTCCGCCCGGAGGGCTTTTTTGTTCCCTCCAACGGATTTTTCAATGAGGTGATTGCCATGCAGAACAACTCCCAAGCCCCCGCCGCCATCGCCCACATCGCCGGAGCACCGGGCTCCCCCCTCTCCGGGCTGGTCTCCTTCTTCCCTCAGGAGCGGGGCGTCCTGGTCACCGCCCAGATCCACGGTCTCCCCCACGAGGGCGGCCCCTGCGCCTCCCGGGTCTTCGGCTTCCACATCCACGAGGGGGACGCCTGTACTCCCCCGGACTTTGAGAGCGCCGGCGGCCATTTCGACCTGGAGGGGTGCGAGCACCCCCACCACACCGGGGACCTGCCGCCCCTGTTCGGCTGCGGCGGGGACGCCTATCTCAGCGTCCTCACCGACCGCTTTGCCATCCCGGACATTCTGGGCCGCACCGTGGTCATCCACCAGGACCCGGACGACTTCGCCACCCAGCCCTCCGGCCACGCGGGGGCGCGCATCGGCTGCGGCGTCATCCGGGCCTTTTAACACACAGGAGGAGCCGCCTGCGGCGACTCCTCCTGTCTTTTGGTCAGCTCTCGCTCCAGGTCCAGTGTTCCAAGTCGGTACTGGTACAGAAGACATACCGGTTTTTCTCGGAGGTCTCCCCCCAGACCATCACCGGAAAGCGGACCTCCCCATCCTGAATCTGGGGGCCATATGCGTCCATCACACTCCCCTGGTACTCCTCCGGAACGGGGAGCTCCAGCAGGCTCCAGCTCGCCCCGCCGTCTTGGGTCCAGAAAATCTCCGGCCCCGTGGTCTGAAAGTGCCGGGAACAGACAAAGCCCACCTGATCGTTTAAAAATCCCGCGCCGTATACGTCGGACACCGGGCTGGGATTGCTGGCGGTGAGGGTCCAGCTCTCTCCCCCGTCGCCGGACAGCAGCACCCGGCACTGGCTCACCCCCGCGCTGGGCCCGCTCCAGGTCACCGTCCACTGCGTCCCGTCCGGGGCGGTCCCCCAGAGCGCCGGGAGACCGGTGTCACTGTCCTCCCCCTCCGGGGACCGGGCCGGGTAGTCCCGCAGGGCGTCGTCCGCCGCCATCACGGCCACGGTCTGCCCCGAGGCGTCCCGCACCTCAAAGGTGCCGTCCGCCCGCTCATACCCCTCCAGGGGGTGGAGCTCAAACAGGGCCAAGTCCTCCGCTTCGCTGTCCGCCGCCCCGGTCGGCCCGCAGCCCGCCAGGGCAAACACCGCCGCCCCCAGCAGCAGCCCCGCGGCCAGGCGGCGGCTCCAATGTTTCTGTCCCATATCCGTTCCTTCTCCCTTTGCGCCGTGCCGGCCCCTAACGCGGGCACGGGCGCTGTCGTATAACGTCAACCAAAGAATACACCGGCCATCCCGGCCATTTCTTCTCATTTGCGTGACAAAAAAATTGCAAAATTGTCACAAATTCGGGCGTTTCCTCTGCAAGCCCTTTCAAAAATAGGGACGGCCCAGGTCGTCCCTTTTCAAATTTCCAGCATCCCCTTCGCCAGCAGCCAGCCCAGCCCCATGCACCCGGGGAAGGTACACAGCCAGGCCAGGGCGATGGACCGGGCCACCCCCCAGTCCGCCCGCCTCCCCCCGGCCCGGCCCGCCCCCAGCAGGGCGGCGGTGCGGGTGTGGGTAGTGGACACGGGCAGACCCAGCGCCGTGGCCAGCAGCAGGCAGGCCATCCCCGCCAGGTCGGCGGAGAACCCCTCCCGGGGGCCCAGGGACACCATATCCCGGCCCACCGTGTCGATGATCCGCCGCCCCCCCACGCCGGTCCCCAGGGCCATGAAGGCGGCGCACAGGACCATCAGCCACAGGGGAGCCCGGGCCATCCCATCCCCCTGCTCTCCCCGCGCCAGGGCCGCCCCCAGGAGAAACACCCCCAAAAACTTCTGCCCGTCCTGGGCCCCGTGGAGAAAGGCGGTCCCCGCCGCCCCGGGGACCTGCCCACCTGCTATGCCGCCACGGACAAGGCCGCCCGCCTGCTGCACTGGCACGCGGAAAAGGACCTGGCGGATA
>OOBN01000078.1_pt1 | contig 103710 bp, 85 predicted proteins | sample 1671091 | NCBI WGS metagenome assembly OOBN01 (sample SAMN06348121, study PRJEB24527) | human gut metagenome | biome: human gut; feature: ankylosing spondylitis patient; material: feces | host: Homo sapiens | place: China | collected 2015-10 | reverse complement strand
TTTTTCTCCCGAAGACGGGCCCCTTTTGTCGGCTGCGCCGACATTTCCCCCGCACACGGGGGAATTACCTCAAGGGGAAGGCTTGCGGGGTCAACAGGTTTGATGGAATCCATAAAGTCGTCACAAACTTGCGGTGTTCCAAACCTCTTTGGTGCAAAGGAACCTTGCGCCCACCGCGGATTTGTGCGTGCTTCGCGGGACGATGTGGGAACCATCCTCTACGAAGAGAGAGGGGCAATGCTGGAGAAGGCTCCCGCTCCCCTATTTCTTGCTTAGCGGCTTTTAACTTCGTTTAAGGTTGGGGCGGTAGAATAGGCGGCAGAAAGGGGGAGCAGCATGGCGCATCAAACGATTTTCAAACGCTATGAGCTCAAATATATGCTCACCAAAGCCCAACTGGAACGCATCAAACGCGGCATGGAGGCGTATATGCAGGGCGACGCCTACGGGCGCAGCACCATTTGCAATATCTATTACGACACGCCCAGCTTTTTGCTGATTCGGCGCTCGATCGAAAAACCGGTGTACAAAGAAAAGCTGCGGCTGCGCAGTTATGGCGTTGCCACGCCGGACAGCACCACCTTTGTGGAGCTGAAAAAGAAATACGAGGATGTGGTGTACAAACGCCGTGTCGCGCTGCCGGAGCACGAGGCGATGGCGTATCTTTCGGGGCGAACCCACCCCGCCGACACCCAGATCGTACGGGAGATCGACTATGCTCGCCGGCTCTATCATCCGCTGCAGCCGGCTGTGTTTTTAAGCTACGAGCGGGAGGCGTTCTACGCCAAGGACGACCCGGATTTTCGGGTGACCTTTGATGAGCACATTTTGTGGCGGGACACCGATTTGTCACTATGCGCCGGGGTGGGCGGCACGCCGATCCTGCGCGAGGGGCAAGCGCTGATGGAGATCAAAACCGGCGCGGCGATCCCGCTGTGGATGGTGCAGCTGCTCAGCGACCAGCAGATTTATAAAACATCCTTTTCCAAATACGGCACCGCTTATCAGATGCGGCAGCTGCAAACCAAAACAGGAGGGCTTTTCTATGCTTGATACGATTTTTAAGGGAATTTTCGACAGCGATACCCAATCGGTGATCGCGGTATCCGACTTTTTGCTGTGTGTTGGGGTGGCGTTGCTGCTCGGGCTGTTTTTAGCGGCGGTGTACACCTACAAAAGCCGCTACACGGTCAGCTTTGTGCTGACACTGGCACTGATGCCCGCCGTGGTCGGCGTGGTGATCATGATGGTCAACGGAAATGTCGGCGCCGGTGTGGCGGTAGCGGGGGCGTTTAGCCTGGTGCGGTTCCGGTCGGTGCCCGGCACAGCACACGAGATCGGCGCTATCTTTTTGGCAATGGGCGCCGGATTGATCGTGGGGATGGGTTATCTGGGCTATGCGGTGCTGTTTACGCTGGTGTTGGGGCTGATTATGCTGCTGTATCAGGCGATCGGCAGCCATCGCAACGGCGAACGCAACAAAACGCTGCGCATCACCATTCCCGAAGATCTGGATTATACCCATGTGTTTGACGATTTGATGGAACGCTACACCACCTCGCACGAGGTGGTGTCGGTCAAAACCACCAACATGGGCAGTATGTTCAAGCTGACCTATCACATCACGCTGCGGGATACGGCGCAGGAAAAAGCCTTTATTGACGAGCTGCGCTGCCGCAACGGCAATTTGGAGATCGGCTTGTCCCAGCAGGAGGTGCAGACCGATGCGCTGTAATCGATATGCTGCGCGGACGCTGGCGGTGTGCGCTGCGGTGGCGTTGCTTGCCAGCGGATGCGCCTCCACCGCCACGCCGAGCGGCGATGCCACGACAACGACCACGACCGCCAAAGCATCGACCGTCAGCCAGGTGGCTGGCGAGGACGAGATGTTTACCGACCGCGACCGGGATGCCAGCTACGATGAATCCGCTGTGGCGGTCACGCTGAAGGATAACGCCTCCGCCTGCAAGGACAAGGGGGTCAGCGTGTCCGGCAATGTGGTCACCATCACCAAAGCGGGCACCTATCGGTTGAGCGGCACCCTCACCAACGGGCGCGTGGTGGTGGATGCAGACAAAAGCGACAAGATCCAGCTGGTGCTGGACGGCGTGACCATCAACTGCGACACCAGCGCGGCGCTGTATGTGAAACAGGCGGATAAGGTGTTTGTGACACTGGCGTCCGGCAGCCGCAACACATTGTCCAACAAAAAGGATTTTGTGGCGGTGGACGACAACAACATTGATGCGGTGATTTTTTCCAAAGAGGATCTCACCCTCAACGGTGCAGGTGCGCTGACGGTGCAGGCGGCGTATGGACACGGCATCGTTTCCAAAGACGATCTGGTGGTGACCGGCGGCACGATCGCCGTGACGGCGGCGCGGCACGCGCTGGCGGGCAAGGATAGTGTGCGCATTGCGGATGGCAGCCTTACGCTGACCGCCGGCAAGGACGGCATCCACGCCGAAAACGCGGACGATACCACCCGCGGGTTTGTGTATATTGCGGGCGGCACGGTGACGGTGACCTGCGACGGCGACGGGGTGGACGCGGGCGCGACCGCCCAGATCAAAAACGGTATTCTCACCATTACGGCGGGTGGCGGCAGCGCGAACGCCACCCAAAAGAAAGAGGAAATGTTCGGTCCCGGCGGATGGAACCAATCTTCTTCCACCACCACGGACGAGGAGTCCACCAGCGCCAAGGGTATCAAATCCGCCGGCGATCTGACCATTTCCGGCGGCAGTATCACGGTGGACGCGGCGGACGATGCGCTGCACAGCAACGCGAACGCAACGATATCCGGCGGCAGCTTTACGCTGGCGACCGGCGACGACGGCTTGCACGCGGATGACAATACTGCCATCAGCGGTGGAACCATCACCATCTCCCAAAGCTACGAGGGGATCGAGGGCAAAACCATCGCCATTTCCGGCGGCAACATCACGCTGACCGCCAGCGACGACGGCTTAAATGCCGCGGGCGGCAATGACCAAAGCGGCTTTGGCGGCGGGATGCGCCCGGACACCTTCTCCTCCGGCGACAGCGATTGCTCCATCACCATTTCCGGCGGCAAGATCATCATCAACGCGGACGGTGACGGAATAGATTCCAACGGCAACCTGTATGTGACCGGCGGCGAAACCTATGTGTCCGGACCCACCAACGGCGGCAACGGTGCGCTGGATTATGACGGCGAAGCGACGATCACCGGCGGTATTGTGGTGGCGGCAGGCTCCACCGGTATGGCACAGAACTTTTCCGACAGCTCGACCCAAGGGGCGATGCTGGTGAATGTGTCGTCCAATAGCGCCACCGGCGAAGTGGTGCTGAAGGACAGCTCCGGCAAAACGCTGGTGTCGTACACGCCGCAAAAGACCTACGGCTGTGTGGTGGTGAGCTGCCCTGAGGTCAAGAGCGGCTCCACCTATACGCTGACGGCGGGCGGCCAGACCACCACCGTGGAGATGACCAGTGTGATCTACGGTTCCGGCAGCAGCATGGGTGGCGGTATGGGTGGCCCCGGCGGCAATCGGGGCGGCGGACCCGGCGGCATGGGTGGTCCCGGCGGCGGACAATAACGCGGGTCCGGTTGACAAAAGCGGGGGAAAGACCTATAATACAGGTACTCTCAAACGCTTGGAGGGTCGTTATGAAACAGTGTATGGACGCCGATAATTTGCACCGGCGGTTGAAAAAAATTATCGGACAGGTGCAGGCGATCGACCGTATGATCGACGAGGATGTGCCGTGTGAGGATGTGTTGTCGCAGATCAACGCCGCCAAATCGGCGCTGCACGGCTGCGGCAAGGTGGTGCTGGAAGGGCACATCAAGCATTGCGTGCGGGACGGGATCGAGCATGGCGACCCGGACAAAACCATTGACAATTTTACCAAGGCGGTGGAACGCTTCGCCAATATGCAGTGAAGCGCCCGCCCGGCGAAAAACGCCCATATACGACAAATACAACCATAAAAAAGAACAGCCCTCGGGCTGTTCTTTTTTTGCGCCCTCTTGACAACCTATACCCCCATAGGTATAATATGCCTATACCCCCATAGGTATAAGAAAGGAGCGTTATCATGAAACGAGCAATCGAGGCGTGGGAGCGGGCGATGGAATGGGGCGGTGCCAAAAAGGACATTGCGCTGCTGGTGGTGTCCGGCATCGCGCTGATTTTAAGCATGACCGACGCGCTGCCGCTGCCGTTTGACGCTGCGTGGGTGGCGATCGTGCTGTGCGGCGTGCCCATTGTGATGGAGGCGGTGATCGGGCTGGTGACGGCATTCGACATCAAGGCGGATGTGCTGGTATCGCTGGCGCTGATCGCGTCGGTGTGTATTGGCGAAGATTTTGCCGCCGGTGAGGTCGCGTTTATCATGCAGCTGGGCGCGTTGCTGGAGGATCTGACGGTTGCCAAGGCGCGCGCCGGCATTGAAAAGCTGGTGCATCTGACCCCGCAAACCGCGCGGGTGATGACCGCCGACGGCGAACGCGTGATTCCCGCCCAGCAGGTGCAGGTAGGGGATTTGCTGCGGGTGCTGCCCGGCGAGACCATTCCGGTGGACGGCGAGATCATTGCCGGGCAAACCTCGGTCAACCAAGCGGTGATGACCGGCGAATCGCTGCCGGTGGACAAAACGGTGGGCGACGAGGTGTCGTCCGGTACGGTCAACCAATTCGGCGCGTTTGAAATGCGGGCGACCAAGGTGGGGGAGGACAGCTCGATCCAGCGGATGATCCGACTGGTGCAGTCGGCGGACGCAGGCAAAGCCAAAATTGTGGGGATAGCCGACCGCTGGGCGACATGGATCGTGGTGATCGCGCTCACCGCCGCCGCGCTGACATGGCTGATTTCCGGCGAGATCATCCGCGCCGTGACCATTTTGGTGGTGTTTTGCCCCTGCGCGCTGGTACTGGCGACCCCCACCGCCATTATGGCGGCGATCGGCAACGCCACCCGCCACGGCTTTTTGGTGCGCGAAGGTGACGCGTTGGAACGGTTGGCGGCGGTTTCCAAAATCACCTTTGACAAAACCGGTACCCTTACCTACGGCACACCGCGGGTGGTGAAAGCGCAAAGCGTGACGGCGGCGGTTTCAGACGATGAGGTGTATGCTCTGTGCGCCGCGGCGGAGCAGATGTCGGAGCACCCGCTGGGCAAAGCGGTGGTGCGTTGCTACCGGCAGGAGATCGGCGGCGCGTTGGATGCCGCCGAGGCGTTTACCATGCTGCCGGGGCGCGGCGTGATGGCACAGGTGAAGGGCGCGTCGGTGCTGGCGGGCAACCGCGCGATGCTGACCGACCACGGCATTGTTATTCCGCCGGCGGTGGAAGCGCAGGTGGAGCAGCATCTGGCAAAGGGCTGCACCGTGATGTATGTAGCGGTGGGAGCGGCGCTCGCCGGGTTTATGGTGCTGTCGGACACGGTGCGCGAACAAAGCGCCGCGATGATCGACCGGCTGACGGCACAGGGCGTGCAGCCGGTGCTGTTGACCGGCGACCACCAAAGTGCCGCCACGGCTATCGCGCAGCAGCTGCATATTGAAGAGGTGCACGCGGGCTGCTTGCCGGAGGATAAGCTGGCGTGGATCCGTCGGTATCAGGAGGAGCAGCAGGCGGTTTGCATGATCGGCGACGGGGTGAACGATGCTCCGGCGCTGAAAGCGGCGGATGTGGGCATCGCGATGGGCGGCGCAGGCAGCGATCTGGCGGTGGATGCCGCCGATATTGCGCTGGTGGACGATGAGGTGAACGAGCTGCCGCATCTGGTCGCGCTGTCCAAACGCATGATGATCACCATTAAGGTGAATATGAGCTTTTCGATGGGATTGAACTTTTTAGCCATCGTGCTGGCGATGATCGGCACACTGAATCCGGTGGTGGGAGCGCTGGTGCACAACGCCGGGTCGGTGCTGGTGATTGCCCATTCGGCATGGCTGTTGAAATGGAGGAAAAAACAATGATCGTAAACATAATCGGAACCGTGATCGGCGCGCTGGTACTCGGCGCGGGACTGTACTATTTCGCCAAGGAGAAAAATGATCGCGAATCGCGCAAAATTTACGGCATCATCAGCGCGCTGGGCGGGGTGCTGTTTGTGGTGATGCTGGTGCGCACACTGCTGTCGCTGTAACTAGCGGCGCGGGGGAATGTCGCCCGCCTCGTAGCGCTTTTTGAGCTTTTCCAGCGCCCGCTTTTCGATGCGGCTGACATACGACCGCGAGATGTCCAGCGCGCGGGCGACCTCGCGCTGGGTGCGTTCTTTGCCGCCCAGCCCGTACCGCCAAAGGATCACCTGCTGTTCGCGGTCGTCCAGCACCTCGGCAATATAGCGGCGCAGCTTTTCGGCGTTCAGCTTCAGCTCCAGATCGTCCACAATGGTATCGTCCACCGCCAGCACATCGATCAGCGTGAGCTGCTGACCGTCTTTGTCGGTGTCGATCGGTTCGGAAATGGACACATCCTGCGCCGATTTTTTTCCCGCGCGGAAATGCATCAAGATCTCGTTTTCCACACAGCGGCTGGCGTAGGTCGCCAGTCGGATGCCCTTGGTATAATCAAAGGTGTTGACCGCTTTGATCAGTCCGATGGTGCCGATGGAGATCAGATCGTCCTGGTCGGCGGCGCGGCTGTAATATTTTTTGATAATGTGCGCCACCAGCCGCAAATTGTGCTCGATCAGCTCGCCGCGCGCCGCCATATCGCCGTTTTCGCGATAGGCGACCAGACATTCGCGTTCGCGCGCGGCAGACAGCGGGCGGGGAAACGAGTTGAAGTTGACCACATGCAGCGCCATATAAAACATCCGGGACAGCAGTTGCAGCAGTTGTGCATACATGAGGGGAACGCCTCCTTTCGCATACCGTATATGTATGCGGCGCGCCCCTGTCCGGTGCCTGTCCGGGTAAATAAAAAAGCCCCCGAAAGCGGCCAATGCCGTTTTCGGGGGCTTTTCGCAGCGTTATTCGGCGGGGGCGGTCAACACCCGCGCCCAACGGAAGCGGTTGCACACAATGCTGTTGGGGATGCATTTGAGCAGCTGGTCCGCTTTGAGAAAGCAAAAGGTGACCACCGGCGGAAAGTGGAACACAAACGCGCTTAAAAACGCGGAGGGGATGGTGAACAGCCACATAAACAGATTGTCGCAAATGGCGGTGTATTTGGTGGAGCCGCCGCCCGCGATGATACCGCCCTCCACCGGATATTCGTAACAGGTGCCCACGGTGGTGATGCTGAGCACCGTCAAAAAGTCCACCGCCAGCGCTTTGGTTTCCGCCGAAACGGCGTACAGCCCCACAATCGCGTCTTTGAACACAAACATCAGCCCGCCAAAGGTCAGCCCCACCAGCAAAAAGATGGCTTGCATCGTTTTGGCGTAGGCGCGGATTTTGTGCAGCTGTCCCGCGCCGATGGTTTTGCCGGTGGTGACCGATGCCACATTGGCGCAGGACATCCCCACTACGGCGAAAATTTGGAAAATGATGGTGGCAATGCTGTTGGCGGCGATAACGGTGGCGCTGATATGCCCCAGCACGGCGGTTTGCGCCGCCTGCGCCACCCCCCACAGCATCCCGCTGAGGATAATGGGCGAGGCGGTACGGATATACGGACGCAGATAGGTGAGATCCACCCGCAGCAGCTCGCGCGCTTTTGTTTTCAGCTTTTTGTCCACCGCCAACACATATACCAGAATGATGACCAGCTCGACAAACCGGCTGCACAGCGTGGCGATGGCGGCGCCCTCGATGCCCAGCTCCGGCGCGCCGAAATGCCCGTAGATCAGGCAATAGTTCAAACAGATGTTGATGCAGATGGTGCTGATGGACATGATGGTGCCGATGATGGCGGTTTCGACGCTTTGCAGCGCGTACATCAGCGAGTTGGACACCGCAAACAGCAGATAGGTCCAGCAAACGATGCGCAGATAGCGCACCCCTTCGTCGGTCACGGCGCGGTCGTTGGTGAACAGCGACAGCACCCCCACCGGCGCGATCTGGCAGATCGCGAAAAACAAGATGCCGACCACCAGCCCGCATTTCACGCCGATGTTGATGATCTGCTTGATGGGTTGGATGCGCTGTTGCCCCCAATATTGCGATGCCAGCACCACAATGCCCAGCCCGATGCCGGCGGCAATTTGCTGCAGCGTGAACTGGATCTGGTTGACCAGCGTGGCACCGGACAGCGCCAGCTCGGTGTAGGTGCCCAGCATCAGATTGTCCGCCATATTCACCGCCAGCGCCGCCAACTGCTGCAGTGTGATGATCGCCAGCAGCGGGAAAAAGGTGCGGTAAAACGCTTTGTCTTTCGTAAAAATCCCCAGCCACTTCGGCTCGTGATCCGGCGGCAGCGGGGTGTGGGGTGCGCGGGTCATGGGAACAGCCTCCCTGTATATAGTAGCGTTCCCCATTATCGCACAAAACAGGGGGGAAGTCAAACCGCGCGCGGGGGAGAGGGGGCGAAAAAAGGGAAAGGATGAGAGCTTTTTACACATTTGCAAGAAAAATGTTGACAAAGTGTGGAGAGTCGGCTATGATGAAGGTAAGAAAAAAGAGTCAAAAAAGGGAGGGCGCGTGTATGAAAAATAGTGTGCGAAAAATGTCGCTTTGTTTGGCGGCGTGTTTGCTGCTCAGCAGCTGCGCGGCACAAAGCCAGCCGGTAAACGGCGGGCAGGCGAGCGGGGCGACCACAACCACGACCGGGGCGGCGCTGACCGATGCGTCATCGCCATCGGAGACGACGGCCAGCCAAACCGGCGGCAAAGCGACCGGCGACGATCAAAAGCAGACCCATGGTAAAACCTCTGCCACCAGAGCCAATTCCTCCGTCAGACAACCGGACAACGATCGATCTTCCGCGACGCAGGCGAGCCGAAATCAAGGGAAAACAACTGTCCGCAACACCGCCGGATTGCCGACGACCCATCCCGACGATGTTATCACGGTGGCGGGCACCGACAAAAGCTGGCTGGCGCTGGATGCATCCAAGAGCAGCACCAACCGCGATGTGCACCAAAAATTGAATAAGGTGGAACAAGACAAAGGCGTGAAAATCCAGCTGAAACGGTATAGCGAGGACGATCTGGTCACCGCGTGTCTGAAAGCCAACAAGGCGGGCAGCGCAATCGCCGACATTGTCAACGCGGACGCACGGACGCAGTATCGGATGGGCAGCGCGCTGCAGGATCTGGGCACGATGGAAAATCAAAAATGGTCGCTGACCATTACACGGAATCACAAGAAGCTGGCGGTATTTCCGGCGGCATATGCGACCGTGAGCAACGCGGATCTGAAGGATGTGCAGGTGCTGTTTTTCAACAAGACGCTGCTGAAACAGGCGAGCTCCAACGAGGACGCGCTGTACAAGATGGTGAAAGACGGCACATGGACGTTTACCGCCATGCGCAAGATGAGCAGCGCTATCACCAAAGACATTGACGGGCACCCCGGTATGACGAAAAAGGACCAGTTCGGCTTTACCGGTGTGGATATGCGGGGAACGCTTACCTATACGCTGTTTAAGGCGGACGGCGGTCAATTTACCAAGTGGGATAAAAACCAAAATCTGGCATATGCGATGGGCGATGCCCACAATATTGCGTCGATGACCCAGATGCAGATATGGTTGCTGCAGGACACCAGCGTGTTTAACTCGGATAAGGGCACAAATAGCCGTAACGATGCCGTTGATATGTTCAAAGATGGCCGTGCGCTGTTTTTGGCGTGGACGCTGGGCAACCGCGATAAGCTGTCCGGTACCAAGGGCGGATGGGGCATGGTGCCTTATCCCAAGGCGGACAAAAACGCGTCGTATGTGGGAACGCGCATTGACTGGCCGCTGCCGCGGACAGTGGACGGCGGATGGAGCATTCCGGCGGGTATCACCGGCAAACGGCTGGAAAAAGCCAAAGCGTTGGTAAACGCCATGGGTGCCCAGCTGAAAACCGTCAGTGTAACGAACTCCGATACCGATCTGCCGATGACGGATGTGGTGCGGCGGTCGCTGTCGATAACCGATACCGATAGCTGGGTGGATGTTTATCGCGACATGGGCAGCGGCGGTATAATGACGCTGCATTACTTGTTTGATAATATTTCCAACAAGCCTGCGGCGCGGGTAAAGCAAGTGCAGGATGAGGCCGAACGGAAGCTCGCCAGTTTGTAAAACCATTTATACCGATACGAAAACCGCCCTGCGGTGCCGGATATCCGGTGCCGCAGGGCGGTTTTTTTCTGTTCGCAATCAGTTGTATTTCTTGCGGGCGGTGTAGGTGGTGTGCAGAATGTGGTGGGCTTTTTCGCCGCCGAAGCCGTCGGTCAGATAGTCGGCGTACAGCTGCTGCACCGCGGGGGATTGGTGCGATTTGCGCAGCGCCATGCCGGCATCCTGATCGTACAGCGCTTTGGCGCGCAGCGTTTTCAGATCCACTGTGTTGCGCACCGAGGCGGGCTGGATGGGCTGACCGCCGCCGTTGACGCAGCCGCCCGGGCAACACATGATCTCGACAAAGTGCCACGGCGCGGTACCGTCTTTGATCTGGGTCATCACCGCGTTGGCGCTGGCGATACCGCTGGCGACCGCCACCTTGACCTCCAGGCCGCCGATGTTGTAGGTGGCTTCTTTCAAGCCGTCGGTGCCGCGCACTTCGTGGAATTCCACCTGCTGGTTGTCCTCGCCGGTCAGCCAGTCGTTGGCGGTGCGCAGCGCCGCTTCCATCACGCCGCCGGTGGCGCCGAAAATGACCGCCGCGCCGGTGTCTTCGCCCAGCGGGTTGTCAAATTCTTCGTCCGGCAGGCTTTGGAAGGTGATGCCCGCGCGGTCGATCATACGCGCCAGCTCGCGGGTGGTCAGCGCATAATCCACATCCGGCACCCCCGCCGCGCTTTGGTCGTCGCGGCCGGTTTCAAATTTCTTCGCGGTGCAGGGCATCACGCTCACCACCACAATGTCGGCGGGGTCGATGCCCATTTTGTCCGCATAGTAGGTTTTGATGATCGCACCGGTCATCTGCTGGGGCGATTTGCAGCTGGACAGGTGATCCAGCTGATCCGGGTAATAATACTCGGCAAATTTGACCCATCCGGGCGAGCAGGAGGTGATCATCGGCAGCACACCGCCGTTTTTCACTCGACCGACAAACTCGTTGGCTTCCTCGACAATGGTGAGGTCGGCGCCGAAATCGGTGTCGAACACCTTGTCAAAGCCCAGCCGCCGCAGCGCCGCGACCATTTTGCCCTCGACATTGGTGCCGATCGGCATGCCGAAGCATTCGCCCAGCGTGGCGCGCACCGACGGCGCGGGCTGCACCACCACATGCTTGTTCGGGTCGGACAGCGCCTCCCACACGGGGGCGGTTTCGTCTTTTTCGGTCAGCGCGCCGGTGGGACATACCACGATGCACTGGCCGCAGGACACGCACGGCACATCCGCCAGCTGTTTTTCAAACGGGGTGCCGATGTGGGTGTCGATACCGCGGTCGTTCGCGCCGATTACCGACACATACTGCTGTTTGCAGGCAGCCACGCAGCGGCGGCACAGAATGCATTTGTTGTTGTCGCGCACCAGATGCGCGGTGCTGGTGTCCAGCTCATATTTCGGGCGGAAGCCGTCGTAGCGACCGGTATCCTCCACGCCGTAGTCACGGCACAGCTTTTGCAGCTCGCAATCGCCGGACCGCACGCAGGACAGGCATTTTTTCTCGTGGGTGGAGAGGATCAGCTCCAGCGTGGTGCGGCGCGCCTTTTGCACCTTTTCGGTGTTGGTGCGCACTTCCATCCCCTCGGAAACGGGATACACGCAAGCGGTCACCAGACCGCGCGCACCGGTGGCTTCCACCACGCAGATGCGGCAAGCGCCGATCTCGTTGATCTCTTTCAGATAGCAAAGGGTGGGAATTTCCACCCCGGCATAGCGGGCAGCCTCCAAAATCGTGGAGCCTTTGGGCACGCTGACGGCGATGCCATTGATTTTTACATTGACCATATCCATTGACAGCGCACTCCTTTCTTATTTCTTCTCAATCGCGCCAAAGCGGCATTTCTCGAAGCAAGCGCCGCACTTGATACACGCCGACACATCAATGGTGTGTGCCTGACGCACCTGACCGTCGATCGCGCCCACCGGACATACACGGGCGCAGGCAGTACAGCCTTTGCACTTGTCGGGGTCGATCTCGTAATGCACCAGCGATTTGCACACGCCGGCGGGGCAGGTTTTGTCTTTCACATGCGCGATATATTCGTCGCGGAAGAAGTGCAGCGTGGACAGCACCGGGTTGGGAGCCGTTTGACCCAGACCGCACAGCGAGTTTTCTTTGATGTAGTAGCACAGGCTTTCCAGCTCGTCGATGTCCTCCATCGTGCCGTTGCCCTTGGTGATCTTATCCAGCTTTTCCAGCAGCCGTTTGGTGCCGACGCGGCAGGGGGTACATTTGCCGCAGGATTCGTCCACCGTAAACTCCAGGAAGAATTTGGCGATGTCCACCATACAGGTGTCCTCGTCCATGACGATCAAACCGCCGGAGCCCATCATACACCCGATGGAGATCAGGTTGTCGTAGTCGATGGGGGTGTCGATCAGGTGAGCGGGGATACAGCCGCCGGAGGGACCGCCGGTCTGCGCCGCTTTGAATTTTTTGCCGTTCGGAATACCGCCGCCGATCTCTTCCACGATCTCGCGCAGGGTGGTGCCCATCGGGATCTCCACCAGACCGGTATGTTTGATTTTGCCGCCCAGCGCGAACACCTTGGTGCCCTTGGACTTTTCGGTGCCCATCGAAGCGAACCAATCCGCGCCTTTCAAAATGATCTGGGGAATGTTGGCGAAGGTTTCCACGTTGTTTTCCACGGTGGGGCAGCCAAACAGACCCTTGACCGCCGGATAGGGCGGGCGGGGACGCGGCTCGCCGCGGTTGCCTTCGATGGAGGTCATCAGCGCGGTTTCTTCGCCGCAGACGAACGCGCCCGCGCCCAGCCGGATCTCCATATCAAATTCAAAGCCGGTGCCGAGAATATCCTTGCCCAGCAAGCCCTCGGCGCGCGCTTCGTCGATTGCGATCTGCAAACGGCGCACCGCGATGGGATACTCCGCCCGCACATACACAAAGCCCTTGGTCGCGCCGATGGCGTAACCCGCGATCGCCATCGCCTCGATCAGGCAATGGGGATCGCCTTCCAGCACCGAGCGATCCATAAACGCGCCGGGGTCGCCCTCGTCCGCGTTGCAGACCACATATTTTTGCGGCGCTTTGTTGGGGGCGGTCAGCGCCCATTTGCGTCCGGTGGGGAAACCGCCGCCGCCGCGTCCGCGCAAGCCGGAATCGGTCACGATCTGGATGACCTGCTCCGGGGTGTATTCGGTCAGACATTTGCCCAGCGCCTGATAGCCGTCGTAGGCAATGTATTCTTCCAGCGATTCGGGGTTGATCACGCCGCAGTTGCGCAGCGCCACCCGCACCTGTTTTTTGTAAAAATCGGTTTCGTTCAGCGCTTTGATCTCGTCCTGACCCACTGTTTCATCATACAGCAAACGGGTGACGATGCGCCCTTTCAGCAGATGCTCCGACACGATTTCGGGGATATCCTCCACCGCGACCCGTGAATAGAAGCACCCTTCGGGATAGACGATCATGATGGGGCCGAGGGCGCACAGACCGAAACAACCGGTGCGCACGACCTTGACTTCGTTTTCCAGCCCCTGTTTTTGAATTTCTTCGTTCAGGCTTTCAATGATTTTCTGACTGTTGGAGGAGGTACATCCGGTACCGCCGCAGACCAACACATGAGATCGATACATCCTTACACCTCCTGCTTACTTCAGCAACTGGCCGATGGTGTATTCCGCCACCGGGTTGCCGTTTACCAGATGATCGGTCACAATGCGCGCCACCTTGTCGGGGGTGACTTTGCCATAGGTGACCTTTTCTTTGCCGGGAACCAGCACTTCGACGATCGGCTCAAACTGGCACATGCCGATGCAGCCGGTTTGGGTGACCGCCACATTGTCGAGATGCCGCTTGGCGGTTTCTTCCACAAAGGCGTTCAGCACCGGGCGCGCGCCGGCGGCAATGCCGCAGGTCGCCATGCCCACGACCACACGAATGCCTTCGTGCTGGCCGTTGCGCAGCGTGATATTTTCCCGCGCTTTATCGCGGATCGCTTGCAATTCCGCTAAAGATTTCATGTTGTTGCCTCCTTATATCATGGGAGTATTATGCCTGGCTGTTCAGCGTGGCCAGACCTTGTTTCAAATAGTCGCTGATCCAGTTCAGCACATCCGGAGTGTCCAGCGGTACTTCGTCCAGCACCCCGCGCAGCTCGCGGGTGTCCAGCCGGAACGAACGGTCGTCTGCCGACTGGGTATAGACGAAATCCAAATGGGGATTCAGCCGGATGAGCGTGACCATGGTGTCGGTCATATCCCCGAGCGGCATCCGGTCAATGTGGGACAACCCAAAGGTGGCTGTCACCGTGGTGCCCGCGCCGGGGGTGGAGTCGATCGACAGATCGCCGCCGGTTTGCTGCGCCGCCATGCGGAACAGCGGGATGCCCATCCCGACTTTGCGGGTGGTGCGGGTGGTGTAAAACGGATCCATGACCCGCGCCACCTGCTCGGCGGTCATCCCTTTGCCGTCGTCCTGCACCGCAATGGTCAGCCGGTCGGCGGCGGTATCCTCCGCCACCCGAATGGCGATCAGCGTCGCCCCCGCGGTGATGGAGTTTTGCGCGATATCCAGTATGTTCAGCGATAGCTCGCGCACGGTTTATTGATATTTGGCAAGGATCGCCGGAACATCGTCCACCGTCAGGCGACCGTACACTTCTTCGTTCACCGTCAGAACCGGTGCCAAGCCGCACGCACCGATGCACCGACAAGCGGTCAGCGAGAATTTGCCGTCGGCGGAACATTCGTCCGCGCCAATGCCCAGCAGCTCGCTCAATTTGTTGAAAATATCGCCCGACCCTTTGACATAGCAGGCGGTGCCCAGACATACCGAGATGTCATACTGTCCTTTGGGCGACAGAGCGAATTGGGCGTAGAACGTAGCCACGCCATACACTTTTTCGAGCGGTACCCCCATGCCATCGGCAATGATCTGCTGAACTTCCATCGGCAGATAGCCGTAGATCTCCTGCGCTTGCTGCATCACGCCCATCAGTCGACTGGGATCCGACTTGTTCGCGTCGATGATCTCCCGCAGTTGCTTTTCCTGCTCGGCAGTCCCCTTAAAAGGGAGGGTGCTGATTTTTTTTTGCATAAGACCCGTATCCTCCTTGTTCAAAAAAGCAGTGGCCGCGTCCGGAAGCGCCGGGCGCGGCCTACCATTACCGTCCTATTATAGCAGACAGTTCGTGAAAATGCTACAAGAATTTGAAAAATCGAGTAATAAAATTTGGATAAGGCGAAAATAAAGTACACCGCATCGGTGGCGAATTTTATTTTGCCGCGTTGTTCGAAGCAGAATAAACAACAACCGCCTCCCTTTTTTGGGGAAGCGGTTGCTAACCGTGCTTAACCTTTCACAGGCATCACATAAAACAGAATCATGAAAAAGTGGAGTATACTGCCCGCCAACACGAACAAATGGAAGATCGAGTGCATATAGCGGTGATGCTTGCCCAGCCCGTACAGGATCGCGCCGACGGTGTAGGCGACGCCGCCTGCGATCAGCAGCACGATTCCGTTGGTGGGCAGCACCTCCAGCGTGGGGCGGATAAACAGGATGATGCACCACCCCATCGCGAGGTAGCAAATCATGGAAAACACGCGGTAGCGCCTCAGATCAATGGCGGTCAGCGTGACCGCCACCGCGGCGCACGCCCAGACCACGCCGAATATCACCCAGGCATATACCGGATGGCGCGGTCGCAGCGCCGCCAACACGATCGGGGTATAGGTGCCGGCGATCAAAAAGTAGATGGTGCAGTGGTCGATGACCTGGAACACCTTTTTCGCCATCACGGGGCGCAGCCCGTGGTAGATGCTGGACATGGTGTACAGCAAAATCATGGTCGCACCGTAGATGGCGCCGCCCACCACACCCCAGGCGGAGCCTTTGGTGGCGGCGGTGACGACGCACAGCACCAGCGCCGCAATCGCGAACGCTCCGCCCACAATATGGGAGATCATATTGAATAACTCTTCGCCCTTGGTGTAGTCGGGCAAGGTTCGATCTTTTAATTTGGTTCTCGACACAACAATCACCTTTTCGAAACTAAGTTATATAGTTTTGGAAACTAAGTAAAAGTATACACCAGCCCCCGGTAAATGTCAAACCTTTTTTGTCGACGCAAACCGACGGCAAACAATACTTTTTTTGCACCCGATAGAGGGCTTTATTGGATGTAGGGGTGGCTCGATGAAACATTTTAGGTCATGTGCATCGAAACCTATACCAAAACCCGTGGCGTGCGCAAGTCTCCCTCTGACGATGGAGGCGGATTTTGCGCAGCAAAAAGACGGAAGGAGAGAATAATTTACGCGGTTTCGGTATTGTGATAAATTTTATCTATCCCTCAGTCTCGCTGGCGCTCGACAGCTCCCTCGTCAGAGGGAGCCGGTCGGGTTAGCGCAAAAAATAAAATTTATATGTAAATCCGCGGCGTGCGCAAGCCTCCCCGTTAAGATAAATCCGCCAATCTATCGGTGAAGATGAGACTCATCGAGCCTTCCCCTCGGAGGGGAAGGCTTGCGGGGGCTCGGCGTATTTTTTGTCATTCTAAGCGAAGCGAAGAATCTTCTCTGGCATCGTTCCGCTTTCTTCGTAGGGGACGATGCCTACACCGCCATGCGAATTACGCATAAACCAGCGGTGAGCTTAGCCTCCCTTGTGCAAAGGGAGGTGGATTTTTGCGCAGCAAAAAGACGGAGGGATTGTAACGAAAATGGCACACTTAAACGCCATCCGCCGGACGGCGACAATCCCCCTTGCACCCGTCGCCAGATACAGAAAACACACTGCGTTTTCCACCCGCTTTTCGTAGGGGACGATGCCCACATCGTCCCGCAAGCAAACAGATTCAACTTGTGCCCGCCGCCGGTTAGCGTGGCCGCTTTAACGAGCGCAGAAGAGCTCTCCCTTAACCAACAAACCAGCCCTCCTGCCGAAGCGTTGCTCCGGTGGGAGGGCTGGTCAACTGTACCTATTTTATATGTTTTATATACCGCGCCAATTTATGCCAATTCGATTTTGCCGGTAGCGCATTGCAGAATCATCAGCGCGTCGTTCGCGGTCACACCGGCGGTACCGTCCACATCTGCCAGAGCCGCCTGCGCGGACGACAGCGTGATCGTTTCTGCCGCCGCCTGCAACGCCATCAGCGCATCGCGAACGGTCACCGTACCGTCCTGATCCACGTCGCCGCGCAGCTGCGAGGCGGCGGTTTCTACCGTAACCGTTTGCTCAAACAATCCATAGCCATACGCGATGTCCAACGCGGTGCCGCCGCGGGTCACCGCCAGCGTGCCGCTGAAGGTGTAGGCATCTGTACCGTCCTCGGTCAGCAGCAGCGTGCGCTGCTCGCCGGTGGTGCGGTCAGTCACCCGCACCGACACGGTCTCCGCCTTGGTGGCATCCATATTCATCGGTGCCCGCAAAGTCACCGTGACCGTTTCCCCGATCGCGGCCTGCGTTTTGTCCACCGTCAGCTGCATATCTGCCGCGGCGGAATACGCCAGCGACGAGTTCCACGCGGTGTTGTACGCGACCCATCCCTCGGTGTAGCCGGCGGCCGCATTCGGATTGCAGTGGTTTGCCCCGGCGTAGGCGGCCTCTTTCGGCGAACCGTCCAGCCGCCCCACCACGCCGCTCAACACGCCGTTGCCGCCGTTGTATTTTTGGAACCAGCCAAGATCCGCACCGTCAAACTCTTTGAGATAGTCGGTGTTATAGAAATAGGAGCGTCCGTTGGGGTTGCGGCCAAACATATCGTCGATGGCGGCAACACCCATAGCTTGCAGCCGGGCGGACAACTCCGGATCGTCCAGCACCCGCGCGGCTGCCTCCAGCGCCGCCTGCAATCCGGCGGCACTGCCCGGCTCATTGATGGCGCAGCCCGGCCACTGACCCGATTGGTCGGCATATGCCGCACCGGTCCAGCAATCCAGCTCATCGCCTGCCGCTGTCGAGGATGCCATCCGCATATCCCACAGATTGTCCGCGCGGGCGATCATCTTTTCCGCCCATGCCCGGATGGTGTCCCGCAGTCCCGCCGGCGCGCGGTCGGGATATTCCTCCAGAAAATACGCGAGATTTTCCATCACGACATGCTCGCTCATCCGCTGACCCTTGGCGTATTGCGGTGCGGCGATATCGATGTTTTCTATGACCCACGCGCAGTTGTTGTACGCAGCTTCAAAATACTTGTCCGCGTTCGCGAGTCCGTCCCGCTGGGCGACTTCGTACATCATCAGGTTGGGGGCGATGGAGTGGGCGGGCGGCAGCTGTCCTTTGATGCCGCCGATCACCTTTTGCACGCTGAACAGGTTGTTGTTTTCCTTGTTGTTGGTGGCGTCGTACAGGTTTTTATAGTTGGTGCCGTCGATCTGGTGATAAGACAGGTTGCACGCCGATTCACCCCAGATGCGCACCGTCAGATCGCGCACCTTCACATACATATCCTCCGGCACATACTCGCTGATAAACGGATAGGCATACAGGAACCACGCCAGCTGCTCTTTGATCAGCATATGCAGCTTTTTACCATCGTTTTGTGCCAGATCATAGTACCGCAGCGCGGCAAATTCCATCAGCCAGACGATGTTCGGCTCGTCCTGCACCCGCAGCTCCGCGTATTCGCATTCGGAGGCTTTGTACACATCATACGGCATTTGGTTATACAGCTCCGGATTGGCCATGTATTGCAGCACCAGCGAGCTCATTTCAAACGAGAACTGGTGGCTGTCCCGCCAGCCGATTCCTTTTTGTCCCATTTCAAATGTGTCCGCACGGGATTGCTCCATAAAGTCCAGCGCGTTGTCCACGCTGACTTGCTGCATCAGATATTTGCCGATCTGGAAGGTGTAGGACCGCACACCGCTGCATTCCAGATAGCAGGTGGCGGTGATATCCGGCTGGTAAGCGGTGAAATCCGCCACGCCGTTGCTCACCGCGCCGGAATACAGCACCGCATTGGTCACCGCATCCTTGATGGCGAACAGGGTGCCGTCCGCGACATTTACCACGGTAGCGCGTTTGGATTTGTCCGTATCGTACCCAATTTGGTTCACCCGCACGATCACATCCTTGCCGCTCGGGTCAACCGGCACCGGTGTGGTCGCATCCGCCGCTTTGGTGGTGGGAACGATCTTGATTTTATCGGCGGTGATGCGTTTGCCGTCGGCGTTGGTCACGGTCACGCTGAGGGCAGTGTCCTCGGTCACCGCCACTGTCGCCAGCCGGAACCATCCGTCCGAAACGGTGGATTGATCCAGCTCCACCACCCAGCGTCCGTCCAGCGATTGCAGCGTATAGGTCGCTTTGCCGGCGTTGCCGGCGGGAATATACGCATACACCCCGTAGTTGGGCTTTTCAATGGTTTCGGATACCGGCGGATAGGTTGTCCACATTGCCGATGCGTTTTTCTCGGTGGTGATCTGACCCGCATCGGTCGATTGCCACTGTCCGTTCAGGGTGGAAAACGCTTTGTCTGTTGTGGTAACGATCATACCCTCTTCCTCCACAGCCGATGTCAGGGTCAGATAATCCGCCGCCAAGCCGTATTTGTTGGTGGCTTTGTCGTTTTTACCGATACATTCCAGCGTCAGGGTGGTTGCCGCGTCGGTCAGTGTGACCGTTCCCAGCTCGTGGGTGCGGAACTCGCCGCCGCTGGCAGCGCTGTAAAAATCAATCTGCCCGATGCGGCTGCCGTCCAGCGACACCGCATAGATGCCGCGGTCAGCGTTGTCTTTGGAGGTCAGCGACAGCTCATACGACCCTGGCTTTTGCGCCGGCAGGGTAAAGGTGACCTGTTTGCCTACCCCGTTGCCGTCCACGCAGTTGATAAACCAGAACCCGCCGCTGAATCCGTCGCCGGTGCGTTTTTCGCCGGTGCCGGTGGGGGAGAGATCCTCCAGCTCCAACCGGGTAGAGGTGTCGGCGGCACCCGAAAACGGTACCGCGCCGCCCAGCAACGCCAGGCATAAGCCGCCGGCCAGCCACCGGCGGAGTTTGTGTTTCCAAACAGCCATTGTTTTTAACGCTCCTTTGGGGACGGTTTTGGGTGTTGACGAAACCGCCTAATCTGTGATATAAACATGATAGCAAAGATTTTTGTTTCCATCCTCGCTTATTGTCCAATATTTCTACACAATTGTGCAAATCCGGAGGGCGCCATGGACGGTATTTCCGATATTTATCAATACATTCTCTATTTGCGCGATCGGTGCGGGCTGCGGGTGTCGCTGCACTCGATCCGGTACGATCCGGTGATCCACGATACCAAGCTGCGGCGGTTCCGGCTGCACGACAATCCGTATTGCCTGTATGTGGGCACCTATCCGCAGCTACACCAGCATTGCGTGGAAAAGCAGCGCGCGGTGTGCGAAAAAAGCCGGGACGGCGCGTATTGCGGCACCTGCTTTGCGGGGGTGCGGGAATATGTGTACCCGATCCACGCGCCGCAAGAGGTGATCGGGATCATCTGCGTCAGCGGCTACTTTGACGAGCACGCGAGCAGTTACCACAATGCGATCGTGTCGCGGTATCGGGTGAACCGCGAGGAGCTGCTGCAAAGCTATGCGCTGCTGCGGCCGCTGCCGCCGCAGGCGGAGGTGGATGTGCTGATCCATCCGCTGCAGCGGATGCTGGAGCTGTGCTATTTGAAATCCGCCGCCGATCGTCCGGCGGAACCGGAACTGTGCGAAAATGTGGTGTACTATTTGCAACTGCACCATACCCGCCGCATCACCATTGATGAATTGTGCGACGAGTTTTTTTGCTCCCGCTCCTCCCTGAGCCACAAGTTTAAGCAATACACCGGCCAGTCCATTACCCAGTACATCCGTATGCTGCGGGTGGAAAGCGCCAAAACGCTGCTGGCGGGGTCGCATATGAGCATCGGAACGATCGCCGCCACGGTTGGGTTTGAAAACAGCAATTATTTTTCCAACGCGTTTACCGCCGCGGTCGGTATGTCGCCCAGCCAGTATCGCAAAAAGCATAGCCGCGGTTGATCGCCGGCATACAAAAAGGGAGAGAGGTGAAAAACCTCTCTCCCTTTTACCATCATTATATTATAAGGACTACCAGCCGGTTATTCCACCGTTTCCGGAGCCGCGTGCGTGGTTCCGGTGGTGACGGTGGTGTGCGACTCGGTTGTGGTGGTCGTGGTGGGCTTATGCGTAGTGGTTGTGGTCGGCTTTTTCGTTGCCGTGGTGGTAGGCTTCTTGGTGGTGGTCGTTTTCTTCTTGGTCGTGGTGGTCGTCTTTTTGGTGGTGGTGATCTTCGAACCCATGTCAAAGCCCTTGTTCAGCAGTGTCACCGCATCTTCATAGCGGTAGGAGCTGCCCATCACGATCACGATCAGCCGCACGCCCTTTTTCTGCGCCGACGCCATCACGCAGTTGCCGGCTTCGTCCGAGGTGCCGGTTTTCATACCGTCCGCACCCTTGTAGTAATACGCGCTGTACGATTTGATCAGCGCGTTGGTACCGAACCAGCGACCGTTGCTGCTGGTCGGCTTGGACATGATGGAGGTGAGCGACGAATAGGTGCGCGCCTTGCGGGCGATGGTCAGCAGATCGCGCACGGTGGTGTAGTGTCCGCTGGTGGGAAAACCGTCCGGGCATTTGAAGGACGAATGGGTCGCGCCGATGTTCTGCGCGGTCTGGTTCATATACCGCACAAACAGATTCAGCGCCTCGCGGTCGGACAGCTTCTGTTTGGAGGTTTTGCGCGCCACATTCACCGCGATGGTATACGCCGCGTCGCAGCCGGAGGGGATGAGCAGTGCTTCCAGCAGGGTGCGCAGCGTGTAGGTGGAACCGCGCGAGATAAACGCCCGGCTGGCGGCGCCCGCCACCATATCCTGTTCGCTGCCCACCGTCATTTTGGTATCCAGCGACAGCTTTTGCACCGCCACGATCGCGGTCAGCACCTTGGTGATGCTGGCGGGAGCGCATTTGCCGTCGATGTTTTTGCTGTACAAAATCAGCCCGTGGGTTTCGTCATACACCACCGCGTTGCGGGCGCTGATCGATGCCTTAAACGGGTTTTTCACCCACGAATACGAAGCACCGCTGCCCGTCGTCAGCGGAGGCATGGTCACTTTGGGCTTGGTGGTCTGGTTTACCGGCTGGGGCGCTGCCGTTGCCGCCGCCGCACGGGTCGTGTTCGGCTGCGCCGCCGTGGTATCGGTGTCCGCCGCTGTGGTGGACTCCGTCGCTTCAGTGGTGTCCTCCGTCTCCGTGGTGGAGGTGGTGATCGTCGTGCTGGTGGTGGTATCCGCCGTGGTGTCGGTGTCCGCCGCCGCCCCGGTTGTGGTGGTCGTGACCGGTGCATCCACCGGTTTGGCATCGCTGCCGCAGCCGACACAGCCGATCAACATGGCTGCCGCCATGATTCCTGCAATCCATTTCCTCATTGTCTTTTCCCCCTAGTTCAATTCACAAACCGCCCGGTTCAGGCGTTTGATGTCTCTGTATCCGGCACACATTCCAACAGCTCGCCCGGCTGGCACCCCAGCACACGGCACAACGCATCCAGCGTGGTCAACCGCAGCGCCTGTGCCTGACCGCGCTGCAGCATCGACAAATTCACCGGTGGGATCCCCACCGTATCCGCCAGCTCGGTCAACCCGATGCCGCGGCGGCTCATCGCCTCATCCAAATGCACCAAAATCGCCATGGCGCGTCTTCCTTTCGATTCAGATCGTTTGATCGTTTTCCTTTTTATACGCCACCGCCTGGTGGAACAGCTCGGCGAACACAAACAGCGACAGCCCCAGCACCGCGAACGCCGCAAAGACCACCACCATAAAAAACTTGGTGACCACAAACACCGCCGCGAAATAAAACGCCGCCAGCACCAGACATTCGGTGCCGGTCACCCGCAGACGGCGCACCGTGTCTGCCGAAAAGGCGCAGCCGCGGTTCACATTGCGCATGATCCCGCGTGATTGCCACAGGATCAGCTCCGCCAGCACGCCGGATACCGCCAGCACCACCAGATATTTTTCAAACCAGCCGCCGGCCTCGCCCGGCTGTCTGTCGGTAACGGCGGGGATGCTCCAAGGCAGCGTGACGGTGAGCACCAACGCGACCCCCATCAGCACTGCCAGCGCGATCTCGATCGCGCCGCTGAGTCCCCGCTTGCCAACGATTTTCATAGTCCAAACCCTCTTTTCCGTTCAGGGCGCTTTATAAGCGTTTACCAGTATACCGCAACTTCTCTCAAAAATCAACACGAAAAACAGTTGTGTTTCGGATATGTTTGTGCTATGATGATATTCGTGTATGTATGTACATTTGTATGTACAAGCGATGGCGTGTGTACAAGTGCGGCGCACGCGCCCAAACCAACCAAACTGAGGTGTTACTATGGGATTGATTAAAAAGCTGTTCGGCGATTACAGCAAACGCGAAGTGAAGCGTATTCAGCCTTTGTGTGATAAAGTTCTGGCGTTGGAGGAAACCTACAAAGCCATGGACGAGGACGAGCTGGTGCATCAGACCGATGTGCTGCGCGACCGGTTGAAACACGGCGAAACCACCGACGATATCTTGCCGGATGCGTTCGCGGTCTGCCGCGAGGCATCGTGGCGGGTGCTGGGTATGCGCCATTTCCCGGTGCAGATCATCGGTGGTATCATTTTGCACCAGGGGCGCATCGCCGAGATGAAAACCGGTGAAGGTAAAACGCTGGTCGCCACTCTGCCTGCGTATCTGAACGCGCTGAGCGGCGAGGGTGTACATATCGTTACCGTCAACGACTATCTGGCCCGCCGCGACAGCGAATGGATGGGCAAGGTGTATCGCTATCTGGGGCTGACCGTCGGCTTGGTCACCCACGACCAGGCGGGCGACGAGCGCCGCGCCGCCTACAACGCGGACATCACCTACGGCACCAACAACGAGCTGGGGTTCGATTATCTGCGGGATAACATGGTGATATATAAAAAGGATAAGGTACAGCGCGGTCACCACTTTGCCGTGGTGGACGAGGTGGACTCCATCCTGATTGATGAGGCGCGTACCCCCTTGATCATTTCGGGTCAGGGCGACAAATCCACCAACCTGTATGAACAGGCGGATGCGTTTGCCAAAACGCTGAAAGCCCACAAGATCAAAGAAGTGGATGCCAAGCAGGAGATGGATGTCATCGAGGGCGACTACATTGTGGACGAAAAGGCGCGCACCGCCACCCTGACGCAGGACGGTGTGAAAAAAGCTGAGGCGTTCTTCCATATCGAAAACCTGATGGATTCGGACAACGTCACCCTGCTGCACCACATCAACCAGGCGATCAAGGCGCGCGGCGTTATGACCCGCGATGTGGACTATGTCGTGAAGGACGGTCAGGTGCTGATCGTGGACGAATTCACCGGCCGTTTGATGTTTGGTCGCCGGTATAACGAGGGTCTGCACCAGGCGATCGAGGCGAAAGAGGGCGTAAAGGTGGAGCGCGAGAGCAAAACGCTCGCCACCATCACCTTCCAGAACTACTTCCGTCTGTACAAAAAGCTGTCCGGTATGACCGGTACGGCACAGACCGAATCCACCGAGTTCGAGCAGATCTACAAGCTGGATGTGGTGGAGATCCCCACCAACCGTCCGATGATCCGTAAAGACCTGCCGGACAGCGTGTATAAAACTGAAAAAGGCAAGTTCCACGCGGTGATCGACCAGATCGAAGAATGCCATAAGCGGGAACAGCCGGTGCTGGTGGGTACCATTTCGATCGAAAAATCCGAAGTGCTGTCCAAAATGCTGTCCATGCGCGGCATCCCGCACGAAGTGCTGAACGCCAAGCACCACGAAAAAGAAGCCGAGATTGTGGCGCAGGCGGGCAAACGCGGCGCGGTCACCATCGCCACCAACATGGCGGGCCGTGGTACCGATATTATGCTGGGCGGTAACCCGGAATATCTCGCCAAGGCGGAAATGCGCCGCATGGGCTTTGCCGAAGAGCTGATCGTGGAATCCACCGCTTACGGCGACACCGATGACGAAGAGATTTTGAACGCCCGCCAGACCTTCCAGGAGCTGAACGACAAATACAAAGCTGAGATCAAACCCGAAGCCGAAGCGGTGCGCGAGGCGGGCGGTTTGTTCATCATCGGTACCGAGCGGCACGAATCCCGCCGTATCGACAACCAGCTGCGCGGTCGTGCCGGTCGTCAGGGCGACCCCGGTGCCTCGCGGTTCTACCTGTCGCTGGAGGACGATCTGATGCGGCTGTTCGGCGGCGAGCGCATCAACGGCTTGATGGAAACACTTGGCATCGACGAAGATACCCCCATCGAAAACAAAATGCTGACCCGGTCCATCGAAGGCGCACAGCGCCGCGTGGAGGAGCGCAACTTCGGCATCCGCCGCAACGTGCTGCAATACGACGATGTCATGAACCGTCAGCGTGAGATCATTTACAGCCAGCGCGATCAGGTGCTGGACGGCGAAAGCGTCAAAGACAGCATCTTGAAGATGCTGGTGGATTCGTTCCACGCCAACGCCAAAACCTACACCGCGGACGAGGACCACACCCAGTGGAATCTGGAGGGTCTGCGCGACTACTTCCGCGGCTGGATCGGCACCGACGACGACTTCCAGTACACCGCTCAGGAGCTGGAGGATATGACCCCCGAAGAGATCGTGCAGCCGTTGATCGACCGTGCGCTGAAGGTGTACGAGGAGAAAGAGGAGCTGTACGGCAGCGAGATCATGCGCGAACTGGAGCGGGTGATTTTGCTGAAAACGGTGGACCGCTACTGGATGGATCATATCGACAATATGGATGAGCTGCGCAAGGGCATCCATCTGCGCGCGTATGGTCAAAAAGACCCGGTGGTGCTGTACCGTATCGAAGGCTTTGATATGTTCGACGGCATGATCGCCGCGATCCAGGAGGATACCGTGCGGCTGATGCTGACGGTGCAGATCCGCCAGGCGGAAGAGCCGAAGCGCGAGCAGGTCGCTAAAGAAACCGGCACCTCCGCCGACGGCACCGATGCGCCCCGCACCGTGCGCAAACGCGCTTCGGAAAAGGTTGGCCGCAACGATCCCTGCCCCTGCGGCAGCGGTAAAAAATACAAAAAATGCTGTGGCCGCACCGCCGGTGACAGCGAGGAATAACGCCCCAACGTTAAAAAGGTTTTGAGGTGGAGAGTATGGTTGCCAAAACTCCCGTTGAATCTGTAGAAAATCCCCAGACCGTTCCTCATACGCACTTTGACAATGCCGATATTTTGCAGCAGGAACAAAACTTCATCGATTATTACACCACCGGTGAAAGCCACCCGATACGGCTGCTGTTCAAGCTGTATCGGGGGCATTACGGCAAACTGCTGTTGTCGGCATTCTTCTTCGTTTTGAAGGTCAGCCCCACTTGGGTGCTGCCCATCGTGACCGCCAACGTGATCAACATCGCCACTCAGCACCAGCCCGGCACCGCGATCTACATTGTGTACAACATCGCGGTGGAGCTGTTTCTGGTTGCGATGAATGTGCCCACCCACTATCTGCATGTGCGGTTTTACAGCCTGGCGACCCGCAGCGTGGAAGCCGGGCTGCGCGGCGCGATGGTGCGCAAGCTGCAGCAGCTGTCCATCACCTTCCATAAAGAGATGGAATCCGGGCGCATCCAGTCCAAGGTGATGCGCGATGTGGAAGCGATCGAAGCCTTTTCGTCGCAGGTGATGATCTCGCTGCTCAGCATTATTCTCAACATTATCGTGGCGCTTTCGGTGGTGTTCGCCACCAACCGCACTGTGTTCGTGTTCTTCATCCTGTGCGCGCCGGTGGGCGGTTTCACCGTGCAGCTGTTCCGCAAGAACATCCGCCGCCGCAACCGCGAATTCCGCAAAGAGATCGAGCGCACCTCTGCCACCGTGATGGAAATGGTGGAGCTGGTGCCGGTCACCCGTGCCCACGCGCTGGAAAACCGCGAAATCCACCGCATGACCGACCAGCTGAATATGGTCGCGGAAAAGGGCTATCGGCTGGATGTGATCCAAAATATGTTCACCGCCGCCGGTTGGGTGGTGTTCCAGTCGTTCCAACTGGTGTGCCTTGGCGTGACCAGCTTTTTGGCGTTCAACGCGATCATCACCGTTGGCGAGATCGCGCTGTACCAAACCTACTTCAGCAACGTGGTGGGGCAGGTGTCCGCGCTGATGCAGCTGTTGCCGACGCTGACCAAGGGCACCGAATCCATCATGTCGGTGGGCGAGATCCTCAACGCCCACGACATCGAGGACAACACCGGCAAGTTCAAGCTGCGCCAGCTGGACGGTGTGTACGAATTCAAAGATGTGTGCTTCCAATACGACGAAAAAGCACATGTTTTGAACCACTTTAATCTGAAAGTCGCCAAAGGCGAAACCATCGCGCTGGTCGGCGAATCCGGCGCAGGCAAATCCACTGTGCTGAATATCGTCATCGGGTTCAACAAACCCACCAGCGGGCAGGTGTTGATCGACGGGCACGACATCAACACCATCGACCTGCACAGCTACCGCAAGTTTTTGGCGGTGGTGCCGCAAACCAGCATTTTGTTCAACGGCACCATTCGCGAAAACATCACCTACGGTATGCCGTCGGTGACCGAAGAGCAGCTGCAGCAGGCGATCGAAGCCGCCAATCTGACCGATCTGATCGCGTCGCTGCCGGATGGACTGAACACGGTGGTGGGCGAACACGGCGGCAAGCTGTCCGGCGGCCAGCGCCAGCGCATCTCTATTGCGCGCGCCATCATCCGCGACCCGCGGGTGATCGTGTTTGACGAAGCCACCTCCGCGCTGGACAGCATTTCCGAAAAACAGATTCAAACCGCCATCAACAACCTCACCCGCGACCGCACCACCTTTATCGTGGCGCACCGGCTGTCCACCATCCGCGATGCGGATAAGATTGCCGTGCTGCGGGAGGGTCATTGCGTGGAATACGGCACTTTTGAAGAGCTGATGCAGCGCAAGGGCGAGTTTTATAAAATGAAAGTCCTGCAATCCTGACGCAGGCGCAACAGAAAGGACGCATAACATGAAACTGGGTATCGTAGGTCTTCCCAATGTGGGCAAATCCACCTTGTTCAACGCCATCACCAACGCCGGCGCGCAAAGCGCCAACTATCCGTTTTGCACCATCGACCCCAATGTGGGTGTGGTCGCGGTGCCGGATGACCGGTTGACGGCGCTGTCCGAACTGTACCATCCCGACAAAGTCACCCCCGCGGTGATCGAGTTTGTGGACATTGCCGGTCTGGTCAAAGGCGCCAGCAAGGGCGAGGGGCTCGGCAACAAATTTTTGGCGAACATCCGCGAAGTGGACGCGATCGTGCATGTGGTGCGCTGCTTCGACGATGACGACATCATCCATGTGGATGGCAGTGTGGACCCGCTGCGGGATATCGAAACCATCAATCTGGAGCTGATCTTTTCGGATATGGACACCGTGTCCCGCCGGTTGGATCGCACCGTCAAGGCGATGAAAGGCGACAAATCGCTGCAAGCGGAAGTGGATTTCCTCAAACGGCTGAACGACTGGCTGGAAAGCGGCAAACCCGCCCGCTCGCTGGATATGACCGATGACGAGCGCGCAATGCTGAATTCCACCCCGCTGCTGACCGCCAAGCCGGTGATCTACGCGGCCAATATGAGCGAATCCGACTTCACCGACGGCAACCCCGACCAGAATCCCTATTTCCAAAAGGTGGCGGAGCTGGCGAAAGCCGAGGGCTCGGAAATTTTGCCGATCTGCGCCAAGCTGGAAGAGGACATAGCCGGAATGGAAGACGACGAAAAGCTGATGTTCCTGTCCGAGCTGGGACTGGATCATTCCGGTCTGGATCGGTTGATCCAGGCGAGCTATCGGTTGTTGGGGCTGATCTCCTATCTCACCGCCGGCAAACCGGAGGTGCGTGCCTGGACCATCACCAAAGGCACCAAAGCGCCGCAGGCTGCCGGTAAGATCCACACCGATTTTGAACGCGGCTTTATTCGGGCGGAGGTTATCTCGTTCGAGGATCTGATGGAGAACGGCTCGCTGGCCGCCGCCAAGGAAAAAGGCCTTGTCCGCTCGGAGGGCAAGGAGTATGTGATGCAGGACGGCGATGTAGTGCTGTTCCGCTTTAATGTGTAAGTCGAACGCCGTTTGAGTGTATGCGGTTCGTGCTTGCTGCATACGATGATGCACCGAATGGGGCAATGTCAGACGAACCGTTCCCCTTGGATGGGGTTGTGTCGGACGAATTTCGTATGATCTGGAATACAACCCCAAATGGGGCTGCGTCGAATGAATGGTATATGTTCTTGAATACAAAAACCCCGCGCCGGAGATTTCCCCGGCGCGGGGTTTTGTGTCCGCTACGAATTTGTGCGTGGTTTGTGGGGCGATGTGGGCATCGCCCCCTACGAAAAGCGGGCGAAAAAGCAGAAACTCTTCAAGCCTTCCCCTTGGAGGTAATTCCCCCGCATACGGGGGAAATGTCGGCGCAGCCGACAAAAGGGGCCCGTCTTCGGGAGAAAAAGGTGGCGCGACCGTAGGTCGTGACGGATGAGGTGTCAGAAACCAATAAGTTCTTGCATAAACCAGCGGCGTACCAAAGCCTCCCTTGTGCAAAGGGAGGTGTCACAGCGTCCGCTGTGACGGAGGGATTGTAACGAAAGGGACGCGCTCATGCGCTGTCCGCTGCGGCAAATTTCCGCAAAATCCGGTTTGACGCGCCGGACGAAGTATGGTATACTAAATCTATTCTTGACCAGAACGGAGACGACAGCGATGGATCAGGTTACCAAGGTGGAAACCGAGCGCAAGGCCGCGTCGGTGCGGCGGGTGTTCGATATATATGATTGGGTCGGCACGGCGATTTTTTCGCTGGTGTTGATTGTGGCGATTTTCACATTTGCTTTCCGTATCGTGGGGGTGGACGGTACCTCCATGTGCGATACGCTGCAGGATCAGGATCGCTTGGTGCTGACCAGCTCGTATTACTACACCCCGGCGCGGGGCGACATTGTGGTGATCAACCGCTACACGCAGGAACCGCTTATCAAACGCATCATCGCGGTGGAGGGAGATAAGCTGGAGATCACCGCCGCCGGACGGGTGATCGTTAACGACAAAGAGCTGACCGAAAATTACATTCGCGGCGGCAAGGACAGCGCCACCATCCAAAAATCCTTCACCACCGCGCAGGTGGTGCCCAAAGGCTGCGTGTTTGTGATGGGCGACAACCGTGACAACTCGCATGACAGCCGCGATGCGGATATTGCGTTTATCAAAACCGAAAATATTGTGGGACATGCGGTGTTCCGTCTGTTCCCCTTTGATAAGATTGGAAAACTGTAAAGGATGACCGGTATGGATAGGGAACAATCAAAAACGATCCAGTGGTTTCCGGGGCATATGGCGCGCACCCGCCGCAAGATCAAAGAGGTGCTGCCGCAAATTGATGTGGTGGCGGAGCTGTTGGATGCGCGCGCGCCGCTGAGCAGCCGCAATCCGGAAATGGATGCGCTCACGGCGGGCAAGCCGCGGGTGCTGGTGCTGACCAAAAGCGATATGGCCGACGAAGCGGCTACCCGGCGTTGGGTGGCCGCTTTTCAAAAACAGGGTACCCCCGCGCTGGCGGTGGATTGTAAAACCGGTCGCGGGGTCAACGGCTTTGTACCGATGCTGCGCGAGGTGATGGCGGACAAACTGGCGATGTGGGAGCAAAAAGGCATGGGCGGTCGCCCCATTCGGGCGCTGGTAGCGGGCATCCCCAATGTGGGCAAATCCTCGTTCATTAACCGCATGACCAAAGGCGGCAAAGCCAAGGTGGAGGATCGTCCCGGTGTCACCCGCCAAAACCAGTGGTTTGTCATCGGCGGCGGGGTGCACTTGTTGGATACTCCCGGCGTGCTTTGGCCGAAGTTTGAAGATCAAACCGCGGCGATGTATCTGGCCTTTACCGGCGCGATCAAAGATCAGGTGCTGGATGGGGAAGAGCTGGCGTGTGCGCTGCTCACCGTTCTGGAACGCGATTATAAAGACCGCCTGATCGAGCGATACAAGCTGGATGACAGCGCCTTTTGCGGCGACAGCTGGGAGCTGCTGCAAACCATCGGGCGCAAGCGCGGAATGCTGGTGTCCGGCGGCGAGGTCAACACCGAACGCGCCGCCTCCACAGTGCTGGATGAATACCGCGGCGGCAAACTCGGGCGTATCTCGCTCGAACAACCATAAAACGCAATCAGCAAAGGCGGCGACCGAGCCGCCTTTCGCTCTATATAGGAGGAGAATTTATGCTTACAGCATTTGATACCGATGTGCGCGCCGAGGGTTTTGCAACCATCTGCGGCGTGGACGAGGCCGGACGCGGTCCGCTGGCGGGCCCCGTTACCGCCGCGGCGGTGATTTTGCCGCCCGGGGTGGACATTGAGGGGCTGAACGATTCCAAAAAGCTGAGCGAAGCCAAGCGCGAAAAGCTGTATGATGTGATTCGGCAAACCGCGGTCAGCTGCTGCGTGGCCAGCGCCAGCGTGGAGGAGATCGAGCAGTACAACATTTTGCAGGCGACCTTTTTGGCGATGCGCCGCGCGGTGGAGGGTTTGTCATGCGTACCGGATCTGGCACTGATCGACGGCAACCGTCTGCCGGTGGGGTTGACCGTTCCGGCGCGCACCATTGTCAAGGGCGACGGACGCTCGGCATCCATCGCGGCAGCCTCCATTCTGGCGAAGGTGACGCGGGATCGCTATATGAAGCAGCAGGATGCGCTGTATCCCGGCTACGGCTTTGCGGTGCACAAGGGGTATGGCACCAAGGCGCATTACGCGGCGCTGGCGGAGCAGGGACCGTCGCCCATCCACCGGATGAGCTTTCTGAAAAAATGGCTGGCGAAGCAGGCGTGAGCCATAGAAGGGGGAGCAGCTATGGCGGGCATATCCAAGGGCGCAGCCGGCGAAATGCTGGCGGCGCGGTATTTGCGGGAGCAAGGCTACACCATTGTGGCGGCCAACTTCCGCTGCCGGTTGGGCGAGATTGACATAATTGCCGCCAACCGGCAATATATTGCCTTCGTGGAGGTCAAAACGCGCCAGCCGGGCGCACTCTATGCTCCACGGGAGGCGGTAACCGTGTCAAAACAGAACAAAATCATCCAAACGGCGGCGCTGTATCTGAAAGGACATCCCGACGAAAAACGTCAGCCGCGGTTTGATGTGGTGGAGGTGGTGACCACGGCGGGCGACCCGCTCGCCGCGGCGGAAATTCACCATCTCCAAAATGCGTTTGAAACGGGGGATCTGCATGCGGCTTTTTGATCTGCATTGCGACACCCTGTCCGAAGCGTATCAGCAGGGGTGCGGGCTTGACCGCACCCCTTTGCACATTGACTGGCAGCGCGGCGCGGTGTTGGACGAGTGGCTGCAGGTGTTCGCCGTGTGGACACCGGACACATTGCGGGGTGATGCCGCATGGCAGCGGGCGCAGCGTATCCTACGCTATGCACACTGGCAGGCGGAGCAACATCCCGATCGTATGCGCATCGTGCAGTGGCGGGAGCAGCTGGACGCGTCGGTGCCGCACCAATGCGGCGCGCTGCTGGCGCTGGAAAGTGCCGCCGCTCTGGCGGGGGAGTTGTCGCATATCGACGAAGCCGCTGCGCTGGGGGTGAATCTCATCACCCTGACATGGAACGGCGAAAACGAGTGCGGCTGTGGCTGCCTGTGCGCGGGGGAGCGCGGGCTGACCGCATTCGGCAAAGCGGCGGTGCGCCGCATGGAAGCGTGCGGCATTCTGCCGGATGTGTCGCATTTGAACCGCGCGGGCTTTTGGGATGTGATGGAACTGGCGACCGGACCGGTGGTGGCGAGCCATTCGGTGTCCGCCGCCGTGTATACTCATCCCCGCAACCTTACCGACAGCCAGTTTGACGCGATCCGCGATCGCGGCGGGCTGGTGGGGCTGAACCTGTGCGCCGGTCAGTTGGGGGAGCAGAGCTTTGAACAGATCGAACGCCATCTCGATCATTTTCTGTGCCGCGACGGTGCGCGCACGGTGGCGTTTGGTTGTGATATGGACGGCACCGCGCTGCCTGCCGCATGGAACGGGCTGGCGGTGATGCCCGCGTTGTATGCGTATCTGTATCGCAAAAATTACGAGGAACAGGTGCTTGACCGGCTGTTTTTCAGCAATTGCTACGATTTTTTCGCAAAGACGCTGCCAGCCTTTGACAAACAGGCGGTCAATACTGTATTATAAAGCGTGGATTATTGCGCGTTTACGCGTGTATAGTAGAGAAAGGAAAGGCGTGACAAAGAATGCAATATAACAGTACCCGTGACAGCGGGGTCAGCGTATCGGCGGCACAGGCGATCGCCCAGGGCATTTCGCACGAGGGCGGCTTGTTTGTTCCCGAAACGCTTCCGGCTATCACCAAAGACGAGCTGGCGGCGTGGAGCCATCAGTCGTATGTGGAGCGGGCAACGGCTGTGTTGTCGAAATTCCTCACTGATTTTACCCCCGATGAGGTCGCGGAATGCACCCATGCGGCATATGCGACCGGTCGGTTCCGTTCGCCCGCGGTGGCTCCGCTGAAAGAGCTGGATGCCGGCGAGCATATTCTGGAGCTGTGGCACGGTCCCACCTGCGCGTTCAAGGATATGGCGCTGCAGATTCTGCCGCATCTGATGCGGGTGTCGGCGGGCAAAACCGCTGCCGGCAAAGAGATCGTGATTCTGGTTGCCACCTCCGGCGATACCGGCAAAGCGGCACTGGAAGGCTTCCGCGATGCGGAGCATACCCGCATCCTCGTGTTCTATCCCGAGGACGGTGTTAGCCCGATGCAGAAGCTGCAAATGACCACCCAGGAGGGCGGCAATGTCGGCGTTTGCGCCATCCGCGGCAACTTTGACGATGCCCAAACCGGCGTCAAAACCATCTTCACCGATCCCGCCATTGCCGAAAAGCTGGCGGAGCACGGCATGATGTTCTCCAGCGCCAACTCCATCAACTGGGGTCGTCTGGTGCCGCAGATCGTGTACTATGTGTCCGCGTATTGCGATCTGCTGGCGGCGGGCAAGATTCAGATGGGCGATGCCATCAACGTGGCGGTGCCCACCGGCAACTTCGGCAACATTCTGGCGGCGTATTACGCCCGCAAAATGGGGCTGCCGATCGCCAAACTGATCTGTGCCTCCAACCGCAACCGGGTGTTGACCGACTTTATCAAAACCGGCACCTATGACCGCAACCGCGAGTTTTACACCACCACCTCGCCGTCGATGGATATTCTCATCTCCTCCAATCTGGAGCGGCTGCTGTACGATCTGTGCGGTCGTGACGATGCGGAGATCCGCCGTCTGATGGGCGAGCTGTCCGAAACCGGCAAGTACACCGTGCCGGACGATGTGAAAACGGCGCTGCAAAGCCTGTTTGTGGGCGGCTGCTGTGACGACGAGCAGGCGGCGCAGACCATCGCCGACACCTTCCATAAGCACGGCTATCTGTGCGACACCCACACCGCGGTGGCGGTGCATGTGTACGAGGAGTACCGCCGTGAAACCGGCGACCAGACGCCCACCGTTATCGCCTCCACCGCCAACCCGTACAAATTCTCCGCCAGCGTGCTGGAAGCGCTGGACGGCGGCTGTGCGGATATGGACGAGTTCGACAAGGTGGAAAAACTGCACGCCGAAACCAACGCCGAGGTTCCCGCGCCGCTGGCGGGGCTGAAAGGCAAAACGCCGCGCTTTACCGGTGTGTGCGACCGCGACAACATGCGGGCGGTCGTGTTTGACATGCTGGGCATTCAGGAGTAAGCGGCGTGGCGTTATATGCCATCGGCGATCTGCACCTGTCCTTTGGCACCAACAAGCCGATGGACGATTTCCGCGGCTGGGACCACTATGTTGACCGGTTGGAACGCAACTGGCGCGCGGTGGTGGAGCCGGAGGACACGGTGGTGATCGCGGGAGATATTTCGTGGGGGATGACGCTGCCGGAAGCAGCGGCTGACTTCGCCTTTTTGCAGCAGCTGCCCGGGCGCAAGCTGCTGCTCAAGGGTAACCACGACTACTGGTGGACCACCCGCCGCAAAATGGATCAATTTCTGCTGGACGGTGGGTTCACGTCGCTGCGTATTCTGCATAATGATGCGGTGGCGATCGACAACGCGGTGGCCGTTTGCGGCACCCGCGGCTGGTTTTACGATGCCGAAGCCGACGCGGATAAGCGGGTGCTCAACCGGGAGGTGGGGCGGCTGCAAATGTCGGCGCAGGCGGCGCGTGAAACCGGATTGCCGCTGATCGCGTTTTTGCATTACCCGCCGGTGTTTGGCGACAATGTGTGCGACGAAATGGTGCAGGCGCTGCGGGACGAGGGCATCACCCGCTGCTACTATGGTCATATCCACGGCGCGGGGATCCGCAAGGCGTTCAACGGCACGCTGCACGGCATCGAAATGCAGCTGATCTCGGCGGATGCGCTGTCTTTTATGCCCTTGCGGGTGTTTTAGAGGCGACGCTGATAAAATATTAACAATTATTTCAAAAAAACTCTGGCGCATTGCGCTATAGTATGCTATACTACCCTTTATGAAAATTTGTTAGGTTAAATATTAGGAGGATGTCAAAATGAGTTTGAAAAACGCAACCAAAACCGAAACGGCCAATCGGGTCGAGCTGGAAGTCGAGGTCGACGCGGCGGCGTTTGAAGCGGCTGTGGAGCGCGCGTATAAGAAGAACATCAAAAAAATGGTGGTTCCGGGCTTCCGCAAAGGCAAAGCTCCCCGTCATCTGGTGGAAAAAATGTACGGCACCGGTGTGTTCTATGAGGACGCGATGAACGATGTGTACCCCAAAGCGCTGGACGAAGCCATCAAAGAGTCCGACTACGAGTATGTCCAGGACAAAATTGATCTGGATGTTGTCAGCGTTGGTCCCGAAGGCTTGGTGTTCAAAGCGGTCATCACCGTGAAACCCGAAGTCGAAGTGGGTGAGTACAAAGGTCTGAAAGCCGACAAAAAAGTTGAGCCGGTGACCGATGAAGATGTGGATGCCGAAATCACCAAGCTGCAGGAGCGCAACGCGCGTCTGGTGCCGGTCGAAGGCCGCGCGGCGGAAAACGGCGATACCGTTACCTTCGATTTTGAAGGCTTTCTGGATGGCGAACCCTTCGAGGGCGGCAAGAGCGAGAACCACACGCTGGTGCTGGGCTCCGGTCAGTTTATCCCCGGCTTCGAGGATCAGATTGTCGGCAAAAACACCGATGAAGAATTTGAAGTCAATGTGACCTTCCCTGAAGATTACCACGCGGAAGAGCTGAAAGGCAAGCCCGCGGTGTTCAAGTGCAAACTGCACGAGATCAAAACCAAAGAGCTGCCGGAAGTCAACGACGAGTTCGTGAAAGATGTCAGCGAATTCGATACGCTGGATGAGCTGAAGGCGGATTTGCGCAAACACATGGAAGAGCATCGTCAGCAGGAAGCCGACAACGCGTTTGAGACCGCGCTGCTGGATCAGCTGGCGGAGGGCGTGAAAGCCGACATTCCGCAGGCGATGTTCGAGAACCGCATCGACGACATGGTGCAGGATTTCGGTTACCGTCTGCAGTCGCAGGGTCTGGATCTGCCGACTTATCTGCAGTACACCGGCATGGAGCCGCAAGCGTTCCGCGACGGCTTCAAGGATCAGGCGGACAAACAGGTGAAAGTGCGTCTGGCGCTGGAGAAGATCGCGGCTCTGGAATCCATCGAGGTGACCGAGGACGATATGAACGCCGAGTACGAGAAGTACGCCAAGATGTATGATATGGATGTTGACAAAGTGAAAGCGGTGCTGGGCGAGCAGGACATGAAACGCGATCTGGCTGTGGGCAAAGCGCTGGAGCTGGTCAAAGAAAACGCCGTTGTCACGGAATAATTGGTATAAACGCTTCCGTACCGACCTATACTGATGACTACCTGAACGGAAAGGTGAGGCGATTATGGCGAATATGAGTTTGGTGCCCTATGTGGTCGAGCAGACCAGCCGGGGCGAGCGCAGCTATGATATTTTTTCCCGGCTGCTGAACGACCGGATCATTATGCTGTGTGACGAGATCAACGACGCGACCGCGTCGTTGGTGGTGGCGCAGCTGATCTACTTGGAGGGGCAGGATCCCGACAAGGATATTCATCTGTATATCAACAGCCCCGGCGGTTCCATCACCGCCGGTATGGCAATCTACGACACGATGCAGTATATCAAATGCGATGTGTCGACCATCTGCATCGGCATGGCGGCGAGCATGGGTTCGTTCCTGCTGGCGGCGGGTGCCAAGGGCAAACGTCTGGCGCTGCCCAACAGCGAGATCATGATCCATCAGCCGCTGGGCGGTGCCAAAGGGCAGGCGAGTGACATCAAAATTCAGGCGGACCACATTCTGTTCATCCGCAACCGGATGAACCGTTTGTACGCCGAAATGACCGGTCAGCCGCTGGAAAACATCGAACGCGATACCGAGCGTGACAACTATATGACCGCTGAGGACGCGCAGAAATACGGCTTGATCGACAAGGTTGTCACCCACCGCTGAGTTTCAATTTTGATATAAGGAGTACCGGACAGAATGCCCAAAAATGACGAGATCAAACGCACCGTCCACTGCTCTTTCTGCGGCAAATCGCAGGACGAGGTAACCCGTATGGTGGCTGGCCCCGGCGTGTATATCTGCAACGAATGTGTAAAGCTGTGCCAGACCATGCTGGAGGACGAGGAGCATCCGGGTGCGAAGCGTTCGGCCAAACAGCCGGCGCCGAGCGGGCGGCTGCCTGTTCCCAAGGATATCAAAAAAACGCTGGATGACTATGTGATCGGGCAGGAAAAAGCCAAGATCACCCTGTCGGTGGCGGTGTATAATCACTATAAGCGTATGTTTTACGGCAACGACGGCGAGACCGAGCTGGGCAAAAGCAATGTGCTGATGCTGGGTCCCACCGGCGTGGGCAAAACCGCGCTGGCGCAAACGCTGGCGCGGGCACTGGATGTGCCGTTCGCGGTGACCGACGCGACCACGCTGACCGAAGCCGGCTATGTGGGCGAGGATGTGGAAAACATCCTGCTGCGCCTGATCCAGGCGGCCGACTATGATGTGTCGCGTGCCGAACACGGCATCATCTATGTGGACGAAATTGACAAAATCAGCCGCCGCAGCGAAAATCCCTCCATCACGCGGGATGTCAGCGGCGAGGGTGTGCAGCAGGCACTGCTGAAGATTTTGGAGGGCACGGTTGCGAACGTGCCGCCCTCCGGCGGACGCAAGCACCCGCAGCAGGAGTTTATCCAGATCGATACCTCCGGCATCCTGTTCATTTTGGGCGGGGCGTTCGATGGTATTGAAGAGATCGTGGAAAAACGGCTGGGTTCCGGTTCGCTGGGCTTTGGCAATGAGGTCAAGTCCAAAAAGGATATCGACCGCAGCCGCCTGATGGCGCAGGTGATTCCGCAGGATCTGATCCGCTACGGCATCATCCCCGAGCTGGTGGGTCGTATGCCGGTCATCACCACGCTGGAGGCACTGGATGCCGAGGCGCTGGTCAAAATTCTGACCGAGCCCAAAAACGCGCTGCTCAGCCAGTATAAGCAGCTGTTCCAGCTGGACAATGTGGAGCTGGAATTCACCGATAACGCGCTGAAAGCGGTGGCTCAAAAAACGCTGGAGCGCAACACCGGTGCGCGCGGACTGCGGGCGGTGATGGAAGAACTGCTGACGGAGCTGATGTTTGAAGTGCCGTCCGACCCGACCATCACCAAGGTCATTGTCCACGAAAACTGTGTTACCGAGGGGGCAAAGCCCGAACTGGTGATCGACCCGGAGCGCAAGGCTCCGCGGCTGAAAGCACCGGCGAAAAAGGGCTCCACCCGGAAAGTAACGGCATAAAACGCATACAATCGGTCAGACGCCGGATGCCAAAGACGGCATCGGTGGCTGGCTGATTTTTGCTTTTTTTGGCGGTCATGCGCCGCGGTGCGCGCTGTCCGCCGACACCAATCGACCGGATTTCTGCGCCGGATGGCGCCGGATGTACATAGAAACGGAGGATACTCTTTATGGCAATACGCAAACGCGTGGCGCGGGTGGATACCTTACCGCTGCTGCCCTTGCGCGGAATGGTGGCTTTTCCCGAAGTCATGCTGCATTTGGATGTGGGTCGCCCCGGCTCCATTGCGGCGCTCAACGAGTCGCTGTCCCATGACCAGACCATCTTCCTGGTGGCGCAGCGCGACGCCGAGGTGGAAGATCCCGCGCGCGACGATCTGTACGACCACGGTGTGGTCGCCAAGGTGCGTCAGGTGCTGCGGCTGCCGGGCGACAATGTCCGCATTTTGGCAGAGGGCGTGTACCGCGCGCACATCGAGGAGATGCAGGTGCAGGAGAATGTGCGCATGGCGCGCATTCGCGAGGATGGGGAAACCCGCGTGAGCGACCCGATGGAAGCAATGGCGTTGACACGCGAGCTCATCTGCTACTTCGAGCAGTATACGCAGTACGCCACCCCCACGCAGGGCGCGTCTGACCCCACGCGCATGATGCAGACTATGCAGGATGTGGGCGTGCTGACCGATTACATCGCGTTCCAAATGAAACTGCGCCCCGAAGAGCAGCAGGAGCTGCTGGAGCAAACCAATGTCCATGCCCGTGCCGAGGCGCTGCTGCGTCTGATGGATCGCGAGGTGGCGGTGCTCAAACTGGAGCAGTCCATCCATGACCGGGTGCGGGAGCAGATGGATCAGAACCAGCGGGACTACTATCTGCGGGAGCAGATGCAGGTGATTGCCTCCGAACTGGGGGAAGAGGACAACCCGCTGGAGGAATCGGAAGAATACCGCAAACGTATCAAAGAGATGACGCTGCCCGATGCCAGTCGGGACAAGCTGCTCAAAGAGTGCGACAAGCTGGCGAAAATGCCGGTCGGCTCGCACGAGGCCACCGTGGTGCGGCAATATCTGGACACCTGTTTGGAGTTGCCGTTCGGCAAGCTGGCGGAAGGGGAGATCGACATCACCCGTGCCCGCGAGATGCTGGATGAGGATCACTACGGATTGAATAAAGTCAAGGATCGTATCATCGAGATTTTGGCGGTACGCCAGCTCGCGCCGGATATCAAAGGTCAGATCGTGTGCTTGGCGGGACCGCCCGGTGTGGGTAAAACCTCGGTCGCCAAATCCATCGCGCGCGCGATGGGTCGCCCGTATGTGCGGGTGTCGCTGGGCGGCGTGCGGGACGAATCCGATATTCGCGGTCACCGCAAGACCTATATCGGCGCTATGCCCGGTCGTATCATCAACGCCATCAAACAGGCGGGGGTGTGCAACCCGGTGATGCTGCTGGACGAGATTGACAAAATGGGCAACGATTTCCGCGGCGATCCCGCCTCCGCCATGCTGGAGGTGCTGGACAGCGAGCAAAACACCGCCTTTGTGGATCATTATGTGGAGCTGCCGTTTGATCTGTCGCAGGTGCTGTTTATCACCACCGCCAACACGGTGGAGAACATTCCCGCGCCGTTGTACGACCGCATGGATGTGATCTCGCTGCCGAGTTACACGGCGGAAGAGAAATTCCATATCGCCAAAGAGCATCTGCTGCCCAAGCAGATGCAAAAGCACGGTATCAAAAAGAGCATGATGCGGTTGTCGGATACCACCCTGCGCGCCATTATTGACGGCTATGTGCGGGAAGCGGGTGTGCGCAATCTGGAACGCGCGCTGGCAAAAATATGCCGCAAGGTTGCGAAAATCATTGTGTCCGGCGAGAAAAAGAGCGTCACTGTGTCGCATCTGGAAGATTTTCTGGGCCCGCGCCGCTATAAAGCGGAGGACGAGCAGCGCCGGGACGAAGTGGGCGTGGTCAACGGACTGGCATGGACATCGGTCGGCGGCGAAACCATGCCGGTCGAGGTCGCGGTGCTGGACGGCACCGGCAAGATCGAGTTGACCGGTTCGCTGGGCGATGTGATGAAAGAATCCGCCCGCACCGCCGTCAGCTATGTGCGTTCGCGCGCCGGCTCGCTGCAAATTGCGCCGGATTTCTATAAAACCAAAGATATCCACATTCATGTGCCGGAGGGCGCGGTGCCGAAAGACGGCCCCTCCGCCGGCGTCACCATGGCGACGGCGCTGGTGTCAGCGCTGACCGGTCGCCCGGTGCGGCACGACCTTGCGATGACCGGCGAGATCTCGCTGCGCGGGCGGGTACTGCCGATCGGCGGTCTGCGCGAAAAGAGCATGGCGGCGTATACCCATCATATGAAAACCGTCATCATTCCGCAGCAAAACGAGCCGGATCTGGACGAAGTGGATGCGGTGGTGAAGCAGCATGTGCGGTTTATCACCGCGTCGCATCTGGACACCGTGATGGAAAACGCGCTGCTGCCTAAGCCGGAGTCCAAACCCACCAAAAAAGCGTCCGACCGTGCCAAAACGGTCGCGAACCCGATTCCCTGCGCGTCCGACCCGGTGGTCGGGGTGCAGCAGTAAAGGATGAACGCGTATGAAAATCGAAACCGCAGCCTTTGAAGCCGCGGCGGCGCTCAGCAGCCAGCTGTTGCCGCCGGATCTGCCGGAGGTCGCTTTTTCCGGCCGCTCCAATGTGGGCAAATCCTCGCTCATCAACCGGTTGGTCAACCGCAAAGCGCTGGCGCGCACCAGCGCCACCCCCGGCAAAACCGCTACCATCAACTTTTACCGGTTGGACACCATGCGGATGATCGACCTGCCGGGCTACGGCTACGCCAAGGTGTCCCACGCCGAAAAACGGCGCTGGGCCACGCTGATCGAGGGCTATTTTGAAGCGGATCGCGATCTGCGGCTGACGCTGCAGCTGGTGGATATGCGCCACCCGCCGACGGCGGACGACCGCATGATGATCGAGTATATGACCGAAACCGGCATCCCCTTTGTGATCGTGCTCACCAAGGCGGACAAGCTGAACAAGACCCAGCGCGCCCAGCGGCTGGAGTCGCTGCAACAGGAATTGGCGGATTACGAGGGCATTCAAACGATCCCGTTTTCCGCCGTTACGGGCGAGGGTGTGGACACTCTGCGCGACATCCTTGTATCCGTTACCGAAGATACCGACGAATAAAAAGGAGGAATCAATCATGTCTGTGATGAACAACACGGCGGTCAACGCCGCGGGACATCTGACCATCGGCGGCTGTGACACCGTGGAACTGGCGGCGCAGTACGGCACTCCCTTGTATGTGATGGACGAAACCACCATCCGTCAGGCGCTGCGGGATTATAAGCAGTCGATTGATGATTGCTACCCGCAGGGCGGTATGGTGGCGTACGCCAGCAAGGCGTGCAGCTTCAAGGAGATGTACCGCATCGTCAAACAGGAAGGCTGCGGCATCGATGTGGTGTCGGGTGGCGAACTGTACACCGCGATGCAGGTGGATTTTCCGGCCGACCGCATCTATTTCCACGGCAACAACAAAACGGTGGACGAGCTGAAAATGGCGCTGAACTACGGCGTGGGACGCATCATTGTGGATAATGCGACCGAGCTGCGCCGTCTGTCGGCGGTGGCGGGCGAGTTGGGCAAAACCGCCCATATCTACCTGCGCATCACCCCCGGCATTGATGCGCACACCCACAGCTTTATCCGCACCGGGCAGATCGATTCCAAATTCGGCTTTACGCTGGAAAACGGCGATGCGCTGGAAGGGGTGCGCCAGGCGCTGGCGCTGCCGGGACTGGAACTGAAGGGTCTGCATTGCCACATCGGCTCGCAGATTTTTGACGAACAGCCCTTTATCCATGCCGCCGAGGTGATGCTCACCTTTATGCGGCAGATCAAGGATGAAACCGGCATCGTTTTGCCCGAACTGAATGTGGGCGGCGGCTTTGGTATTCGCTATACCGCCGAGGATCATCCCAAAGCCAACGGCGAGTATATGCAGCTGGTATCGGCGGCGGCGCGCCAAAAGGCGAAGGAGCTGGATTTCCCGTTCCCGTATATGGTGATCGAGCCGGGTCGCTCGATTGTGGCGCCGGCGGGCTTGACTCTGTACACGGTGGGCGGCGTCAAGGTCATCCCCGGTGTGCGCACCTATGTCAGTGTGGACGGCGGCATGACCGATAACCCGCGGTACGCGCTGTATCAGTCGGCGTACACCGTGGTGGCGGCGAACAAGGCGGACAAGCCCGCCACCGGCAAAGCCACCATCTCCGGCCGCTGCTGCGAAAGCGGCGACTTGATTCAGGAGCATGTGGATCTGCCGGATTGCGAAGCGGGGGATACGCTGGCGGTGCTGGCGACCGGCGCTTACAACTATTCGATGGCATCGCACTATAACCGCCTGCCTAACGCGGCGGTGGTGATGGTGAAGGATGGCATCTCCCGCGTGGTGGTGCGCCGCGAAACCTACGAAGATCTGACCCGCTGCGATATTTGAACACAGCGGTATCTATCCGGAGCAGCGCTTCGATGCAAAAGGACGGCGAAAGCCGTCCTTTTGTGCGTTTGTGCCAAAAACACACCGGGCATTTTCGCTATGCAAAAACCGTTTCGTGGCTTGACATTGAGGGGCGTTTCGGTCATAATAAACGATGAGCGGACTGAACAGCCGCGTGCGCTTTGCGTATGAGGAAAGTCCGAGCTTCACAGGGCAGGATAACGGCTAACGGCCGCCGGGGGTGACCCTAGGGAAAGTGCAACAGAGATATACCGCCGCGTTTTTCGCGGTAAGGGTGGAAAGGCGAGGTAAGAGCTCACCGGCATATGGGAGACCATATGGCCCTGCAAACCCTATCCGAAGCAACGCCGACCGAAGCGATCCATCGGCCCGATGGGCTTCAACGGGCGGCTAGAGCTGTATGGCAACATACAGTCGAGATAGATGGCTGTTCACGACAGAACTCGGCTTACAGGTCCGCTCACATTTTTACATACCAGCGGGTGGTTTGCAAAAACTGCCCGCTTTTTTCAAAGGGAGGAACGATCATGGCCAACTGGGGAATTATCGGCTGCGGCGGCATTGCCCGCCATATGGCATCGGCGCTGCGGGATGTACCCGGAGCTACGCTCGCGGCGTGTGCTGCCCGCACGACACAGCGCGCTGCTGCTTTTGCGGATGAATTTGCGATTCCGCGCGCCTACGGCAGCTACGAAGCGCTGCTGGCGGACCCGTCGATTGATATTGTGTATATCGCCGTGGTCAACACCGCCCACGCCGCCGCGGTGCGTTTGTGCATCGAAGCGGGCAAGCCGGTGATTTGCGAAAAACCGCTTGCCATGTCGCAGCAGGAGGGACGCGAGTTGTTTGCCCTCGCCCGGCAAAAAGGAGTGCTGCTGATGGAGGCGATCTGGACGCGTTTTTTGCCGGCATGGCAGGAAATTCTCCGCCGGATCGACGGGGGAGCCATCGGCGATTTGCGCTTTGCCCAGCTGGATTTCAGCTTTTCGGCGGCGCCCGATCCCCATTCGCGGCTGTACGACCCGGCACAGGGCGGCGGCGCGCTGTTGGATGTAGGAGTCTACACCGCCCATGTCGCGCAAATGCTGTTTGGCTCGGAGATTGAATCGGTGCGGACGCACGGTCGCTTGGCGGAAACCGGGGTGGACAGCTTTGCCGTGGTGACGCTGGGGTATTCCGGCGGGCGGGTAGCGGAAATGACCTGCGCTATCGACACGGTGGGAGCGCAGGATGCGCGCCTGTTCGGCTCTGCCGGATGGATCGAAGTACCGCATATGTTCTGTGCCGACCACTTTGTGATCCACCGTCCGGGACAGAAGGATGAAGTGTGCGATTTTTCGGGGCGCGACGGCTTTTGCTACGAGGCCGAGGCGTTCCAGCAGCTGGTGGCTGCCGGTGCTTTGGAAAGCGATGTTGCTTCGCCGCAAACAACGCTGCAGGTCGCATCGGTGCTGGATGAAGCCATGCGACAGCTGGGCGCTCGCGGATAAAACGGAGGCTTCGCGCGGCTGTGGAAAGTCCCCCGGCCGCCGATCTTGTACATAGTAGGAAGGTTAAGGAATGGAACCGATCAAACATATGCCCAAAGGGCTGCTGGAATCGTTGCGGCAAAAGGGCTATTCGCTGTCGCCCAAAGCGGTGACCATGGCGGATATGACCAACGAAGGCGAACTGCGGTATCTGTATCTGGTGCTGACCGATGAGCAGCTGGTGTTTGTGGTCACCGCGCTGGCGGAGGATATGCGCTTTGCCGGATCGCTGCCGCGCGAACGCATGCTGACCCCCGCTGACATCCAGCAGGTGTATACCTACTCGCTGAATAACCTGTCGCACCCCGAGGTGCTGCCGCAGGTGGTGGGCGGTTTGCTGGTGCTGGATGTCGATGGCGAACCGACTTGGCTTTGCCGGTTTTCCAGCGCACGGATGCGGGCGATGCAGCGGTTTGTGCGCCAGCTGCGTGAAACGCTGGGCGAGGACGATCGCCCAGCTCCGAACGGGCAACCGCCCCATGCACCGCCACCCGGTGGCGGCGGACCAGGCGGTCCTCCTCCCGGTGGCCCGGGCGGACCCCCTCCGGGTGGCCCTGGTGGACCGCCTCCCGATGATGACGAAGAGGAAGCCTGTTGTCCCAAATGCGGCATGCCATATCCCGAACGGGGACGCGCGGTGTGTCCCCGCTGCATGGAAAAGCACACCATCTTTTTGCGCATTCTCTCCTGCTTTAAGGAGTATAAAGGGCGCATGGCGATCATGCTGTTGTGTATTGCCGCCTCCGGTGTGCTGAATGCGATCTGGCCGTACCTGTCGGGCACGGTGCTGTACGATAAGGTGCTGGCGCAGGATGTGCAGGCGGGCAGTCTGACCGGCGGCGATTTCGGGCGGCTGCTGGGGCTGCTCACGGTCACCATGGTGGGGGTCAAGCTGTTGCAGCAGCTGACCGGCATTATTCAAGGACGTATGGTCGGTTATATGGTGCCGGGCGTGGTGTGCCAGCTGAAAAGCCGGGTGTTTTCCGCGCTGCAGCGGCTATCCATCGGCTTTTTCACCCGCCGCCAAACCGGCAGCCTGATGCAGCGGGTCAACGGCGACGCGGGCGAGGTGACCCATCTGTTTATCGATGGGTTGCCCTATCTGGCGTTTAATATTCTGACGATGCTGACTGCCATGATCATCATGTTTACCATCGATTGGCGGCTGGCGCTGGTGGCGATCGCGCTGCTGCCGCCGCTGTTTTTCATCAGCTATAAGCTGCTGCCGCGCTGCTGGCACGCCCATGGGCGGCGCGCCAAGGTGATGCGGTCGCTGTATTCGGTGCTGAACGATAATCTCACCGGCGCGCGGGTGGTCAAAACCTTTGGACAGGAGCGTACCGAAGATGCCCGCTTTGACCGGGTGAACAACCGGGTGCGCGACGCCGAGATCAATGTGGTGCGCTATCGCAACCGGTTTGACGCCACCTATAGCGTGGGGCGTGATCTGCCGGTGCTGCTGGTATGGTGTGTGGGCGCGGTGTTGATTTTGACCTCGTCCGGCCGGTTTTCCTATGGCCAGCTCATCACCTTTGTCAACTATCTGACCATGATGCAAGGGCCGATGATTTTTTTCTCGGATATGTTCCATTGGTGGAGCAACAGCATGAACGCTGCCCAGCGTATTTTTGAAATTATTGATGCAGTGCCGGATATTGTGGAAAAAGAAAACGCCATCCAAACCGACATTCGCGGCGATGTGACTTTGCGCGGGGTCTGCTTCAGCTACGACCCGCACAAGGAGATTCTGCACAATATCGATCTGGATGTCAAAGCCGGCGAGATGCTCGGCATTGTGGGCAAATCCGGCGCGGGCAAATCCACGCTGGTCAACCTGATCTCGCGGTTGTACGATGCGGACAGCGGCGAGGTGCTGCTGGATGGCATCAACGTCAAGGATCTGTCCTTTTCCTCGCTGCGCGGTGCGGTGGCGATGGTCAGCCAGGAAACCTATATCTTTATGGGCACCATCGCGGACAACATCGCCTATGCGCGACCGAATGCCACCCGCGACGAGATCGTACAGGCCGCCATCGCTGCCAGTGCCCATCCCTTCATCTGCCGTTTGCCGGATGGCTACGACACGGTGATCGGGCGAGGCGGACGGCAGCTGTCGGGCGGCGAACGCCAGCGCCTGTCCATCGCGCGGGCGATTTTGGCGGATCCGCGCATTCTGGTGCTGGACGAAGCCACCGCTTCGGTGGATACCGAAACCGAGCGCGCGATCCAGGCGTCGCTGGAACAGCTCACCCGCGGACGCACCACCATTTCCATTGCCCACCGCCTGTCGACCTTGCGCGAGGCGGATCGGCTGATCGTGATCGAGGACGGACGGCTGGTGGAAAGCGGCACCCATGATGAGCTGGTGCGCCAAAAGGGAACCTATTATAAACTGCTCCAGCTGCAATCCAAAGCGCTGGCGATGAGAGGAGTGGGCGACTGATGAACGAACCAATGGATGTATTGGAACAGGAAAAACAGGCGGTGGAACAAGCCATCGCCATTCGGTGGATCACCGATGATAACGCCACCTTTACCGCAACGCCCGGCGGCTTTTTGCAGCTGGAATTTGAGGGCAAAAGCTATCCGCGGGTGGCGGTGCACCGGTGCTTTCCCTTTTCCGATCCCGACCGCTATATCTCCATCCGCGAGCCGGAGGGAGATGGCCGCGAGATCGGCTTGATCAACGATATGACGCAGCTGTCCGCCGCCACACAGGCGCTGCTGAACGATCAGCTGGCGCTGCGGTATTTCACTCCCAAAATTTTGCGGGTGCGGGATATCAAAGAGGAATACGGCTATTCCTATTGGGATGTGCAGACCGATCGGGGCGATTGCCGTTTTACCGTGCGGATGGGCGGCAGCAATGTCTATGCCATCGGCAAGGATCGCTATCTGGTGAACGATCTGGACGGCAACCGGTTTGAAATTCCCAATCTGTACGCCCTGACCCCCAAAGAGATCAAAAAGCTGGATCTGTTTATCTAACGCCCTGTGGCGAGGAAAGGCGGTAAACCGCTTATGAATTTGCGGTATACGCTTCCACCGGATGTGGAAGCGGCGCTGGCTCCGATCCGGAGCCGGGATATAGTGTATTGCGTGCCGTTTGATGTTACCCCGGACGGCGACTATTGCGCCGACGGGTATGTGGTGGTCACCCGCAACACGCTGCTTGTCTGGCAGCAAGGGCGGGTGGCGCACCGGCTGGTGCTGTCCGAATGGGACGAGATTTTGTGCTCACCGCAGGTGGACAGCGGCCTGTTGCTCGCGAAACGCGGTGATGACCAGCAGCTGCTTTGTCGGTTCCATATGCGGCATATGGTGCGCCAATCCTATGTGGCGCGCGGTACAACCCTGTTTTGCAAAGGCGAATCGCGCGAGATCACCTCGCAGGAAAAAGAGCGCTATTGCCCCCAGTGCGGGCGGGTGCTGCCCGGCACCAGCGCGTGCCCGCGCTGCAGCGGACGCGGACGCACCTTTCGGCGGTTTTGGGATCTGTGCCGCCCGTATGCGGTGCCGCTGCTGCTGATCACCCTGTTTATGGTGGCGATCTCCGCCATCACCATCGGCCAGCAGTATGTACAGCGCTATTTCGTGGACGATGTGCTGGTGCCCGCCGAGGGCAGCGCCTCGCAGGTGTTGACCTTTTTCGGATTGATGCTGGTCATGCTGGTGCTGTCCATCACCCTGTCCATCACCCGCACCCTGTGGAGCAATAAGCTGGGCACCCGTATCAGCCGTGATCTGCGTATGCGGGTGTTTGCCAAAATCAACGCGCTGTCGCTCTCGTTTATCGACGGACGCGAAGCGGGCGAGCTGATGAACCGCGTGGTGGACGATACCGGTACCATCCGCCAGTTTATGGAAGAAGTGTTCGCCGGCATGTTCACCCAGATCTTCATCATGATCGGCGCGATGATCGCCATGCTGACCATGGATTGGAAGCTGGCGCTGCTCACACTGGCGCTGCTGCCGGTGGCGGGGCTGCTGGTGCGGGTGTTCCACCGGTATGAAATGCGGCTGTGGCGGCAGCAGTGGCGGTTCAACGACAAGGTGAACGGTCGCTTGCAGGATGTGCTGTCGGGCATTCGGGTGGTAAAATCGTTCGGCCAGGAGCAGCGCGAGATCGACCGCTTCACCCGATACGCCGAGCGGCTGACCACCATCCAGCGCCGCAACGAGATTTTTTGGGCGACGCTGTATCCGTTCATCACCTTTTTGCTGACCATCGGCTCCTTTTTCGTGATCTATTTTGGTGGTCTGAATGTGATGGACGGGCGGATGACGCCCGGCCAGCTGATGCAGTTTGTGTCCTATGCCGGGATGCTGTACGGACCGCTGGGATTCATCACCCGCTTGCCGCGTATGCTGATGCGGCTGACCACCTCGCTGGAGCGCATCTACGATATTTTGGACGAGGAATCCGATGTGCACGAACGCGCCGAAGCGCGCCCGCTGGACATTCGCGGACAGGTGGAGTTTTCGCATGTCACGTTCGGCTATCGGTCGTATCTGCCGGTGCTGGAGGATATCAATTTCTCGGTCAAGCCGGGCGAAATGATTGGCTTGGTCGGCTCCTCCGGTGCAGGCAAATCCACGGTCATTAACCTGTTGATGCGCCTGTACGATGTGGACGACGGCGCCATTTTGCTGGATGGTGTGGATTTGCGGGACATCACGCAGGAAAGCTTGCACCACCAGATCGGTGTGGTGCTGCAGGAAACCTTTTTGTTTTCGGGCAGCGTGTACGATAACATCCGCTACGCCAAGCCGGACGCGGGATATGAAGAAGTGGTGCGCGCCGCCAAAATGGCGAACGCCCACGAGTTTATCACCAAATTTCCCGATGGCTACGACACCTATGTCGGGGAGCATGGCTACACCCTGTCGGGCGGCGAGCGTCAGCGCATCGCGATCGCCCGCGCGATTTTACACGATCCGCGGCTGCTGATTTTGGACGAAGCGACCAGCAGTCTGGACACCGAAACCGAGTATCAGATTCAACAGGCGCTGGAGCGCCTCACCAAGGATCGCACTACCTTTGCGATTGCCCACCGGCTGTCCACCCTGCGTGGCGCCGATCGCATTTTCGTGATCGACCAGCACCGCGTGGCGGAAATGGGCACCCACAACGAGCTGATGCGGAAAAAGGGCATCTACTACGGTCTTGTCATGGCACAGCTGGACATGCACCGCGTAAAAGAATAACCAATCTGCCATCAGATGAAAGATAGTTCGCAACTTTTTTCCGTGATAACATCGTGACGACAGAGTTATAATGTGGTTGACAGATGAATTTGAAAGCGGGGGGTCACATGAAATTTCCGACCAAAAAATGGTACCAGGCTATGCAGCGCAGTATCTGGCATGTGGGCTTACAGGCAAGCAAGGAGGCGGAAACCTATTCCGAAGAGTATTTTCGCCGCCTTTATCAGGCAGAAGAACAGGAAATGCTGGACATGAAACTCTATGAGCCGGATGTGATGAAGAAAAAACTCGCGCAGATGCAACGGCGCTACTGCCGCGAAATAAAAAAGAATGTACCGGCGGATATTTTGGCGCAGGTGGCGGATATACGGGTGTTGGCATTGCGTACCGTTTCACCGGCGGTGCTCAAGGCAATCACAGCTTACTGTGAAAACAATGACCGCCTGGTACGAGAGGCTATAAGCACCTACGACCGGGAATACGATGCCTATTGTGCCGCCCATCCGGATTGGAAAAATCCGCTGAAAGGTGTGTGGCTGCACGACAGCACAATTTTGGCGGCGCGCAAAAAGGGGAAGGATTTTATTATCCAAATAGAAAATCAGGGCGATTCGTCTCCGGGGTTTACCATCCGGTTTCAAAATGCCACCATTTTGCACAATGAACCGCCGCTGGCCGGTGCCCAGTGGTTCTACGAGGCGTTGCGTGAAACGAATGGGCAGTATGAACTGCATATGTTGGCTGGCCGTGGTCAGCATTTGAAAGAACTGATTTTGCGGGCGGATAACATTATTTTGACTAGTGATGAATAACCAACATAAAAACGAGGGAGTGTGGCGATTGCCATACTCCCTCGTTTGCGATATCTTATTCTTTTCCGGCACCTTGGCGGAATGCGCGGGGCGAACATCCGCACTGCTCGCGGAACGCACGTTCAAAGCTGCGGGGCGTGTTGAATCCACATTCCAGCCCGATCTGCAAAATAGACAGCTTTGGCGATGCCAGCAGCTCTTTGGCGCGCTCCACCCGCAAATAACGCAGATATTGCGAAAACGACAGCTCCAGCTGTCCGGTGAACAGCCGCGACAGCGCAAACCGGCTGATTCCCAGCGCAGCAGCCGCCGTGTCCAGCGTGAGGGTGGGGTCATCAAAATGCTGCATCAGGTATTGCGCCGCGCGGTTGGTCATGTCAAACGGGCTGTTTTGGGTATTAATCTGCATGGTCAGCAGCGGCATCAGCCGCACCATCAGCAAGTCGAACAAAATCGGACAAAGCTTGTCGTCCGGGTGATCCACTTCGTCAAGCAGGTCGTGCATCACATAGGGAATATCGGGGTGCAGCCGGTCGCAGGTGACAAACGGATCGACAGGATGGTACTGCTGGATCAGCTGGCGGTTCTGGCGCAGCAACGAGGGGGAGAAGATCAGAATTTCCAACCCGCCCTCGGTGCTGGGTGCTTTGAAAGCGTGCACAATGTTGGGGAACACGATCGCCAGATCGCCGGCATGCATGATCCGTCGCTCGCGGTTGATGGACATATGCAACTCGCCCTCGGTCAGATAAACAATCTCCATATGCGAATGCAGATGGGGCGGCATCGTGAACGGGTCGCCCATCCGCAGCGAAAACTCCTGCGGTCGAAATTCATACAGCGACATGGTAGACATCTCCTTTGGAAAACGGTGCAAATATTGTCGCATTGGTGTTCTCTTTTGTCGTGCATTATAGCACATGTTTTGGTATACTGCAACCGGATGATCGATCAGTGCTGAAGAAATTTTAGCAGTTCCGCCCATACAAAGCGAAAAAAGGAGTGGGGAGAGCATGAAAAACCATTGGAAACAAGCGCTGGGCGCGGTGGCAAGTGTCGCTATGCTGGCGTCTATGCCGGGCGTGGCGACCGTCGGTTCCACAGCGGCCGAGTTCGCCTCGCCGGTGCGCAACATCGCCTATCGACGCGCCGCGTATGCTTCCGATAACATCGGCTTTGACCAAACGGCGCAGCTAGTCACCGATGGATTGTTTAGCGTGTACGGCGATCAGCGGGTGCGCAAAACGGCGCAGCACCCGGTGTCGGACAGCCCGGAAAACGAGCAGCTGGAGAATCTGTTTGATGGCAAGACCAGCACCAAGTACCTGACTTTTCATAACACCTGTTGGGTGCAGGTGCGGCTGCCGGACAGCAGCGCCGCCATCGGCGTTCGTTCGTATCTTGTTGCCAGCGCCAACGATTCGCAGGAGCGCGATCCCGAAAATTGGACGCTGCAAGGCTCAAACGACGGCGAAAATTGGACGGTGCTGGATACCCAAACCGGTATTCAATTCGCCGACCGCGAACAAACCAAGACCTTTACATTGAAAGAAACCGCCGCCTATACCTACTACCGGCTGGACATCACCAAAATCCGCAACCCGGGTGCGACCAGCGCCGACGGACAGCCGCTGATGCAGCTCTCCCGCTGGGATTTGCTGGATGCCGAGGGCCATACGGTGCTGCTGGATGCGGTCAAACCCACCGCGTTTGAAAGCGTGTGGAAAGCCGAAGCCACCGCCGGCAAAGAAGAACAGTACGTGTATGTTGATCTCGGCGCCAAAAGCGAGATCCAGAGCTTTAAGCTGTACTGGTCAGACGACAATTTTGCCACCCGCTATGCGGTGCAGGTGTCGGACGACGAAAAAACATGGCGCGATGTGTATACCGAAGACAAGGGGAGCGGGGATGTCGAAAGCGTCACGCTGCCCAAAGCCGAACAGGCGTGCTATGTGCGCTTGCTGTGCAAGCAAAGCAACGGCGATGCCTATGCATTATCCGAATGGGAGGTTTATGGCATGAATGATCTGACCTATTCCGTAGGGGAGCTGCCGTCGCCGGAAGCGGACGGCACCCAATACCTGCGGGGAGGCAACTGGAAGCTGGAGCGTGCCTCCGAAGTGAGCGCCACCGGCGAACAGCTGTCCACGGCCGGATACACCGACGACAGCTGGCTGCCCGCCACCGTGCCCGGCACGGTACTGACATCCTATAAAAACGCCGGCGCGGTGCCGGATATGCGGGTGGCAGACAACATTTTGCAAATTTCCGACAGCTATTTTACCGCCGATTTCTGGTATCGCGATGCGTTTGTGATCCCGAAAGAGCAGGAAGGCAAGCGCACCTGGCTGAATTTCAACTCCATCAACTGGAAAGCGGATGTGTATTTTAACGGCGAAAAGCTGGGAGATATCCAAGGCGCCTTTATCCGCGGCAAATTTGATATCACCGCGCTTGCCAACTATGGCGGCGAAAACTATCTGGCGGTGTATATCCACAAAAACGACCACCCCGACAAAGTGGACTTGAAAAACAGCAAATACGCCGGCCACAACGGCGGTGCCATTGTGCGGGATAACCCCACCATTGCCGCCAGCGTCGGTTGGGACTGGATCCCCACCATGCCGGGGCGCAACATCGGTATCTACGGCGATGTGTTTGTGAATTATACCGACGATGTGCTGGTGGCGGATCCGCTGGTCACCACCAAGCTGAGCAACAACAATAAAACCGCCACGCTCACGGTGAAAGCGCTGTTGTCCAACGCCTCGAACAAAGAGGTGAACACCGTGGTGTCTGGTCGGATCCAGTCGCCGTCCGGCGACAAAACGGTGCTCTCGTTTGACTATCCGGTCACGCTGCCGGCGCACACCGTCAAGCAGGAGTATACGCTGGCCGAAGCGTTGGTGCTGCAGAATCCGGAACTGTGGTGGCCCAACACCTATGGTGACCAGCCGCTGTACACTATGACACTGACCGCGAGCGATAAGGCGAGCAGCACCGCTTCCGACGCGATGTCCTTCCGGTTCGGTGTGCGCGAGCTGACCTATGATGACCACGACTATGTCCCCGCCGACGATTTGCAGGATGCCAAATATCCCAAATCTCAGGGCGGTCCGCTGGCGCTGTATTGCAACGGCGTGCACATCATCATGCGCGGCGGCAACTGGGGCATGGATGATGCCAATCTGGCGGCGACCGATGCCGAATACGATGTCAAGGTGCGGATGCATGCCGAAGCCAACTTCACCATGATCCGCAACTGGGTGGGCATGACCTCCAACCGCGCGTTCTACGATGCGTGCGACAAATACGGCATTCTGATCTGGAACGACTTCTGGCTGGCGAATCCCATCGACCGGGAGCAAGGCTCACCGGACGAGGATTGCAACCCCGACGATAACGAGATGTTCCTTGCCAACGCGGTGGACAATGTCTATCGCATCCGGCGGCACGCGGCGCTGGCGGTGTATTGTGGCCGCAACGAGGGTCCGCCGCCTACCGAGCTGAACAATGCACTGAAAAAACTGACCACCGAGCAGGACGGCAGCCGGTACTATTCGGCTTTTTCGGCGGACAACCACCTCACCGGTGAGGGCTTTGTTTACGCTGCCCAAACACCGTCATACTATTTTGAAGAAAATCTGGATCGCCAAAACGCCAAGATCATGCAGATCGAGCGCGGCTATCCGAACGTGCCGGCGTACGAAAGCGTTATGAAAATGCTGACCGACAAATACGCCTGGCCGATCAACGATGTGTGGGGTATCCACGATTTCTGCGGTACCGACGGCGGCTACAGCGCCACCGATGCGGACGGCTATGTGGATAAGATGAACACCTGGTACGGCGCGAGCGACAACCTGCGCGACTTCACCCGCACCGCCCAAATGATGAACTACGAGGGCATGAAAGCGCTGTACGAGGGCATGTGTCACATTGGCCGCGAGGGCTTGCTGATGTGGATGAGCCAGTCGGCGTGGCCGTCGATGATCTGGCAGACCTATGACTATTATTACGACACCAACGGCGGCTACTTCGGACTGAAAAAAGGTACCGCGCCGCTCAGCGCTTACTGGCCGAACAGCGGCAACGACGATGCCGGCAGCATTTTCCTGCGCAACTATACCAAAGAGGATCGCACCGGCTTGCGGGTGGTGCTGGACATCTACGATCTGAACGGCGAGCGGGTGCACCATGCGGAAAAGACGATGGATGCCAAGCATGACACCAGTGTGGCAGCGCTGGATATCCCCGCGCTGGAGGATACCAGCAGCCTGCGGTTCCTGAAAACCGCGGTGTACGACGGCAGCGAGCAGATAGCGGACAACTTCTATTGGATGAACGCCGACGAATCGCAGGATTATCGCGAGCTGAATATGCTGCCGCGCATCCAGCTGACCAAAACCGTCAAACAGCTGGACAACATCGGCGACAACGCGCGGTATCAGGTGACCATCACCAACCCGACCGACACTCCGGCGCTGACGGTGCGGCTGAAAACGCTGGACGCGACGACCGGTGAGCAGATGCTGCCGGTGTATTACGATGACAACTACATTTCGCTGATGCCGGGCGAATCGCAGACCATCACGCTGGAGATCGATAACCGCTTCAGCACCGGCACCCCGCAGTTCGAGCTGGAGGGTTGGAATGTGGTGCCGACCGATCTGCCGGAAGGGCAGCTGATCTCCGAGCCGAAGATGTTCCTGCAATCCACGGTGAACAATCTGTATAGCGATGCGGCTTTGAAGAAGACGGCGGCGCCCGCCGATATCGGCACAAACGGCGCGTTTGTGCAGTCCTTCTCCAGCGGCAGCATGGCGAAGATCATCGGACTGCAGGAGAACGACATTATCACCAAATACAACGGCTACACCGTCACCGGATCGGTGGCACTGACCAGCCTGTATGCGCTGACCCCAGACAACGATCCGGTCACACTGAAGGTGTGGCGCGGTGACCGGTATATCCGTGTGGACTTTACCAAAAACACTGCCGAAAACCGGCTGTTCGCGGTGCCGAACCAGATCGAGGGCGAAGCGTTCTCGGAGGTGGACGGTGTGGAGATCCGCACCGAGGTATGCGGCGAGGGTGGACGCAATCTGTCCAACATCAGCAACGGCGATGTGGCGATTTATAAGAATGTTCTGTTCGCCGCCGCACCGCAAAAGGTGGTGTTCCGCGCTGCCACCGAGATCGAGGGGAACCCGGTGGTCACCATGCGGCTGGATAGCCGCACCGGCCCAGTAATCGCCAGTGCGTCGATCACCAAAGGTCAGTGGCAGACCTACAACTCCTATGAAATCACGTTGACCGATGAGCAGAAAAAGCTGTTGACCGGTGTGCACGATGTGTATCTCTCGTTCACCGGTTCGATGAACATCAACTGGTTCAGCTTTACCGCACCGGAAGCGACCGAAACCGTCTATACCGCCGCCGATCCGGAAGCGCCGGTCGGCACCCCGTTGCTGGGCAATCTGGATGGCGATCGCACCATCACGGCGGTGGATGCGCTGATGGCGCTGCAGGCGGCTGCCGGCAAGATCAAGCTGGATACGACACGCACCTTCGCGGCGGATGTGAACGGCGACAACGCCGTCACCGCAAGCGACGCGCTGCAGATTCTGCAAAACGCTACCAATAAGGTCACTGATCTCCATACTTCCTGACTCCCACTCCTGTGCATATTTCATCCAAAATCAGTGACAGGAAAAAGAGCGGCTCCACCTGGAGTCGCTCTTTTTTTGCGCAGTGAAAAAGCCGTATGCAAACTTGGTTTGCATACGGCTTTGGGGAGTGCACAACAGTTATTATTGCAGCGCGCGATCAATCAGCGTATAGCCCGGGTCGATCAGCAGGCCGGTGGTTTCCGCCGCTGCTTCGGTAAAGCAGGCGATGCCGCTGTTCTGTTCGGCGTTGCTGCGATACAGCAAATACGGCACCGGTGTTGATACATGGGTGCGAATATCCAGCGGGGTGGGGTGATCCGGCAGCACCATCACGGTGTAGTCGCCAAACTGCGGCAGCTGCTCCAGCAGCGGCCCCAAAATCAGCCGATCAATGTCCTCGATCGCCTTGACTTTGTTTTGTACCTCACCGCGGTGTCCGCATTCGTCCGGCGCCTCCACATGGATGTACACATAATCCTGACCGTTTTTCAGCTCTTGCAGCGCTGCCTGCATTTTGCCGGTGTAGTTGGTGTCGATGTACCCGGTCGCACCCTCCACCTGGCACACATTCATGCCCGCCAGCCGACCGATGCCGCGCAGCAGATCCACTGCCGATACCACCGAGCCATGCAACCCAAAGCGGTCGTGGAAGTTTTGCAGCTGCGGGCGGTTGCCCTGCCCCCACAGCCAGATCGCGTTGGCGGGATTCAGCCCTTTGGCGACCCGCTCGCGGTTGATGGGATGATCCTTGAGGATATCCACGCTGCGCTTCATCAGATCGAGGATCGGCGCCGCGTCGGGATGAGAGGGGAGATATTCCGCAATTTTTTTACCGGTGATATCGTGCGGCGGGGTGATTTTGCCGAGCGCCGTTTTGCCGCCGTGCCACACCATGCAGTGCCGATAGGCGGTGCCGGTGTAAAAATCAAACTCGCCGCCACCCAGCTTCTCCTGCAGCAGCTTCACCAGCGGGTCCGCATCCGCGGTGTGAATATCGCCCGCGCAGTAATCCAAAATGGTTTTATCGGTATAATTTTCTTCGTCCGACAGGGTGACCAGATTGCAGCGGAACGCCACATCGTCATCCGCCAGCTCCACACCGATGTTGGCAGCTTCCAACGGGGAACGCCCGGTGTAACATTCGCGGGTGTCATATCCCATCACCGCGAGGTTCGCCACATCGCTGCCGGGAGCCAGTCCGTCCGGCACGGTGCGCACCCGCCCGACCTCCGCTTTGGCAGCCAGCGCGTCCATATGCGGCTTGTGCGCCGCTTCCATCGGGGTGTGACCGTCCAGCGCCGGGTTGGGGGTGTCGGCCATACCGTCACAAAGCAATACGACATATTTCATGGTTCATCGTCCTTTCTGGCAAATCCGGTTTTCAGTATAGCAGATTTTGCCACCGAGAAAAAGCGTTTTTGCAAATTTTTTCGCAGCAAATTGCAAAAACCTTCATTCTACCTGCTTATAAGGGGGTGGGCTTGTTGACAACCGCCATATGCCTTTATATAATGGATTTATCCGGGCAATGGGGGTTGCCACATAGAAAAAAGGGGAGCGGACTATGTTACAAATTCAGCATTTGACCAAAACCTACGGTGACAAAAAAGCGGTGGACGATTTGAATCTGCACATTGCCCCGGGCGAGATTTACGGCTTTATCGGACACAACGGCGCGGGCAAAACCACCACGCTGAAAGCGGTGGTGGGTATTCTGCAGTTTGATGAGGGCGAGATTTTTATCGATGGCGTTTCGGTGCGGGAACAACCGCTCGTGTGCAAGAAAAAGATCGCTTACATTCCCGACAATCCGGATTTATACGAGTTTATGACCGGTATCCAATACCTTAACTTTGTGGCGGATATTTTCGGCGTGAGTGCTGATGACCGTCAGGAGCGCATCCGGCACTACGGCGATTTGTTCAAGCTGACCGCCGATCTGGCTCAGCCTATTGCCGCCTATTCCCACGGTATGAAGCAAAAGCTGGCGATCATCGCCGCGTGGCTGCACCAGCCGCAGCTGATCATTATGGATGAACCGTTTGTCGGACTGGACCCGACTGCGTCCCACCTGCTGAAAGGCATGATGCGCGAGGTGTGCGACCAGGGCGGTGCCATCTTCTTCTCCACCCATGTGCTGGAGGTAGCGGAAAAGCTGTGCGATAAGGTCGCTATTATCAAACAAGGTCAGCTGATCCGCGCCGGCACCATGGATGAGGTCAAGGGGGACGATTCGCTGGAGGATGTGTTCCTGGAGCTGGAGGGAGAATCATGCTGAAAACCTTGCTGCGCAAGCAGATGATGGAGATTTTTCGCCAGTATTTCTTCGATGCCAAAACCAACAAAAAGCGCCCCACCGGCACGGTGGTGGCGTATATGGTGTTGTTCGTGCTGCTGATGGTTGTGGTGCTGGGCGGTATGTTTGCGCTGTTGTCGGTGGCGCTTTGCGGCGCGCTGGTGACCGTCCACATGGATTGGCTGTATTTTGTGATCATGAGCCTGCTCGCGGTGTTTCTCGGCGCGTTCGGCAGCGTGTTCAACACGTATAGCGGGTTGTACCAGGCCAAGGATAACGACTTGCTGCTGTCCATGCCGATTCCGGTGCATACCATTATGATCGCGCGGCTGCTGAGTGTGTATCTGATGGGGCTGATGTATTCCGGTGTGGTGATTGTGCCGGCGGTGATCGTTTATTGGATCACGGCGCCGCTGACGGTGGGAGCGGTGCTCGGCTGCTTGTGGCTGGTGGTGCTGCTGTCGTTGTTTGTGATGACACTGTCCTGCGCACTCGGCTGGGTGGTCGCCAAAATCAGCCGCAAGCTGAAACGCAAGAGCTTTGTCACCGTGTTGGTATCACTGGTGTTTTTCGGGCTGTACTATATGGTGTATTTCCAAGCCCAAACGCTGATCGAACAGCTGCTGGCGAACGCTGCGGTCTACGCCAAAGCCATCAAAGGATCGGCGTATCCGTTGTATTTGCTGGGGCGTGTCGGCACCGGCGACGGATTGGCGACGTTGATCGTGTCGGCGGTGGTGTTGGCGCTGTTTGCCGGTATGTGGGCACTGCTGGCGCACAGCTTTTTGAAGGTCATCACCGCCTCGTCCAAAGAGAAAAAGGCGGTGTATCGTCAGCGGGCGACCAAGGCCAAAAGCGTGTCGGGTGCGCTGCTGCATAAAGAGCTGCGCCGCTTTGTGTCCAGCCCGCTCTATATGCTCAACTGTGGACTGGGAACGCTGCTGCTGCCGGTCGCCGGTGTGGTGCTGCTGTTCCAGCGGGAACTGCTGACCACCATGGTAAACGAGCTGCTGGGCGGCAGCGGCGGCATGGTTGCGGTGATGTGTGCCCTGATCTGTGCTCTGGTGTCCATGAACGATCTGGCGGCTCCGTCGGTGTCGCTGGAAAGCCACACCCTGTGGATGATGCAATCCATGCCGATCACCCCGTGGCAGGTGCTGCGCGCCAAGCTGTCGCTGCAATGGCTGCTGACCGTGATTCCCGCGGCTTTTTGTGGCGTATGCGCCGCCGTGGTGGTTCCCGCCGCCCCGGCGCAGCGGGTGATGATCGTGCTGGTGCCGGTGTTGTATGCGGTGTTGTCGGCATTGTTCGGGATGGTCCTTGGACTGAAACATCCCAACCTGACCTGGACCAACGAGCTGGCGCCCATCAAGCAAGGCATGCCGGTGATGCTGGCGCTGCTCGGCGGCTGGCTGTACGCGGTGCTGGTGGGCGTAGGCGGCGTTTTGCTGGGCAAGGTGATGCCGCCCGCGTTGGCACTGGGTTTGTTCGCCGTCGCCACACTGGTGCTGTCGGTGGTGCTGTATCGCTGGCTCAAGACAAAGGGCAGCGCCCTTTTTGCGGCGCTGTAATATGGTGCTCTCTTCCAAAACGGTCAAGGTGGTTTCGCCTTGACCGTTTTTCGCACCCGATGGGGCGTTTTGCGTCCATCGGCGAAATGGCACGCAGATAGCAATTGCTTTTTTACCCGGTTCACGGTATAATGATCTATACGCATCGGCGCCCACCCGCGCCGCAAATTTCCACAGGAAGGATCGTTCCATGAGTACTCCTACGCTTTCTGAATTTCAACAGGTGCGCCGCGCCATTTTACAGCGGCAATTTTCCCGTATGAACGACCGGCAGCAGCAAGCGGTGTTCCACACCGATGGCGCGTTGCTGCTGCTCGCCGGCGCCGGTTCCGGCAAAACAACGGTGCTGGTCAACCGCGTGGCGCAGATCATCCGCTACGGTCGCGCTTACCATGCCGAAACCATGCCGGACGAGCTGTCGGACGAGGATTGGCAGCTGCTTTTGCGCTGCGCCCGCGGCGAAGTGCCGGTGGATGACCATATCGCGGAGCTGTGCGCGGTGGACGCTTGTCCCGCGTGGCGGATCCTCGCGATCACCTTCACCAACAAAGCGGCGGGCGAGCTGAAAGAGCGGCTTACCAAGATGCTGGGCGAAGACGGCGGCGAAGTGATGGCGAGCACCTTCCACTCTTTTTGCGCACGCATCCTGCGCCGCGAGGGGGAACAGCTCGGCTATACCTCGCATTTCACGATCTACGATACCGACGACAGCCGCCGGTTGATGAAAGAGTGCATGAAAGCGCTGAACATTGAGGAAAAGGTGCTGGGGCACAAAGCCATCCTCAACGAGCTGGGACGCGCAAAGGATAGCTTGCTGTCGCCCGCCGAATTTGAGGCGCAGGCGGGCAGCGATTTCCGCAAAAAGAAGATCGCCGCCTGCTACAAGATGTACCAGGATCGACTGGCACAGGCGGATGCGATGGATTTTGACGATCTGCTGTACCAAACCGTGCGGCTGTTCCAGCAGTTCCCCGAAATCCTGCAGCGGTACCAAAAACGCTATCGCTACATTATGGTGGACGAATACCAGGACACCAACCACGCGCAATACCAGCTGATCAGCCTGCTTGCGGCGGGTCACGGCAACCTGTGCGTGGTGGGCGATGACGACCAGAGTATCTATAAATTCCGCGGCGCGACCATCGAGAATATCTTGAATTTTGAAAACGAGTTCACCGATTGCGCGGTGATCCGGTTGGAGCAAAACTATCGCTCCACCAGCCACATTCTGGATGCCGCCAACGCGGTGATCGCCAAAAACCAGAACCGCAAGGGCAAAACCCTGTGGACGCAAAACGGTGCGGGCGAACCCATCGCGTGGTACACGCTGGACAACGAGGATGAGGAGGGCCGGCTGATCGCGGACACGATTTTGGAGGGTGTGAGCCAAGGCCGCTCTTACAGCGATTTCGCGGTGCTTTACCGCGCCAACGCCCAATCCAACGCCGTGGAGCGCGCGCTGGTCAAAAGCGGCGTGCCCTATCGCATCATCGGCGGACATCGCTTTTTCGATACCCGCGAGGTGCGGGATGCGATGGCGTATCTGCGGGTTATCAATAATCCGGAGGACAGCGTCAGTCTGCGGCGCATCATCAACGAACCCAAACGCGGCATTGGCGATACCACGATGGACAACGCTGCCGCTATTGCGGACGGACTCGGCGTGTCGCTGTACGAGGTGCTGCTGCACGCCGCCGATTATCCCACCATCAGCCGCGCGGCGGGCAAGATTCAGCAGTTCACCGCCATGATGGAGGAGCTGCGCGCCCAAAATGCCGAGGAGGATTGCCAGGTCAGCGAGTTATATGCGCATATGCTGGAATTGACCGGCTACCGCGCCATGTGGGAGCAGGCGGGCGAAACCGAAGCCGGTCGGGTGGATAACCTGAACGAGCTGGCATCCTCGCTGAAGGATTACGAACGCAACAGCGACGAAGAATTTCCCCGCCTGTACGGCTTTTTGGAGGAAGCGGCGCTGATGACCGATGTGGATAACTACGATGCCGGCGCCGACACGGTGATTATGATGACCATCCATGCCGCCAAGGGGCTGGAATTTCCGGTGGTGTTTCTGCCGGGGATGGAGGATGGCATTTTCCCCGGTATGCCCAGCCTGTTTGACCCGGACGAGATGGAGGAAGAACGGCGGCTGTGCTATGTCGCGATCACCCGCGCCAAGCAGCAGCTGATCGTCAGCAACGCCAAAAGTCGTATGCTGTATGGTTCCACCAACCGCAATCGCCCCAGCCGCTTTTTGGAGGACATTCCGCCGGAGCTGATCGAACATACCGATAAATCCACGTCCTATTCCTCTTTTTCCGAGGGACGGGGCAGCTCGTGGTCGGCATCCGCCGGTATGGGCGGCTTTGGCGGTCGCTCTTCCGGCGGCAGCTTTGCCGGTCGCCCCGCAGCGGGCGGAACCAGCGGGAGTCGCCCGGCAGCGAGCGGATCGTTTGCCGCTGCATCGCGGTCGTCGATGGCGGGACGCCGCGCCACCGTGGGGGCGGCAGCATCGAAGCCATCCGGTGAAGCGCAGCACTGGGCACCCGGCGAGCGGGTGTCGCATAAGGTGTTTGGCGAGGGCGTGATTGAAAAAGTGTCCCCGATGGGCAACGACAGCTTGCTGCAAATTGCGTTTGACAAAGCGGGGGTCAAAAAAATCATGGCCAACTTTGCCAAGCTCAAGCGCCTGTCGGAATAAGAGAAGCGGCTTTATGGCTTACTATGTGTATATTTTGACCAATGCCAGCCACCGGGTGTTGTACACCGGCGTGACCACCGATATGAAACGGCGCTTGGCGGAGCATAAGCACCCGAACGCCGACGGCTTTACCCGCCGCTACGGCGTGTATAAGCTGGTGTATTGCTCCCGCGTGGAGGATAAACAAACGGCGCTTTTGGCGGAGCAGCGCATCAAGGGCAGCTCGCCCGCACAAAAGCGCGCTTTGATCGAAAGCGAAAATCCCCAGTGGGAGGATCTGTCCGCCCGGTGGACAGGGGAGCCAAATGTGGATTAAAGGAGAATGTGTATGAAAGCGGTGTTTCAGCGGGTGTTGTCGGCGGGAGTGACCGTGGACGGCCAAACCGTGGGCGAGATCGGTGCGGGTGCGCTGATTTTGCTGGGGGTGGAGCAGGACGACACCCCCGACAAAGCCGCCTTGATGGCGCAAAAGATTGCCAACCTGCGTGTGTTCACCGATGCCTCCGGCAAATTCAACGATTCGCTGTTGGATATCGGCGGGGGCGCGCTGGTGGTGTCCAACTTTACTCTGTGCGCCAACTGCCGCCATGGGCGTCGACCGGAATTTTTGTCCGCGGCTCGTCCCGCCGTGGCAGAGCCGCTGTATGAGCAGTTTGCTCAGTGCTTGCGCGATGCGGGCGTGTCACAGGTGGCAACCGGTCGGTTTGGCGCGGATATGCGGGTCACGATGGAAGGCGACGGACCGGTGACGATACTTTTGGATACAAAGGACTGGTGCTGATATGACGGTATTGCCCATCCCGGTGGGACAATTGCAAACCAACTGCTATCTCGTGTATACCCAGCCGGACCAAGCGGTGCTGATCGACCCCGGCGACGAAGCGATGCGTATTCTGGCGGTCGTGCGGGAACACGGCGCGACGGTGCGGGCGATTTTGCTCACCCATGCGCATTTCGATCATATGATGGCGGCACAGGAGGTGTCCGCCTCCCTCGCCGCGCCGCTGTATGCTCCGGCAGGGGACAGCGAGGCGCTGACCGATGGGGTGCGTAACCTGTCGGCGCTGATGGGCGGACGCACCTGTCATGTAAAGGCAGATCACTTGCTGTCGGAGGGCGACCATGTAGCGGTGGGGGACATAACTTTTCAGGTGCTGCACACGCCGGGACACACCCCCGGCAGCGTCTGCTATGATGTGCCGGAGGCGGGGGTGTTGTTTTCCGGCGACACCCTGTTTTATCACAGCTACGGCCGCACCGATTTCCCCGGCGGCAGCGAACGCGACATGGCGGCATCGCTGCGGCGGCTGTGGGCATTGCCCGGCGACCGAAAGGTCTATCCTGGCCATGGAGGCCCCACCACGCTGGCGCAGGAGCGCCGGTGCAACCCTTATGCGAATTAACCCAACCGGAGGTTTCATCATCCATGATTTTGACCATGAGTGGACACGATTTCCACTTTGAACTGGAAAATATCAGCCGTATGTTTTTGCAGCAGGAGAAAATACAAACCATCAAAGAGGGCGAACCCTGCCCGCCGCCGGACGGCGTGTGGGCGGATACCCGGCTGGAACGCGGCGAGCAGACATCGCAGCTGTTTTGCCGGTTGCGGTTGGACGATTTTGACCAAAGCGAAACCGCGACCGTGCCGAACGACCACCCCGGGTATCGCGACGAATGTGAGCTGCAAATGGCCACGCTGCTGTACCATTTATTTGTAAAGCTATTTGGCTTTACGCAGGAATGGGGTATCCTGACCGGCGTGCGGCCGGTGAAGCTGCTGCGGCGGCTGGTGCGGGACGACGGCGAGACGGCGGCGCTGCGCTATTTCCGCGAGCGACTGCTGGTGAACGAACAGAAAACCGAGCTGTGCCGCCGCACACTGGCGATCGAGGACGATATTCTGGCGTTGTCCCGTCCGGAATCGTTCAGCCTGTATGTGTCCATCCCGTTTTGCCCCACCCGCTGCGATTATTGCTCCTTTGTGTCCCAAACGGTGGAAAAAGCCGCCCGGCTGATGCCGGCATATGTGGAGGCGCTGGTGCAGGAGATCGCTTACACCGGTGAATTGGCGCGGCAGCTGGGTTTGCGGTTGGAAACCGTGTATTTTGGCGGCGGCACTCCCACCACTTTGACTGCCGAACAGCTGGCGCGACTGCTGGCGGCGGTGGAGCAGTCGTTTGATCTGTCCACCGTGCGGGAATACACGGTGGAAGCCGGTCGTCCGGATACCGTCACGCCGGAGAAGCTGCAAGCGATCCGCGCGGCGGGGGTATCCCGCATCAGCATCAATCCGCAAACGCTGCAGGACAGCGTGCTGCAAACGATCGGGCGGCGGCACACGGTGGAGCAATTCTACAACGCGTTTGATATGGCGCGCCGGGCGGGCTGTGACCATATCAACACCGACCTGATCGCGGGGCTGCCGGGCGACACCGTCGCGGGCTTTGACGATACGCTGGCGGGTATATTGGCGCTGGCACCGGAAAGCATAACCGTGCATACCCTTTCGATGAAGCGCGCTTCCAACCTTGTGATCCAGCATCGGGCGGATTATACCCGGCAGGAGGACGCGGTGCATATGGTGGCGCACACCGCCTCGCAGCTGCCGGCGGCGGGCTATCGCCCGTATTACCTGTATCGGCAAAGCCGCATGGTCGGCAACCAGGAAAATGTCGGCTGGGCCAAGCCGGGGCACGAGGGACTGTACAACGTCTATATCATGGATGAAACGCATACGATCTTAGGCTGTGGCGCGGGCGCGGTGAGCAAGCTGAAACGCCCCGCCAGCGATTATCTGGAACGCATCTTCAACTATAAATTTCCCTACGAGTACAACGCCGGGTTGGCGGAAATGCTGAAACGGAAGGAACGGGTGATGACTTTTTATGAAGAGATGGCTGCACAGAAAGATTTGGGACATTGCGGAGATCAATGACCGCGCTGCCCACGACCTGACCGCCTTTGTGGCGGAGGAAAACGCCCGCTACCAGCAGGAGGTACAGGACACCGCCCGCTGGCTGGCGCAGGATGTCAACGGCTGCAAGCTGGTGATGCTGGCGGGACCGTCCGCGTCCGGCAAAACCACCACGGCGATGTTTCTGCGGGATGCGCTGGAAGCGCTGGGCGTGGAAACCCAAGTGGTGTCGCTGGACGATTTTTACCGCGGACGCTATCTGGCACCGCGCTTGCCGGACGGCAGCTACGACTACGAGGCGCTGGAAGCGCTCAATCTCGACCGTTTGCACAGCTGTATGCGGGAGATCTTGACGACCGGACATACCGAGCTGCCGCTGTTCGATTTTCACATCGGTGCGCCCGCTGCGCAAACGCGCGAGCTGCGCATCGGCGACCGCGCGGTGGTGATTTTTGAGGGGATCCACGCGCTGAACCCGATTTTTGAGCAGCGCCTGCCCCAGCAAAGCCTGTATAAGGTGTTTGTCAACACTGTCAGCCCGATCTACAAGGGCGAAACTAAGCTGCTGGCGCGGCGGCAGCTGCGGCTGGTGCGCCGTACGCTGCGGGATATGCAGTTCCGCAACAGCCCGCTGGAACAAACGCTGGAGATGTGGCAGCAGGTGGTACGCGGCGAAAAAGAGTACATGTTCCCGTATGTCGACACGGTGGATACGCTGATCGACACCACCCACGCGTACGAGCCGTGCGTGTTCGCGGGGCAGATCGTGCCGGTGCTGGAAGCGATGGATCCCGCCCATCCCCAAGCGGAGATGGCGCAAAAGCTGCTGGCGGCGATGCGGCAGGTGCAGCCGGTGGATCCGGCGTGTATGCCCAAAGATTCGCTGCTGCGGGAATTTGTCGGCGGCGGGAAATACTAAGCGTTATTCACCGATAATTTACAACCGCACGGTTGAACTGACGCATAAAATATGGTATACTGACAAAAAATGACCGGAAAGGGTGACAGCATATGACCACATGGGAAGAAGTATTGTTGAAAGTTCGCGGAGCAGCGGATACGGTTGGCAAAAAGACCACCGAGCTGGCGGAAACGGTGAAACTCAAAACCAAATCCGCCCAGATTCAAAAAGAAATGGCAGCGACTTTTGAAGGTATGGGACGGCTGCTGTACGACAGCCGCCAAAGCGGTCGCGATGTGTCCGATCTGGTGGAATCCAGCGCCAAGCGCATTGACGAGCTGCAAGTCGAGCTGCAGAAGGTGGAAGAAGAGCTGTGCGCTTATAAAAAGGCGACCCATTGCCCCGCCTGCCGCGCGATCATTGCAGACGATGCGGCGTTTTGCCCGCGCTGCGGCCACAAGATGGCGGCAGACGAGCAGCCGACCGAAGAAACCAAAACGGAAGAATAAGCTGACGAACGATTTTTGCCTTTTTGCCGTTTGCGGACAGGAGGGCAAAAATCGTTCCGTTTTGCAGCGAGCCTTTGTGACCCGCCCGGCGGGGAAGGAGAACGAAGATGGCATTCACACGCACACAATATGAGCAATCCGCCCGCTTTTTGCGGGAGCGCATCGGCTGCCAGCCGGTGCTGGGGCTGGTGCTCGGCTCGGGGTTGGGCGCGCTGGCGGACGATTTGACCGACGCGGTGCGTATCCCGTATGAGGAGATTCCCGGGTTCCCGCGCTCTACGGTCGCGTCCCACGCCGGACAGCTGGCGGTGGGCAAGCTGTCCGGCAAGCCGGTTGCGATGCTGTGCGGGCGATTCCATTTTTACGAAGGCTACGATATGGCGACCGCCGCTTATTATGTGCGGGTGCTGAAGCTGCTGGGGGTGCGGGGACTGCTGCTCACCAATGCGGCGGGCGGCGTGAATCTGACTTATCGCCCCGGCGACTTTATGCTGATCGCCGATCATATCAAGCTGTGCGCCGAAAGTCCGGTGCGCGGGGTGCACGATCCGGTGTGGGGCGAACGTTTTTTCGATATGTCGCGGGTGTATGATCCTGCGCTGCGTCGCATGGCGCAGGAAGCAGCGGAGCAAATGGCGCTTCCGTTGCATGAAGGTGTGTATTTTTATATGGCGGGCCCGCAGTTTGAAACCCCGGCCGAAATTCGCGCCATCCGCACGCTGGGCGGCGACGCGGTGGGGATGTCCACCGTGCCGGAGGTAATTGTCGCCGCGCAATGCGGACTGCCGGTACTGGGGCTTTCCTGCATCACCAACATGGCTGCCGGTATGGTGGCGGATCGTGTGGTCAGCGACGAGGAAGTGACCGAAACGGCGGGGGCGGTGTCGGCTCGTTTTCGCGAGCTGTGCCGCCGCGTGGTCGACAAATGGGAGGTATAATGCATGAACACCATGCTGTTTGATGATATCACGGTATTGCGTGCGGACGGCACCGTGCTGCCGCACCAATTTGTGTCGGTGCGCGACGGTCGGTTTGACTATATCGGCACAAATCGCCCGGCGGGCGCGTTTGACCGCGTGATCCCCGGCAGCCGCTTTGTGCTGATGCCGGGACTGGTCAACGCCCACACCCATGTACCAATGACGCTGATGCGTGGCTATGGCGACGATATGCCGCTGCAAAGTTGGCTGTTTGATCGCATTTTCCCGTTCGAGGATCAGCTGAGCGGCGACGCGGTGTACTGGGGCAGTCTGCTGGGCATTGCTGAAATGCTGGCGACCGGCACTACCTCCTTCAGCGATATGTATTACTTCTGTGACCGCATCGCCGATGCCGTGGAAGAAAGCGGTATCAAAGCGAACATCGGTCGCGGTATCAGCTGCTTTGACGAAAACCAGCGCTTTGCCGACCTGCCCGCTTATCGCGAGCTGGTGGAGCTGCTGGAACAGCGGCAGGGTGCGGCGGACGGCCGCATCCGCATTGATGTGGCACCGCACTCCGAATACACCACCCGCCCGGATATTTTGGAGGATGCCACCGCGCTGGCGGCGCGGTATGGTGCGCGGATGCAGGTGCATGTATCCGAGACCAAAAGCGAGCATAAGGAGTGCGTGGGACGCCACGGCAAAACGCCGGTGCGGGTGCTGCTGGATGCGGGGGTGCTGGATCAACCGGTCACCATCGCCCATGGCGTGTGGCTGACCGATGAGGATATGGATATTCTGGCGGCGCAGGGCGCCACCGTGGCGCACTGCGCGAAAAGCAATTTGAAGCTGGCGAGCGGCATTGCCCAAGTGACCAAATGGCAGAAAAAGGGATTGTCGGTCGCCATCGGCACCGACTCGGCCGCCTCCAACAACCGGTTGGATATGCTGGAGGAAATGCGCACCGCCAGCCTGCTGGCGAAGGGTGTGTCGCTGGATCCCTGTGCGTTGCCGGCGGATCAGGTGTTGTATATGGCGACCCGCGCCGGCGCTTTGTCGCAAGGACGTGCCGACACGGGCGATATTGTGCCCGGCTACTGCGCCGATGCGGTGCTGCTGGATGGGGAAAACTGGTCGATGAGCCCGCGCCACAGCGCCCTGTCCAATGCGGTGTTTGCCGCCGCCGGACAGGCGGTGTATATGACCATGGTGGATGGTCGCGTCGTGTATGAAAACGGCGAATTTCCAACGCTGGATATGCCGCGTATTCGGGCCGAGTCCGACCGCTGCATCCGCGAGATTTTGCAAAAACTAGATTGATATTGGGAGAGGACTGACGCTTTTTGGCCCGAACTCGTGTACAAGCCCAGAACAAAAGCCAAAGCTTTTTGCAGGGCGCGTTGATATTGTCCGTCGCCGCCGTGATCTCCAAGGTGGTGGGGGCGCTGTTCAAAATCCCGCTGCAAAAAATGGCGGGCATGGTGGCGTGGGGCTATTTCGAGATCGCCTACCAATTTTATCTGCCGATCTATACCATCGCCATCGCGGGCTTGCCGCTGGCGGTGTCCCGTATGGTGTCGGAAAGCATCGCGCTGGAGCAATATCGTGATGTCCGCACCGTGTATCGGCTGGCGATCAAGATTTTTCTCACCTGCGGTCTGGTCGGCACGCTGATCATGTGGATCGGCGCGGATGCCTACGCCAACTTTGTGGGCATTCCCGAAAGCCGCCAGTGCATTGTGGTGATGGCACCGACGGTGTTGTTCTGCTGCCTCGTGTCCGCTCATCGCGGACTGTACGAAGGCACCCGCAACATGATCCCCACCGCGGTATCCCAGATCATCGAATCGCTGGGCAAGCTGGTGCTGGGCATCGGATTTGGTTATGCCGCCATGTGGTGGGGACAGCACCAGTTCGCGCAAGGCGGCACCGTGTTCGGACAAACCGTGTCCACCGCACAGGAAGCAACCGCCATTTCCCAAGGCTATGTCGCGGCGGGCGCCATGCTGGGCGTGACCATCGGCTCGGCGCTTGCGTGGCTGTATACCATGTGGTATCACCACCGCGTGGGGGAGGGGATCACCCGCGAGCAGCGGCTGAATTCGCCGCCTTCCCGTTCCAACAAAGCGGTGTTCCGCGCCATTATGGCGATCGCCATTCCCATTACGCTGGGGTCGCTCGCAACCCAGCTGACCAGCATTTTGGATATGCTGTCGCTGCAGCGGTGTCTGAAACTGGTGATGGACGGCGACGGCGCACAAACCGTGCGTGAGATGTACCAGTCGCAGCTGGCGGCCGCCGGTGTGACCGGCAGTGACAAGATTTTGTCCTGGCTGACCGGCAACCGCGGCACCGCGCTCACTTATGTGAATATCGTGCCCAACATCACCCTGACGCTGGGCATCAGCGCGCTGCCGGTGGTGACCTCCGCGTGGACGCTGAAAGACCACAAGCAGCTGAAAAGCACGGTGGAATCGGCGCTGCGCATCACGATGTTGATCGCGCTGCCCTGCGGCATTTTGCTGTCGGTGCTGGCGGAACCGCTGATGTATCTGATCTACGGACAAGCTGATATATCCGAAATCGTGGGTATGCTGCTGCATACGCTGGGAATCGCCACCATCTTTATGTGTCTGGTCGCTCCCATCAACTCGATTTTGCAGGCGGTGGGGCGCGCGGATATTCCGGTCAAGATCATTATCGTGGGCGGCGTTGTCAAGCTGATCCTCAACATTGTGCTGATTATGCAGCCCGCCATCAACATCAACGGCTCGTCTTACAGCACGCTGATCTGCTATATCGTGATGGTGGTGCTCAGTCTGCGCGCCGTGCGCCGGGTCATTGGCATCCATCTGCAATGGTCGTCGGTGGTCATCAAACCGCTGCTTGCCTCGCTGTTGTGCGGCGCGGCCGGTTGGGGAACGAATTGGATCTTTGAAATGCTGCTTCCGCGGCGGATCGCATCGATCCCGGCTTGCGTGGTAGCGGGCGTGGTGTATCTGATTGCGCTCATTATGTTGAAAGCCTTCACACGCGAGGATATTCTTATGCTGCCAAAAGGCAAAAAAATCGCGGAAGTACTTGAAAAACACGGGAAAATAGGGTAATATAAAGAAAACTGCTTTGCAAAAGAGAGGTTGGCGTCCTTTATGCCGGTTTCGTTTCCGATAAAATCCAGCTACACGATTGAGGATCTGGAACGCATTGTGACCATCCTGCGCTCGCCGGACGGCTGTCCGTGGGATCGGGAGCAAACGCACCAGAGTCTGCAATCCGGCCTGTTGGAGGAAACGCATGAGGCGCTGGATGCCATCCGCCGGGAAGATGTGCCCGGTATGCGCGAAGAGTTGGGCGATGTGCTGCTGCAGGTGGTGTTCCACAGCGATATCGAGCGTGAACGCGGGTCGTTCAATTTCGACGATGTGGTGACCGATATTTGCCGCAAGCTGATCGTCCGCCATCCCCATGTGTTCGGCGATGTCCAGGCGAACACCACCGATCAGGTGCTGCTGAATTGGGATGCGATCAAACGCAAAACCAAAGGCGATGCCTCGGGTGATGCGTCCCGTGCCAGCCTGCTGCGCAATCTGCCCGCCACTTTGCCGGCGCTGATGCGTGCCGCCAAGGTGCAGACCCGTGCCAAACGCGCCGGGTTCGATTGGCCGGAGGTGTCGGGGGCGTTTCAGGCGCTGACCGATGAAACGCGGGAGCTGCAGGAAGCGATGCAGCAAAATGATCCCGCTGCGATTCAGGAAGAGCTGGGCGATCTGCTGTTTTCGGCGGTCAATGTGTCCCGCTTTGTGGATGTGGACGCGGAACAGGCTCTCACCGCTTCGACCGATAAGTTTATTCGCCGGTTTGAGCAGATGGAGCAGCTGGCGATTGCGCGCGGATTGGATATGGACAACGCGACGCTGGAAGAGTGGGATGCGCTGTGGAACGCGGTTAAACAGACCGAGCGTTCGGCGGCGGAATAATGTGGTTTCCTAAAGCGGTTTTATCCGCTGGAAGATAAATTTTCAGGAGGTTTTTGTTGTTATGAACAAGGTAGAACTCGTTGCCGCTGTGGCAGAAAAAGCTGAACTGTCTAAAAAGGACGCGGAAAAAGCCGTTTCCGCTGTGCTGGATACCGTCGTTGAGACGCTGGCTTCCGGCGACAAAGTGTCGGTCGTGGGCTTCGGCTCTTTCGAGATCCGTGAGCGCGGTGAGAGAACCGGCCGTAACCCCCGCACCAAAGAGACCATCGTGATCCCGGCTTCCAAACAGCCTGTTTTCAAAGCCGGCAAAGCGTTCAAAGACGCGGTGGCGAAATAATCCATTTTTGCAACGGTATAAAAAGGACGGGAACAGTTTTCTGTTCCCGTCCTTTTTGCGTGCCCCCCCGGTTGACAAACACCCCGCGGTATGGTATAAGAGGGGGACAAGCCAAAAAGCGACACCTAGCGCCGCCTTTTGGCATAGGCTGGAATAACCGCCCGCGGCGGATTCCCAACACAGGAGTGTGATCGCATGAACCGTACCTATCGCGGTACCCGCTACGCCTGCTACACCGGCTATTTTGTGCAGGCAATCGTGAACAATCTGGCGCCGCTGTTGTTTATCATTTTCCAAACCCAGTTTCGGGTGACCTATACCATGATCAGCACGCTGGTGCTCATCAACTTTGTGACCCAGCTGATTGTGGATGTGCTGTCGGTCAAGCTGGTGGATCGGATCGGTCACCGGGTGTCACTGTGTGCGGCACATATCCTGTGTGCCGCCGGCTTTTGGATTATGGGGTTGCTGCCCGCGCGGATGGACCAGCCGTTTGTCGGGCTGGTGATCGCGACGGTGGTGTATGCGATCGGTGGCGGGTTGATCGAAGTGCTTATCAGCCCCACGGTGGAAAGTTTGCCCGGCGACGAAAAAGCGGCGGCAATGAGTCTGCTGCACTCGTTTTATTGCTGGGGGCAGGTGGCGGTGGTGCTGATCTCCACGCTGGCGCTGCGAGTGATCGGCTCGGCGCATTGGACATGGCTGCCGCTTTGCTGGTCGGTGGTGCCGATACTCAACGCGATCAACTTTTTAACCGTGCCGCTGGTGCCGCCTCCCGCCGAGGACAAGGGCATGTCGGTGCGGGAGCTGCTGTCCTCTAAGCTGCTTTGGATGGCACTGTTGTTGATGACCTGCGCGGGTGCCAGCGAACTGGCGATGAGCCAATGGGCGTCGCTGTTCGCGGAAAAGAGTCTGGGTATTTCCAAGGTGATGGGCGATCTTCTGGGACCGTGTATGTTTGCGGTGCTGATGGGCACTGGGAGGCTGCTGTATGGGCTGTATGGCAACCGCCTTCGGATCCAGTCGGCGCTGATGGGCTGTGCGGCGGTTTGTGTGCTGTCGTATCTGCTGGCGTCGCTCTCGCCCTATCCCATGCTGTCGCTGGTTGGCTGTGCGCTGTGCGGCTTGTCCGTCAGCCTGATGTGGCCGGGCGTATTCAGCCTGTCGGCGGCGAATTTCAAACGCGGCGGTACCGCGATGTTTGCACTGCTGGCGATGTTCGGTGATTTGGGTTGTTCGCTGGGGCCGTGGCTGACCGGCGTCATGTCGGATGCTGCCCAGTCCAGCGCCGCTATCACGATGGATAGCTTGAAATTCGGCGTGTTGGTCGGCACCGTGTTCCCGCTGATCATGCTGGGACTGCTGGTACTGCTGCGCCGCCGCAAAACCGAATAAGACTGTTGATGCTTTGAAAAAGACCGCTGGTGGGCGGTCTTTTTTTGCGAAAACGCTTGCATAATTTGTTTCTTTATTGTACAATAACTTGTACAATAAAGAAACAAGGAGGACCGGCTATGAAAACCGTATCCTATTCTGAAGCGCGCCAGCATTTGAAGGAGATTTGCGACGAAGTGGCGGAACAAAACGAAACGGTGATCGTCACCCGCCGGGATGGGCAGGATGTTGTGATGCTCAGTGTGGAGAAATACAGCAAATTTATGCGCATCTTTGATGACATGACCAATGGATTGCAAATCAGCGCCAGCGACAAAAAACTGATCGCGACGGCGGATCTTCCTTGACGCAAGGGCACACGAACAGGAGTGAGCAAATGGTACAAATCATAGTGGATTCCGCCGCCGATCTCGAGCAAGAGGCGGCTTTGGCGCATGGCATAACGGTGCTTCCGCTGACCATCACTTTCCCGGATGGAGAGTATACCGATGGCGTGTCGCTGTCGCGCCGTGCATTTTACGAAAAGCTGGCGGCCAGCAAAGAGGTGCCGCACACCAGCCAGGTGTCGCCCCGCGCATTTGAAGCTGCTTTCAAACGGGTGAGCGAAGCCGGCGACACGGCCGTGGTCATCACCATGTCCGGCAAATTGTCCGGTACGCTGCAAAGCGCCCATATGGCAGCGGATGCGTTTGGCGAAACTGTCTGCATCGTGGACAGCGAAAATGTCACGGTGGGGGAGCGGATTCTGGTCGAACGCGCTGTGGCGTTGCGGGACGAGGGCTTGTCCGCGCCGGACATCGCCAAGGCGTTGGACAGAGAGAAAAAGGACATCCGTCTGATCGCCTCGCTGGATACGCTGGAGTATCTGAAAAAAGGCGGGCGTATATCCAAAACAACGGCGTTGGCGGGTGGGCTGTTGTCCATCAAGCCGGTTATCGGCATATGCGACGGTGAGGTGACGGTGCTTGGCAAAGCGCGCGGCTCCAAACAAAGCAACAATATGCTGATGCAAATGATCCGCGACAACGGCGGCGTGGATTTTTCGCGTCCTATCCGGCTGGGTTATACCGGACTGGATGATGCGCTGCTGCGCCAGTATGTGGAGGATAGCCGCGAGCTGCTGCACAACGATCTTCAGGGTATCGGCGTGAGCATGGTGGGCAGTGCGATCGGCACCCACGTCGGCCCCGGTGCGGTGGCAGTTGCCTTTTTCGTCCAACACCATTCCTAACCATCATCCCCAAACCAGAGGTGACACATCGGTGTCGCCTCTGGTTTTTGTCGTCGCAGGAAACTAAAAAGCGGTTGACAAATAAAAGAGCCGTTGCTATAATAAGACTAACGAATGTTAGTTAGTGGAGGGCGTATGAAACAGGAAGACACCAAACAGCGCATTTTGGAAAAAGCATTGGAGCTGTTTTCCACCAAGGGATACGACGCCGTCAGCGTGGGGGAGATCGCCCACGCAGTGGGCATTAAGGCCCCGTCGCTGTATAATCATTATCCCAGCAAGCGGGCCATTTTTGACGCCATTGTGGAGGCAACCGCCGCGCAGTACGAGGCGGACACCGACAAGATCGACATTCATGTGCAAAATGCCGGGCAGGATATTCCGGTGTTCACCGCCATCACGGAGGATGCCTTGTTTGAAAAGGTGCGCCAAATTTTTTGCTATTCACTGCATAACGAAGCGATCAGCCGCTTTCGCCGGATGATGACCATTGAACAATTCCGTTCGCCGGAGCTGGCGGCGTTGTATTCGCACCGCTATGTGGAGCGGGTGGTGGCGTATCACGCCGGCATTTTTCGCAGCTTGATCGCCGCCGGCGAGATACGGGCGGAAGACCCCGATACGCTGGCGATGATGTATGTGGCACCGGTTATCACCCTGATCGGCATCTGCGACCGCCAGCCGGAGAAAGAGCCGGAGTGTCTTGAAAAGCTGAAAGCCCATGTGGGCTTGTTTTTTCGCATGGTTCACGCGGAAAAGCGCGAAAACGCATGATGTGTTTTAGGCGTGCGCGATTTTGACCAGAAAGAAGAGAGAAATATGAAAAAAACAGCCATGCAAAAGCTGGGGCTGCTGGGGGTTGTCAGCCTGCTTTCCTATACCGCGGCGGTGGTGTTTTCGCCGCTGGCTTATCCGGGCTATCGCTGGATGGCGCAGGCGGTCAGCGACCTGAGCGCCGCCAACGCGCCGTCGCTGGCGCTTTGGAACCGGCTCAGCGCCCTGTATAACGTGTGCGAGGTGTTGTGTGCAACGGTGGTGTGCCTTGGCATACAAGGACGCAAAACAAAGCTGCTGCGCGTAGGCATTTACCTGTTCGCCGCGATGGAGTGGGTGTCCGCTGTGGGGTATCGTATGTTCCCGCTCAGTGCCAGCGGTTATGCGGGCGCTTTTCAGGATCAAATGCATATGTTGGTTACCGCGTTGGTGGTGGTGCTGTCCATTGTGTCGCTGACCATCATCATTATCGCCGGCGTCCAAAACAAAAGCTGCCGTTCCTATGGCGTTTGTGCGGGGATCGCGCTGGGGATGATGCTGGTGGGGGCTGTGGGCATGAAGCTCGTTCCCGCTGCCTATTTTGGCGTTGTCGAGCGCTTTAGCGTGTTTGCGGCGACCGGCTTTAACGCTGCACTCGGTATCCATTTGTTTTGTATATCGGATGAAAAAAAGGAGAAAACCGTATGAAACTGTATTTTGGAAACACCGTGACCACGGTCACGACGCTCATGATTCTGGCGCTGCTGGGCTTTGTGGGATATTCGGTGGTGGATCGCGCGAATATCCAATACTGGGGGCGCCGCAGCCTGCTGCTGCTGATCTTTGGACTGGTGATCTGTTGCTTTGCTGCGGCTCGCGATGGACTGGACAAAACCATCCAACACGCGATCGACGGCAGCTGTGCACCCGGTCTGTTTCGGTTGGTCAGTGTTCCCACGGTTGTCGGCTGCATCGGTGCGCTGATGATTATCGTGGCAGCCATCGCCACCCCCATCGCCAAATCGCAGCAAGCGCGCGAAATCTGGTTTTATATCATGTCCGGCGGCGCAATCGGGAAGATTGTGACTATGGAGATCGCCCGCCTTTGGATGCGGTAATATCGTTTGGAGGGAAGAAGCATGATACCGAGCTGGAAGGTGTATCCCCGCAGTCAGGGGCATAGCACCGTTTATCTGCAAAATGTGGTCACCGATCCGTCCATCGAGATCGGGGCATACACCACCTACGACGATTTTGAAAAAGACCCGCGGGATTTTCAACGCAACAATGTGCTGTACCATTATCCCGAATGCAACCACGACAAATTGACGATCGGCAAATTCTGCTCCATCGCGTGCGGTGCAAAGTTTATTTTTAACTCTGCCAACCACGCGCCGGGTAGCTTGTCCACCTATCCGTTTCCCATCTTTTTTGAAGAGTGGGGGCTGCCGACCGATCCCGACTCCATCGCTCAAGCGTGGGACAACAAAGGGGATATCGTGGTCGGCAACGATGTCTGGATCGGGTACGAGGCGGTCATTCTGTCGGGTGTTACCATCGGTGACGGTGCCATCATCGGTACCCGCGCGGTGGTGACGCGGGATGTACCGCCCTATACCATCGTCGGCGGGGTGCCGGCCAAACCCATTCGCAAGCGCTTTGATGAGCAAACCATCGCACGGCTGCAAGCACTCCGGTGGTGGGATTGGGACGAGCAGCGTATCGCCCGCCATCTGGCGGATATTCAGTCAGGCAGACTGGATGAGCTGGAGAAACGCGGGGGATAGGGCAATAGAATACCTGTTGCCACAGGAGACGGCTTGTGCTATCATATACAAAAACGCACAAGAGGGTTCATCAGCAATGGCCAAAGATCTTACGCAGGGCAGAATTATGCCAATGCTTATTAAATTCACAGTTCCGCTTATACTGGGAAATATATTTCAGCTTACATATAACGCGGCGGATTCTATTATTGTCGGAAAATTTGTTGGAAAAGAAGCGTTGGCTGCTGTAGGAATATGCAATCCCATAACAACGCTGATTATTCTTTTCCTCAACGGATTGTGTATGGGCGCCAGCATCCTGATGGGCAATTATTTCGGCGGCAAGAAAATGGATATTCTTGCTCGTCAAATCAGTACAACCATGATATCGGGGATGATATTCTCGTTGGCGCTCACTCTTATGGCAATCGTATTTACCAGGCCCATTCTTATACTTGTTCAGGTTGATCGGTCAATTATGACCATCACGGCACAGTACTTAAGAATCATTATGTTAGGGCTTGCTTTTACATTTCTTTACAACTTTTTTTCAAGCACATTAAGAGCGTTGGGAGATAGTACAACACCGCTGTATTTTCTTATCATAAGCGCTGCCCTAAATGTGTTTGGCGATCTTTTCTTTGTCGTGGTGCTGAAAGCCGGAAGCAACGGCTGTGCAGTTGCAACGGTTGTGAGTGAGGCACTTTGCTGTGTATTCTGTATGGTATATATTAAGTTCAAAGTACCGATCCTGTGCTTGGGTAAAAAGTGGTTTGTGTTTGACCGCTCGCTGCTTAAGACAACTATAAAATATGGCTGGGTATCCGCGATGCAGCAGGCTACGGTACAGATTGGTAAAATCGGAATACAAGCGATTATCAATACAATGGGCGTATCGGTTTCGGCCGCCTTTGCGGTAGTCAATAGAATTGATGATTACGCCTATACACCGGAGCAGAATATTGCACACGGCATGACCGCCATGATGGCGCAGAACAAAGGCGCCGGAAGAGATGACCGGGTAATCAAAGGTTTTAAGGCTGGTGTCATACTGGAAAGTATATACGGAGTATGCATATTCTTTGTGTGCTTTGTGTTTGCAGGACCGCTGATGAAGCTGTTCACTTCAGATGCGGAAGTTATCAAACATGGTGCGCTCTACCTTAAGCTCATCTCTGTAATGTACATACTCCCGGCTATCACAAACGGTCTTCAGGGATATTTCCGAGGAACCGGCGACTTGAAGGTTACTTTGCTTTCGAGCTTTGTCAATATGGGAGTCCGTGTACTGGCTGCCATTCCGCTGGTATTTGTGTTCGGTATGGGGATCGAGGCGCTTCCTTTCTCCTATCTTGCCGGCTGGATGGGCATGCTTATGGCAGAGGTCCCTTTGCTTGTTAAGAATTACAGGGAATATATCCATCGTCTGAAAATCAAAACCACCAGTTGAACCGGCGGTTTGGTTAGCTCTATAAGTATAAAATAGAAAAAGCCAGCGTAATCGAACAGAATTACGCTGGCTTTGGTGTAGCAGCCGTATAAAAGCGGAGAAGGAAGATTCGTAAAAAGTGAAAAAGAAAAATCGGCAAGCACGATGCTTGCCGATTTTTGGTCGGAGTGGCGGGACTTGAACCCACGGCCTCTTGGTCCCGAACCAAGCGCTCTACCAAACTGAGCTACACCCCGAAAAAGCTGAAATTGTTTCGCTGAAAAATCACAGCTTTAATAGTATAGCGCATCGATCGTCGTTTGTCAATCCCTTTTTGTCAGATTTTGTGCGGCGTGCGCTCAAAAATTATTCCATGTTTCCGCTAAGGCACATAACAGCGGCCAGCGCTGCCACCGGTGCGGTTTCGCACCGCAGGATCCGCTTGCCCAGCGTAGCGGGGGTCACACCGCGCATCACCAGCTCCTCGATTTCCTCCGGGGCAAAGCCGCCTTCCGGTCCGACGATCATATTCAACCGCGCGCTGTCACGGCTCACCAGTGTTGTCAGCGGCTGCCCGCCGCCTTCATAAAACACCAGCGTGTGCGCCGGTTCCAGCTCCGCCAGCATCTGCGCCCAGGACAGAGGAGCGGACACAGCGGGGATTTTCCCGCGACCCGATTGTCCTGCCGCCTCGGCGGCGATGCGCTGCCAGCGCTCCTGCTTTTTGGCGGAACGATCGCCATCCGCCCGCGCGATGCTGCGGGCTGTTTGCACCGGCACGATGCGGGCAATGCCTAACTCCACGGTTTTTTGAATGATCCAATCCATCTTATCGCTTTTGGGCACGCCCTGATACAGCGTCACCTGCAGCGACGGCTCGGACAGGGTGGGGGAGATGTCGATCACATCCAGCATCACCTCTTGCGGTGCAATGGACGCGATCACCCCGCGGTAATCGGTGCCCTGCTCATCGCATACGGTCAGCTCTTCGCCCACCCGCATCCGCAGCACACGACCAATATGGTGCGCGTCTGCGCCGGTGATGCGTATCTGCCCGTTGGCAATATCGCGACAGAAAAAAAGCGGCATGACGGTTCCTCCTTTATCCCTGCGCGGCGCGGCAAGCCAAGCACACCCAGCCGCCTTGCTCCCGCCGCTGCACCACGGTGAAACCGCACTGAGCCAGCACCGGCAGCACATCCGCTTCGCGCGTGTCGATGATGCCGGACACAATATATACGCCGTTCGGCTTCAAAAAAGCAGGAATTGCCGGCGACAGCGCGATGATGGCATCGGCCACAATGTTGGCGAGCACCACATCGTATTGCCCGCTCATGCCCTTGGTCAAATCGCCCTCTACCATTGTGTACCGCGGCGGCTGCATGCCGTTGCGCTGACCGTTTTCGATCGCGGTTTTCACCGCCAGCGGGTCAATATCCACACCGGTAGCGGAAGCTGCCCCCAGCAGCAGAGCGGCCATGGACAAAATGCCGCTGCCGCAGCCGACATCCAGCACCGTGGTGTCGGGAGTCAAAAATTGCTCCAGTGTTTCCAGCACCAGCCGGGTGGTGTCGTGTCCGCCGGTGCCAAACGCCATGCCCGGATCAATGGACAGCACGGTGCGCCCGTCGGCGTTGTCCGCCGATTCCCATGTGGGGCAGATCAGCAGCTTTTCGCCCACTGCCAACGGCTTAAAATATTGTTTCCAGTTGTTGGCCCAGTCCGCCTCCTGCACCGGAGTCATCACCAGCTCGTGCGCGATACCCTCCTGCTTCAAATGCTCCTGCAAAAACGCAGCGGCCTCGGCGGGGTTGCTTTCCGGGCTGACATACAGGTGAATGATCGCCCGAGTACGGTCGCGCTGCAGCAGCTCTTCGTCGATCAGATCAATGTGCGCGATCTCCCGCGCGCCCTGCTCCAAATCGCTGTAATCTTCAATATAAATGCCATACGGCACCACCATATGCGCGATCGCCTCGGCCCGTTCCACATCGGCACAGGGGACCGTGACGCAAACTTCCATCCAATCCATTTGTTTGATTATCCTTTCATATACTTGTCCAGCGCCGCTGTGTCCAACCCGTCCACCGTGCGCATAAATTCTACCAGATGCCCGGCAATGACCCGGCATCCGCCGGCGCGGTCGCTTTCAATATTCAGCGGCATCACCGGATCGTGCACGCTCAGCCGCAGCAGCAGCCAGCCGTCGCCCTCGTCCTTGCCGAAGGCGATGCGGATTCCTTCACAGCTGTCGTCCGCAACCGCCCAGCCGCGTTCGCGGGCATACGCGTCCAGCGCCGCGATCACCTGCTCGCCGCGCACCTTAAAATCGGGGTCGGTGATATGGAACCGCAGTTCCACTCCCTCGGCAGGCTCTTTCAACGCTGCGATCAGGCTGTCCAGCGTTTGCCCTTTTCGCCGCAGCTGCACCGCTTTGATGATGATTTTGGTGATGAGATAGGCGCCGTCATCCAAAAAATAGTTTTCCTGCAGCGCCGCGTGACCGGAGGTTTCGATCGCCAGCGGCGAAGCCACGCCCGCGGCGTTCAGCCGCAGCGATTCGTTGATGACATTTTTATATCCGCGCTTAAACCGGCGATGCACACCGCCCAGGTGCTGTTCAATAAAGGTTTTTAACCCGCTGGAGGTGATGGAGTCGGTCACAATAGTACCGCCGGGGCAGTTTTCCAACGCAATGGCGGCGGCGAGCGCCACCAGCCGGTTGCGGTTGATCTCCCGTCCGGCGCTGTCCACGCATCCGGCACGGTCCACATCGGTGTCAAAAATTACACCGAGATCGGCTTTGGCAGCCACAGTGGCGGTGCAAACCGAAGCCATCGCCTCTTCGTTTTCCGGGTTGGGAATATGGTTGGGAAAACGACCGTCCGGCTCCAAAAATTGGCTGCCGGAAATGTCCGCCCCCAGCTTTTGCAGCACATCGGTGGCATAAAAGCCGCCCGCGCCGTTGCCCGCGTCCACGACAATGTGGAAGCCGCGCAGCGGCTGATCTGCTTCGGTTTCGCCCAGCCCGGTGCAGATCAGTTTCCGCAGCCGCGCCGCATAATCGGTCATATACGCGACGGTGCTGCTGCTGCCGGGTTGTGCCGCCGGTTGCGGCTGGTCACCCGCCGCCAACGCCAAAATCGCGTCAATATCGGCACTTTCCACTCCGCCGCTGGGCAGGAAGAATTTCAGCCCGTTGCGCTGGAAGGGGTGATGGCTGGCGGTCAACTGCACCGCGCCGTCGCAATGCAGATCAATGGTGGTCATAAACATAGCGGGGGTGGACGCCAGCCCGCAGTCCAGCACCGTGGCGCCGCCCGCGACGAGCGCTTTCACCACCGCGTCCCGCATTCGGGGACCGGAAAGACGGCTGTCCCGCCCGACCGAGATAGTCTGCTGTTCCGGCTGCTTTTGGTTTTTTGTGCACAGCCAGCGCAAAAAACCGGCAGCGATCCGTTCCACCACGTCATCGGTCAGATCCACCGGACCGTCTACATCCGGGATGGCGACGCCGCGAATATCGGTGCCGCTTTTCAGATGTTTCCATTCATTTGAAAGCATAATGATCCCCCTTTTACCGGACACTAAGATACGTATTATTATAGCGGACAAAACCGCAAATAGCAAGAAAAAGGACGGAGAGATATGGCGCTGTTATCGCTGGAGAATGTGTATAAGATCTACCAAACCGGAGCCGAACAGGTGCGTGCGCTGGATGGTGTGAGTTTGTCGGTGGACGAGGGCGAGTATGTCGCCATCGTGGGGCAATCCGGCTCTGGAAAATCCACCTTGATGAATATCATGGGGTGTCTGGATGTGCCCACCGCCGGTGTGTACCGGCTGGACGGGCAGGATGTGCGCGGCATGTCGGATGCGCGCCTGTCCGCCATTCGCAACCGCGAAATCGGCTTTGTGTTCCAAAGCTTTCATCTCATCAGCGGATTGGATGCGCTGGAAAATGTGGAAATGCCGCTGATCTATCGGGGCATGGGGCACAAGGCGCGCCGCTTGATTGCCCAAAGCAGCCTACAACAGGTGGGGCTCGCCCGGCGGATACACCACCGTCCGGCAGAAATGTCCGGTGGCCAGCAACAGCGGGTCGCCATCGCCCGCGCCATCGCGGCGCACCCGCCGCTGATACTGGCAGATGAGCCAACCGGCAATCTGGACAGCCATTCGCGCGGCGAAGTGATGGACATTCTGCAAGGATTGCACGGTGCCGGTCACACGGTGGTGATGATCACGCATGATGCCGAGATCGCCTCGTGTGCCGACCGTGTGGTGCGGATGCAGGACGGTCGCATCGTGTCCGATCAGCGACGCACATTGCCTTAACCTTTAGCGTCATACCATGTCGCGCCGGTGTGGGCATCCACCGCCAGCTTGACCGACAGGTCGGCGGCGGCTTCCATCTCCTGCTGTAAAATGAGGGTCACCTTATCGGCTTCCGCCGCCGGTGCCTCCACGATCAGTTCATCGTGTACCTGCAAAATCAGCCGCGCCTGCATCTGTTCTTGCCGCAGCCGCCGGTGCACCCGCACCATCGCGATTTTGATAATATCGGCGGCGGTGCCTTGGATCGGCATATTGCGCGCCACCCGCTCGCCAAAGTGGCGGGTCATGGCTTGGCTCGCTTTCAGCTCCGGCAGCGGACGGCGGCGGTGGAACAGCGTTTCACCGTAGCCTTTTTGCTTGGCGTCCTCGATCAGCCGATTCATAAAACCGTCCACCGCGCTGTAATGGCGCAGATAATCTTCAATATATCGCTTGGCTTCGCCATAGGATACGCCAATATCCTCCGACAACGAGTGCGCACCGATGCCGTAAACAATTCCGAAGTTCACCGCCTTGGCGCGGGAGCGCATCAACGGTGTAACCATCTCGGGCGGCACCTGAAACACCTGCGAGGCAGTGATAGTGTGGATATCCGCATCGGTGTTGAACGTCTCGATCATGGTGGGGTCCTGTGCCATATGCGCCAGCACCCGCAGCTCGATCTGCGAATAGTCCGCATCGCACAGCAGCCAGCCGTCGCGGGTGGTGAAAAAGCGGCGCATTTCGCGCCCCAGCTCCTGCCGCACCGGAATATTCTGCAAATTCGGTTCGGTGGAGGAGATGCGCCCGGTGCGGGTTTCGGTCTGGTTAAAGGACGAATGAATACGCCCGTCCGTGTCGATCACCTTAAGCAATCCGTCGCAATAGGTGGATTTCAGCTTGGACAGGGTGCGGTAATCCAGCAGCATCGCCACTGCCGGATGCGCGTCGCGCAGCGACTCCAGCACCTCGGCGTTGGTGGAATAGCCGGATTTGGTTTTCTTTTTGGCGGGCAGCCCCAAATCTTCAAACAGCGCTTTGGAAAGCTGCTTGGGCGAATTCAGGTTGAATTCGTAGCCAACGGCATCGTAGATAGCGGTTTGCAGCCCGTCGATCCGCTCGCCCAGCATGGTGCCAAACGCGGCGATGCCCTCGCCGTTGACATAAAACCCGATGCGTTCCATATCGGCGAGCACCACTGACAGCGGAATTTCCACCTCATGCAGCAGCCGGAATTGCTCCTGCGTCTGCAATTCCTCTGTCAGGCGATCTGCCAAAGCGGGGAAGAGCGCTACCTCGCGGTGCTGTTCGTCCGCCACCTCACCGGCAATGCCGTATTCCGGCAACAGCCGCGCCAGCAGATAATCCGAAGCGAGCGGGTTGAGCAAATATCCCGCCAGCATCGTGTCCATCACGATGTTCTGCGGAAAAATGTCCTGCTCCAGCAAATAGCGATACAGCGGTTTGCCGTCGTGGGTGCGTTTTTGCACCTGTTCGTCGCTCCATAGCGCGAGCACATCCGCCATCAGCGCGTCCTCCGCCGCTACATAAGCGAACACGCCACTGGCGACGATCCATAGCCCGCTTAGTGTGCCATCCGTCCATACCGGCAGCATATCGCACGCTCCCGCGGTGCGTGCCGCCTCCAAAACGGCAGCGGGGGAGTCGGACATTTGTGCGGCGGCGGCGCTGACCGCGGTTTCCGCTGCCACCGGCGCGGCCGCGTCAATGCCCCATTTGTCCATCAGCTTAAACAGCTCCAGCCGTGTCAGCAGCTTGCCCAGCTCAGCCGCCTGCAGGGGGCGCAGTTGGTAATCCACCATCTGCCGCGACACCGGTGCCTCGCGGCAGATGGTGCCCAGCGTGCGGCTGAGGTACGCGAGATCTTTGCCGGTGCGCAGCTTGTTTTTCAGCGATTCGCGTAGATCGCTGTCCTCCAACCCGGCGTATACCGCATCCAGCGAGCCGAACCGGTGCAGCAGATCCAGTGCGGTTTTTTCGCCCACCCCCGGCACCCCGGGAATGTGATCGCTGGTATCGCCCATCAGCGCTTTCAGGTCGATCAGCTGCTCCGGCTGCAAGCCGTATTTTTCCTCGATTGCGGCGCGATCGAACACCGTCGTTTCGGGACGTCCCATTTTGGTTGCTGCCAACAGCACCGTCACCTGATCGCCCACCAGCTGCAGCGCATCCCGGTCGCCGGTGGCGATAAAGCATTCGCCGCCCGCATCGGTGGTCGCCGCCGATAGGGTTCCCAAAATATCGTCGGCTTCGTACCCTTCGGTTTCCACCACTGTGCAGCCCAGCAGGGTCAGAATCTTTTTGATTATTGGCATTTGCTGACGCAATTCCTCCGGCATCGGTTTGCGTCCGGCTTTGTATTGGTCATACAGTTTGTGCCGGAAGGTGGGCGCATGCAAATCAAACGCCGCCGCCATATGATCTGCGCCGGTCTGGTCGCGCAGCCGCTGCAAAATATTAAAAAAGCCCACGATTGCGTTGGTATATTGACCGTCCTTGGTGGACAGCAACTTGATGCCGTAAAACGCGCGGTTGGCAATGCTGTTGCCGTCCAGTAACAATACGCGCATAGATGATCCCCGCCTTTTATTTTACTATTCTATTAGTATACCATAAAATCGGGCGCTGCCAAGAGAAATTCGGGGTTTGGCCATTTTTTCTCGGCAAAATAAAACGATGGCTCCGCTGCCACCCTCTTAGATGGGTGTGCGAAATTGTTTTGAAGAGCATCATATGTCGCAGCATCACCGCAAAAAGTATGGAGATGTTGCGAAATTACACTTTTCTGGTACAATCACCACAAGGACGCGTAAGAAAAAAGAGGAAAGCGCTTGACATATTGCCGCAATTGGTGTAAAGTATACGAGTATGTCATGAGAGGGCAAAAAATAGCCAAAATTTTTCGAGGAGTGGACAACATGAAAACAGGAAAGCTAAAACGATTATGTGCGATCGTATCGTCGGCGAGTGTGCTGCTGGGCAGCGCCGTGCTGTACAGTGTGGCGTCGGCCGAAAGCATCACCCCCGGCACCTATGATCGCGACGATGTACCCGATCAGGCGTATGTCAACAACCTGCAGCTGGAGCAAAAAGAGGAATCCATCTGGGGCAGCGGCATCATCACCGGCACCGGTCCGTTTGATGAACATACCAACGAGGGAGATGTCTATTGCGGCGACGATGCCTCGGCGGCGAATGATGTGATCCGGTCGTATGATACCATTACTTATAATGTAGAAGTGAATGTGCAAAGCAAAGACGGTGTGTCCACTTATCAAAGCGGCCGGGTGGGCTACCAGTTTATGCTGCCGGACGATCCGGAGCTAGAGCTGGATCTGGACGCGATGGGGTGGGTGCAGGATCTGCACGAGGATACCGCCACGGTGGACGGCACCGATGTGCGCATCTACACCGTGTATCGCAACCTGCCCACCGAAAACGGCCACGCGATCCCCGGCGGCTGCACCGTGCCGTTTATCGTGAAAGTTGGCGGCAAGCGGCAGGGTGATATCGTGGCTCCCACCGTGAAAGCATGGGCGGAGGGCGATGCCAAGGCTCCCGACTACGCCGAGCGGTACGCCATGAAAATCGCTCCGGTCAAGGTGACGGCTGCCCCCAAATACAATGTGGAGCTGGTCAACTGGAGCAACACGCTTGGCTCCCACAATGCGTTTGAGTTTGCGGATGCCGCTTATAATACGCAAGCAGGCCGTGTGACCGGCTTTGAGGCGATCTATGGCTTTGCGCTGCAGCTGCGCAACGACAACGCCGACAAGGGTATTCGCGGTGTGGAAATTCCCAAACCAGGCGAAGAAATCAGCTTTGATGTGGATCTGACCACCACCTTCCGCGATCAGGATGTCACGGCGGAGTATACGCCGCTGCTGTGGTCGGTCGAAAAAAACGGCGAACACAACCAGGTGTTGAAAACGCCGATGACCGGCAATCCGGTGAAACCGGGCGAGGAAGAGATCAGCTGTAAAAACAGCGGTGATGTGACCGCTGTCCAAACCGGCAACAAGATTCACTTTACGCTGAAAAATTTCGAGATTGATATGAACGCGTTCCCCAAACGTGACCGTACCGGCAGCGTACATTACTACACGACCGACGGCAAAATTCTGGTCGGCAACTTTTCGGCATACAAATTCACGGTGGTGCAGCCGATTTCGTACACCGACGGCGAAAACATCAAACACGATCTGCGCAAAACACACGGCGAAGACGGGTTGGTGCAGCTGGACGCGCAGGATACCAACCTGCACGTTGTCAGCCTGAGCGATAAAACCGTGTCCGAACAGACCAAAACCGATGATGACAGCACCACCCAAACGCGCTCGCTTGTCACCGGTGGTCGTCGTACGCAGGAGATTTTCTACAGCTACCCCGGCAACGTCAATTCCGGCACCGACAATGTCTCTAACGGCAACAAAGCCAACGGGTCGGATACGGCGCTGTGCGGCGCGCAGGTGGGCGCTACGCAAGCCTATTCCGAAGCCGACATCGGCACCGAGGACATCAGCGAACATACCATTGCGGCGGACCAGCTGGTAAAATTCGATGACCGCGGGCTGGAAGTGGATCCCGCCACGGCGCTGAGCGGCTCCTACGGTCAAAGCTGGAAATGGACGCTGCAATTCGCCGCCAAACCGGACGGCACCGGTTGGAACCATAACGGCGATGATCCGGAGGCGGATGGCTATGATGACGAAATGTTCGCCGCCCGTCAGGAGGACTTGGTTTACTACGACAGCCTGGAGGCGCTGCAGGCGGACGGCAAGGTGTGCGTGGGTCTGCTGTACCACACCCGCGGCTGCGAAACCAACCGCAACAACCTGCTGTGGATGCGGCAGTCGCTGCTGCGCGTAAAGGCAGATGCCGACATCGCCAACCATGTGTATATGCTGACCGAAACCACCAACGCGTGGCTGACCGCGCAGTTCAGCACCCAGGAGGCTCAGTTTTTGAACAAAGCGGAAGATGAGCTGACGCTGGAGGATTATAAACAATACGCGCAGACCCAGTTTGATCAGGATTGCACCTTTGATGCCGAAACCCGCGCGTGGAGCACGGCTCCGGCGGTCAATCTGGATCCCCAAAGCTATCCCAAAGCGAAGTACGACGAAACCGGTTACATAGGCGGCGAGGGCTTTGGCTGGGCGAACGGCGACAGCCTGTATGTGGTGCCGTACGAAACCACCGTGTCGCTGCTGGTGGCGCAAAAAGTCGGCGAGGGCGAAAGCAGCATTGAAAAGGACAAATTCGATCTGGACCAGGGCGAGCGCTATGTGGATTTTGTCGCTACTTCGTCCATGCAGTTCAAAGAGAATGTCAACATCCCGGCGGATCAAACAACGACCGTGACCATGACTGTGACCATCGACAAGAATTTGACCTATATTCCCGGCTCGGCGAGCTGGGGCGGCACCTATGCGCCGGTCAAGCAGAACGACGCGTTCCGCAAAGGCAATGTGATCGGCGGCGCAGCGATTGAACCGGCGGCCGTGACTACGGATGCGGACGGCAACACAGTGCTCACCTTTGTTATCGAAAACGTCGAAGTGGCAAACCGTGAACTGCCGCCGCTGTATTACAGCTGCGAGATCGGGCAAAAAACCGATCCCGAACAGGATGTGAACGATGGCGCGTCGCTGAAATCGCAGGTGACCATCTCCACCACCGAGGACAAGCGCACCCACACCGCGTTCAACCGCAACATCAGCACCGATGCGGTGTCGGTGACCAAGCTTGTGTCGTTCAATATCTTCAAATCCACCACCAAAACCGCGTTGGAAAAAGACGACGATGCGGCGTTCCAGCTGATTATCAACAACTCCAGCTCGGAGGCGAAGCGCAACATTTGCGCGATCGATACCATGCCGCAAAACGGGTTTAACCACACGACAATGAATGCCGACAGCCAATACGCAATCACCTCCATGACGCTGGATACCAGCCGCCTGAAGGATTCGACGGATGTGGAGATCTGGTACACTGCGAATATGGCGTACGCCGGCAAAACCAGTGCGGACATTGAAAAGGATGACATCACCGTCGAAAATGGCTGGCAGCAAGCGACCATTGCCGAGGACGGTACCGTCACGGGCGATGGTCTGATCGGCGCATGGCCGGTTTCGTTTGCCTTCACCGACGATCGTCTGGGCGCGTGGTGCAGCGCGGTGATCGACTTCACCTATATCGTGCAAGGCGGTCACGCGGGCGATGTGCTGCGCAACACCTTCTCGCAGGAAAAACTGTCCACGGCGGTGGAAGTGGGCGTTTACACCCGCAGCCTGACCGGTAAAGCCTGGGAAGATGAGAATCTGGATGGCATCCGCAACGAAAATGAGGACTTCGGTATTCCCAGTGTGACGGTGTATCTGATGAAAGGCAAAGAGGTTATGGCTGTCACCGAAACCGATGAAAACGGCGATTATCGCTTTGACGGCTTGATGGCGGGCGATGATTATTCCATCGTGTTCATGTCGAATGAGGATGTGGATCTGTCGCACCTGCGGGTGACTGAAAAGGATGCCGCGGCTGCCGATGATCAGCATGGCTCCAAGGCGGACGGCGAATACGAGGCGGATGGCAAACTGTTGTCGCGCGCGACTATCAGCAATATCTCGCTGCCCTCGCTGAACGAGCTGCAGGCGAACGGTACCAAGCACTATGAACTGCCGTATCAGGATGCCGGTTTCGGTGTGTCTCGGCCGCCCGTATCGTCGACCAGCAGCACGGTGACGACGACCACCACCACGACCACGCTGCCTTCGACCACGACGTCGGGTTCCACTACGACCTCCACCACGCAAAGCACGACCACAACCACCAGCACCACGACCACTACCTCCACCACGCGGAGCACGGCTACCACTACCACCACGACTTCGCGTCCGACCTCGACCACCAGTACGACCAAAACAACCACAACGACCAGCACGACCCGCAGTACAAGCACGACCCAAACGACCTCTACCACCCTGTCCACCGGCACCACCAGCAGTACTCTCTCGCAGGGCAGTGCCACACGGTCGTCTCACGCGGGCAGCGGTACTGGCAACACGAACGATGCCAGCAGTACAAGCACGACGGTGACCGGTTCCGACACCGACAGCAGCCGCAGCTCCGGTACCAGTGAACTCTCCGGTACATCTTCGACCACCGACACATCGTCTAGTGACACGACGATTATCACCGGTGCCGCGGATGTGACCGATTCCGGCGACAGCGACACGACCGATGCCCCGGCATCTACCGATCCGTCTGCGCCGTCGGAGGATACCGCGCCGCAGACTGGCGACGATGCCACAACGGCGATGATCGCCGGGCTGATTGCGCTGGCGTCGCTGGCACTGGCCGCCGCGCTGGCAATCCAAAACAAAAAACAGACCCGCTGATAGGGTAGGCGCTGCATAGCGTCGTCCCCATCATTGCGAAAATAGCACAATGCCGCCGTAACGAAGATCCGTTACGGCGGCATTTTCGCGTCGGTATGGGGCAGGGGAGCACCGCTTTCGCGGCAGCAAAAAGCAGGGGCAGGATATCATCCTGCCCCTGCCGATTGTCAGCGATTGGTATCTGGCGTAGATTACGCGTTTTTCAGCGCTTCTTCCACCGCCACGGCGCACGCAACCGTCGCGCCAACCATCGGGTTGTTGCCCATGCCGATCAGACCCATCATTTCCACGTGAGCCGGCACCGAGGACGAACCCGCAAACTGCGCGTCACCGTGCATACGACCCATCGAGTCGGTCAGACCATAAGAAGCCGGGCCGGCACCCATGTTGTCGGGGTGCAGGGTACGACCCGTGCCGCCGCCGGATGCCACCGAGAAGTATTTCTTGTTGTTCTCGATCGCCCATTTTTTGTAGGTGCCCGCCACCAGATGCTGGAAACGGGTCGGGTTGGTGGAGTTACCGGTGATGGACACTTCCACGCCCTCGTGCTGCATGATGGCCACGCCTTCCAGCACGTCGTTCGCGCCGTAGCATTTCACCTTGGCACGCTCGCCGTCGGAGAACGCTTTCTCGCGCACGATATTCAGCTTGCTGTTATAGAAATCGTAATCGGTCTCCACATAGGTGAAGCCGTTGATACGGCTGATGATGTACGCCGCATCTTTGCCCAGACCGTTCAGGATAACGCGCAGCGGATTTTTGCGCACCTTGTTGGCGGTACGCGCAATACCGATCGCGCCTTCGGCAGCCGCGAAGGATTCGTGACCCGCCAGGAACGCGAAGCAGGAGGTATCCTCCGACAGCAGCATTTTACCCAGATTACCGTGGCCGAGACCAACCTTGCGCTGCTCAGCGACAGAACCCGGAATACAGAACGCCTGCAAGCCCTCGCCGATGACAGCGGACGCTTCGGACGCGTCTTTCACGCCGCGTTTCAGTGCCAGCGCCACGCCCAGCGTGTACGCCCAAACAGCGTTCTCGAACGCGATGGGCTGCACGCCCTTGACGATCGCGTCCACATCGATCTTGTTGGACAGGCACAGGTCACGGGCAGCCTCCAGCGTGCCCAGGTCGTTGTCGGCCAGGAACTGCTCGATCTTGGCCATGCGTCTCTCTTTGCCTTCAAACTTCACATCGTTAGCCATTTGTCTGCCCTCCTATTATTCTTCACGGGGGTCGATGTACTTCGCCGCTCCGTCAAAGCGACCGTACTGCCCGATATTTTTCTTGTAGGCTTCGTTCGGCTCCATGCCGTGACGAATATCCTCCAGCATTTTGCCCAGACGGACGAACTGATAACCGATCACTTCGCCTTCCTCGTCCAGCGCCATCTTGGTGACATAGCCTTCCGCCATCTCCAGATAACGAACGCCCTTCAGCTTAGTGGAGAACATGGTGCCCACCTGCGAACGCAGACCCTTGCCCAGATCTTCCAGACCGGCGCCGATCGGCAGACCGTCTTCCGAGAAAGCGGACTGGGTGCGGCCGTAAGCCAGCTGTTTGAAGATTTCGCGCATCGCCACGTTGATCGCGTCGCACACCAGGTCGGTGTTCAGACATTCCAGCAGGGTTTTGCCCGGCAGAATTTCAGCAGCCATAGCGGCGGAGTGAGTCATACCGGAGCAGCCGACCGTCTCGACCAGCGCTTCCTGCACGATACCCTCTTTGACGTTCAGCGTCAGTTTGCAGGTGCCCTGCTGCGGAGCGCACCAGCCGATGCCGTGCGACAGACCCGAAATGTCCGAGATCTGAGTGGATTTGACCCATTTACCCTCTTCCGGAATGGGAGCCGGGCCGTGGTGCGGACCCTTTTTCACTATGCACATTTGTTCCACTTCTTGGGAATAGTTCATATTGGTACTCCTTTCGGTTATTGCGCAAAACGCCCGGCTTCGCCCGACTTTTGCGTTTTTCCTGTATTGCGTTCTTTATTATACGCAATTTTTGCCCTTTGCGCAAGTCCCACGCCAAAAAAATTGTGCCGCCGTCGGCAAAATTGTTTAGCCATTTTGGATAAATTCGCGTGCCCGATGGGTCAAACCCGCCGGATGTGGTCGTAATCGTCCAAAAACGAGTGTTCCACCCCGTCGGATTTGTATCCGGGAAAGGTGTCCAAACACACCGCGTGGATGCTGTTGAAAATGCTTTTTTCAATGTTGGGGTTGTCCTGTTTCAGACGCCGGATCAGCAGCTTGATCTCCTGTCGCTTGGAGCTGCTGACGCCGCTGTCGTCCGTTACGCAATTTTCGGTAAACCGGCAGGCGCATTGCAAAAATTCCAGCCCGTTGTAGCGCTTCCACGCCAGAATATCGTCCTCGTGTATGCGGTACAGTGGGCGGATCAACTCCATACCCTCAAAATTCTGACTGTGCAGCTTGGGCAGCATGGCTTGCAGCTGCGAGCCGTAAAACATCCCCATTACCGTGGTTTCGATCACATCGCTGAAATGGTGCCCCAACGCAATTTTGTTGCACCCCAGCGCCTTGGCTTGGTTGTACAAATGCCCCCGCCGCATTTTGGCGCACAGATAGCAAGGGGATTTTTCGGCCTTGTCCGCCACTGCGAAAATGTTGGTTTCAAACACCGTGATCGGAATATCCATCAGCGCCGCGTTGCGTTCGATCTGCTGACGGTTTTGCGGATTGTATCCGGGGTCCATCACCAAAAACACCAACGAAAAGGGGAATTCGCTGAACCGCTGCAGCAGCTGCAGCAGCTTGGCCATCAGCATCGAATCCTTGCCGCCCGAAATGCACACCGCGATCTTGTCGCCGGGCGCAATCAACTCGTATCGTTTGATGGCACCGATAAACGGATTCCACAGCACCTTGCGGTATTTTTTCATAATACTGCGTTCAATTTGTTGAACAGGGGAGAGCGCTTCGGACATATATCTCGCTCCTTATATATCATATACATTGGTTTGTACATCAACAAGATTCGTTTATGGGTGTACCATACTTCGCGCCGATTGTCAACACCCCGCCATTGCTTTCCGGTCATCCTATCATTGTGGCAAAACGCCATTGCAATTCTGAACCAGTACATGTATAATACATATAGAAAATTCTTTTGATCGGTGTGCTTAATAGATTGATTTTCCAGTGCACAGAGAAAAAGGAGGGCGAAGGATGAAACGATGGAGTATGTGGCTGTTGTGTGCGATGCTGCTGATATCCAGCGCCGGTTGTGTGGAGTGGCACTATAATCAGCATTTTCACCCAGAGGAACATCTGAATACCCGATGGGTGTGTCAAGAAATAGAAGGCTATTTTGATGTGGCTGAGGATAAAAGAGGGCTATGGTGCAGAGGTGAGTTCACCATCAATGGCGAACAACGTCCAATAGAATTTAATTTAGAAGGAGTTGCCATTAGTATGTCTTTTGTGGACGACCATAGCAACCACAATTTACTATCTGGAGCGGAAGACATTTACAAAGACGGTATTCTCACCATCACTGTGGGCGATGATGGACAATTCGATTCTGCGTTGCATTATTCAGGGAAAAAGCTTACCTTTATTCAAACAGATATCTCACCGACCGAAACCACAACCACAACCACATCTACCACGACAACCATGACGAAAACAGTTGCGTAACATAAGAAAAGAGGGATGATATGGCATACCGTATTTGCGACTGTGATACTCCCGAACACAAAGGTGTATCAGGAACCCAATACACAGAGTTGATGGATTTTTGCTTTAAGCATAGCCGGTATTTTGCGTTAACTTTTTTGCATATACGCTCGGGCGTTGATATGTTGGAAGAGTTGAGCCCCTATTTGCATACATCGTATGCATCCAAAGAGGAATTGTGGTATCCCTACGGTCAGGACGCTACGGTGAACATATATGTCTGCACAGAAGAATCCAAAGCAATTTTTCTGCGGCAGACAGACGCCCTTTTTTCGTGGGAAGCATATACACACCATCGCGCGGAGGACATTGCCTTCTTTCGGGAAGATGGGATGGCAGTATTCGATATGGTTACACACGAGGGAATAGCCACCATCTATGATTTAGTCGATGAAGAGGTTCCGGTGTTCGTTCAACAGGAGCCTTGGGAAAGAATAGAGGATGATCCGCGGTATATTCCCGCTATATGGACAGCGAAATATATTGCCGATTTGCCCGTTCCCAAAAAGCAACGACAGAAGCTGAACATTATTGAAAAGATAAACATCAGCAAACGCAAAAATCCTTATCGCCGATTACACACGAAATAGGCGTGAAACACCAAAATAAGCATAGCAAAAAACCGTGCAGCCTTTACAACTGCACGGTTTTTCTGGTCCGAGTGACAGGAGTCGAACCTGCGGCCTCTTGAACCCCATTCAAGCGCGCTACCAATCTGCGCTACACCCGGAAATATTCAGCGATAGCTATTCTACCACACTCCGCTCAAAAATGCAAGCCTTTTTTGCAGGAAAAACAAAAAACTTGTGGTATAAGATAATCCTATTTTTTGATAAGATTATGCTATCTTTTTTTTCGCAAATTTGCTATGCTATAAGCAGAACAAACGGAGGTTCCCTCTCGTTTTTCTCCATTCTCCTTAAAAAGGGGGTGCCTTTTCCGGGCAGCCCCTTTTTTCATGATCCGCTCGATCCATTAGGACAAATCTTCACCCAAATTGCAGGTGTAGCGCCATTCAATCGTGTCGCCATCCTGCGGACGATACTCGCCGCAGCTGACCGAGGGATACTGTCCGTTGACGGCGTACATCCATCCGGACAAATCGCCAAAATCGAATTCGTAGATTTGCCCGATCCCTTTGATATAGATGGATTCGCCGCTGCCGTTATTATCGATCAGGATGCGTTGCTGTTTGCAAACGCGGGTCAGCACATCAAACACACTGTCGCCTTCCTGCAGCGCTACCGTGGAGGAGGGGAGCAGCACTCCGTCCGAGGGGATATGAGAGGTCTCCAAGCGATCGGCGATGGTGTCGCAGCGAATGCTGATGGTCACGGTGCCGACACTGGCAGCGCTGCTTTCCGTGTGGTAATAATCCTCCACGCTTTGCACCTGAACCAACGCCACCGCGACCGTTGCTACCGTCGCCACGGCGACGATCAACACGATGTTTTTGACGGTGCGCCGCTTGGTGACGCACAAGAACACACATACCGCTGCGCCCAGCACCCAGATTCCCACGATGATCCATCCTTTCACCGGGAAACCGGCTGCGGATGCCGGTTGCGAGGAGGACATCGCCGTGGTGGAGGTGATCGCCGCTTCACCGGCGGATGCCGCTGCCGTCGCAGTCGCGGAAGCAGCGACACCCCCGGAAATGCGGGCGGTGCTGCCGGTGGTGGGTGCCCGAGAGGCTCCACTCGCGTTTGTGCCGCCTGCCACAGCGTTTCCGCCGCGTGTGGGTGTCGCTGCACTGGCACGCGGTACCGAAGCAACGCCGGGGCGCGGAACCGTCGTTTGCACCGGAGCGGCTCCCTTGGGAGCCGCAGTGGTAGCGCGCGCCGCTGTGGTGGCGGCAGTCGGATGCCGCTGATCCAGTATATACAGCCCGCTTTTGCCGGTCGCCATGCGCCGATAAGCGACCATCGCGTACAACACCTGCACCGTCGCGGTATCGTTGCTGTCGCCGCCCGCCTTGTGGCAAAAGCTGCCGTCGCTCAACCGGTACTGCCGGATAGCGGACAGCAGCGTGTGCCCGTTTTTGATAAACCGAGCATCGGTTTCGCCGTCGATCCCCAGCGCTGCCAGCGCGGTGATGACCTGCGCGGTGCTTTCCGGATTGTTGACACCGTAGCTGGCGAAATCGCCGCTGCTTTTTTGGCGGGAGGATAGCAGATGCAGCGCTTTGTCGATTGCCGTTTTTACGCTGGCGGTGCGATACTGGGGAGCCAGCGCCTGCACCGCCATCGCGGTCACATCCACATCGCCGCTTTTGCCCATCACCGCCCAGCCGCCATCGCTCAGCTGCAGCGACAGCAGTTTTTTGGTGACCGAGGCCGTGGTATGCTGGTCGCTGTGGTAACCGTTGTTCAGCAAATGCAGCCCGTAGATCCAGCTCATTACACCTTGTTGCCCGATGGAGTCGTTGAGTGTACGCTGAATATACGCGTCGCTGCTGCCGGTGGCGATCAAAAGCAACGCATATTTTTGCCGGGACGCCGCCGCAGCAATATCGTTTTGGCTCAGATAGCGCAGCAGCGCTTTCTGGTAAGAGGAAAAATCGTATTGTCCGCTTTGCGCCAATGCCAGTACATACCACTCTGCCGTTCGTCCGGCACCTTCGGTCAAGGCATGATCGATCCATTGTTGGGTCGAGCCGACGCCGGTTTGGTGCCGCTTATATGCGACAATGCCGTCGATAAGACCGGTGGCCTCATCGACGGCGGTGCCTTTTGCATAAACGGTGCCGCTGCCGATCAGCAGCAGGCAGACGATCAACCAGCAAGCAAAGCGGCGGATCGTCTTATTGCTCATTCGCTTTGGCGCGTTTGCTCGCCAAAACCAGAACGCCCGCCAGCGAGATCACGGCCAGCGCCAGTGCAGTCACCGGAGTGGTATCGCCGGTGCTGGGCGACGCATCGTTGCTGTCGTTTGCATCGGTTGCGATGGTTTCCGCGTCGGTGGTGTTGTCGGCATCAGTCGGCTCGGTGTCCGCATCGGTGGCATCCGCAGCCGTTGTGGTGGATTCACCGGCAGAGGGGGTGGTGCTGGTAGTGGTGGAAGTGGCAGTCGCCTCCACCGTCGCCACGCACACCGGCGGAACCAGTATGTCGGTATCCGACACCGCGCTGATGACATGCGTACCGGCGGCGTCCAGCGTCAGAGTCACATGACCGTTCGCATCGGTTTTGAACGCCGTTTTCGCGCCATCCAGCGTGATGGTTGCGTTCTTCACCGGCAGGGTGAGGGGATTGTAATCCGCATCATAGCCCGCTGCCGACAGGGTCAAGGTGACTTCGGCGCCCGCTTTGGTGCTCACGGTGTGCACATCAAAGAAAGTGTATGCATCCGACCAGCCGGTCAGGTCGGTGTAAACAAACGCGTTGACATAGTCGCCGTCTTTCACCGCGTCCGCGAGGCTCCACGCTGCCGCGTTGTTGACATAGTAGCCGTAGCCGCCACCATTGGCGGTGCCCCACAGCTTGGTCATGCTCAAACCGTAGGTCGTGTTTTCAGAAGCGTATCCAGCCGCTGCACCGCCCGGATAGCTGGCTTCGTGCGCCGCGATCAGCGCATCGTTGATGGTCAAGGCGTTGTCGCCGTCCGCATCGGTCACGGTGACCGCCTGCTGCGTCATGGCCAGTTTGCCGTCCTTGTCGGCGATGGTTACATATACGCTGGCTTTCGCCGGCGCATCCTCGGCAACGGCTGCCAAGCTGCCCGCGCTGAGCATCATCAGCAGCGCCGAAGTGATGGCTACGATTTTTTTCATCTGAACATCCTTCTTTCTTTTTATTCAAACCAAGCCCACGCTTGATTTTTCCAAAACAAAAACTCCCCCAGCCGTCAAGACCGGGGGAGTACAACACAAACGCGCCGCGTATCGCACAGCTGCCTGCCGACACCAAAATATCGGCGGTCGGGTGCGAAGCCACGACCCATCGGTTGCACTCTTCCCACCCAAGCTGTGTTAAACCAAAACGATGACGGTAGGGTATCCTGACTTATGACAAAACGACACACCGCGCACGGATGGCGGGTGGTCATGGTCAAATACAGTAATGGCGGTTGTTCCGGATTCGAACCGGATTTCCTTTACTTCTACTCAGCTTACAACTTTTCAAACCGTATCGTTTTTATATTCTTATGTCGGGGTCAGTATAGCAAATCGCGCCAAAAAAGTCAATGCCTTATGCTGCAAAACGACGGAGACGGCGCAAAAATGACTTGACTTTTTGAAAAACGATTTGGTATAATAAAACACACCGTGTGGCGAAAAGCGTAAATCCAGGCAACTGGATTTGCGCTTTTTTGCGTTTTGCGGTCTATTTTTCAGAAACGGAGTCAAAAGTTATGCAGCAGGAAAAACAGGAAATGCCCTCGTCGCCCGAAACGGCGGGGCAAACCATTCACAAATTGGGTTCGGCACCGATCAAACGGTTGATGCTGTCGATGGGGCTGCCCATCATCGTGTCGATGGTGTTGCAGGCGGTCTACAACATTGTGGACAGCGCTTTCGTGTCCAATATGGCGCAGCAGGGAGAGAAAGCGCTTAACGCGTTGACGCTGGCATTTCCGGTGCAAATGCTGATGGTGGCGATTGGCATCGGCACCGGGGTCGGAGCGAACGCTCTGCTGTCCAAATCACTGGGGCAGCAGGATAAAGACAAGGTGAATCGCGTGGCGGGCAATGCCGGCTTTTTGGGCGTGGTGATTTTTGCCGTCTTTTTGCTGTTCGGGTTGTTCGGCGTCAAGGTGTATATCCGCACGCAAACCACCAACGCCGTTATTTCGGAAATGGCTGTGGATTATCTGCGTATTTGCTGCGTGTGGTCGCTCGGTATTGTGTTCTTTTCCATTTACGAAAAGCTGCTGCAAGCAACCGGCCGTTCGCTGTTTTCTACCATTGCGCAGGTGGCGGGTGCCATCACCAACATTGTGCTGGATCCGATCATGATTTACGGCTGGTGCGGATGCCCACAAATGGGGGTGAGCGGCGCAGCATACGCCACGGTGATCGGTCAATGGGTGTCGTTTGTGCTGGCGTTGGTGTTCCACCTGACCCGTAACCGTGAGATTGCCAATCGCCTGTGCTACTGGAAACCCTCGCGCCGCATCATCGCGCAAATCTATGCCATCGGTCTGCCGGCGATCGTGGCGCAGGCGCTGATGTCAGTAATGACCTACGGACTAAACGTGATTTTGGTTGGTGTCAGCGAGGCAGCGGTCACCGCCTATGGCTTGTATTATAAGATCCAGCAGTTTATTCTGTTTGCCGCGTTTGGTCTGCGCGATGCGATCACGCCGATTTTGTCCTTTAACCATGGAATGAAAAACAGCGTGCGTATGCGCGAGGGGATCCGCTATGGACTGTTGTATACGCTGATCATCATGGTAATCGGGCTGGTAGCGTTGGAGGCATTCGCCGTGCCGTTTGCCGGATTGTTCGGTTTGTCCGGCGAAACCATGCAGCTGTGTATCAGCGCCATGCGCATTATTTCGCTGAGCTTTGTGTTTGCCGGTGCCAACATCGCGTTCCAAGGCATTTTTCAGGCGGTGGACAGCGGGGTTGAGTCGCTGATCTTGTCGGTGTGCCGGCAAATTGTGTTTGTGCTGCCGGTGGCATGGGGCTTGGCGCAGCTGGCCAAGGGGTCCGGCGATGTGTGGCTGGTGTGGTGGACCTTCCCGATTGCCGAGGCGATTACTGCCGTCATTGCCTGCGGAATGCTGCGCCGTATCTATCACCATAAAATTCTGTGCGCGGATGAATAACGCGGCTTTGGCGGGATAACACACCAATTTCCTTGCTTTTTTCGGAGGAATATGGTATGCTGTTTCTATTGCTTACAGCGGGGGACGGGCGCGTCCCAAAAGGGGGCATTTTATGCATCTGCAGGAATCCGGAGAAATGTATCTGGAAACGATTTATGTTTTGTCGAAAAAAAACAAGCTGGTTCGATCCATCGATGTGTGCGAATATATGGGCTATTCCAAACCCAGCGTCAGCCGCGCCATGGGTATTCTCAAGAAAGGCGGCTATGTGGTGGTGGATGGCGAGGGTCATCTTTCGCTGACCGATGCCGGCTTGGAGGTGGCGCAAACCATTTATGAACGGCATACCACGCTGACCGATTTTTTGATTCGGCTGGGTGTGGACAAGGATGTGGCGGCGGAGGATGCGTGCAAAATGGAACACGATATCAGCAACGAAACCTTTGCCGCGATGAAACGCCATGCGGAACAATACAAAAACCAAATGAAGTGATTCATAAAAAACGCTTTTGCCGATAGGCAAAGGCGTTTTTTGCGTCTAAAGATTGTTTTGCGTGTTTTTTCAAAAAAATTGTCCGCACCCTCTTGCCAAACGCCACTCCCTGTGCTATAATTTGAGCGCACTCAAAAGTGCAATCAATTTTTGATGAGGTACCTGCCATGCCGATGAAGGGGCTGCAACCTAAGGGAATCGCCCGCCGCAACAAGATGCTGCACGCGGCGATCATGCTGTTTTTGGAAAACGGCTACGAAAAAACCACCACGGCGCAGATATCCATGGCGGTGGGTATGTCGGCCACCTCGTTTTTCGCGGCGTTTGAAAGCAAGGAAGCGCTGCTGCTGGAACTGACGCAGGTGATGTTCTCCGGTCAATTTGCCGGTGCCGAGAAGCTGGTGGCGGACGATCCGGATCCGCTGACGATGTACGCCATCGAATTGGCGCTGCAGCTGCATATTACCGAGCTGACCGAACCGATTCGGGAAGTGTATGTGATGGCGTATTCGCTGCCGTCCACATCGGATTACATTTATCGCTCCACCGCCCAAAAGCTGCAGCAGCTGTTTGCGGCGTATCTGCCGGATGCCACCGCCAAGGACTTTTATGAGCTGGACATCGCCTCCAGCAGCATTGTGCGCGGTTTTACGGCGCGTCCCTGCGATGTGTATTTCACCATCGAGCAAAAGATTCGGCGGGTGCTGGAATGTTGTCTGATCCTGTACCATATTCCGGATGACCAGCGCACCCGTGTGATCGACAAGGTATGTGCCATGCCGTTGCGTCCGGTAGCGGAAAAGATGATCTACGATGTGGTCAAGCGCGCCGAGGCGGGTTTGCTGCAGGCTATGGAGGATAGCGCCCCCGGACATAAACGCTGATTTTTGAAATACCTATTCCGCCCACCAGGCGGATGCAACTTTACTTAATACGTAGGACGGCGGCGTAATGCGGCTACGACCGTGCGGTCCCCTTGTGTACAGCGGCTTTGGATTTTCCAAGGCCGTTGTTTTTATGCAAAAACGCCACCGGATACCCGGTGGCGTTTGCGTGCACTATGTGGTTTCGTTCAGCATCACCGAGGCATACACCATGCCGCCCGTGACCTCCCATTTGCATACCCCGCCGTATTTTTCGGTAATCAGCTTGATAGAGGGGATGCCCAGCCCCGCACCACGGTGCTTGGTGGACATATACGCGCCGTCCCGCTCTTTGGGTGGTTTGCCGGTGAAGGTGTTGTCCACCGCTACGCACAGCGACTGTGCCTCCACTCGGGCACGCACAATAATGCGAGTGTTGCCGGTTTCCGCCAAACAGGCATCCAGCGCGTTTTCCAGCAGATTGCCGAACAGCACCGACAGATCCGGTTCATCTACCCCGATCGTCTGTGGAATGGTGGTGTGCACCTCGTATGTAACGCCGTGATCCTTGGCCTGCTGTGCAAAGTAGAGCAGCACCGCGTTGACGGTAGGATTCTCGCAAAACTGGATGCGGGTATCGTCCGGCAAGCTCTGCTGGTAGCGCTGCAAATACTCCGCCAGCGCGTCATAATCGTGATCGCGCAAATACTCCTGCATCAGCGCTACATGGTGGCGCACATCGTGTTTGGCGCGCCGCGCTTCCGCAATTTTTTCCTGCAAATTGTCGTATTGCAGATGCTGCATCGCGAGCTGGTGGTTTTTCTCCTGCAATTCTATGGTTTTGGTTTGTTCAAGTATCAGCTGGGATACGATATAATACACCAAGCATGCACCGGTGTTGATGAAAAAGAAGGTGATCGCGTTGCCGGGGCGCAGCGCCACCTCCAGACTGGAGTTGGTCGCGTTGCCGTAGATGACATAGTACCACACCAGATAAAAGGTGGCGGGAATTAGCCAAAGATAGCGCCATTCGATGCCGGAGGGCTCCTTTTCCACCGCAGGGGTGTATACCTGCTGGATGTAGATGAACAGCGGCAAGCCGATCACTGTTTCCACCAGCAGCATCACCAGCGAAAAGGACCAGCGGTACGATTGCACCGCCAGGGTGGGGAAGAGCTGCCCTTCAATGCATTTGGAAACGACCACCACCAGATTGGCGATGTTGGAGATCATCAGCAGCGAGAACAGGGTTTTGCCTACCGGCATTTTCACCGCCAAAAAATAAAACGTCGCATACAGCGCCGTGCTGATGGCGCTGATCAGGCTGGCCTTGCCGCCGGAAAAGAATGCCGCCCAAAGACCGAGCACCAGTTGTATCAGCGTCAGCGCAGCGATCAATCCGGCGGTGACTCGCCCCGAAAACCGCAGCCGGTGGCGAAACGGATACAGCGCCAGCGCCAAAAACGGCAAAAAGTTCAGCAAGGCATAGGCGACCACCTCGGCCAAACGATACAAGGGGGGCATCAGTAATCGCCTCCTTTGCGTAATTGTTCAAACCGAAAAGCAGAATAGGCATCCAGCACATCCTTGGCTTTACGGCGGCTGATCGGCAGCC